>Ga0307379_10001280_pt1 | contig 39977 bp, 39 predicted proteins | sample UN2MG_FD_202237 | JGI IMG/M metagenome (GOLD analysis project Ga0307379, IMG submission 202237) | Soil microbial communities from Risofladan, Vaasa, Finland - UN-2 | ecosystem: Environmental > Terrestrial > Soil > Coastal area > Acid sulfate soil | place: Finland: Risofladan, Vaasa | collected...
CAGTATCTTCGAACCCAAGCCGGATCATGGGGGCGGAAGAACGGTGGTTCGTCCGGTTGATCGGCAATGAAACAGCTTGACAGGGGTACCTTTGTCCCTTGACTTTGGGGGCCTTATATGTGTTATCTCCCTAATAAATAGCTTATTAATACTTTATTGAATTCTTCTGTTTGATCGTAATAACAAAGGTGCTTAGCTTTTTTGATTACATGAAGATGAGCATTTGGCATTATTTTGGCTGCTGCTTGCGCTGCAGAAAGAGGAAAGTTAGTATCTTCTGCTCCCCATATAATTAATGTCGATGGCAAGACTCTTTTTAAGAACTCCATTTGAAATGGTTTGATTGCTCTACCTCTACCAAGCCAAAATACCTTTTTTCCTCCAGGCATCATAACAACAGCCCGTCCATATTCCTCTAGTTCTAGTAATTCTTGATTAATCATTGTTGGATCATATAATACTTGATTCCTAAGGAACCATTCACTTCCTCTTGGAGTTGGGAATAAGTTGTTCCACATCATGCGAAACATTAAATGTAATGACACTTTTTGAGATGCTTTTCCTAATCCAGCTGAATTGACAAGCACAAGTTGTTTTATCCTACTAGGCTTTTCAAGCGCATATTGCAATGCAACCGCTCCACCTAGAGAATGGGCTATAATTCTGATATTGGAGAGATTCACAACATTTACAAAACAATTAAGCCATTGCGAAAAGTATTTTCTATCATACGATGCAGAAGGTTTATCTGATTCACCATATCCAGGCATGTCAGGTGCTATGACATTGAAATGCCTTGATAATGGTCCAATTACTGGAAGCCACCGAATTCCACCGACTCCAGAATCTCCTCCATGAATAAGAATAACTGGCTGACCGCTACCTGCTTCAAGGTAGCTGGTTTTTACCCCATTAACTATTGCTGCTTTACAGCTAACTGGAGCATCTATCCTCTTTAATAATTTCGCTAGTATTATTTCACTTCGCAAATATTGCACTCCTCTTTATTCCTCATTATCTAACGGTCTCGAGCTCAGCTGCTTGGCGGCTCGGAGATTTCATCTGGCACTATACGGCAAGCAGGCCGGCAAGAGAAATCTCTGTTCTCGGCCCGATAGCCTGGTCAGTAGCAGCGGGTAGTTGGCTACCCCCTCTCATTGTGGCTACTATCTAGGCAGGTCCCATACAGAAGGAATCTCCCAGAAGGGTAGGTAATTGTGGTAATCCAGAATAAGTGACCACAAGATATGGGTGAGGGGGCTCATAATCATCGATATTCCAAGGAACACCAAGTAAGCCTTCCAAGTTGGATGAAAGATCAGCCAAGGGGATACTATCGAGATAAGTACGGGTAGAGGGAAATAAACCCAGGGAGGAAGCCCTGCTTTCAATAAAATGATACCCATGCCAACTGTCACAATCGCAATCGCAAGTGCCCATGCCGCAGCCACGCTTGGCCCACGCCAATGACGAGCCCTTCTAAAGGAAACGACAAACCCGACAAACAAGCCGACTGTCGCGGCTAGGGTCGAAAGTAAAGGGCTGTTCCACAAGTATTGAAATAGCTCGTTCACTTGGTGCGCTCCTCGGAATGATAGGTTGCTCAACTATCAAGTTCACCCGGCTGCCGAGCCAGCAAGGCTTTTCCACCAAAAAGTAAATGTTAAGATAAAGGGACATCATACATAATTGACATGCTTGCCTATTAAGTACGATGTCCCCCTTTTTTTCTTCGAACCCAAGCCGGATCCGGGGGGCGGAAGAACGGTAGTTCATCCGGTTGATCGGCAATGAAACAGCTTGTCAGGGGAATCTTTGTCCCTTGACTTAGGGGCCCTTATATGTGTTGTGTGGACTATTCGACGAGCATTTCCGAAAGTGCCCTTTTTACACGGGCAATTGTTTTGGAGTCAATCTTCCCAATTTTATTGATGAGTCTCCTCTTGTCTACAGTTCGTATCTGGTCCAGCACGATCCATGCTTGTCTGTCTTGAAATGTAACGGGAACCCTGCTAGGGTAGTCGTGGGATTTGGTAGTCATTGGTGCGATGATAACTGTTGCGATGTACTTGTTCATCTCGTTTGGTGAAATTACAAGACAGGGACGTGTTTTCTTTATCTCATGACCGATGGTTGGATTTAGGTTGATGAGGAAAACCTGGTATTGTCCGACTACCATTCCCAGTCGTCCACTTCGATATCAATACTGTCATCGATCAGAAGCGCATCATCATGGTTGGTTGACATAGCTTTGAAGGCCTTTTCCCATCCTTCTCGCGGGATCTTCTTTTTCGGTTCTAGGATGATCCTCCCGTCTTCAACCTCCAGATCGACCTGATCTTCGATCTGGCACTGCTCGAGGATGGCTTTCGGGATGCGGATTCCCTTCGAATTCCCGATCTGTACTACATTCAACTGCATGGAACTACTCCTATCTCGAAGTAATTATAATGTGATTACTACGGGAAGTCAAGATTCAAGTTGTCCCAATCAGTAGTTGTCCCAATCCAACCTTGGCAACGGCTATCGCCACGCCTTTTGTCCAGTAGGCCGCCACCAGGAGCAAACCAACTAAGTTCTTTTTATAGCGACATCTATAATCCAGGATCTGTTAAAACTGGTCTATCATCTCTTAGGGTGCCTATATGCACTGCGAATAGCAATATAGTTTCCCAATTTAATGGCCACACAACGCGGAGCTGTCTTGCGCCCTTACAGCGACCGGAGGGAACGAGAAGGCGCCAAGTCAAGCGGCAGAGTAACGTCCGATTATCCTGTCCGGTCTAAGCATTAAGCAATCAGAGAATATCAAATGTGTAGACCTGATCCCCCTCCCCATAATGATCAAGGATTTGTAAAAGGTAAAGATTTGACCCCCATGCCCACAAGCTGGATTTCAGCCGTGCCTATCGGATAACGAAATAGCTTGATTGCTTATTTGCATGTAGGTAAATTTCACCTTCTCAAAAGGAGTATATGGTGCGTGATCTGACTGTTGGAAAGGAAAGCAGACTAATATTTCTATTCGCTCTTCCCATGCTGATCGGCAATGTATTCCAGCAGATGTACAATCTGGTGGACAGTCTGGTAGTCGGGCGGTTCGTAGGTACAGAAGCCCTGGCTGCCGTGGGAGTGAGCTTCCCTATTCTGTTCCTGCTCATCGCTTTAGTCATGGGAATGACAATGGGTTCCACCGTCATCCTGTCTCAGTACTACGGGGCTAAGGACATGGAGCGGGTACGCAGGACCATCGAGACCACCACTATCTTCCTTTTCTTATCCTGCCTGGTAATCACAGCCGCTGGGCTTCTTTCAAGCGAGGCCATCCTGAGGCTTCTCAGGACACCACCGAAGATTCTTTCCCTGGCCAAGCTTTACCTGACTATCCTGTTCGCCGGGATGGTTTTTCTCTTCGGCTTCAACTCCCTGTCAGCCATACTCAGGGGACTGGGGGATTCCAAGACACCGCTTTACTTCCTGATCGTCTCCACCTTGATCAATATCGCACTGGACCTGCTTTTCGTCCTGGTATTCAGGTGGGGAGTTGCAGGCGTGGCCTGGGCCACTGTCATTGCTCAGGGTGTGTCATTCCTACTGGGGGTTTTGTATATCGCCCGGTCTCCCAAGTACGAGGCGCTGCACCTCGATTTGAGGCGGATGCGCTTCGACAGGGAGATATTCAGGCACAGTATTCGCATCGGTCTCCCATCCGCAGTGCAACAGGTTCTGGTGGCCATGGGGATGATGGCTCTTTCCCGCATAGTGAATGGCTTTGGTACCAAGGTAATTGCAGCCTATACAGCAGCAGGGAGGCTGGATTCCTTCGCCATGATGCCGGCCATGAACTTCTCCATTGCTATATCGGCTTTTGTCGGGCAAAACCTCGGTGCAAATAAGCCTGAGCGGGTGAAGCGCGGTTATCTGTCTACACAGATGATGTCTGGGGTAGTCGCTCTGTCCATTACCGCAGTGATGATAATGTTTCGGGGCTCTCTGATACGTCTCTTCAACACCGATCCTGAGGTTGTGCGCATAGGCTCACAATACCTGCTGATTGTTGGCTCGGCTTACCTGGTGTTTTCACTGCTGTTTATCAACAACGGCGTTCTGAGAGGAGCAGGGGACACCATCATCCCTATGTTTGTTACCCTGATAGCCCTGTGGGCTGTTCGGGTTCCTGTGGCCGCCCTGCTCTCCCGCTCGCTTGGTCCAGACGGAATCTGGCTTTCCACGCCCATAGGTTGGGTTGTGGGTCTGGTCCTCAACACCGCTTACTACATGACTGGGCGCTGGATGCGGAAAGTCATAGTGAAACCAATGGCACAGGAGGCCCAGGTCTCTTCTTCCAGATAGTTAAAAAATGATAAGATTGCAATGCTATCAGGGAATCAATTCAATATAGGGTTTCAGATATTGAATTAAACGTATTGTTGCTAATGCTTCTGCATTTTCGCCGGGTAGCAGATTCTTTGCAGTCGGTCTTACCCCAGGTATCCAAAACTTATACATGTTACCTCTTAACGTATCCCTTCCATGTCTCCAATCCTTTCAAAATTGTAATGTAGCAGAAATGTTCCTGTAGGTTTTTCTTCCTATATTCATCTTAAGATTGATTTAAGGCTGTGAGGTTTTAAGGAGAATGCTGAACAATGATTTTCTGGAATCTATAAAACAAGAAACAGCTAATAATAAAAAATATTACAAGGAGAAAAAGATGAAAAGAAAAAAGATTTACTTTTTCGTTGGGGCTGTTGTTGCAGCAGCGTTGTTTGTTTTCGTTGCCATGGGAGTGCGTCCTGAAGCAACGACAAGCGAAAAAGCCGCACCAGCCCAGACCATTGTCGTTAAGGACGAAGGTGGGTTTTCCAATGCGATAAGTGCAGTTGCAGAGGCTATGATGCCCACTGTAGTGCACATCGACATTACAGGCACAGTGGTTCAACAGGTGCCGGCCTTTCCTTTTGGTGGCGATCCATTCTTCCGTTACTTTTTTGGTCCACAACAGGGGGGAGGAGAGCAGAAGGTTCCAATCAGGGCCCTTGGTAGTGGAGTGATTATCAGCAAGGATGGCTATATCATCACAAACAACCATATAGTGGAGAATGCTGACAGCATTGGAGTGGAGCTCTACGACGGGACAAAGCAGGAGGCGAAGCTCATAGGTACAGACCCTAGCACGGATTTGGCAGTCATCAAGATTGATCCGACACCCACTATGAAATATGCACAGCTGGGTGATTCTGACAAGATAAAGGTTGGAGAGTGGGTGATAGCGATAGGGTCGCCGAGGGGATTCGACTGGACAGTGACCGCCGGTATAATAAGCGCGAAGCACAGAACAGGGATAGGTGTACTCGGTCCAACCGGATACGAGGACTTCATCCAGACAGATGCATCGATCAATCCGGGAAACAGTGGAGGGCCTCTCATCAATCTGAATAGCGAGGTGATAGGGATCAACTCCCTTATAATTTCAGCTTCTCAGGGTTCAGAGGGCATGGGTTTTGCCATCCCCTCTAACATGGCGAAGGGCATCTCTGATTCTCTCATACAGCACGGCAAAGTGGTACGCGGCTACATGGGAGTGAATATCCAGGATATTACCTCCGACATGGCCAAGAGTTTGAAGCTCAAAGAGCAGGTCAAGGGAGCGATTGTGGCGGATGTTGTTCCTGGCGGGCCTGCAGAGAACGCAGGTGTTGCGCAGGGAGATATCATTGTTCAATACGATGGAAAAAGTATTGAGAATGTAACCCAGCTTCGCAACCTTGTAGCAGCGACCAATCCCGGAAGCAGAGTGAAAATTACGATACTGCGGAATCACAAGGAGATGGATCTTGGGCTAACAGTAGGAGATCTCACAAAGGCTCAAAAGGAAGTGCAGAGCCAGGTTGGCAATGAGCTTTTAGGTGTATCTGTACAAAAGGTCACGCCGCAAATTGCCAAGGAGATGGGACTTAAAAAGGCAGTTGGGGTCATCATTACCAATGTAGCGCCAGGGAGTGTAGCAGCCCAGGTAGGACTCGTGAATGGTGACATAATCTTCAGAGTGGGCAATACCGAGGTGAACGATCCTGGAGAATTCAGCAAGCTCATATCCGAGGCGGCGAAGGAAGGAGGAGCTCTTCTTCTGGTAAGAGATGTAAAAAGCGGGAACGTGGGATATATCAATGTTCCTCTGCAATAAACAGGGATAATCGGATTGGGGACCCCTCCCAATTCCATTCAATCTGCACCGGTCCTCTATTTACAGCTGAGGGTCGGTGCAGTTTTTGTTTGAATGACCTATCAATGATACCTTTCTAAATTGTACTGTACGGGTAAGGTAGTGGAAATCTTGTATACTTATCATTATATTAAATTTAAGAAGGCTTTAGGAATTTCATTTTGACTGTACTCGGTCCGGAGCAAATGCTTTCAATATAAAGTCTCGTAAAAAAAGGCAATGATATATGACTGGCATGAGAAAGAAACATAGGGAGCAGCTCATGAAGAAGCCGCTCTCAGCATCTTGGCTTTCAATCATCAAAAGGAACGTGCCCTACTATTCCTGCCTGTCTGATGAAAACAGACGAAGGCTTCAGGGGATGGTGCAGGTATTTCTTGCGGAAAAACATTTCGAGGGGTGTGAAGGCCTGATAATCACAGATGAGATCCGACTCACTATCTCTGCTCAGGCTTGTATATTGCTTATTGGTCTTAAGGATGATTTTTACCCCAAATTGCAGTCCATTCTTGTGTATCCTCATGCGTATGTTGCACCCCTTAAGAGAATGCTCTCTAACGGCACTTTAATAGAGTCTTCCCAGTTACGACTCGGCGAGACATGGTCGAAGGGATCGCTCGTACTTGCCTGGGATGATGTAAAGCAGAGTGCCATCGATATTCATGATGGACATAATGTAGTTTTTCATGAGTTTGCGCATCAGCTTGATTATGAATCTGGCGCCGCTGAAGGTGCTCCACGTTTGCCCAACAGATCAAGGTATGTTGCCTGGGCGCGCGTTCTCGGAGGAGAGTATGAACTATTGCTGAACGACCTCATGCATCATCGGAAGACCCTGCTAGACCGTTACGGAGCTGAAAATCCTGCAGAATTTTTTGCTGTGGCGACAGAATTTTTCTTTGAAAAACCTGTCCAGTTGAAAAAACAGCATCTGGAGCTGTATGATCAACTAAAGCTTTTTTATAATCAGGATCCTGCCTCGAACCCTCCGAGCTGTTGACCTGAGAAAAAACTTGCTAAAAAATAATTAGAGCAGGATAATATTTATATGGATCTATGCTATTTTATCAATATAGGAAAAAGGAGAAAATGACCTGTTCTTCAGATCGAATATCCTCGAACGACTCTTCAGTCGAACCCTTTCGCGCAACTGCAAATGCAGATAAATTCATAAGCTCAGCACTTCGACCAATAAAAGGTGACGTGGCGGTATGGATTGTATCTCTTACAATTTTCATCAATGGGCTGGTCGGCATACTACAGGTACTTCTCACACGGTTTCCCCATCATCCCCGCCTCTATGGTGTTCTCTTGCCTTTTGGTGTGTTCCACTGGAGCCGCACCCTCACCTTGTCCCTTGGTTTTATGCTCATCTACTTATCCCTGAGGCTCCTTCAGCGACGTAAGGTGGCATGGTGGATCGCAATTTCAGCCTCTTTGGTAGCTATAGTGACCCATCAAGGTCAGTTTCAGCTCTGGTATACAGCTTTTGCTCCTGCAGTGACGCTTATAATGCTTCTTGTGTACAGAAGGCGGTTTACCGTACGTACAGAACCGAGAAGTATCACCCAGGGCCTGATTCTGCTAGGACTGTGCGTGGTAGTTGCTATATCCTACGGCACGCTTGGTTTCTGGTTTCTCGATAAACGAGATTTCGGGATCAGTTTCAGCATTACGGATTCAATGGTCAGAATACTCAGAGAACTCAGCCTGATCGGAAACAGTGACCTGGTGCCAGCTACAAGGCACGCACGCTGGTTTATTGATTCATTCCACATCTTTGGTATTGTGATTGCGAGCTTTGCTGCATACAGCATTTTCCGACCAGTTGTGTCCAGGGTTGTGGCGCTTCCGCATGAACGTAGCAGGGCGAAGCAGATTGTGACGAAATCAGGCCGTTCTTCATACGATTACTTCAAGACATGGTCTGATAAGAGTTTCTTTTTCTCTGATACTGGAAAGTCCTTCATCTCTTACAGAGGGCTCATGGGCGTTGCTGTTTGCCTTGGTGACCCTGTTGGTGTCGAAAAAGAGATGGAAGCGCATAACCCTTTCCTTTTTAAAGTTCTGCACTGATAATGGATGGCTTGTGGCTTTTTTCCTGCCGGATTTGATTCCGATGTACAAACAGCTTGGATTTTCTCTTTTAAAGATAGGAGAGGGTGCAGTTGTTGATTTAAAGCACTTTTGCGAGAGTACTGCAAAGAAAAAGTATTTTCGCTATATCCGCAGAAAAATGGAGAGTGAAGGATACAGGCTGACACGCTATAAACCTCCCCAGGCTCAACCACTGCTTGATGAGATTGAGGAAGTATCAAAGGAGTGGCTCAGTATGCCGGGGCATCGTGAGTTCGGTTTTTTACAGTGAAATTTCAACAGGGAATATTTAGCAGGCACAACGCTGTCTATTCTGCGGGACCATATAGGGCAGGCAATCGCATTCGTCAACGAGATACCATCCTACAATTGATAGGAATTTTTATAATTAGAGATTCGCCAACGTACGAAAAAAAACCGTGTAAAGCCCACGATTTGCCCATGATATATTCACGAATGCTTTTCCTCCCGTAAAAAGACAGCTTTCTTATAAATATGTTACCCGCCATAGAACATGCTGGCAAAAATAAAAAAAATGTGAAATCTCCAGGGCATTGCTTAAAATATGGTAGGGCATACCTCTCCCCTTGATATTTCTTCTTTTATTGATGTGAAAGAAAATGAGGATCAGGAGGCCTTGATTTCAACTTTATCGAAGGGTGGTGCATTGGTTCTTTTGAGGCATTCAAGTATCTTATTTACTTCATAAGGGTCAGTGATTATTGCAATTACTCGCATTTCATGGCCGCATTTTGGGCATACCGGGTGTAGTTTTGGCATTCGCCAAAACTACCAAGGAGTTTGCTTCGCAAACTCCAGGGATCAACCTCACCTTTTGGATAAGCCGTGCCCAGCTTTGCCGTGAGGCCTTGTTTGATACTGTTTCCGGATATTCGTCAGGAGACCCCACAAGCTGTACGTCTCCAGAGGTTTCGGGTCTGTAAGTAAATCTTGCAAGACTTCCATCTTTATTCGCCTTCCCTTTCGATCTGCTGGAATACAGCCCATAATACCGGATAAGATGTTTATGCTTTGGTGGGATGTGCATTGTAAGTTCTGCTATAAAATCTACCGCCTTGAAAAGTTTTATATTTTCTCCCCAGTATGCATTGTATTTTGTCCTGTAGATTACAGTACTATTCTCTTTAACATAAAATATTTTCTTCAGGGAAACCGGATGCCTCACACTATACTGGCTGAGATTCACTCGTGCCTTTTGGCTTGAGGCAGGTATCGAAATAGAGTTGTCCACAGAAAACCCTGAATGTTTCCAGGATATAAGCTTCATAGCAAAGCTTTTTTGCAATAGGTCTTTTTCGACAAAGAGCTTTATCACTCTCCTTCTGAATACCTCGGCTAGCTTAGAGGTGTCCTTTATGGGGATATGGTGGAAAGAGTCTTCTTCATCAATCCCTCCCTCCAGAATGATGCAGTGCCAGTGGGGGTTAAATCTCAGCATGTCACCAAATGTGTGATGGGAGACGACGAGACCTGTCTTGAGTGGTTTATGTGTAACCTCTTTGTAAAAATCCGTAACAATGCCAAATATGATCTTTGAAACTTCTTCGAAGAGGGTTCGATCATTTTTAAAATAGACCCGCAGGAGCTTGGGGATGGTAAAAACGAACTGACGATGAGGAAGCTTTAAGAGCAGGTTTTCTGAGAGGTGTTCTGCGAAAAGCTGAATCCTCTTTTGATTACAGCTTGGACAGAGGTACCAGCTCTTACAAGAGAAAGGCCGGAAATATTCATGGAGGCAGTTTGGATTGGTACACTTAATCTGGGCAATACCTTTTGAATAATCTCCACATTCATTGAAACGTTCGACTGTTTCCTTGATGCGGATAATCCTGTACTTGCCGTACTGCTTCGCATAGTGATCGTCGTACTGTTCCGTAAAATCTGAAAAGTGATCTTGAAAAATTTTCTGGATAACATTTTGATCTCTTGGGACATATACAGGCAAAAGATTTTCCTTATAATCCTTTGCCTTATATAAACTAGAGAAATGAGGAAATTATTTCTTTGGTCTTAAAAGTGTGAAGAAGAGGCAAAAAGATAATTATAAGTGATTAGTTTTACCCACAAGGTGTGCGGGTTGGTGAAAGACTTAGCTTAAGCGTTCAATGGATGTTCTATGGATAAGCCTGCTTATAAGTAAAATCCATCTATAACGTTTCCAGGTCGGCTGGCAATTTCAAAAGCCTTTACCCATAGGTGCGAGGAGTATCAGAAGGATGAACCGGTGATTTTTGAAATGACGAATTTGAGTGTTTTTTTGAAAGGACGTATCAATCTCCATAAAGTTGGTTTTGTCTGTAAAAATTTATTAAACTTCCGTATTTTTGGTAAAAGTTGCCTGCGATCTAAACGTGCGCTGAATTGCAAGCTGCGATCGATTGCATCGGCGATATCTTCCCTCCCCAGCCTGAGGGCAGCGGTTTGAATGTCGTGAAGATAGATGGTGTCACGTTCACTCGAAGAATACATCTCTGCTACCTTTTTCAGGTCTGTACTCTTCTCTGAAAATGTTGTGCACCGGTCGAGCGCTCCAACCAGCTCCAACGTTACCTTGGTTCGGTAGCATTTATTGCAGGCGCCACAGTTCTCTCCAGAATCCGAACGCCAGCACACTCGAATTGACCGTAAGGCCGTTTCCGAACGCGATATGTATTCCGTCTTCTCGATTCGATCGTACTGCGTACCGTAGTGAATAAATGTCGTTCTTTTTGTAGAATGCAAGGGATCGGTTCGAGGATGTGATCCCCATGGATGCAGATTCTTCTGAGCATAGCTCGATGAAATCAATGCCGTGCTATATCTCGCCTCCAGCGCAAGCACCGCACTGGCCAGGAACGAGCCATGAGAAAGATTTGCTAAATTGGCATGCTGAAACTGTGTATCGCGAATATTAGAGGAAACAACGACAAGTTCTTTTCCAAGGCCGGCCGCCGCAATTTGCAGGCTATCTAGAACTCGCTGAAATGTATTACGGTTGCATAGAGGGACGTCAAAGCCCCAAATGAAGACAAGGTCGTCAATGGCAGTCTGCGAACCCGAAACTGCACCGGCGTCATGATGCAGCACGGTATGGAAGCTATCCACGCCTCCTGAGAATAATGATGCCGTCCTGGCAGGCGCACTGCGCGGCTCAGAATCGACAATCTCCGCTTCGACCGGCACGATTCGTAAATACGGGTACCACCCCTTCCAAATATGCATCAACTCCTGAACATTTTCGAACAGCTTGCGATCGACCGGCATACCGATACGAAGTGGCTCACCGAGTGTGACAGCTAACGGGATCAGGCAGGTCAACCACGGATTTCCTGAGTCTGTTAGAAACTCCGCGTATTCATCGGAGACTTCGAACCACATCCGTTCCGGCTTGAGAAACAGACGGTCATAGGTGACCTCTCCTACAAGGCGTGTATTCCCTTCTGCGTTCGGGGACTTCACGATCTCACTATATTCCAGATTCACGGTCTTCCCTCCGCTCCCCCTTTTAGTTTGTTATTAAGGAAGATAAAGGGACATCATACATAATTATCATGTTTTCCTGTTAAGTATGATGTCCCCTTTTTTTTGGCGGTCGGCTGCAATGACCTTGTTAGGCTTCATTATGTGGCTCGAAATCGATCTCCATGAAATCGGTCACTTCTGGAATCCAGCGAGTTTGAACGAAATGAACGTGATCGGGATGAGCATTATAGACTTGGTAATCCTCCAGGGATGTAAACTCCATGGACAAACCAAAATCATAAATATTCTTTTCACTGATCTGACGAAGACATTCGAAGTTCTTTACTACAGGAATATCAGCGAGTTTCCGGGCTGATCGAAGAAAGTCGAGTTCCGCTTGAGATCCTGCGGAGTGTTTGAGCTTAAATATTACTGTGTGACGAATCATTTTTTCTCCTTAAGTGCCTAACATTCTTTTTCATATGATAGTAACTTATATTTGTATTTTATATAACAATATTATATACGAAGATAAAGGGACATCATACATAATTGATATGTTTAACTAATTAGTATGATGTCCCTTTTTTTTAAAAGCGATTAAATACCTATTGTTGCTTGATGATAAGAGTCACGCACTTTTGGCGTTCCTCTCAAGAATGTGAGTATAAACAAATTTTATATTTATTTAAAAATCTCTCCGCCTTTTTGGCAACAGGCCTTCTGGTATTCTCCAACTGTCTTTTAATAAAATCGATAACAGGCTTCTTGTCTTTTATTTTATCATAAATTTTTTCTAATGTATCTATTGCATGACCGCAAACAACATTATTGCACTCAGGCGATAACTGTCCTTTGATTTCATATTTAGATTTCTCTACTTTTAATATCTCGTGGGTTATTTGATCCGTTAATTCCGGTTTTGCTGATGCTATTTTCCATGAATTACCTATAATATTTGCGGCAGTTATCATGGTTTTATCGGTGATGGGGAAATAGTATTTTTTGAATATTTTTTCGAATTTCAGGTTAGTGTCTACTGATGCCATATTTGATATTGTAATAATAGCGCCCCATTTGAGAAGATTGTTATCGAAATCAAGCATTTTTACGAAAGTATCGAAATGTGGATAAATAAGATCGGGTTGTTGTTCGCTGATCAGTCTTAATATTTTTTCGCATCCTAATTTTATGCTTCCTTTGTCGTGGTTTAAACCTTCAAGAAGAAGAGGGATGTATTCGGGAGATCTGATAGCTTCTTTGGCTATTTGTTCTTTATCCGATCCTTTCTTGGATATTTTTTCAATTATATTCATATCATTTTCCGCTTATAATGATAAAGCCCAGCTGTGTGTTTTTTTGCGTCGGCTGCATTAGCCTTGTTAGGGCTATTTTTGTAAGCTTGGCTTTTTTGCAAACACATAAGCCCTTCGGCTTTCGTACTCCACTCCTGGGTATGGCTCTCTCTCGATTATCTCTATTTTTTTAAATCCAATCTTTTTTAGACAACTAGAAATAAAATCTGTATTGAAAAACATGAAGTCTATATCGATTTTCTTACCGAGGAACTCTTCTATGCAGATTGTATCCTCACCAATGTGGTATGTGAAAAGGAATAATCCACCTGGCTGTAATACACGAAATGCTTCACGAAAAGCTGTTTCTACTTGTTCTTCTGTAAAGTGAACAATAGCATAGAAAGCTACAACACCGGCTATTGAGTCGTTTTTAAATTCGAGCTCAAGAATATTTCCCTTTCTGAAGTTTATTTCAGGATGAATTGTTCTTGCCTGTTCTAGCATTTTTTCGGACAGATCCAACCCTGAGATTTCAATTCCAAGATTTTTCAGATAGTTTGCAGTGTGACCGGGACCACAGCCGAAATCCCAGACCGGCCTTCTGTCTCCGATCTCTATTGAAAATCTGCGGAGTATTTCCTGGTCCTTCGGTTTCTTTTCGTGTTCACCGGAGAATGTTTCTGCATATTCTTTTGCTACCTTATCGTACATCCTCTCAATTTTATTTAATTCCTGTCCCATAATCATAGCCCTAACGCTAAGCTGACTTGCGTCCTCGCAGCAACCGAAGGAGCGAGAAGGTGGCAAGTCCAGCAGCATAGTAACGTCCGATTATCTCGTCAAGTCTAAGCATTCAGCAATCAGATAATGTCAAATGTGTAGACCTGACCCCTTTCTTCCCTTGCTCCATATTTCTCTTCGATTTTAGAGCGTGCTCATAATATAATTCCTAAATCAGTTTGTTTATTTGCTCTTCTGTTTAGTTATGAATACCACCTCAGTATAGATTCATTCATAATGATATTCTCATTGCCCGTTTGAATACAACGCTCAATAGTATTCCAGATACTATCAGTACTATCCAGTCAATCGTGATAACGGCCACTTCGAATCGATATTCACGGTGAATTCCATATCGAATAGAAATTATGATGAGAGAGATGATTGTTAGAATAAAACTTATGATGAAGATCCAACGAATTGCGTTTTCTAACCTGTTAGTTCTTGAAAAAACCGGAGCTATACTGAGGAAGGCAACATTCATCATCAAATAGCCTATGTCTTCAAGGGCTATAAAGATTCCGTGTGGATTATACTGTGTTAATATCGCAATACCATCGGTTTCCTCGTTTACAAGACTGGGTTGAATTACAGATATTTGAATGAAATAGTCTATGATTAATACAGTTGCCGAAATTAAGGAAAAGGACAATCCGATCTGACTGAATATCTTCTTCTCCTTGGAGGCGTAATGGTGGATACATACCATAAGTACAACATAAATTAAAGTCAAAAAAATCGCTGGGTACATCCACACATAATCTCTGGGAAAGCGCGAGACGATATTGGTGAATGGATACTCGATACATGAACCCCGACAAAACGGACCGGATATTGGCGGGGTAAAGAATGCGATGCCGAAGGTTACAACGGTCAATACAGTTATAAGGATCGCGATATAAAATCCAAGCAAGTTTGCGTTATCTGTTGGGGAGTTTACTGTCTTTGATGATGTTATTTGATTCTTCATTTGCTTCCTTCTTTAAGTTTATTTTTGTGTGCGATATGGGTCCAATAAAATGAACTGGCCGGCTATTGCACACAACTACTGTATGAATTCATTGTTCTTATCATTCCATATTTGCAGGATAGATACAATTGCGTTTATTTATTCTACACACATAACGACTAATCTGACTTGCGCCCCCGTAGCGACCGAAGGGAGCGAGAAGGCGTCAAGTCAAGCGTCATATTAACCTCAGATTATCTCGTCCAGTCTAATCATTAAGCAATCAGAGAATGTCAAATGTGGAGACCTGCCCCCTTCTCTAGTGCCGTTGATCAAAGGATCCTCTTTGTAAATGGAAGCATTTTGACCAGATGGCTTATTGAAAAGCAGAGTATCACACCAAAGACCGTCACAAGAAAAAACTTGATAAACGCCGGCATATTTAACCCTATTATTACTGTCTGAAGTCCAATTACAAGGTAGATATGAATGATGTACACAAAATAACTGTCTGCGGACATGGCCGCCATCAGCCTGCCCTGGCGGTTGAACCGCTTGCGAAACCAGGTTAAAAGCCCCACTGAGAGACCTGTTGCGATAAACGCTTCCATTATATTCCAGATCAATGAGAACAATACCTTGCCGCCTGTTGATGTAACTGAGGGAAAAAATCTTGCCAATCGAAGGGCTGTCGTTGCATAAACTGACCCGGCGGCAGCAATGCCGATCCAAAGCCATGTCATTCCGGTTCTGTCAGGCAATTTGCGAAACCAATCGTGACGAAAGGCGAATATCCCGAGCACGTATAGGCTCAGATACTGGGGAACATGCGCGACCTCCCATGGCACCAGCAGTACTACCCACCGGTCCTGGGGAAACCGTGCGCGCACAACAGCAGAGACAATACCTAAGGCGATTACATAAATCAGGATTCCCCAATGCCCGGGGACAGGAGCTTTCCCGGCGTTTTTTGATGGATCACGTGAAAAAACCAGGCGTATTATTGCATATCCGAAAGCATACACGAGAAGGTGGCCCAGGAACCATAAATGCGAGTACATTAAACGCCAGTCCCAGATGTGGGGACGGATGACATACTGCAAAAAAGTGAGCTGGGCCTCGACAGCTGAGTAGGAAACACGCAGGTTCACAACTAGCGCGAAGAAGAGGAGCGGGATACCTATTCGCCGGAGGCGGTCTTTGAGAAACCGTTCAGCCCCTTTTTTGTCATAAGAAAATGCGCTGAAGTAGCCTGAAATCAGAAAAAGCAGACCCATGAAAAATGAGGCGTTTACATAAAAGAATGAGCCCAGCATTCCAACCCGTTCCGTGTTGTATACAACCCAAAAACCGCCGGTAGGGCCGAATGCCTGGCCTGCGTGATGCGCTACCACAGCATAATGATCCATACCCTGACGTTGTCAATGAAGAACAGCCTCCCATCCTGTTTATTAATCTCCATCTCTCCTCCAATGATTTATAAATCCGGATTCGATGATTTTGGATAAGCTCGCTGCGTAAAGCTCCCCGACTTGTCCTTCATTTATTTCCGATAACTCCTGCCGATGGAAAACATCAGCCTTCTTGTAAATATGTTACTCGAGCCAGGATATTTACGATTGAGCTTGCCGGGGCAGCTTTTTTCGTCCGCTGCAGATGTTTGCAGCCGGTGATATTTCATATACTAAGTGCAAAGCATATGGCCCGCCCGACATCTTCCATTTTTCCCCTGGACAAGGAAGTAATCAGCGGCCCGATTTTCCCTTTAGGAACAGTCTGTAGATGATCACAGTTAACAGCGCATTCACGGGGCATTCCATCGGCTTTGGAGAGAAAGACTTCGGACGGTATGTCACGGATTGTACTTGTGATAGGAGCGACGGTGACTTCGCCAAGATATTCCAACACTGAATTTCGTGTCAGGATGAGAACCGGTCGTTTTTTATCCGGTAGAGAGAACTTGTACCAGCGGACTTCACCGTGTTTCATTCGTTACCCCAGGCCTGCTCCTTCTCCCAAACTGAAAATTCATCTGCAGTTACCGGGTGCCGTTCGTACCCTTTCCGGTGTACGCGCTCCAGTTGTTCGATGCTGTAGCGGGTAAGTGCCTCGCGAAGCGCTTTTCGTGTAAAGGCGGAACGGCTCGTGTTGAGCTGTTTTGAAACACGGTCGACTTCTTCGACAAGATCCTCGTCAAGGGTCATCTGGACAGTCTTCATTGTTCGTCTCGGCAATGTGGATTAATATAGCTATATTAATCCACATTACGATACACGTCAAGTCAATTTTTCGGCTAAGGCTAAGCTCCTTCCCGCCCTCGCAGCAATCGGAGGAATGAGCAGGCGTCAAGTCAAGCAGCATAGTAACGTCTTATTATCCTGTCGGTCTAAGTATTTAGCAATGGGAAAATGTGTAGACCTGCCCCCATCTCTATTTCTCACATTGTAGGGGAGGGGGATTGACAGAAAGACCTTTGAAACTAGGGACAAAACAGAGACAGTATCCATTGGAAAAATCTTCATCTATATTATGACCAAGGCGATGAAGCTTTGCTTCATCTTGAGCGAAGCGACTGTGGGCTCATTATTATAGTGTCCCTGTTTAAAGTGTCCCCGACTTATTGTAAAGATTAAAGATTTGACTCCCGAGCCCATATTGTTAGCACCTTCAGTCTTTAAACCAGTGTTAATTTTTCAACTTTTTCAAGATTGATCTTTTGCTGAGCCTGCCAGAGATTATAGTTGTTTTGCATAATCAGCCAGCTTTCCGGAGTCCTTCCCAATGTTTTAGATAATCGTAATGCCATGTCAGAACTCACATTACTCTGTCCTTTTATCAGACGACTAAAGGTTGAGGGAGATACATTAAGCTTTGCCGCTACTAGTCTTACACTGAGATTATATGGTTTGAGATAGACTTCCAGAATAAATTCTCCCGGATGCGGTGGATTGTACATTCTCATTTGTGATAGTCCTCATAGTTTACAACAAATACATCACCTTCAATAAACTGAAAAGTAATGCGCCAATTTTTACTTACATCAATTGCCCAGAAATCTTGCATTTTACCCTTAAGTGGGTGCAAGCGAAATCCCGGTAAATCAACATCATCAATGATAATAGCTGTATCAAGCGCTGCTAATCGTATTCGAAGCTTTTTGCTATGTATCGGTTGAATCCCAGAAGTGTTTCCGGTTTCATATAATTTTTGCAGCCCTTTATGTTTAAAAGATTTTATCATATCTTAATATACAAACATGTTGCGCAACATGCAACACATATTTTCTATCTTTTAGATATTGGATTTTTTATGTGCTAACGAGTCGGATGTACAGCGCCTTCGCAGCGTCCGATGGGAGCGAGAAGGCGTCAAGTCGAGCGTCATAGTAACGTCTTATTATCCTGTCGGTCTAAGTATTTAGCGATGGGAAAATGTGTAGACCTGGCCCCATCTCTATTTCTCACTTTGTAGGGGAGGGGGATTGACAGAAAGGCGTTTGAAACCAGGGACAAAACTGAGACAGTTTCCGTTGAGAAAATCTTTATCCATATCATGACCAAGGCGATGAAGCTTTGCTTCATCTTGAGCCGAAGGCGACCGTTGAGGTCGAAGGTCTCAACTTGAGCGAAGCGACTGTGGGCTCATTATTATAGTGTCCCTGTTTAAAGTGTCCCCGACTTATTGTAAAGATTAAAGATTTGACCCCCAACCCCTCATATTCTGGATCTTTGTGATTAAGTCTTTCTCCATATCCTCTCAATGCATTTCGTATAACGAACAAGTTCACTGGTACCCGAAGGGTATCCATGTGCAACGCCTTGTTTTTGAGCTATTGTAGAAAAATGTTTATCTTTTTTAGATTACGCTATAATGATACAATGTCTGGTCCAATCAGAATCTATTTAATAATTTTTCAAACCTTGGTGTCCATAGTCCGCAACGTACAATCCTGTAACCTCCGAATTCTGGCCTTGAAACCATCAGTTCAGCACCAGTCTTTTTCACCAACTCCGTAATGTATCTTGCCGTTTGAGTATAATTTTTCTTGTTCTTATAAGGATGTGCAGGTCCAATAATAACTTTTTTTAGTTCCAAATCATTGCCGAATTTTAAGAAATAATTCCCTTCAATGTTTACACAATCATCCAATTTTACGAAAAACCGGTGTTCTTTTTCATATGACCAACTTTTATACTTAATGAAGCCCACGGCTTTAATATATTCACTGGGAGTAATACCTTTCGGATCAAGAGAAATTTTCTCTCTTTCCGGGGGATACTCGACTGGTTTTATGATGAATCTATTAGATACAACTTTGAACCCAAGTACTATACCTTTATTACAATCTGCATAATGGCCCCACATAATTGGCTCTTGCCAATCAGTTGAGAAACAAACCATTCCATAGGTATCTGCTACTTTTGTACGTATCTTCTCTATTTGTTTTCTCTTGCTCTTGTCGAAACGTAAGTATGGCTGTAATTCAAAAAGGTCGTTTACTTTCTTTATGCTACTGACCTTGATCATCCTTCTTTCAAGATTGGTAATTGCATTGTAGCTTGATAGAAATTGATAATATATGGTCAATTCATCCTCTCTCAAACTTATTCACTAAAAAGAATTAAATTCTTCATAACATTCTTTTTTCTACGATAGCAATCAATAAATCTATATTGTAGGGCGCTGTATTGTATATGTCAAATATTAATGTAAATAGCTTGATTAAAATAAATATCGTGCAAAATGATAAGAGGGTCACAATGATAAGGGGGGAAGTCCTGTTTATAAATGAAAGCACATAAGAGATAAATATGTTCCTTACCACATAAAATGGGTCTCTGATTGCTACGGCTATCTTAATGAATCAGTCGAAAATAGATTAACCACCGATAAAATGCAGGTTTTTTTTAAGTACCTTTTAAAAGATCATGAAAAATTGCAGGTGAATCGGGCAGATTATGTATTGAGACCGTCCGGTCTTTCTTATATACTTGAATCTTGTCGGGGCACAGACGGGTTTGTTCTTTCTCTTTTCGCAGAATCCAGTCGTTACATGCCCGAAACAACTCCTAATATTTTAAATCGAATAGCTCGAGTAGCCGCCGTCGATCGGGACAACTATCCCTGTAACGAACTTCGAGGCGTCGGATAGGAGCCACACCACGGTGCCGACGAGCTCCTCCGGCTCACCGTAGCGGCCCATCGGCGTGTGGGCGATGACCTTTTTCGCCCTGGGAGTATATTCGCCCGTTTTCTGATCTATATGAAGGAAGCGGAGCTGCTCTGTCATGAAGAAGCCGGGAGCGAGCGCGTTTACTCTTATACCCGTATGGGAAAAGTGCACGGCGAGCCAGCTCGTGAAGTTCGCAACAGCCGATTTTGCCGCGGAGTAGGCCGCCACCTTTGTGAGTGGGGCGAGCGCTGCCATCGAAGAGATGTTGACGATTGCTCCCTTCTTCTTCTCAGCCATCCCCTTTGAGAAGACCTTTGTGGGAAGAAATGTTCCTATGAAGTTGAGGTCGAATACAAAGCTGAAACCCTTGAGGTCGAGGTCGAAGAACGTCGTGATCCCCTCCTTGCCGAGGTCACCCTGCTCGAAGTACTCGTTCGTGGTGGTGCCCCGCGGGTCGTTGCCGCCTGCGCCGTTTATGAGGAAATCTGGCGTGCCCCAGACGTCGCATATCTCATCGTTTACTTTTTTGATCTGCGATTCGTCGAGCACGTTGCAGGCCCATGCCCGGGCCTCTCCCCCCTCGTCGACTATTGCCTTTTCCTGCTTCTTCGCCTGCTCAAGGCTCAGGTCGAGGATCGCCACCTTTACGCCGAGCCCGGCGAGACCCCGGGCCATCGTGCCGCAGAGCGCACCACCTCCTCCGGTGATTACGGCGACCGTGCCGTTCAGGTCGAACTGTTTCATGATGTTCGATTTCATTGCAATATCCTCGTGAATATGTTTTTCATACTGACGGGCCCTCATATATCGAGCGTGCAGTTGAAATCAGCACCGTCGCTTTTAAAGTAATAGTAGGGGGGCGAACCGGAGCGCCATTCAGGGCATCTTAAGTCCCCTTACCCTCTCCCTCAGATCTTTGTATTTATCGTAGTGTTCTTCGTATGATGAACGATTTCGATCTCTCGGTTCGAAAGTATCGACGACCATGGCGAGCTCGACGATCCCCTCTTCATTCTTGTAGATGCCTGTTCCCAGGCCCGCCAGGATCGCTGCGCCGAGACATCCCGCCTCACCCGCCCGCATCACCTCGACCGGAATTTCTGTGATGTCTGCCATGAGCTGCATCCAGCGTTTCGATTTTGATCCGCCTCCAACCGCCCGCAGCCGTTCGATCGATATTCCGGCCTGCATCATGCTTTCGATATTGAGCCTCGTCTCAAAGCATATGCCGTCCAGGATCCCTTTTATGATGTCCGGACGTTCCGTGTCGAGAGTGAGCCCGAACAGGGTCCCCCGTTGTTCCAGATCGAGCCAGGGTGTACCCGTTCCGGTGAAGTAGGGCAGAACGAAAACATCCGACGGCCGATCGGGCGTGGAGTCTATCATCACCTCATAGGGATCACACCCCCTTCGCGCCGCCTCCTCGATCTCTGCTCCCCCCAGGGTGTCCCTATACCATCGTAACACGGCACCCGCAGTGGTGAGGTATGCGAAGCTGATGTAAAAGTCCTGCAAAACGTGATAGCTGCATCCGTAGTTACCCTGAAGAAGCGATACGTCAGGCCTGTATGCGTCGTACACCGCAGTGATCGCCTCGAGCGTGCCGAGAGAGAGAGCAGCCTCTCCTCCTTTCAGCACCCCGGCACCGAGGGCACAGCATGCCTGATCGAACCCTCCTGTAACCACACTCACTCCCGGTTTCAGTCCGAGAAGAGCGGCGTGTCCTCTATCGAGTTTGCCGACGACGCTGCTCGACTCCGCAAGAGGGTAGAAGAGGTTTTCCTCTATATCGCAGATTTCGAACAGCTTTGCAGCCCACCTCTTCTCATGTATGTCCATGAGCATTGTGCGGGACGCAAGGGAGTAATCCATGGCCGGATCGAGTCCGAGATTACCGTGTACGATCTCCTGCCACCCAGTGAACTTCGCGCACCGCTCGTATACATCCGGGAGATTCTCCCTGAACCACAGAACCTTGGGTATTGTGCAGTACGCATGAAGCGGTGCGCCGGTAAGAGCAAAAAGCTCTTCTCTGCTCACCCTCTCCTCTATCCAACCCGCCTGCCTCACAGCCCTCCTGTCTGCTGCGCCGACGACTGTGTTGTACAGAGGTTTTCCGCTGCTGTCGAGCGGTGTAACGGAATCACCGAGTGTTGAGATTCCGATCGCGCGGACAGGGTCCGAAACGCGCACATCGTGCGCGACCTTTTCGATGACCGCACGGACCGCTTCCCACACGGTCCGGGGATCGAGCTCGCAGTAGTCACTCTGCGGAACGATGATCGGGTATTCTTCATAGCAGGAGGAGAGCTCCTCTCCGGACAGATCGAATGCCGCCGCCTTGCAGCCTGTTGTGCCTATATCGACTCCTAAGAGACTCATAACCTCCAATGATATCACTAGTCGTGTCATGATATCAATGATTTTAAGATTTTTCCGGCTTCATGAGAACGAGGAGCGGTATGATGAGGAGAAAGAGAAGCGGAATGGTGAAAAACCCTCCTCTCAAGCCCGTATGGTCGGCTATTGCCCCTATGAGCCATGGGAAGGCTGCAAATCCGCCTATTCCTGAAGATATGAGAAGGGTGAAAACGGCTGTAGTGTTAGTGTGAATTCGTTTCGAGGCGAGTGCGAGTATTGAGGGCCAGAACGGGCTCGTGCAGAGACCGGCGGCGAAGATGAGAACCAGCATGACCCAAAGGCTTGTCGTATATGCGATGAGCGCGGAGACGAGGATACCGGTGAATGCCGTGGCAATGAGTATCGTTTTCAGCGGTATTCGGGCCGACAATCTCCCCACTGTCATCCGGCCGGCAGCCATGGAACACCCGAAGAGTGCGGTGCCGAAAGCCCAGAGTCTCGGGACATCCGAGTAGTAGCTCTTGATGAAGCTCGCCGTCCAGAAGGTGAGACCGCCTTCGGCTCCGGTTGATAAAAACATGGAGAGGAAGAAAATCCAGAAGACAGGCTTCTTTAGAATCCGGAGATAGACTTTACCTGAGAAATGTTCGGAAGCACTCACCGGGAAATGAGCGAGCTGAAACAGGATACCCGTACCGAGGGTGCCGATACAGCTTATGATATAGAGCATCCTCCATGAAAGGCCGCGTGACAGGAGCTCGCCGAACAGCAGGACAGATATGCAAATGCCTATAGAGAAGAATGCATGAGCCGTATTGAGATGAAGCTCCGGGTTATCGGGGTGGAGGTTAGTAACAAGCGGGTTGATCAGCGCCTCAATGAATCCACCCCCTGCCCCTAGTATAACCATGGCAACTACTGCTGCAGGGTAGGTTCTTGATAGGCCCATGAGAAGAAGACCCGCTGTCATAAGCCAGAGACCGGAAGTGATGAGGAGTTTTGTAGAGATTTTGCCTGTTATAATGCCTGAGACAAGAATCGTTACGATAAGAGGTATTGTCCGTGCAGTCTCGAGTCCCCCACGGGAAGCGAGGCTGATCTGAAGCTCGCTGCCTATATTAACGAGGCATATGGGAGTCACGATAGTGGTGCATGCGAGCATGAAGAGCGCCGCTTTCGAAGCGAAATCGAGTGTTCCGGTACGACCCAGGATTGGATTTTCCATACGCACGCCTGTACATATACTGGGAAAAGGCAATCTGTGTCAAGGAATTTTAATCTGTTGTTCCGCGCAGTATCCCTGCCGTCCGATATCCTCTTGACTCTAAAATTCGGATTTGTATATTAATGCTATCAGTGGATGAGCATGTGCGTCCGCCTCTGAGCTTGTCTGTAGAGAGATAGATTTCATGAGGAAAAACCCCGAAAGAAACTGAGACGGTGGATGGAGATGATCCGGGAAGAGAAGCTGGTCACCGGCATAGTATTCGAGATAGAGCGGTTCGCTATTCACGACGGACCGGGAATAAGAACTCTCGTGTTCATGAAGGGATGCGGCCTCCGCTGCAAATGGTGCAGCAATCCCGAGTCACAGAAGAGGCCGCTCCAGCTCGGATACAATGTGAAGAAATGCCTCAGATGCGGAAGGTGCGTGGATGCCTGCGAAAAAGATGCTCTCTCTCTGGAAGAGGACGGCGTTAATGTGGACAGAAGCCTCTGTACACTCTGCTGTATATGCAGTGAAGTGTGCACGGCCCAGGCTCTCGTGATTTTCGGCAGGGAGATGTCGCCTGAGGAGGTCCTCGAGGAGGTGCTGAAAGACGAGATCTTCTATAGAAAATCAAAAGGAGGGGTCACGTTCTCCGGAGGAGACCCGTTCGAACAGAAGGATTTTCTCGTAGCGACGGCGAAGCTCTGCAAAGCAAGATATATTCACAACGCAGTCGAGACCTGCGGGGCGGTGCCATGGGAGTCGATAGAAGATGCTCTTCCGTACATCGATCTCTTCCTCTACGATCTGAAGGAGATGGACCCTGAGCGGCACAGGAAATTCACAGGAGTTCCAAACGAGCTCGTACTGAACAACTATAAAATGCTCGCTGAAAAAGGGAAGGAGATCATTGCCCGTATCCCCGTCATTCCCGGTTTCAACGACAGGGACGACAACTTCAACATGATGGTCGATTTCCTGCATGAGCATACTCCCGGTATAAGGGTCTCCCTTCTTCCTTACCACCGGCTCGGAAAAACAAAGTATGATCGTCTCGGCATGGAATATCAGCTCGAAGAGGTCGAGCCCCCGCCGGAGTCCCGAATGATGGAGCTGGAGAAGAAATTTACACATGCCGGCTTCAAGGTTTCGATAGGGGGGTAGTAGCGGAGGACCGACAAAGTAAATAGTATATGGAGGTCTTTCTATGGGTAAGCTTGACGGGAAAGAAGCAATAGTGACAGAAGCAGCTTCGGGGTTTGGGAGTGAGGCTGCGATCCTCTTTATGCGGGAAGGCGCCGGAGTCGAATGGTAGACTTGAATGCAAAAGGGAGGCGTCCACCGCTGATATGATAACGGGAAACGGTGGTGAAGAAATATATATCAAAGTGGATGTTTCGAACCCGATAAACGCGAAGCGAATGATAACGGCAACTGTGAAGCCATCTCCCTCGATGACCTGGTACAAATATTTTGTGAGGATGTCCAATCGGGTGATATAATACGTCGCACCCGGATCGATAACCATAAATAATCGAGGTCGGTATGTTAGAAGCATTTATCCCAATGGAGCTCATTCTTCCCAAAATTGTGTTCGGGCTCGGGGCAGTACAGACCCTGGCAGCACACGCTAATGACGTATCAGAGGGAGAAATCCTTATAATCACTGACAAGGGATTGATGAAAAGCGGGATCGTTGACAGGCTCCGGGACTTTCTTTCATCATCGAGGCGAGTATGCTCTGTGTTCGATGGGGTTGAATCAGATCCGAGTATCGAAAATGTCGAACAGTGCCTGACGGAAGCGAGAGCGAAAAAGCCCGGTCTCATAGTAGGCGTCGGCGGTGGAAGCTCTCTCGATGTTGTTAAGGTAACTGCCGCTCTTGCCGGAGAGCGGGGCAGTATCCGGCAGTACTTTGGACACGGCAAGATCACAAAGAAAGGGATCCCGACGATCCTGATACCCACAACGGCCGGTACCGGCACCGAAGTTGCAATCGGGGCTGTGGTTTCAGATCACCAGGAGAGACTGAAAAAAGGCATCCTGAGCCCTTACCTTCTCTGCGACGTTACAATCCTCGATCCAGAGCTCTCGGTGAGCTGTCCGGGATCTGTGACCGCGGCCGCCGGGCTTGATGCGCTGACCCACGCGATAGAGGTGTATACAAACAGGAAGGCGCTGAAGCTCGTTGACCCGATTGTACTCGCAGCTGTAGAGATGATAGGGCGAAATATCAGGACCGCTTACAAGGACGGATCGAATATCGCGGCAAGAAGCGAGCTCCTTCTCGCTTCGATGTATGCAGGTATCGGTATGCAGGCAGTCAACAACGCCGCGGTACACGCCTTGAGCGCCCCTCTCGGAGCTTTCTACGAAGTGCCGCACGGAGCTGCCAACTCGTTTCTTTTACCGTATGTCATGAAGTTCAATAAATTTGCTTGTATCGAGAAATACAGTCTGATTGCCCGCGCCATGGGAGTGAAATGTTCCGACGATCTTGAGGAGAATACTGCTTTATTGGTGAACGAGATCAAAAGTTTAAGCCGGGACCTGGGGATCGGTACGTACCTCTCCGGTATTTCGATCAGGAAGGATGATATTCCCAGGATGGCCCGGCTTTCTCTCAAGGTCTGGCTTATAGCGAACAACCCGCGGGAAGTCACCTTGGACGATGCCGTTTCGATCTACGAGGAGGCGTTTGCAGAAGAGGGAATACCGGTCGTTTCATGACCTAGTACATAACTGCACCGGCACATACGTTTATATCCTGGCCTGTAATCTTGCTCGATTCGTCGGACGCAAGAAAGACCACGAGCGATGCGACGTCTTCAGGTTCGACAAAGCTCTTCAGGGCCGAGGTTTCCACCTTCATCTTTCTTACCTCCTCAAGGCTCATCCCGGTTGATCTCATTATCCCCTCGAAAACAGTCTGCTGTCTTTCACCGGTCACAGAACCGGGACATAAGGCATTGACGCGGATGTTAAACCTTCCAACCTCTGCAGCGAGAGTTCTGGTAAATCCTATCACTCCCATCTTCGATGTCGTATAAACAGACCTGAGGGGCATCGGTCTCTTGCCTGATACGGATGCCATATTGATGATGACGCCTGTCTTTTTTTCCATCATTACCGGGAGGGCATACTTACAGCACAGGAAGGGCCCGTCAAGATTGATGCTCATTGCCGAACGCCATTCATTCAGGGTAAGCTCCGACACGGGTTTCACCGCCCCCGGGACACCCGCATTGTTCACGAGTATATCCAGTGTGCCGTACAACTCAAGTGTACTGTCTATGAGAGCTTTCACGTCCTGCTCTATAGATACATCGCATCGAATGAACACCGCCTGGCCTCCTGAAGCCAGTATCTCATCGGCTGCATGCCTGCCGTTGAGCTCGCTTCTTTCAGCCACGACCACAGTAGTCCCTTCTTTTGCGAGTCTTATAGCGCAGGCCTTCCCTATACCGGCCCCTGCGCCAGTAACTATTGCTGTTTTACCGTCAAGCCCCATCTGCGTCTCCATCGTTAATTTTGGTGATGAGTGGGTTCATCATCCTGTATCAAGAACCATAATGGTTTCGATAGAACGCACCCTGGGTCCCTCTCCAGGAACTCGTATGCTTTTTAACCCTCCGTTTCTACTCCCAGGAGGCGGAGGTGATCCCCTATATGGTCCTGAAGCTGTTTATAGTAGTGCTCGATATGCTGTTCTAATGTTTTGAATATATCTTCTTTGAGGCTGTTGTCGGTAAACATCTCCCCGTAGGTTATATGGAGGACCTGTCGTGAGTCCGGATTGTTGAATAACGGGATCAGATCATGGTTCTCCAGTTGTGACGGGTCAGGAACGTTTTTGAGATTCGGCGTCACGTGATAGTACGTACGCGCCTTGTCGAAGTGATCCAGAGCGAACCTGTACAGCCGCAGGAACAGGGCCCTGTCTTTTTGCGCTATGACCTTCAGGGCAAGGAGCCAGTTTGTACCGGAGGTCTTTACATGGAATTCACCGCAGCTCAGCCTCCCAACGGCAGGGAATATCGAAAACTTGTCGCTCCCTGAATGAACAGACACCTTGTGACCGAAAATCCGTGCGATTGCGGCATAGATTCGAAACGTCTTTTCAAAATCTTCGACATCGCCGATGTAATCTATCCCCTTCTGGAACTCTCCTACGAACCTCGGTGCGACCGACCAGATCACGACACCCTGGGTTTTCAACTCCTGGGCGACGAAAATGTGCGCCTGCGGTGTTGTCGGAGCAGGCGTTTCGTCAACAGAGAGTTCAAAGTCGAAGCTCCCTTCTCCGTTTGCCTCTAATGCCGCCTCATAAAGGCGTTTCGCATGATCAACTGCCTCCCGGTATACTACAACCGCTCTGGCGAGGTCCTCCTTTGTGAAGCGTATCAACAGGTTACAGTCCAGCTCCCACTTCTTGTCGAGGTAGAACGATTCTACTCTTTCCCTGTAGTGAGGATCTATCGTCTCATAGTTCTCAAGAACAGTATCCACCGGAGCAGCGGTCAGTTCGCTTCTAATATAGTCGGATACATCGGCCGTTATCATCGTGAATCCTATTGTCACGGCCTTTCGTACCCATTGTTCTGTCTTAAGGTGATCGCCGTCAGCGCCCCATGCTTCTTTGTATCCCTCCTGAAAGACAGCCCATGTAGATGCATCGAGAACGTCCTCAAAGGTCCTCCCTGTGAGCTCCACCTCACGTACAGACTGCTGAGCCAGAACAGGTGAGGCTTTGAAGCTTTTGAAAAGCCTGATATGGCCCGGGCCCGCTATACCGAGCCTGTCACCGACTCCGAAGGTCGAGGCCTTTTTGGATAATGGAGCCGGTGCGGTATAGGGGAGGAAACCACGGAGAGCCGCTGCATTTTGATGAGTCAGAGGACAGAACTTCATTCGTACTTTTCCGTGAATTCTGGAAATACCGTCAAACTCCTCGGGAAGATCGGTGGGAGCACTTACGCTTAACACGAGTACATTGTGGCCATCGATCTGTAATAAAAAGAGGGTGACATCGTCTCTTCTCTGTACGGAGCTTCTGTATACGAACGATCCGGACATACTGATATTACTCAGCCTCTCTATCGAAATTGCATCTACGCTGATCGCTTGGCTTCCGGCTGCTTCTTTGAACCACCCGTCGATGCTTTTTTGATCGATGCACATATGATGTTCCTCTGGCTGCTGAGATTTCTTTATAGTAGTACTCTCTTCGGAGAAAGGCAAACCGGATTATACATAGTAAAAAAATGTAAAAAATGCTTTAATATTGCTGCTCGAAATTATATGTGCTGTATCGAGATTCTTCTGTTACGAAGCCTCACTCTTGTTTATATTATGAAAACAGCAGTAGCTTAAGCGTCCGGCACAGCAGTAAAGAGAAGACCAGGAGGAGATTGTACGTTGAAAGGCATCAAGTTTAAGGTCTTTGACATCCAGCGTTTCTCATGGGTCGACGGCCCGGGAATAAGAACTGTCGTATTTTTCAAGGGGTGTAACCTTGACTGTCTCTGGTGCCATAACCCCGAATCGAGGTCTTTCGATCAGCAGCTTCTATTCTATGAGGAGCGATGCATCCAGTGCGGGAAATGTGCACATATCTGCCCGAACGGATGTCACTCTTTCACAGGCAAGTACGGGCATGTTATCGAAAGGGATAGGTGTACGGTGTGCGGACGGTGCGCCGATGCTTGTTACTCGGAAGCCCTCGAGATCGTGGGGCGGGATGTAGGTATTGAAGAGATAATGGCGGAAGTTCGAAAAGATATGGAGTTCTACCGGATGTCGGGCGGCGGAGTAACGCTGTCAGGAGGGGAACCGCTCCTGCAGCCGGAAGGATGTTATGAAATTCTTTCAAGATGCAAGAAGGAAAAGATAGGAACCGCCCTGGATACGGCCGGATACACGGCCTGGTCCCACTTCGAAAAAGTGCTGCCTGTGACAGACTACGTGCTATTCGATATTAAAACAATCGATGACGAACTTCACAGGAAGGTATGCGGCGTATCGAACCGGACTATATTGAAAAACCTGATGAATCTGAAAAACAGGAGCGTGAAGCTCATCATACGGGTTCCTGTTGTTCCCGGGGTCAATGACACCGAGGAGGATATAAGGGCAATAGTAAAACTGGTAGGAGACTTCGATAATCTGGGGAGAATAGAGCTTCTGCCCTTCCACAAGATCGGAAAACCGAAGTACAGTGCACTCGGGCTTGACTACCGCGCCGAGCAGATCCCCATTCCGGAACCTGAGAAGGTGAACCAACTTAAAGCCCTACTTGGAACGGTTTCATCATTGAATTGACTATAATCAGTGACATTATTATAATTATTTAAGGAACGGATCAAACCGGCGAAAAAGGAGACCTTCAATGCTATCAGAAAGAATCAAAAACCTCAAATCCACTATCCTGACGCTCGAACGCATCAGCGCGATCATCCCGCATGAACATATCCTCTACGATCCCGAGCATAACCGGATAAAAAGCCCGATCATACGGCATGCAGAAGCAGTATACGAGCTCTTCGACAAGGTCTCTGTAAATCACATTCCCGGAGAGAAGATAGTCGGGAACAATACGCTTAAGTACTCTCCGCGTCCCAATCATCTTACCGATGACGAACTCGAAGCGATCGAAAACTATCCGGAGAGAGTCTCTGCTGAGGTTCTAGCAGCAATGGATGAGCACATCTTCTACCTCTGGGCGTTCGTACAGGGACATATTGTGCCGGACAAGGCACTGGTCCTGAATCGCGGAATGAATGGAGTTATCAAGGATATTGAAGTGCGACTTGAAGATAAGACATTAAGCGAAGAGCAGAGAGATTTTTTAGAGGCAAGTCTCATAGAATGCAAAGGGATTATTAACTATTCGAAGCGACACGCCGACCATTTTGCAGCGAGGGCTTCAGGCGCGTCCTCCATACTGAAAGAATACTTTCAGGACCTTGCCGATATCTGCCGAAAGGTTCCTGCGAATCCGGCGACTTCATTCAGAGAGGCTTTGCAGTCCTTCTGGTTTGCGCAGATAGCTACCCAGTTCGATGACTGTGCTAATCACTCTCTCGGGAGGGTGGATCAGTACCTCTATCCCTACTATAGGAACGATATCGAGAACGGAGTAATCACCAAAGAGGAAGCAAAGGAGTTGTTTTTCGAGTTCTGGCTGAAATTCAACCTTGGATACAAGGTTACGGAGCTGTCCGGCACGAAAATGGGACTCAGGGCGGATGATCCGGATAGCGATGATGTCATTGATAAAAAGCATTATGAGCTTTTCGACAATCGGGACGGAACCACATGGCTCGCCCTCAAGGCCATCAGCCAGGTGAACCATACCGACGACGGTCAGACGATTGATATTGCGGGTCTCGACAGCACCGGGAACGATGCAACAAACGAGCTGTCATGGATCATACTGGAGGCGGAGGATGAGCTGAGGACCTTTGAGCCGAAGGCGGTTATCAAGTACACAAAGAAGACGGACCCGAAGTTTATGGAAAGGGCGTATCGGATACTCGTGAGCGGATTCGGGATTCCGGCGATTACCTTTCACGAAGCGGGTGCCGACGGGATGAGGAGGTATAACCTTTTCGAGGAAGAAGATATCCTGGACCACAGCCATATCGGGTGTATAGAACTCGGGATTCCCGGAAAGTCATATACCGATCCGATGAACGCATTCATGAATCTTCCCAAGATCGTTCTAATAGCAATGAACAACGGATATTATGCTGGAAGGAGAGTTGGTGTCGAACTGAAAAATCCCGGAAACTGGACTGAGTTTATAAACAACTTCTATCTGCAGCTCGATTACTTTGTGAAACTTTATACTGAAACGATGAACGATGCTGCTCCTTTTTACGCCGAATACTACGCCAGACCGCTGGTTTCGGCTCTCGTGGAAGGGTGCGTTGAGAAAGCAGTGCCTGTTGACAAAGGCGGTGCCAGATACTGGATGAGGTCAGTGAACTGCACAGGATTTGCAACCGCAGTTGACTCGCTGTTTTCGATCAAAAGGCTCGTGTATAACGAACAGAAGATCGGGCTTGAAGAATTTTACAGCATACTGGAGAGCGACTACGACGGGAAAGAAGATTTCAGGATGATGGTCAAGAACAGGATTTCGAAATTCGGCAATGGAGTACAGGAAGTCGACGAGATGGCCAGGGAGCTGAGCTCCATGTACTCCGAAATCGTAAAGAAGTACAAGACAACCGTTGGGACAAGCTACCGTCCCGGTATCTACAGTTTCTACGAGCCCATAAAGAGTATGGGAGTTGTTACTGGCGCCACCCCGGATGGTAGAAAGGCCGGGGAGGTCCTGTCGCTCAACAGCGCTCCGTACCACGGTGTCATCAAAAACAGCCTTTCCGACACACTGCGGTCGGTGACTTCAATAGAGCATTCGAAAGCCGATAATGCCAGCTGCATAGATGTGCAGCTCAGCGGTAACGCAACACCTGAGGTTATCGGGCACATCGTTGAGTATCTCGCTAAAAGAGATGTAATCTATGTACAGTTTACAGTCGTTGACAGGAACAGGCTCATAGATGCGAAGAAACATCCCGAGCGCTATCAGGACCTTGTTGTGAGGGTCACCGGTTTCAGCGCGAGGTTCGTCGTGCTTCCTGAAGACACACAGGATGAGATAATCCAGCGATCGTACTGGGCTTAGACGCCTGGAGTAAGTATCACCTTCAGTCCCTGTTTGGACTCGAACGTTTCAACGGCTCGCTGTTTGCATCCGTATTCGGATAATGTAACCATTTCCAAAATAATAATTTCAGGCAAATTCGATATATGGTCTAATAGTCAGGGTTTACTATGCTCTCTGCTTCGTGTGATTTATACGCGGCAAGACAAACTGCTAGGTCTTTGAACCCCTCCTTACCAGAAACGAGCGGTTCCGTATCGTTTTTTATACAGCCTGAAAAGTGTTCTATCTGCAGCTCGTATGGACCGGGAATCTTCAACGATGACTCGTAGGTCTGCGTGGAACTGCCCGTTTCTACAGAGACCCTCCCGGTTGAATCGCGCCACAGAGTTCCCTCGCTGACAAGGCTGCCCTCAGTGCCGCGTATCTCGATTCTGTTGAGTGGATGTTTGTTGATAAAGGAGACAGACACAGTTCCTGCGGCACCTGAATCGAACCTCAGCATCACGGTCGCGCTTATATCGGCAGGAAAGGGATATGATCCGGTATCTACGAAGGCCCCGACACGGGTCACTTCGGCACCCAGCAGATACCTCAAGAGGTCGATGCAGTGTACCCCGACATCCATTATTGCGCCCCCGCCGCCCACCTCGGGATCAAGTCTCCACGGGGAGCCCTCATCGGAGAGGTGATACTCGAACGTGGCTTTTGCCTCTGTAACGCTTCCCAGAACACCCTCCCGGATGATATGCTTCACCCATCTGTGACAGGGGTTGAATCGCATCATGTTTCCTATCATCAGTTTGACACCTTTTGTGGCGCACGCTTCCGTCATGCGCCTTGCCTCTCCAAGACTAACTGCCATGGGTTTCTCGCACAGTACATGGAGCCCCTGTTCCGCAGCCATGATCGTATGCTCCGAGTGTTGATTATTCGGTGTTGCCACATAAACCGCATTGAGGCCCGGAGTATGTACAAGGTCGGAAGCAGAGGTAAAGGAACGCTCGACACCGTATTTTTTTGCGTAATTGGCCACTCTCATACGTTCCCTTCCGGTGATCGCAACGAGTGTGTGACCGGGAGTGTTCGCGATTGCCGGTCCCATCGCGACATCGGCAAACGAACCGAATCCGATTACTCCCCACCTCAGTTTATCCATCATCTTCCTCCTGTATCCGCCATTAAGGATATGTTATACCTTTTTCGAGACGTTTTAAAAGTGAAAAATGTAGAAAAGTATGTGACTATTTGCCCGGTCTCTTATACAATGTCTGGACAGTCTATAACATCTGAGGCAGTAATAGATATGGATCATGACCAGAGGACCAAAGCAGTAAGGACTTTTGCCTACTACATCGTTTACATTGCGCTCGGTTTGGCCTTCGCGTCGCTCGGCCCTACGCTCCCCGGGCTCGCCCGAAACACGAACAGCACCCTGAGAGAGATAAGCTGGCTATTTTTTACTCACTCTGCAGGATACACCATAAGCTCCCTGCTCTCCGGGAGGCTGTACGACAGCTCGCCGGGTCACCCTGTCATGGCTGTCTCGCTCCTCCTTATAGCCGTAACCATGGCTGTCATTCCTCTCGTCCCGTGGCTGTGGCTCCTCGCAGCAGTCCTGTTTTTACGAGGACTTGCATCCGCGGCGATCGATGTCGGAGGAAACACGCTCCTCGTGTGGACACATAAAGATCGTTCGGGACCGTGGATCAACGGGCTTCATTTCTGCTTCGGGCTCGGAGGACTTCTTTCCCCGGTCATAGTCGCGCAGTCGCTTTTACTGCGAAACGACATCGCGCCCGCCTACTGGGTAATTGCGGCGTGTGCCCTGCCGGCCACACTCTGGCTGCCATGGCTTGATAGCCCCGGAATCGGTACAGCCCAAGAAAAGACCGGCATGAGATCGTCCGGGGCTACGATGGTGGTGCTGATAACCCTCTTCTTTTTCCTCCATGTGGGAGCGGAAATTGCCTACAGCGGGTGGATATCTACATATGCGATCGAAAAGAATATCCTGAAAGAGGCGCAGGCGGCATATCTCACCTCCCTCTTCTGGGGAGCGATAACCGTCGGCAGGCTCGCGACCGTTCCGTTCTCATCACGGGTGGCGCCGGCGAGGATCCTCATGGGCAATCTGACGGGATGCCTCATCAGCACGGGCCTTCTTCTGTTTTTTCCCGGCAGCAGGGAGATTCTCTGGTTCAGCACCTTTTTAATGGGATTTTCGATGGCTGCGATGTTTCCTGTGAGCATTCTTTTTGCAGACAGATGCATGAAAATAAACGGTAAGGTCGTAGGGATCTTCCTTGTCGGTGCAAACACAGGCGGCATGGTGATCCCGTGGATTATCGGCCGGCGTTTCGAGGCGGCCGGACCCCGGGTGCTAGGCGAGACCATGCTGCTGTCGATAGTAGTCGCGTTCATCATCCTCATCCTCATGATAGTGAAGATGGCAGGATTTCAAAGGGAAACAGCGGGAGGCGTCGATTGACAGGCTGCATACGGTTGGGTTGAATTGACAAAAGCGATAGACTTTGTTAATGTAAATTTCTGCACTGAACGAGTTGCTGATACCAATAGAGTATCTATCGAAGCTACGGGGTATTTCTTTTTCCGACAATAGATTGTATTGATTGCAACTAAATATTGTTTACAATCATTTTTACCTATATATTATTTTTCAAGGATCGTTTTATCAAGATACCTCCGGTATCAGAGCACTCCACGAGACGCTAAGGGGACTATATATGAATAGGCTCGAACTGCTGAAAAAACGGCTTTTTTCGGATTACTACAAGAAAAAGGGGTGGTGGGGCGATGACCTTTCCATCTTCGATGATGATCCATCACTAGCCGAAAAACCTCTCGTAGTACGAAAAGCAAAAGCGATACAGAAGGTCTGCCGTGAGATGCCTGTTGAAGTCAAGGACCATGAGCTCATAGTAGGCGTTCCGACGATGTCATCCGTAGGGTTTGGGCACATGTTTCCGAAATACGAGACCGATGAGGAGGCAGAGGCCGCCTCGAAAGTGTACCTCAGTCGAAAGTCCGTGTGGGGCCATCACAACCCGTACTACCCAAAGATAATAGAGAAAGGGCTGAATTCGATAATAGATGAAGCGAGAAAGCTGAAGGAAGGGGTGGGGGAGGAGGACAGGGATAAGCGTGACTGGTACGAGGCGGTCATCATCTCTCTTCAGGGTGCCCAGATTCTTGCAAACCGCTATGCCGATCTGTGCGAGTCACGGTCGGCCGAAGCTGAATCGGAGATGGAGAAAGAGGAGCTTCTGGAAATGGCGAGGATATGCCGCAAAGTTCCCATACGATCTGCGGAAAGCCTGCACGAGGCGCTTCAGAGCGTCTGGCTCGTACACACCGTTCTTCACAGTACCCTCAACTACACCTCCATCGGGAGAGTCGATCAGTATCTATGGCCGTACTATAAGAACGATATCGAAAACAAGATTATAACAAAAGAGTATGCGAGAGAACTTCTTGGCTCTTTCCTAGTGAAGTTCAACGAAAGGGTGCAGCTCAACAACGACCATATAGAGAACCATTTCACATTCGGCGACTGGTCACAGGGGGGGGACCCCGACCTGGAAACAACGCACCTCAAAATGTCCAACGACATGGAGTATACTTTCGGACAGTCTTCGAACCATTGGCTACAGAACTGCATGCTCTCCGGACTGAATGCGGAGGGGAAAGATGCAACGAACGAGCTCACCTACCTCTTTATCGAGCTTACGAACGAGCTCGAGCTCATAGACCCTCTTCTTTCGGTACGGCTGCATAAGAACTCTCCCAAAAAGCTTCTCGAGGCAACCGCAAAGGCGCTTGCGAACGGAGGAGCTCAGCCTACCGTGTTCAATGACGATACGGCCATTCCCGGAATGATGAAATGGCTCGGTATACCACTGGAGGATGCCCTCGATTACAGCAACGACGGATGCTGGGAGACGATCCCCCAGGGGAAGACGGAGTTCGGGTACGGGCATATAGAGGTGCTCCTCAGCCTCGAGAGCCTTCTGAACCGGGGCTTTTCTTTCCTCAACGGCAATCCGATCGGGCCCGACTCGGGAGATCCGTCGAAGTTTAAAACCTTTGAAGATCTCTACAGGGCGTTGAAAGAGCAGATCAAATACCGCCTCGATATCGCGCTGGAGAACAAGATAAAGTATTACGACGAGGTACACAAGATCGCTCCTGTTCCTTTTCTCTCCTCTCTCATGGAAGACTGTCTCAAGAACGGCAGGGACATGACGCAGCGGGGAGCCAGATACAGGTTCTTTGCACCTCTCGTCACAGGTTTCTCCCACATGGTAGACTCTCTTGCTGTAATCAAGAAGGTCGTTTACGAAGAAAAGATGATCTCCATGGAAAAGATTGTGGAAGTTCTCAGTACGAACTGGGAGGGGGAGGAGCGGCTCCGGCAGTACTGCCTCAACAGGGTCCCCAAGTACGGTAACGATGACGACTATGCTGATTCGATAGGACAGGATTTTTTGACGTTCTACTGCGACTGCGTCGACGAATGGAACCGGAGGTTGGATTGGCTTACACTCGCGGCGGGTATCGGGACGTTCGAGAACTACCACCGGTTCGGCTATGTGTGCGGTGCATCGGCGGACGGCAGGTTCGCGAAGGCACCGATTGCAACCAACTACTCCCCGTCCGTGGGAAGAGACACTTCCGGTCCAACGGCAGTGATACGATCGGCAACCAAGTTCGATCTTACAAGGTTCAATGACGGGTGTCCGGTTGATCTGAAGATCAGTTTCAGCGGACAGGATAACGAGAAGAAGTACAGCATACTGGAAAGCTTTATCAAATCATTCTTAGAGCTTGGGGGAAACATCCTCACAATCACCACGGTAAATGTGGAGACGCTGAAGGCAGCGCAGAAGGAGCCCGAAAAGTATGCATCCCTGCGCGTGAGGCTCGGCGGCCTGACAGCCTACTTCGTCCAGCTTGCCGGGCCGCAACAGGAGGAGTATATTATGAGGACAGAACACGGTTTCTGAATGTCTGCTGATACGATGCCATCACCCGAAACCGCAACGCTCCGAAAAGCACAGTCATAACTTGCATATGGCAAAAAAAAACGATAACGACCTGAAAACGAACGGGATGATCTTTGATATACAGAGGTTTTCCCTTCACGACGGTCCCGGAATAAGGACCCTTGTGTTCATGAAAGGCTGTCCTCTTCGGTGTCAATGGTGCAGTAATCCGGAATCGCAGAGCTTCGATCCCGAGATATTCTTTTACGAGGATAAATGTATCGGGTGCGGTGAATGCGTGAAGGTCTGCCCTTTAGGCGAAACCCTGCGTGATAACTGGCCGGTTGATAGGACCGAATGCTCAGGATGCGGAAGCTGTGTTTCCGTGTGCTATGCACAGGCGAGAACGCTCGTAGGCAGGTCTGTCGGTGTGAAGGATGTGCTGGATGTCGTGCTGAGAGACAGGGTGTTCTATGAGGAATCGGGCGGCGGTGTAACTGTGGGCGGCGGGGAACCGCTGGAACAGCCTGACTTCGTGGCTGCGCTTCTGCAGAGTTGCAGGGATGAGAATGTCCATACGGCAATTGAAACCTGCGGGTTCGCCCGCAGGGAGGTCCTCGAAAAGGTCCTGCAGCATACAGATCTTCTTCTCTTCGATCTGAAGCATATGGATACAGAGACACACAAGCGATACACCGGGGTGGGTAATGAACGCATCCTGAAAAATGCAGAGCTCGCTTCGAAAATCGCGAAAGAGATGGTAGTGCGGCTTCCCCTTATCCCCGATGTCAACAGCTCTCAGGAAAATATCGAGGGTCTCGCTCGGTTCATCACGACGCACTTGCACCGGGTTCGCAAGGTCGACGTACTCCCCTACCATACCATGGGGGCCTCGAAGATCATGAGGCTCGGGAAAAAGTATCCGATGAACGACCTCGAAACGCTGAAGAAGAGTGAGATCGAGAGGGCAAAGACCGTTCTCGAGTCTTACGGACTAGAAGTGAAGGTCGGAGGATAACCGTACCGCTCTTTAACAGGCCGTTTCCCTGTGAACCGCGGGAAAAGACCGATAATGCAGCTTCATAACAGTTCTTTTGTTTTGCAGTAAACGGAAATGAATCGTAAGGAGGGTTCGAACGATGAAGAGAATAGGCGCGGGTCTGATCGGCGGAGGCTTCATAGGAAAGATCCACGCGGAGGCGCTGAGGCGGCTCGGTAATGTGGATCTTATAGCGATTGCTTCGAGAAACGATGAGATTGCTCGCAAGAGAGGAGAAGAGCTGTCGATAGAGAAATGCTACGGCCGGTACAGTGATCTCATCAAGGATGATGATGTGGAAGTCGTGCACATATGTACGACGAACGAGCTTCACTTCCCCATTGCGAAAGAGTGTATCGAGGCTGGAAAACACATTGTGTGCGAGAAACCACTCGCAATGACAAGCGAAGAGTCCGCAGAACTCGTAAGTCTCGCTGGAAACAAGGGAGTGGTGAACTGCCTCTGCCACAACATGCGCTACTATCCGCTCGTTAAACAGGCACGGGAGATGGTGAGAAAGGGAGATCTCGGCGATATCCGCCTGATCCACGGCCATTACCTGCAGGACTGGCTCTTTCTTGATACGGACTACAACTGGAGGGTCTCCTCAGAGCAGGGAGGCGCGTCACGAACCATTGCCGATATCGGGACCCACTGGCTGGACATGGTCCAGCATGTTACAGGGCAGAAGGTGGTCTCGGTGTATGCCGACCTTACTACATTCATTCCGGTGAGAAAAAAACCGCTGAAGGAGGTCGACACCTACTCTTCTCAGGAGTTGAAACCAGAGGATTACGAGAAAGTGCCTGTCGATACCGAGGACCACGGAACATTAATGCTCAAGTTCTCTGGCGGTGCCAAGGGAGTTCTCATCGCATGCCAGGTCTGCGCAGGCAGAAAGAACTATATCCATTTCGAGATCAACGGCTCGAAGCGGTCCGTCGAGTGGGGCGGCGAGCATCCCAACCATATGTGGATCGGTGAGAGAGGAAGGGTGAACGGCGAGTTCATAAAGAACCCCGCGATCATGGACCCTGACGCCGCCAGGTACGCGAGCGCACCCTGCGGGCTTGGAGAGGGGTATCTCGATACTTTCAAGAATATATTCAGCGATCTTTACGGCTGGATCCTCAGCGGAAAAGAGATGGACATGAAAACGGCGGACTTCCCCACATTTCTCACCGGGCACGAGGAGCTTGTGGTCGTCGATGCGGCAATAGAGAGCAGCAAGAAAGGAAAGTGGGTGGACACCGGTCTGCAATAGGGCAGACCGGATATTCTGGCAGCAGGGCCCGGCTTGATCGGATCAGGGAAGTAGTACGTTTTATCGTGCCGGTCTGCCGGGCCGAAAGAGTGACGTACTCTGAAAGAGGAAATAAAAGATGGCGAAGGTAACGATACCGGTCCAGTACAGGAAACTGGCGAATAACGAGGCGTATTTTTACAGCAAAAGAGAGAGGGTTATCGACATCGTCGCGGAGCTCACTGAGGTATATCCCCGGCTCAAGCCCCTGCTTCTTGACGAAACAGGAAGCTTTCGATCCTCTGTGCTCTTTTTCATCGATAAGAAGGACATAAGGACGCTGAACGGTGCCGATACGGTTGTCAGCGAGAAGTCCGATCTCAGAATAGTTCCGGCAATTGCCGGCGGATAAGCCGGTTTCTGAATCATACCACATCCCGCGTTTCCAAGGTTACGACG
>Ga0307379_10001283_pt1 | contig 39934 bp, 45 predicted proteins | sample UN2MG_FD_202237 | JGI IMG/M metagenome (GOLD analysis project Ga0307379, IMG submission 202237) | Soil microbial communities from Risofladan, Vaasa, Finland - UN-2 | ecosystem: Environmental > Terrestrial > Soil > Coastal area > Acid sulfate soil | place: Finland: Risofladan, Vaasa | collected...
AAAACATCCGCAACGGTCCGCGAAAATTCGGGTTTTTCAGGCGGAACGAAAAACACCCTCCATGCGATGGTTCTCCGCAAAGACGGTGTTTTGGTTTTATTGATGGTGGAGGAAACGAACCCGTAATCGAACCAACGGGGATTGCTTAAGGGAAATCGATAATCTTATTAGCCTAAACACGATCCAGAGACCAGAACTGGAGATCATATGGTTTCATGCCAAGGAGCTTCTGATTTTGGTCGGAGAGGTCGGCGGCCATGAAAATGCCCATTTTACGCTGGACATAGCGGGCGGATTTGACGAAGGGGAGCCGCTCGAAGGAGGGAGGAAGCCAGCCGTAAGCCTGGCGGAGGATGCCGGGGCCGTGTTTTTCCAGCAAATGGGCAAAGATATCGGCCAAGGCGTCAGGAGTTTTGTAGGCCGCGTCCTTGATCTCCATTCTTTGGCCGGTCCACCATATCCAGGCATAGCCCGATCCGTCTTCGCACAGGTGCAGGGACTCCCGTCCCAAATCCCATTGCAGGCGATTAAACTGGGTCTTTTTATAGCGGAGCATGTCCCAGTAGGCTGCACTCCGTTCGATATGAAAATCGGATGAACAAGCTTTTTGATAGAGAGATCGGACCGCTTCCGGCACTTTGTGTCGGGCTTCAATAATTTTCTTCCGCGGTTCCGCCGGAATGACGAGATCGAAGACCAGGTCATATTTTTCTATCTCCGCAAATCCGAAGCGGTTGAAAAACCTGGTCGGGAGATCGGAAAAAAGCACGGCGACGTCAAAACCCTCATCTCGGAGCTGGACGACCAACATCTCCATCAGAGTGCTGGCAAAGCCCCGCCTTCGTTCTCGGGGCAAGGTGAACAATTCACTGATCAGGGCGATCCGGATTGATTTGTTTTTCACGCGGGCACTAAGCTCATGGACTTTGCAACTGCTGCGAAGAAAGCTAACCTTGTCCAGTAACACCAAATGTCGGAAGTGATCTTTGCTCCAGGGATGCTTGGCCAGCCGGTTATTTATGCGGAAGTAATCATCCGCAGCAAAACCAGCGCCCCAGATCCCCTTGCTTTCGCGGAGGATTGAGGTCACTTGGCTGTAAGTGCCTGGTTTTAATTCCATGCGCGGGTCTCTTTCATTGCTGGGCCGGCGGGTGGCAGGTGGCGCATTCGGCAAGTTGGGGCCGGGCTTTCCGTGAGGCCTCCTGTTGATGACATTTTACACACATCCCATGCATGGCCTCCTCATAGCTCGCAGCCATTTCGTTGTACCTTCCGCCATTGGCCGGCGTCGGCATACCCATATCCTGGGCATGACACTGGTAGCATTCCTTGACATTATTGCGCGCTTCGGGCCTGTCCAAGGCATGGCATTTTGCGCACGATTCACTTCCCTTGAGCTTGTCCTCGTGCAAGGCATGGTTGAAAATAGATTTATCGAGCATCATATCCGTGTGGCACCGGGAGCAGGAAGAGCTTTTATCCCCGGGCAGGTTCAGGTGATGGCAGGTTACGCATCCTTGTTCTCCTCCCTGGCGTTTTTTATGTTCTTCGTGATTGAAAAGGACTCCATCGCCGTTGTGGTTCCCGTCAATGTTTAAAACCAGCCGGAGACCATCAACGGCCTTAGGCGGCGCTACCGGCTGTTCAACCAGCGGGAAACCTTTCAGAGCATTGGTGGAGAACATCAGAATTGCCGCCGGGATTGCGATAACAATCACCAGACTGATCCGGGCCGGGGCGCTGGCGATGGCGTCCCATTGAAGCTCTCTGAAGTCTCTGGTCACCCGTTTCTTTTCGCCCCAGGTGACCTTCTCGAATACGTCAAAGTTCTCGGCAAGAAAAATGAAGATCAGGCCGGCCGCAGCATACACGCCAAGACTGAAGGCGAACTCGGCGACCGAGGGAAAGTAGGGCGTATCCAACCAGCGCACAAAACCGGTGATGCCAGTATCCAGTCGGTGCATGCTTAATCCGAACGTGGCAAATAAGCCGGCTGTGGCTAGTCCCCAAACGGATTTGCGGAGTCGGGGAAGGGTGATGATCACTATGGGAATGATGGTCTGGGTAATGAATTCGACTCCGAAAACATAACTCTCCCATTGTCCGGAGAAGACGATGCCCCATTTCCGGTGGATGGTCAGTTCCGCGACTCTCAAGGCAAGAAAAATGGCCAGGATCACGGCTGACGCCTTGGAGATGCCTTCCAGCGCCGGCCGGTCCGCTTCCTTGTTGTAGAAGTAGGCGTAAGCCAGGGCCACCAGGACCACGGTCATCATGCCGGCGCCGACTGCGGAAGTAATGAATTGGAAGGGGAGCCAGTCGCCAGAATACCAGAGGGGATGGAGCCGGGCCGGGGCCACGAGAAAGAGGGAGCCCAGCGAGGTGTGATGAAGCGTTGACAGTGTAATCCCGAAGATCACCAGCGGCACTGACCAGCGGTGCAGGAAGTGCGTGATCTTTTCCGTCCAGGGGAACTTCTCCAGCACCGTGGGGGACAGCTCAATGAAGCTCACCGTGAAGTACAGCATCACGCACCAGGCGACCTCGAAGAGGAAGGAGTGGTGGTTCCACATCCAGGGCATGATCGGGTGCCAGATCCGGTGGGGCAGACCAATATCCCACATCAGGGAAAAGCAACTCACCCCGTATCCCAGAAAAGCGACCACTATGGCCGGTTTCATCAAGGACTGATATTTCTTAAGGTGCAGCACGTAAACCACACAGGCCATCGCGAAGCCACCCGTGGCCAGGGCTACGCCGGCGACCATGTTGAAGATCTTCCACAGGCCCCAGGGCATAGCATCGGTCAGATTGGTGGTTGCGCCGAGTCCCAGGAAAGTTCGCAACACCAGAGCCACCAAGCCGAACATGGCCACGATCCAAAGTATCTCTTTGAGGCGGCTCACCTTATTCATCGCTCTTTCCCTCTTCTCCGGCGTCTTTTTTCTCCATCGCTCTCACCGAGGAAAGCCGGGCCTCTTCCTGCTCTTTTTCAATTTTCATCCTGCGCTCGGTGATCCACCAGACGCCCACGAGACTGCTCAAGGCGGCCAGGGCAACCACCGGAGTCTTACTGATCACCGGCCAAGTGAGATCGGGGATGGCCAGAGCCTTGACCACTTCATCAAACTTCAGCACCTTTTCCAGGGGGGCATTGGTGATATAAAGGACGCAGACACCCCCGAGCTCCTTCTCACCGTAGATATGATCGAGATACTTGCCAGGGTTGGAACGGATCAGGGCATGAGCTTTCTCCAGCATCTCTTCCCGCAGCCCCAACTGCAATGCGCCGTATTTGCAGGCCTCGACGCAGGCGCACTGCTTGCCCTGATCCAGCCGGTCATAGCACATGTCGCATTTCTGGATGTAGGGCAGGGCCTTTTCCCATTGATAGCGCGGGATGCCGACCGGACAGGCCAACATGCAGTAGCGGCAGCCGATGCATTTTGAGGCGTCGTAAACCACCGGGCCGTTCTCGGTCTTCTTCATCGCTCCGACCAGGCAGGCGGCTTCGCACGCGGGGTGCAGACAATGAAGGCATTGTCTCTTGACGTAACCTCTGGTGCCTGGGACCTTGATAATAGACATCCATCGTCTTCCCGAGAGTCCGTCGCCCATGGAGGTTGGGGCCGGTATTTCCCGGGGAAGGTGATTATCATTAACGCACGCCTTGGCGCACTCGTTACAACCGACGCACTTCGTCTCGTCGAATAAAATTGCCAACATTATGCCTTCACCTCCTCTCCATGCAGAGCTTCCGCCACCCGGTCAGGGCCGTCGGCAGGGAAGCGCCAGAAGAAATCGCTGGACAGTCGGTCAAACGGGAACAACACCACGTGAGCCATCTTGGTGAAGGGGATGAGCACCAAGACGAGTTCACCGCTCAAGATGTGGATCAGCAGCATGGTTTGCATCCTGGTGAACAAGAACTGGGGATGCATGGCCAGATACCCGCTGATAAAGGGAAGCAGCAGGATAATCAGCAAGGCATAGTCGCTAAAGCCGCTGATCGCCCTGGTGGCCCGGTGAAAGATTCGGATTCCCAGGAGAATCATCCCGGTCATGATGGTCATTAGAGTGAGGTAGTCGGCAACCACAGATCCCAAACCGGGCCAACCCAAGCCCACCCCGGCTTTCCACAGCAATACGTGTTCGGCGAGAAAAATCGGAACGATGATGAGGCCGACATGGAACAGGAAGCTGGCCATGCTCATCAAGGGTCTGATTCTTGGAATCAGCCGCACCGGGGCCAGCCACTCGGCTAGGGTTTTCAGGTTTTGGGACCAGGGAATTTTTCGGTCCTTCATTCTGAGCCAGGATTTGGCCATCTCGAAGAGTTCCAGGACGACTAGTCTTCCTAACCCCAGCACCATGAGGGTGAAGGCGGCGATGAAAAGAGGTCCTCGGGCAAATGCCAACCAATGATCCATGTTTTTCTCCCTGGAATTAATCCCAGACAATGGCTTTCAGCAAGAGATCGTGCAGACCCACCAACTCCATGTCCAGTTTGTAATGATCAATCAGTTCTCGGATTTGCTTCTTGCAGTTGGCGCAAGGCGCAACCACGATCTGGGCACCGGTCGCTTTCAATTGCTCCGCCTTGACCCGCCCGCCGACTTCCATCCGGAAATCATGCATTTCATCTATGGATACGGTCCCGCCGCCTCCGCCGCAGCAATAGTTACGGCGGCCGCCATCCGACATTTCGATGTAGTTTTTGCAGAAGCTTTTGAGGATGTATCTGGGCTGATCCACAATCCAGCCCGAGCGAGCGATGTTGCACGGATCGTGATAGGTGACCTTTTCTTCGATGGCGTCTTTTTTTAGCTTGAGCTTGCCAGCTTTCAGCATCTCGTAGGCGAACTCCATGCAGTTGACAACGGGCCGCGCCAACGCCCCTCCGAACACGGGCACAAATTGCTTGGCCGTGCGGGAGGCGTGGCCGCACTCGCCCACCATGATTTTTTTGACCTTCAGCCGCTCGGCCTCCGCCACCAGTTGCCGGATGATGTGATCAAGCGCCCAGTCGCTGTAAAAGAGACCATAGTTGATGCCGTCGTAATTCTTGGTCCCGATGGTCCACTTCTTCGCATACCCGGCGGCATGCATAACGGCGGCGTTGCCCATCAAGGTGTCGGCCTCCATCATGAAGTCGCTCACCGCGGGTACAAACAAATATTCCGCGCCTTCGACGTCAAGGGGGAACTTGATGTCCTGCCCGGTGTTATCTTTCAGCTCTCCCTCCAAAAATTCGATGGTATCAATCAGGGCTGGCTTGGGGATGGCGCTAGTGTTGCGGGTTTGACCTTCCAACTGCTCGATGACGCTCACTCGAAGGGCCTTGGGCACGATCCTCATCTCGCCGAGAATGTATCGTCCGAGATGGGTCATCAGGGCATGGTCTATACCCAGGGGGCACTCCAGGGTGCAGCGCCGGCAGGCCGTGCAGCGGTAAAGGGACTCCTTAAGATCGTCAATATCGTCCTCGGTCAGCCCTCTGTCGCCAAGGATCGTGGCTTTGAGTTTGCCTCCGTAGGTGAAATATCGCTTGTAAATATCGAGGAGCATGTTAGTGCGATAGCATGGGATATCCCGGTCGTCTTTGGTCACCTGATAGAGGTGACAGGCATTAGCGCAACGAGCGCACTTGGCGCTGGACCGGGCATAAGCATCCAGCAAGCCTTTATAGCCGGTATATTTTAGGACGGCGGCAAAAGACGTTAGAAACATGGCCACCCTGTCGCTCTTGGGCTCATCCTTAATGTGATAGTAAGCCCGGAGCTCCTTTTTGATCTGGGCCGGTTTGGGGGCCGGCGCGGGCAGCACCTGGGGCGATTCAATTTCCCTGTTCGCTTCGTTTTTTATCGTTTGATCCTTGATAGCCTGCTGCTCCATGAATTCCTCCTCGAAACTTCTATAGTCTGAGATCGTCGTCAACAAGATTTGTGTGATTCTCCTTCTTGAGTGAGCAAGCAGCGTGCCTAAATGAGATTTCAGGAGAAAGAGAAGTTCAGAAACGTGGCCAATAGAAGAGTTAAGGCTTAGCAGTTGGGGTGAGGGAAGAAATAACCGTCTCACGAAGCAAGGTCATCAATTCCGAAAACACGCGATTCGGGCGTGATGCTGTAGCTTCCGCCGCAACGTCAAGTTGCATGCAACGATATTCTGCTACGCTGATCTATCGAAAAGCTCTCGCATAAAAGAACCACCAGTATTTTTGAAATCAACAATAAATGGCTTTCAGGCTGATTTAATCGCAGATGCGGCCGCACTCGGTTCATGATTTCAAGACTTCTACCTTATTGGCGTGATGATTGCTTAGAAGAAGAGATAGAGGAGAAATTTAATGCTGGCGGCAATTCCATTATTCGGTTCTCGGGTGTCTCCCCGATGCCTTTTCTCCGAGACCATGATCGTGGCGCGGGTGGAAGAGGGACAAGTTGTGTCCCAGCGCAATCATTCGATCAAGGACTTGTCCGAAGACGCGTTGCTGGACGAACTCGCGGAACTGGGGGTTGACACCCTCGTCTGTGGAGGAGTGGACCAGGTATTTATTGAAGATGCAGGGATGTGCGGAATCAAGGTGATCAACAACGTGGCTGGAGAGGTGAAGACAATTCTTGAAGCCCTTAGGGAGGGACGCCTTGCTCCAGGTTTTGGCTTGAGCAAAGAAAGAGACGTGCAAACCAACTGCCTGGCCAAGAACGAGACGACGGAGGTTCATTGCCTCCAGTGTGTTGAAAGGGGTTGCTTGAAAGGAAAGCCCTGCGTCATGGGCCCGTTCCATGAGAAAAAAGTTTTCGACTCAGTAAATTTGCGCATCGCGGAAGTGGCGGCCGATGTGTCGGCGGAAAACGAGCGCAAGCTGTGCCGGGTGGCTGAGTTGGTCCATTTCGCTCTAGGCATGGGATACAAGCGCCTGGGCGTTGCTTTTTGTGTGGAGATGTTCCAGGAGGCGGAAATTCTCTGTGGGGTTTTGAAGCGTTTCTTCGAGGTGGTCCCGGTGTGTTGCCGGATCGGTTCCGTTTCGTGTGAAGTCGGTGGAGAAGACTCCGACCCGTCACTATGTAATGTCCTGGGCCAGGCTGAAATCCTTAACCAGAACCGCACGGACCTCAATATAATGGTCGGATTATGCGTGGGATGCGACATCCTTTTTACCGGGCGCAGCCTGGCGCCGGCCACTACTCTTTTTGTCAAGGACAAGTCGCTGGCCAACAACCCGGTAGGCGCGCTGTATTCGCGTTATTACCTGGACGACATCGCCGAAACCAAACCAAATAAGATGCAAGGAGGACTATGATGAAAACGAAAGCTTTGATGGATCAGATCAAGCTGCCGGAAAGCGTGGAAGAAGTTCTGGAGCTGGTCCGTTATGGGGCAGGAGTCCAGGTCACCATCAGGCCGCGACTTTATCAGAACCAAATCGAACCGGAAAGGATATACCCTTCCTTCCGGCTCTGCGCTGTTTTCACCGTTTCGGCCGGGGCCAGGACCACATCGTTTGAGAAGACCTATGCCAAGGGCCACGAGGTTGCTCCGCCCAAGGCTGCGGCAAATGGTTTTTTGATTGCCAACACCCGCATGCACCGCGATGTGAAGCGCCTAAGGCAGGCCGGGGTCAAGTGTGATGTTGCTCCCTTCATTCTTTCAGAGTTCCTTCCTGAAACAGACCTTGGGGAATTCGAGCCGCACAAACCCTTCTATCTCAACCAATTTGCGATCCTGGCCAGCATCGGAGTTCCGATCCAGGTTTCCATGACCACCTACATTAGGGACGTGACTCTAAAAGATGGCCAATCGGGTAATGAATTGTGCGCATTGTATGCAATCCATTACCAGGGCAAGGAGTATCAGATCGAGACGCACCACGGCCGCTTTCCCAAAGACGCGGACAAGAAAGTGATTGACCAACTCCGCGAGCAGGCTCTGCATTATCTCCAGACCGAGGAACAACACAACCTCCGACGAGTTGGAGTTGAGATTCAGATGGGGCCGCTGTGGAAAGACGAAAAAGACATCAGGCTCTCCATCGCCCCGGTAAGTGCCGACCCCAGGGATGAGGATAAAAGAACTGATGATGATGTTCAGCCTTCTCTGAGGATCGCAAAAAGAACCGTGCAACGATTGATCGGCCCTTGAAGGGGGATGTTGATCTTTTGCAAGATGAAATCTGCTTAAGCAAATTGAATTGCAAATTACTGCTCGGGATTATTTGCTTGTCTCAAGATTATATTTTTTTATCTTGCGCCACAGGGTCGTGCGATGCAGGCCCAGTTCCTGGGCGGTTCTATCGCGGTTACCCAGGTTTCGGATCAAGGCTTCTCTAATGATAGCCTCTTCTGATCTTTCGGACAGACCATTCCCGTGAGCCTCGGATTCCTTTTCCGCGACCGACTGTATTATTTTAGGGGGAAGGTGACAGACCTCGATGATGTCGCCGCTGCAAAGAACGAATGCGTGCTCGATGGCGTTTTCCAGTTCCCGGATATTTCCTGGGAAATCGTACTTGCGCAGAAGTTGGAGCGCCTGGGGCGACATTCCCTGGATGGCCTTGCCTCGCTTGGTTGAGAATTTCGATATGAAGTATTCAATCAGGACGGGTAGGTCTTCCAGCCGTTCCTTCAGCGGTGGGACGTGGACCGCAATGACGTTGATGCGGTAATAGAGGTCCTCCCTGAATTTCCCAGTCCGCACCAATTCTTCAAGGTTCCGGTTGGTGGCGGTGATGATCCGAGCGTCGGAGTGATAGCTTGCCGTAGACCCCAGAGGGTGAAACTCGCCGTTGTTGAGCACCCGCAGGAGCTTGGCTTGTAAAGGAAGAGGCATTTCCGCGATCTCGTCCAAAAGCAGGCTCCCGCCGTGCGCGAGCAGGAATTGCCCGGGCTTGTCCCGCTTGGCGTCGGTAAAGGCCCCCTTTACGTATCCGAACAATTCGGATTCCAGCAGGTTCTCCGGCAGGGCCGCGCAATTGATTTTTATATAGGGGTTGTCTTTTCTCGGGCTCAGGTTATGGATGGCCTGGGCGATCAATTCCTTGCCCGAGCCCGAGGGGCCCTGGATGAGGACCGTGCACTCCGAGTCGGCGATTTCCGGGAGCAGGCTGAAGATGCGCTGCATTTCCTCATTGGAGGAGATCAAGTCTTCTATTTGCCGGAGCTTGAAGATATGCGCACGCAAGGACTCGAGCTGGGAGAGATCGTGAAAGAACTCCACGGCCCCCCGGACCTGGCCTCGTTTGTTGTACAGTACGGTGGTGCTCACGCTGATCGGGACTTTGCGTCCCTCACGGGAGATAATATTTGCGCGCACGTTGCGATGCTCCTTGCCATTGATAATCGTGTGCCGGAGCGGACAGCGTGACTGGCAGACATCGCTGCGGAAGATGTCAAAACAATACTGGCCGATCGCCTCCTCCCTGGTAAAACCGGAAGTTTCCTCCGCCGCCCGGTTGAAACTGGTGATCCGGCAGTCCTTGTCCGTGGTAAAAACGCCATCGGAGATGCTTTCGAAAATCAAAGTGGCAATTCTAGCGTCATCCGCTTCAGGGACCAGCGCTAAATCTGAACCAGCCGACGAATCAAGCGCAACATCCCGCATCTTATCGCCGCTCATTTTACTCCTCTCATCCATGACCATGATAGCCAAGAAGATGACAATATTTTCACCAGAATTTTAATGCAAACTTGATGCCGCTAGAATGACATTTCATTTTGTCTAATAATTCTGACGGGTTAAAAGAAAACCCATCGGAACCGAATGAAACAAAAAGTTGCACGTTGCGAAACGAAAGGTATCATGCAACATCTTTTGCAACAAAACGTTCCTCCGCACCCGCGAAGCAATCATGGATGATCCCTGACCCAAATCGATTTTTCAGTTGTCCGACGGCCTTCTTCCCCGTGCAATGATTCAAATAAAGCTGGGGCGAGCCGTAGTCCTTCTCCAGCGCGTTCCCCACGTGGTCAACCTCTTCCTCGGAATAACGCATCATGTGTGTGCCACCAATGACGGCGTGAATTTTATCGCCAAAGGTCCGCGCGGCCTGGGCGCACGTGTTTAGCAGACCCGCGTGGCAGCATCCGGTAATAATCACCAGGCCTTTATCCGTCTTGAGAACCAGAGACAAGTCATCAATAATCGGGTCCCATTCCCACTGACCCTTGACCTTGTGATGGGCACGCGGCTCCGAACCCGATTTTTCGATCCGCTCGGCCAGTGGTATCTCACCGGTGGTATAGAGGCCGGGCAGGATTTCGACAGGCTCTTTGGATAATTGAAATTCCACTTTGGCTTCCAGTTCTGGGGCCAACTTGGGGAACCCCATCGGTATATTAAGCCCTGCGGCCTTGATTGCTTTTGGCTCCCTGACATCCGGGTGCGCGATGATCGGAAGGGGCGTGGCTGATGTCCTTGATTTGAGGAACGCGGCCAGCCCGCCGGTGTGGTCCCGGTGGCCGTGAGAGAGCACGAGCTTCTCGATGGTGTTCGGGTCCACTCCGAGCTTGGCCAGGTTATGCAGGAATACCCGCGGCTTCCAGCCGGTATCGAGCAGAATTTTCCTGTCCCCGACCGTGATGATAAATGACTCCCCATGCGACCCCTTGAGTCCCCTGCCGGGCAGGACGTCATTGTTATAGACATTGAGAATTCTTACTTCCATCACGACTTCCTTAAATCGAGTTCTCCCAGGGCCATGCGGGCCAAGTCACCGATAAAGATGAGGGGCAGATCATGCTCGTGAGCGACATTGGCCAGTGAGTGCATGCACATGGGGCATAAGCAGACCAGTGCCTTCGCGCCGGCTTTTTGGGCGTCAAGAATATTTTTATCCTGGTCCGGCCGGGGGTCTCCTTTACCGAGCATCATTTTAATTCCGGCGCAGCAGAGAGCCTTCTTGCGGTCAAAGGCGCGCTCGACCCTCCTTACGCCCACCAAGTTAAAAAGCTCGTCAATGAAGTGTTCTTTCTCGGGAGTATGCCGCGAGGCGCAGGGACGTTGATAAGCGATGTCTAAATTGAGCGGCTTGATCCGTCCCTTATTGGCCTTGAGGTATTCAACCAAATACTCGGCGAGATGGACTGGTCGGAAAGGCACCTTGATCCCGTAGTCGGGCGCGAGTCTTGCCAGCAGGGCATAGCAGTCATCGTGGAAACACACCACTTCTTTGGCCCCGGTCATGGCCAGGCGGTCCACCAGTTCTTGGGCATGTCTTCTCTGAATGCTCTCCGCTCCCAGGTGGCTGAACAGTACCCAACAGAAATAGGGCTTCCCGCTCACTATGGGCAGGTCGTAGAGTGCGCCCTTTATCAGGTCCGCGTCGGTCTTGCCGAACACGCACACGCTCATCACGCGCTCGGCTCGGGGTGCGCCGGTCAGCGTCTTGTCGAAGACATAACGCGCTTCCTGGCCGCGGGCGGATTCCTCGGAGGAGAGGGAGTGATATTTCTCCTGCAACTCGGCAATCAGGTCGAAGGGATTGGCGTCTTGCGGGCAGATTTCATTGCAGGCATAACAGGTGATGCACTGGTTTAACGCCGGTATATGCTCGCCTTTGATCATGGCCTTCATCCATCCGACGGCCTGGTCACGCTCAACGTCCATCCATTGGCAATCAACCAGGCAGTCGCCGCACAAGTCGCACCGCTCTCGGTTAAACATGTCCCTATCCTCCTTGGCAGAACAATTAATATTTTATCATCTTCTTCGATGCCTTGGCGATTCACCCGATGCGATTCAAAGACTTCCGCATGATGAATACAAGTCCAGCAATGACCAGGGCCGCGCCAAAGGTGACTACAACCGTTGCGCCTGTTGGCCAGTCGGCCTTGAAACTTATAACACACCCCAGAATGCTAACTGCGGAACTGACGACCCAGGCCGTTAAGATTCTAGGCCAGAACCGATCCTGGAACATGAACGAGATTATCGCGGGCACCACCAGGAAAGAAAAAACCAACAAAACGCCGGCAAGACGCACCGAAACCGTAACCACGATGCCAAAGAGCACATAGAACACCATGTCCCAGAGGACGATATTGAGTCCTTTGGCTTTCGCAGCTTTGGTGTCCTGGGTGATGAGATGGATTCGAGAAGAGCATAGAGCAAACGCCAAGCCCAAGGCCCAATACACCACAGCTTCAATTAAGACCTCGATTTTGCTTACCCAGAGGATATGCCCGACCATCAGGTCCTTGACGTGCTCCCCTCCATGTGGCGCATGATCCATGACCAGGATCACGGCGGCTGCGGCAATCACGTATACCACTCCGATAATCGCTTCCTGCGAGATTTTCCGGTTTCGGAAATCTACGACGGAGATGGCCAGCGCACCGATAAAAGTAAAACCAATGGAAAAAGCATACGCCATCGGACTCTCAAGCTCGAAATGAAAAAGAAGAGACATGGACGCGCCTAGGGCGGCCACTTGGGCCATAGCCAGGTCCACGAAGATTACACCCCGGCTTAGAACGTGGATGCCCAGATACCCGTGAATGCCGGCCAATAAAAGACAAGCGAGTATGGGAAACAGCATGAAACGTAAGAAATCCATTGTCACTATTCCTTCAAGGCCTCCGCCAGAGCCGAAACCAACCTGGCAAAAAGATCGGGATACTCCTTGATCTCTGGCTCACCTTCCGTGGAGGCCGGAAGCGAGAGCAACTTAGCCTTGGTTTCATCGGCGACCTTTTTGGCCGTGGCCAGGCCAGGAGAGAAATTGGCGGTCAAAAGCACTTTGATCTTTTGCTCTTTCATCATTGTAACCAGCCAAGCCCGATGTCGAGGAGTGGGAGGAATGCCGGGCTTGTCCTCCACTTGGGCCACGATCTCCAATCCAAGCCAATCCGCCAGATACTCCCATTGCTTGTGATAGGTTACGATCTTTTTCCCTCTAAGGACGGATGCCGCTTGCTCCCATGCCTTGATTCGCTTGTTCATCATGGCCTCGAACGCGGCGCAATTAGCGTCATATTTAGACGAGTTAACGGGGTCCAATAGCTTGAGTCGGTCCCGAATAAGCTTGGCTACCTTAACTCCATTGCGGGGATCAAGAAGATAGTGGGGGTTTCCTTCCGGATGGACATCTCCCATGCTCCGGTCCACCTCGCCCGTAGGTTTTTCCAGAATCCGGTCTACGGCTTCAGAGGCCTTTAGCGATCCCTTCGCTCCCGGGGAGACTCTTGGATTCCTGGCGCCCTGCACCAGAAGGGGTAACCAGCCTACTTCAAGGGAAAGTCCGTTATAGATTAACAGGTCTGCTTGGGAGAGCCGGACTTGGTAGCTGGGTTTGGCCTCGAGGTAGTGGGGGTCCTGGACGCCTAAGGCGATAGAAGAAACCTCCACCAGATCGCCTCCCACCGCGCGGGTCAGGGAGGCCAGGTCCGGTATGGTGGCCACGACCTTGAGCTTCCGGTTAGCAGTGAGGCCGACTGGGGGCAAACAACAAACAATGCTTAGTAACGAGAACGCAATTATCATGCACCGGTTTTTCAGCGGCATGGTTAAGCCTCCTATCAATACTCATGGGCCGGGTGAGACCCGATGGTAAAATTGACCTGGAAACAAGTCCGATATTCTAACCGCCCGCCGTGATCGATGACCGAATATTCAAGCTTATACGCCTGAAAATGAGTGGGGACCAAAGCCACGGCATAACTCCATCTTTGCAAGCCGAGATTCATATCTTCGTCCTCATGTTGATAAAAAATCGGGTCTCCCTTGGGCGTAGGCTGTCTTTCCCTCCAATCGTATCGGGCTTGCAACCACCACCATCGGCTTACTTGGGCCAGCCCCATCACGTAATACCCTTTGCCGGCTCCGATCCACTCGTTATCATTAAAGAGCCGCTGGCGCTCCAGCCACTCCGCCTGGAGGACGAGGCCGCGCGTCTGCTGAAATTGCGGCGGCCTCCATTTGAACTGAAGGTCGGCGCCCCAGACCTGCTCGACCACTCTTGCGTCAGGAACAGTGCTGGTATCGCTTTCCAGAATTGCCGGGCCCCAGGCAAAAGATCCGCCAACGCGAAAGGTCGCGGCATCACTTAAATCGAACAGATTTTCTATCCGCCCAAACCCAACAAATTCCTCTTCCGGGGAAGAACTGAAAACCCCTTCTTCCGGGCCGCCAAAGCCCCCGACCGTCAAGTTAAAATACCAGGGCAAGGGTGCCAGCCAGCTACAGGTGACGCCGGTGTCAATCCAGCCGTGATGCCCAAAAGTCCCTTGATTGATCAACGGCGGCTCCACAAATGGAAAGGCGTGGGTGTGGAGCTGGTTGTGAAGTCCAAAAGGAACGTAGAACTTACCCAAACGGACCTGAAAACCGGCTGGGGCCTGAAGCGTGGTGATAAATAAACTCTCCAACTCGACATTCTCGCCATGCGAAGCGAAAGTGGCGTCGGCCCGAAGATAAGGGTCCACATTAGCGGTTATGGCCAGTTCCACTTCCTGCAGATGGATTCCCGGCTCAAGTCCGTGATGATGGCCCTCTGATTCATCCTCGTGATGCTCCTCGGATTCCAAGCTGGTCCCCATCCCATAGAAAAGGCCATTCAAGCTGATGGCCGGATTAAAGGCGCGGCTGATCCCGGTAATAGAGGGATCGGTCTCTTGGGATAGGCCAGGTCTTCCAGAAAATACAATCACAAGAAAAAACGCTGAAACCAAGAAAGCAATCTTTTTCATTCTCCTCCTCCTTGTTGCTATAAGAAAAAGTTCCTCTCATCTCCAACTGGAGGAAATTGGGTCCAGTGAGAGGAAAAATATCTTGATATCCCGTTATCGGTGGAGGACTGAAGGAGGAGCGCGAGCAAGAATGGAGTTTTGAGTGAAGAAGACTAACGGCCAGGATATGAAAATTTTTGCGGTGGAAATTTGGGCGATTACCCGCAGAATTACCGGGGCTGCTGAGACAATATAGACCATGCTGCAGACCAGACAAATGGCGCATTCTGGATGCTGATCCATGTCTGAATGCGAATGCCAAAAGGGAGCTATGACTATAAGGCCCACGCTGAAAAGCGCGGCCCAAGCCCCAAGCCTCCAAGCCATTTTTCTCCTAAGCATCATCATTTATAACAATTGATTTCCCTTAACTTTTGTCTCTATACTTTTCCGCCGTCTCCATGATTCCGCCCAGCCTTCCCCCTTGGGGCTGCTCGATGCCCTGGGCGATGGTTTCAGGAGAATAGTTGTCGGCGAGGAACTGGCCGATGTCGATCCGGACCGCCCAGCAGGGGATCACCATCCAGCAGAAGGGCGCGCCCGAGGTTCGGCAGAACTTGAAGGGCACGAAGTCGCCGATCTTTGGGCAACGGATCTGTTCGTCATCGTATTGCTCGATAGCCATTTTCTCTCCTTTAAATCGCGATCATTAGTGTCCGCTATGACAACCTCCCGGAGAAGTCTTTTGCATCATTGCACTCCCCCTTGGGGTTGCAGGGCGAGCGGCGGGGGGAAGGCGTTTTTGAGCACGCAATAGACCTCGGTGTTGTCCATGTGCGGCCTCACCGCTCCGGCGTTGGGGCCCTCGGCGAAGATGGCGACCTGCTGGCCGGAATGCTTGGCATGGCCGGGGATAATGAGACTGGTGAAAATGAGATCTACGATGTCGCCCTGGTCATAGTCGTCAGCCTTGATTTTAGTTCCGCCGGTTTCGTGATCGGCGGTGATGACGACCAGCGTGCCGGGGTTCGCCTTGGCAAAGGCCATGACCAGCTCGATGGCGCGGTTGAACTCGGCCATTTCGTAGACCAGTTTGTTCTCGTCAACCTTGTGGCAGGCGTCGTCTATCTTGGCACCCTCGATCATGAGGAAAAAGCCTCGGGGGTCCTGGCCCAGGACGGTGAGGGCAGCCCTGGTCATGTCGGTGAGATGGGCGGCTCCGCTGTCTTCGGGCCAATGGTTTTCCCAAGGAATGTCGTTTTCGGCGAAGAGGCCGAGGAGTTTTTTGACGTTGGTGAGATCGAGGCCGAGGATTTGGTCGCGGTTTGTGACCACGGTATAGCCCATATCGCGAGCCTGGGCGAGAAGGTTGTCCTCATCGTCCCCTCCCTTGAACTCATCGCGGCCTCCGCCCATAATCACGTCCGCGCCTGATTCCTCGACTTGCTGTCGCGCAATCTCTTCGCCCAAGTCACGGGAAAACACATGGGCGGTGAAAGCGGCGGGCGTGGCGTCATAGACCGTTGCGGTGGTGACGATGCCGGTGGCCTTGTATGACTTGACCATCTCGATGACGGTTTCGTATTTCTCCCGGCCCGTTGGGTCCATGCCGATAATAGCGTTTTTGGTCTTATGGCCGGTGGCCAGGGCGGTGCCAGCGGCAGCGCTGTCGGTGACTCCCGATAGCGAGCAGGTGGTGACCAACCCCCGATGTTTGAAATCCTCCCAGGCGAAAAGGTTGTCCGGACCGCTCACGAAAACTCGGCCGGCATAGATCTGATTGAGCCCCATGCCGTCGCCGATAAGGAAAATCACGTTTTTGGCCTCGCCGAATCCCTCGCCCTTGAATTGGGAGCAATCCGCCTCTTTCTGGATACTGCCCCTCAGGAGCAGGCAACTGTCCTTTTCGACGTCGTGGGGCCCGAAGCCGAGTAGAATGATAACGGCGAGCGCCGGTACAAGGCGAGAGAGCAATCGAACTGTGAACAGTTTTTTCATCGGTTTTTCTATTGAATTCCTATTTATGACAGCCCGGCTTCGAGCAAGGCGTTGCTGATCCACAGCAGGTCGTGGTCTTGCCGCATTGTAGCCCCCCGCCCTTAGACGCCAGGCCTACCCGTCCTGGCTTGGACAACTGTCGTTCTGCGGCCTTGCTTCCGCACTGGGGGCAAGCGGCCTTTTCATCATATTCGAGCAATGCCTCGAATACTTTCCCGCAGCTTGAACACTTGTAATCATAGATCGGCATAGCGGCCTCAATGATTGCAACTGCCGGGGATATGATCCGGCCCGTGATCGCAGACGTTGTCGCCGGTTTGGAGGGTGCCGTTAAGGAAAGCCATGACCAGTTTTTCCGGCGGTTCGGCAGGCGCTCCGGTGATGACCTTGACCCCCGCCTGCTCAAAAAGCTGAACCGCCCGGCCGCCCATGCCGCCGGTGATCACATACGACGCGCCCTGCTCGGCCACCCAGGGCGGCAGCACGCCCGGAGCATGGGCCGGCGGCGTGAGCATCTTCGTGTTCAGGATGACCTTCTGGTCCTGGTCAACCTCGACCAGGGCGAAGAACTGGCAATGGCCAAAGTGCATGCACAATTTTCCGTCCGCTACCGGCAAAGCGATTTTCATGATTTTTCCCTCCATTGTTTTTTCATCGCGGCGGTCCTGGACCGAATCCATATCAACCGCTTCGCTTTTGCTTGGTTCTTGCCCCTCCACCGATGCAATCAGTTTCTCCAGAGCATTAGAAAATGCCTTGGCGCTTTCGGACTGCATAAAGGCGCTTAGATAAGGAGTGCCTTGATCGCAGACCTGGGCGATTTGCGGGTCGAGAGGGATCCGGCCCAGGAAGGGCACGTTCATGTCGTGGGCCATTTTCTCTCCGCCGCCGCTCTTGAAAATATCGGTGGTCTTGCCGCAATGCGGGCAGACAAACCCGCTCATGTTCTCGATTACGCCCAGCACCGGCGTGTGCACGGCCCGGCAGAACTGGATGGAGCGCCGGACGTCAATGATGGAGATGTCCTGCGGCGTGGTGACGATGACCGCGCCATCCAGGTCCTCGATCAACTGGATCACGGAGAGCGGCTCGTCGCCGGTCCCGGGCGGGCTGTCAATGACCAGGTAATCGAGCTCGCCCCAGTCCACGTCGCGCAGGAACTGCTTAATCACTCCCATCTTGAGCGGTCCGCGCCAGATCACGGCCTCGTCGGTGCCCCGGAGCAGGAACCCGATGGACATGACCTTGAGGGCATCGCCCAGCGGGACCGGGACCAACTGGTTCTGATACGATTCGATGGGGTATCCTTCCAGTCCCAGCATGCGGGGAATGCTCGGGCCGTGGATGTCCACGTCCAACAGCCCCGTCCGCCGGCCTTGCGCGGCCAGGGACAGGGCCAGGTTGGCGGCCACCGTGGACTTGCCCACGCCGCCCTTGCCTGAAAGCACCACCAGCTTGTGCTTGATCCGGCAGAGCTTGCTCTGCAGCGCCTGGCGCTCCTTGAATTCCTCCGAACTCTCGTCCGAGAGCTTCTTCTGCGCGGAACACTCCGCGGTCTGGCAACTGTCACATCCTGTTTGTTCGTCACTTCCCATCAATGCCTCCTTGGTTATTCCTGGAAACCGCCGATCAATTTATTCCCCGTCTATTCCGGCAAACGCGGAAAGGTGGGGACCGGGGACTGGAGAATTTTGATCCGGAGCGGTTTTCCTTGTTTATCCGTGGCCAGGACCATGATCCTGGTCCGGGGCAGGACCTGCTCGGCCATCTCGATGAACAGCCGGTTCCTTGTGACCCGGGGCGCCAGCTTGTATTCAGCGTAAAGCTTCGTGAACCGCTCGGACTCGCCCTTGGCCGAGCTGGTCCGCTCGAAGCGGTAGGCCCTGGCCTCCTGCAGCATCTTGTCGGCCTGGCCCTTGGCCTTGGGGATCTCCTGGTTTTTGTAGTTCTCCGCCTCGTGGATGCGGGAGCGCATTTCCTCCTGGGCGTTGATCACGTCCTGGAACGCGTCCTTTACCAGGCCCGGCGGCTCGGCCGATTGGCGCTCGACCCCCACGATCTGGATCTTCAAGTTCAGGGCCTCGAGCTTTTCCACCAGCCCGCGCAGGATGGCCCGCTCCATCTCGCTCTTGCCCGTGGTCAGGATGGGGTCCACTTGCCTCGAGGCCACGGATTCGAGGATGGTGGCCTGGGCCAACTCGGCCAATATCTGCTGGACCCGCGCTCCCCCGGCCAGGAAGTTGGCCGGATCGGAGGTCCGGTACTGGATCACGTAGCGGTTATGGATGATGTTCTTGTCGCCGGTGATGCAGTACGGCAGAAGTTCCTCGGCAAAGTCGGAGCTGGGCCAGAACCCGGCCTCGATGCGCTGCACTTGCTTCACGTTGACCTTACGCACCCGCTCGATGGGCCAGGGCCAGTGATAGCCGATCCCGGGATTGATTACGTCTCCAGCCCTGCCAAAGCGGAAGGCCACGGCCTTCTCGTTGGCTTCCACCACGAAAATCCCCGAGGCCAGGTAAACCAGGAACAGTATGCCCAGCACCGCCAGGACGATCCGGTCAAGGCCGCGGAATATGGTTTGTCTCTCTTCGTGGAAGCTCATGCTACTTGCCCAGGTATTTCATCAGTTCCGAGTCATCGGAGATGACCAGGGTGGTTTTTTCATCCAGGATCTTCTGGTAGCTTTGCAGGGTCCTCCAGAACTGGTAGAATTCCGGGTCTTTGCCCAGGGCCTGGGCATAGATGCGGGCGGCCTCGGCCTCGCCCTCGCCCCGGATCTTCTGGGCCTGCTCATAAGACGCGCTCAGGATGTCGCTCTTCTCCCGGTCGGCCTGGGCCCGGATCTTGGCCGCCTCTTCCTCGCCCTCGGCCCGGTATTTGTTGGCGATGGCGTTGCGCTCCTTTTTCATGCGCTGGTAAACCGCATAGGCGTTTTGCTCGGGCAGGGCCAGCCGGTCAACCTCCACGCTCTTGATCTCCATGCCGTACTTCCCGGTTTGCAGGCGGTCCGCGAGCTCTTCCTGGATCCGCCGCTCCAGGGCGGGAATCTGGATCTCCCGCTCCACCGAGATCAGGTCGTCGAAGTCGAAGTCGCCCGCGGCGCCCGCTCCCTTCGAGGTCAACAGATCATCGAGTTTCTGGGCCGCGGCCTCCATGTTCCCCACCGAGACGAAGAAGGTGGCGGGATCGGAAATCCTCCACACCACCACGCAGCGCAGCGCGATGTTCTTCTTGTCCCGGGTGAGCGTCTCCATGAGCAGTCCCTGGTGGAGCTGGAGCCTGCGGTCAAAACGGTTCACGCGCTGGATCGGCGCCGGCCACTGGAATTTCAGGCCCGGCTCGGTGATGGTCTCGACCGGCTTGCCGAACTCAGTCTTCACCGCGTACTCGTTCTGGTTCACGGTGAAAGTGACCGCGGACACGGCCCCGATCGCGGCCCCCATCACGGCCAGAATTATCAGTACTCGCTTCATGCTATTCTCCCCTTAATTCGATGGAGCCGCGGGCGCGTAGAGCGTAGAGCGCGGGGCGTAGGGCGTGAAAGACCTTTGCCTTGGCGCTCCGATGATTTACGCCCTTCGCCCTTCGCTCTACGCTCTACTCGATCAATTACGCCCATATTATTCAATCTCCAGCGCGAACCTTATTATTTCGACCCGGCCGCCCGGCCCGGGGTGGCGGTCATGAACAGCTCGATGGACCCGGAAAAGGCTTTCGCGGGAACGATGATCTTTTCCCGCCCCGGCAAAATGCGTTCGGCGGCCTCGATCCGGAGCCGGATCCGGGAGACCTCCGGGGCCAGCGCGTGGGCCTGGCGCACGAACTCGAAGCGCGCCGCGTCTCCGCTGGCCCGGCTCCGGGCCCCGGCCCGTTCGGCCTCCGCGGAGGCGACGTTGACCACGGCCTCGCCCCGGGCGCGGGGGATCAAGTCGTTGGCGTAACCTCTCGCCTCGTTGATCCTGGTCTCGTACTCGATGGTGGCCGAGACCACGTTTTCGAAATCCGCGGCCACGGCGGTCGGGGGATGCGCGTCGCGCACCTGAAGCGAGATCAGCTCGATCCCCGGCTGATAGAATTCAAGCGCGTCCCTGACCCGATTGGTGAGCGCGGCCTCCAGCTCGTCGCGGCCCGAAGTGATGCTCTCCAGAAAGTGCAGGCGCGAGAACTCCTCGGTCAGCACCGAGTAGGTGACGGATTTCAAGAGGGCTTCGGGGTCGGAGGTATTGTACAGCCAGGCCGCGGCATCCAGGACCCGGTAGTGGAGCACCACTCCCACGTCCACGAAGATGTTTTCACCGGACAGCAGGTTGAATTCCTCCACGTAATGCCGGTTGGTCCAGAGCACCGCCCGGCTGCCCGGCGCCACGGCCGATCCCACGTTAAGCCTCCTGATCCTTTGCATCTCCACCTTGCGCACGCGGTCGAACGGCCGGGGCCAGCACCAATGGATCCCGGGACCGAGCGGATGTCCCGGGTCCAGGGGTTTTCCCAGGTGCTCCACGATGGCCTGCTCAGGGGCCTGAACCGTGAATAAGCCTGAGACAAGATAGGCGAGAAAGAGCACGGCCAAGGCGCCGCTGGAAATCATGGCCCCGGCCTTCCTGCGGTCTTGGGCCGACTCCGGCGAGCCACCCATCGCGCGGGCCACCATGCTCACCAGGCGGGGGACGACGCCCGGCATCCGCTTCCGGATGGCAAGCCACAGCCACTCACCGTAAACGTAATCAGGCCGCTCCTCGCCGCTCGCCATGTCCCGGATCACCGCGCCGAACACGTTCACGGCCTGGGTCAGGATGAAAACGGCGAGCAGCCCGGCGGCCACGCGGTCGAGGCCCCAGCCCAGGCCCTCTCCCAAGAGCGCGCCGGCGACGACCAGGGAGCCGAACATGTCCACCCGGGCGTGGAAGCTGTCGGCCACCAGCGCCGTCGAGCCTTCCTTCTCGCCCACCGTGAGCTCCAGCCGGGAAAGCAGAAAAGACATCAGGGCCAACACCAGCATGGCCAGGCCCACCGGCACCGGATAGGCGACCGAGACCGTTTCCGGCGTGATGATCTTGCGCAGGAAAAGCAGCCCCACCGCCAGCAGAAACACCCCGATGAAAATGGCCACCAACCGCTGGGGGTTGCGGATCAAGACGGCAACCGTGGCAGGGCCGGAATTATTGTGCTTACGGGTCATCTCCGCCCGCACCGCCCACCATACCGCCAGGCTGGAGCCGATGTCCGCCAGCGAATGGAAGGCCTCCACCTTCAAGGCCAGACTTTTTGACCACCAGGCCAGGCCGAACTTGAGGACCGTGAGGAGAAGGTTCACTCCGATCGCGGCGGCCGCGGCCTTTTCCGGCAAGGACCAACCCGAGTCCGGCTTTTCGTGTTCTATCTGATCTTGATTCATTTAATGCCGTGCTTTCTCATTGGCTTGGTTCTGTCGCTGCCGTTTTCATTTCAACCGCCATGTGCCATGAAGCCGGTAATCCTCGCAGGCGGCCCGCAAGGTGTTGGCCGCGAGCAGGGCGCAATGCTCGGATTCCCTGGGAAAGCCGCCCAGCGCCTTGAGGATGTCCTGCTGGCTAAGCCGCGCCGCCACCGCGACGGGCTTCCCCTCGACCAGGCAGGCGGCCATGCTTCCGCAGGCCAGGGAAGAACCGCATCCGTCGGTGTCGAACGACGCTTTCAGCACCTGGCTGTTTCTCGCATACAGCCAAAACTCCATGGTGTCTCCGCAAGGCCCGGTGATGCGACCATGTCCGTTGAAATGCGTAAGCGGCCCATGATTGCGCGGGTTCCGGGCGTGGTCTTGCGCGGTTTCCGAAAACTGTCCATGATCGGAGCATTCCATCTTTTCTAATTACCTCCTCTTCTCCAGATCAAGCGAGTCCCATATGCCTAGATTTCTTCGAATGATAAGCTCAGTTCCTCGCGCAAGGGCAGACGCGCGGCAGATTAATCAGCCGGCTGACCCCGGCCGCCGTCACGCCATAGACCACGGCCGCTTTCCCCTCACGCCGGGCCAAGTTCCAAAGATCGTCGAAAGTGCCGTTGACCACGGTTGTTCCCGTGATCAATACCAGGTCGGAGGCCCGGATCATGTCCTCGGTTTCGCTCCGGCCGTCCCTAATTTCAACGCCGAACTTTTTCCGGCCGATGTTTTGCCGGTTGAGGTCCGCGATCCGGACCGACTCGGTCCCGAACTCGCGCACCAGCGCTTCGGCGATGGCCGGGTTCAATCCGATCAGGCCCACCGAGTTCGCTCCCGACTTTCTCGCCAAGGCCGCAATCTCCAGGGCGCATTTTTCCGGATCGTCGTCCTTGCAGTGAACCGTCCCTTCCACCATCTCCAAATGCCGCAGAATGGCGTTCAGCGCCGACACAAAGACAGCCCGGCCGCGGTTGTCCGCGAGCGGCAATTCCAGGATGTCCCGGATTCTTCCCGCGAAATCAGAAGGGGAATCGGTAAAGGCCTGGCCCCGCGCGCCGAGCACCGAGGCCTCGATCATCATCTCCTTGCCCTCGATAATGGGGAAGTCCCTCCGGCCCGGAGTCCCGATGGCCTCCTCCGCCGAGAGCGGCTTGGCCAGGACCTGGATCTCGACGCGGTCAAGTCCCGGTTTGGAAACCAGGTCCCGGAGCATATCGCGGCACTGCTCCAGGATGGGAGCATGATCTTGCGCATTCATTTCCACGCCTCCAACGCGCCCCAGATAAAACGCAGGGCCACCCCGGAAAAAGCCAGGCCGAACAATAGGCGCAGAGCAGCCGACGGAGTGCGGCGATTAATGATCGCGCCGACCCATGCCCCCGAGGCCGTGCCCGCGCAAAGGGGAAAGGCCAGGGCCAGATCAACATAGCCCTGCGCTGTTTTCATGGTGGCGCTGATCGCCGCGTTGACCGCGAAGCAAACCAGCGCCGACCCGATGGCGACCTTGATGGGCGTCTTGAGCAGGTAGGTGAAGCCCGGAACCAGGATGGCCCCGGTCCCGATCCCAAACAGCCCGGGGAGCAGGCCGGCCACGCCGCCCAAGACTACTTTTCGCGCCGGGGAATCATTTAATTCCTCCAGCGAATCCTCGCCGGCTTCCTCTTTATTTCGTAATCGAATCCCGTCAAAAATCATGCGCGATGAAACCAGCAGGAACACCATTCCGATGCCGAAATCAAGCCAATATCCCTTTTGGGCAAAATAAATAAACAGAATGGAAAACAAAAGCGTGGACACGGCCCCGCTGACAATCACCGGATAGAGAAACCTTAGAGGCGCGTGCCCCAGCCGATAATGTTTGAAGCCCCCTCCCAGCGTGGTAAAGAACACCGCCATGACGCAGGTCCCGGCGGCCTGCGCCGGAGGGAGATCAAGCGCGAAGCGGAGCACCGGCATCAAGATGATGCCGCCGCCGATGCCCAATAATCCTCCAGCCAGGCCCGCGGCCAGGCCGACAACGAGGAGCATTCCCAGCTCCAACATTGTCAGCTTACCTTTGAATGGATGTCTGTCATGTTCAGTTTCCTTGATTAAGCTCTTGCCAAAGGGCCCTGATCTCCGCGGCCACGGGCGTATCAAGCTCCACCACCGCCCGCTCTTGCATCTGGGCCGCGGTGACGTCACGGTTATAAGCAATCCGGCCAACCACGCGCGCGCCGCTCTCCCGCGCCCGGTCCTCGATCCGCTGCGCCATCGCGGGATTCAGGTCCCACTTGTTAACGCAGACCGTCGCGGGGATGTTGAAGTGCCGCGTCAGGGAGAGGACCCGTTCCAGATCGTGTTCACCGGACACCGTCGGCTCCGTTACCGCCAACACCAGCGAGGCCCCGGTCAGGGAGGCGATCACGGGACAGCCGATACCGGGCGGACCGTCCACCAGGATGAGGTCGCGGCCCTGCTCCGCGGCCAGGCGCCGGGCCTCGCGCCGCACCATGGTGACCAGCTTGCCCGAGTTCTCGGCCGCGATGCCCAGCCGGGCGTGGACCATGGGGCCGCAGCGCGTATCCGACACCATCCACTCCCCGCAAAGCCGCTCCGGGAAATCAATCGCTTGCTCCGGACAATACCGGACGCACACCCCGCACCCCTCGCACGAGACCGGATCAATCACGAACCGCGCGCCGCCGCCGTGGCCGTTCTTTTTAACCGCGTCAAACCGGCAGAGCTCCGCGCACTCGCCGCATCCGGTGCAGTCCTCCCTCCGGATCACCGCCTCGCGGCCCGACCAGAACTCGTGCCGCTCCCGGACCCGGGGCGAAAGCACCAGGTGCAGGTCCGCCGCGTCCACGTCGCAGTCCGCGATCACCGCCCGGGCCGCGAGCACGGCGAACGACGCGGCGATGCTGGTCTTGCCGGTGCCGCCCTTGCCGCTGACGATCACAATCTCATTTATCATCTGCTTCCCTCGGCCTCCCGCCGGCCGGCCACGGTCCCGGGCGGCGCGAGCTCGAAAGCCCTTTCCATGAGCCGCGTGAAAAGCCCGCGCAACTGCGGAAGAGTATCAATGATGAGCTCTCCCCGCGAATAGGCCTCGGCGATCCTGCGGTCGTCCGGGATTTCCAGGAGGATGGGGATGGCTTCTTCCCGGCAAAATTCATGGACCCGGTCATCGCCGATCCCCACCCGGTTGACCACCACGCCGAAAGGCACTCTCAACTCCTTGACCATGTCCACCGCCAGCCGCAGGTCGTGCAAGCCGAAGGGGGTCGGCTCGGTGACCAACAGCACGAGGTCCGCGTCCCGGACCGCCGCGATCACCGGACACGACGTGCCCGGCGGCGCGTCCAGGATGGCGGGCACACCGTTTATCAGCCGCTCCTTCACCGCCCGGATCAGAGGCGGGGCCATGGCGCTGCCCACGTCCAGTTTCCCTTGCATAAGGGTGATGTTGCCCGAGGCCATGGTCTCGATTTCGCCGATACGGTGGTCGGTCTCGCGGATGGCCCCTTGCGGACAGGCCTTGGCGCAGCCGCCGCAACCGTGGCACATCTCCGGGAACACCAGGGGCGCGGTCCCGAAGGAGACGATGGCGTGATACTGGCAGACGCTGCTGCATTGCGCGCAGCCGTCGCACAATGATTCGTCCACCTCCGGCACGGGAATGCAGACCGTTTCCAGGCTTTTGGCCACGCCATGCAAAAACAGGTGCGCGTTCGGCTCCTCCACGTCGCAGTCCAGCAATTGCACGGGTGTGCTAAGCGACATAGCCAGGTTAACGGCCACCGTGGTTTTACCGGTCCCGCCCTTGCCCGAAGCGATGGCGATAATCATTGTCCCCCGTCCTGAAAATACCTGGTGGCGGGGACACTCTTGTCCCCGGACTTTGGGCCGACAAGAGTGTCGGCCCCACCCTTATTCTCCTTCATGCCCAGTGCCCCCCCACGTCCGCGGCCCGGGCCTCGCTGAGCTTTCCGGAGCGGTATTGCTCGAGGGCCTCGCCCACCGTGGAAGCCTGGGTGTTGAATATTTTTATGCCGGCGGCGGTGAGCACCCGGAAGGCCTTGGGCCCGCAGTGCCCGGTGACCACGATTTTTACGCCGGCCCTGGCCACGGTCTGCGCGGCCTGGATGCCGGCGCCTTGCGCCGCCTGCAGATTCTGAGAGTTGTCCACGGCCTCGACCATCCCGGTGTCCGGGTCCACCATGACAAACACCGCGGCCCGGCCGAAGCGCGGATCGAGCGGGCTCGTTAAGTCCCGGCCCTGACTGGTAATGCATATTTTCATCGCATCTCCTTGTTCGGAATTCAGGCCCGGGAGCGGAGGGCACACGGCAGGCCCCCCCGCCCCCGGGGTTTAAAGGGAGGAGAAGCTCCCTTTAACGCTAAGGCTGGCCAGGGCTTTTCCCGGAAAGCTCGGAAAGCCGCTGATTAAGAAACTCGATCCGCTGCCTAAGCTCCGCGATCTCGTCCCTCACCGTCTGTGTTTCATCGGCCGCCGGATAATAGCCCGGGCCCGCACTCCAGAAAGCCCGACGCCGTAAACCCCGGCCCCGGCCCGGACCGAATGTCCCCGCGAAGCCGCGGCCGCGTCCCGGGCCGAAACCACGGCCCATGCCCCGGCCCATACCGGCATTCATGAATCCCGGCGCGTCCGCCCCGGCGCAATAACCCGCGCCCCATCCCGTCATCGGACCCTGTCCCAGCGGTCCGGTTCTGTCTCCTCCAGGCATGATCATTCTCCTTTTTTATAAGATTTTTTTATTGGTTTCCTTTCCGGCCCTGTCCGCGGCCCTTGCCGCTTCCCGCGCCGGCCCCCTGGCCCGCTCCGCGCCCGGTCCCCCGGCCTTGCCCCGGTTGGGCCGGCCGCCCGGATCCTTTTCCGCAACCTCCCCGGCCGCGGCCGGTCCCTGGTCCCTGGCCTTGCGGCCCGGTTCCGTCTCCTTTTGGCATAACATACCTCCTTGGTTAAAATTCATCCGCGATGGTCTTCCAAGCTTTTGCCTTTATCGCCATCCTCAGGGCTTTTGATTTGTTGGCAACACTCCCCGTGAATCTCGACAAACTCCAACTTTCCTTTAAGGAATTTTTCCACCGCCTCCGCGGGCGACTGCTTGGGATCAGCCACCACGAAAGGTTTTATCCCCCGGTTTTCCAATTCCTTGGCCACCGGGTAAGCCATGCCGCCGCTCAACACCGCCTCGCAATCCAAGAGCGGCGTCAGGATTTCAGCATGGATGTGAGTCTGCTCGCGGGCCTGGGCCTGCGCCCAGTCCTGAGAGCGATGCTCGGTCAGCATCCGGATCTCCTTGCCGGTGATCTCTCCGCCTTGAACCCGGAAAACCAGGTAGCACAGACTCTGTCCGAAATGCGGAGAAATATTGATCCCATCCACGGAGGGCACGGCGATTTTCATGGCCTTCTCCTCTTGTTCCCTTCCAGTTATTCCCTGGTCATGGCTGTCCCGCAGCGGGGACATTGCCGCCCAACACACGGGACTCCGCGTTGGTGCTCTTCCCGATGCCCGCATTGCGGACAGACGCAAAACCCGCTCGGTCCAGCCGCCAACGGCCCGCCCGTGAACCCGCGGTTTTGTCCGCGACGTCCAGCGCCGCCTCCCCGGCCCATTCCTCCCCGGCCTTTTCCCTTGATCCCGGTCCCTTCCCGGCCCATTCCAGCGCCGGCCATGAAGCCCCGCCGGCGTCCCCGCCCGCAGCAACCGGGCATAAGAAAGGCCTCGTTTTCCAACTCGCCCTTGAGCCAGGCCTGGATGACCTCGCCAAGATCGCCCTTCACAAACGGGATTACCCGGATGCCATGCGCCAAAACCATTTCATGGAGGGGCCGGGAGATGGCGCCGCAGATCAACTCCTCCACCTTCAAAGCGCTGAGCCTGGCGATCCGGTCGCCGGGGTCGGGCCCCGGCAAGGGTTCTTCTTTTCTCGTGACGACTTCAGCGCGCTCGATCTCCAGGACCAGAAGCTTCCGGGAAACATCGAACACCGGCGCAATGCGCCCGTTCCATATGGAAACCGCGGTCCTCACGCGCCTTCTTCCCCTTTTCCCGCTACATGTATTCGTGCGTACCCATCACCACGTTGGCCCCGGTCTTGTTCGTGACGATCTTCGCCAAGTCCTCGATAGTGGAATAAGGGCAGCCGGGCTTGGCATTGGCCAGGCAGCTCGAGAACCGGATCTCCTCGGGCTTGATCTCCGAGAGCTTGATGGCCATCCCGATATTGGCGGCCAGGTTTCTGCCCGGGCAGTTGCACTTGACAAACCCCACTACCTGGACCGGCTCCTCGAACTTGCCCTCGCCCAGGGCCGCGGCTTTCAAACAGCGCCACTCGCCCGGGCAGCCATAGCCGCTGTCCATGTAGGCGCCGCATCCCACGATCAATACTTTTTTCATCAGTCCCCCCTTGCTTTCGCTTGAGATCTTTCCGTCCATTGCGGCGCCGATCATCGGCTCATCAAGATGCCGCGGTGAATTTCATCTTCCCAGCTTCTGGAGTGCCTGCTCCGCGGCGATCGTGATCGGCTCCGCGCTGGGCTCGGAGGAGCAGTCGGGATTGCCCGCGCACATGAGCGTGGTCAAATCGGGGATGGTCATCCCGCCCAGGATCAGGGCGTTAACCGCGTCAATCTCCTTTGCCGGGGCCACGTCATCGCTTATGATCTGGCCGCCGATCAGCTTTTTGCTCTCCTTGTCGAACACCAGCTTCAGGGTCCACGGCTTCTTGCCGGGGATCATGCCGTGCTTGCTCCTGGAGTCAACGGTTGCGCACACGGGGTTAAAATTCTCCTGCTGAGCCTGCTCCTCGGTAAGGCCGGTGGCCGCAATGTACTTGTCGAACAGCCTGACCACACTGTTTCCCAGCACTCCCGGGAACGGTATTGCATGGCCGGCAAGCCTCTTGGCGACAAGGCGGCCCTGGATCACCGCGGGACCGCGAAGCTGGATGGGGACAGGCTTTTTCGTCACGAAATGGATGTTCTCCACACAGTCTCCCGCCGCCAGGACATCCGGATTCGAAGTCTCCAGAAATTCATTGACCTTGACGCCGAACCTGCCTATCTCCAGGCCCATGTCCCTGGCCAGCTCCAGGTTGGGCCTGGCTCCCACGTTCATGAAAACCATGTCAGCCTCCAGGCTTTCCCCGGAGCCCAACTCCACTCCCGCAACTCCCCCGTCCCGGCCCAGGATTTTGGTCACCTTCTCGCCCATCCTCATGTACAGGCCCTTCTCCGCCAGGTATCCCTGGACCTTGGCGCCCAACTCCGCGTCAATCATGAGGGGAAGAGGGTGGCCCAGAAGCTCGATGATGCTGATCTCGTACTTGCCGGGCTGGTTTTCCGTGAGCAGCGCGGCCAGCTCCATGCTGATGAACCCCGCTCCGATGAACACCAGTCTCCGGGGGGTTTTATCATTCAAAAAACTTCTGATCTTTTCCGCATCCACCAGAGACCGCAGGGTAAATACTCCCCGCAGGCCGCTTCCCTCGATGGGAGGAATGAACGGCTTGGCCCCGACTCCCAGGACCAGCTTGTGGTAAGCGAGTTCGCGTCCATCCGACAACTTGACCTTCTTGGAAGCGGCATCCACGCTTTCCACCCGCGCGATGATCGAGTTGATCCCATTATCCGCGAACATCTTGTCCGGATTTACAATGGACTCCCCAGTGACCAGACCGGCCACCACGTGCGGCAGCGCTCACCTGACGATGAAGGTCTCCTCCTCCCGGATCACGGTCACCTCCACCTCCGGCATGAGCTTTTTGGAAAGCATGGCCGCGGGACCGCCCACTCCGCCGCAGCCAATGATCACCAATTTCCCGCCCTGGTTCATGGCCTCTCTCCCCGGCCGATTCGCCGGCCATGTTCAACGGCCAATGATTTGCCCGTTCCGGCCCGGGATTTTCCCGCCATCAATAATGCGACGTTCTTCATGACTTGGCCTCCCGGCCCCATAAAGAAGCAACCATAATACCAGAATTGAAAAAAATGACAGGAAAGACAATAAGACTCAATAAATCAGAACGTTAAGACGGAGGGGAACACGACTTTTCCGGTGACGATAGTAGCTGAGATGAGACTGTATTGGAATTTCAGGGTCGTAAAATAAAGACTCTACTTGCGCGGTTTTTTGCGGGAGCGGCCGTCCTCTTCGGGCAGGTCGAGTCCCAGTTCCTTGATCTTGCGGAACAGGGTGGACTTGTGGATGCCCAGTTCCCGGGCCGCGGCCAGGCGGTTTCCGGAGTTGCGCGCGAGGGCGGAGCGGATGAGCTGGGCGTCCATCAACCCGCGGGCATTACGAATACCGGAAGACGAATCCATCTTGGCTCCGGAAGCGGTCAATTCCTCCGGCAGATGGCCCATGCCGATGAGTCCCTCCCGGCACAAGATAAAGGACCGCTCGATGGCGTTTTCCAATTCGCGCACGTTTCCGGGCCAGTCATGGGCCATGAGCAGGGACAGGGCCTCGGGCGCGATCCCCTGAATGGACTTTCGCTGCAGGCGGTTGAACCGGGCGATGAACTGATCCACCAGAAGCGGGATGTCCTCCTTGCGCCGCCTAAGCGGCGGCAGTTCCACCCGGACCACGTTCACCCGGTAATAGAGGTCCTCGCGGAAAGCGCCGTGGCGCACCTCTCCGGCCAGGTCCTTGTTGGTGGCGACCATGACCCGGGCGTCGGAGGTTTCGGAGCGGGTCGCGCCCAGCGGCTCGAAGGTCTTGTCCTGGAGCACCCGCAAGAGCCGCACCTGCAAAGCCGGGCTGACCTCGCCGATCTCGTCGAGGAAAAGGGTCCCGCCCCGGGCCAGCGCGAAGCGGCCGGGCTTGTCCTGGCTCGCGCCGGTGAACGCGCCCGCCTTATAGCCGAACAGCTCGGACTCGAGGAGCGTGTCCGGCAAGGCCCCGCAGTTGACCGCGATGAACGGGCCCTCCTGGCGCGGGCTCAATTCGTGAATGGTGCGCGCCACCAGTTCCTTGCCCGTCCCGGTTTCACCCAGGATCAACACCGTGCTGGGGCTTGAGGCGATGGCGGGCAAGACCTCGAACAACCTCTGCATCAGGGGGCTGCGGCTGACCAGGTCGCCGGCCCGATACCGGCCCTCCAACTCCTGGCGCAACGCCTCCACCTCGGAGAGGTCCCGGAAGGTTTCGGCCCCCCCGACAATCCGGCCCTGGCCGTCCTTGAGCACCGCCGTGGATACGCTGATCGGAATCCGGGTCCCCTCCGCGTCAATAATGTAACCCGACCGGCCGATGATCGGCTTCCCGGTCTTCATGGTCCGCCTAAGCGCGCACTCGGCCTCGCACATGCTCGAACGGAACACCTCCGAGCATTGCTTCCCGATGGCCTCCTTCCGCATGATCCCCGTGATCTCCTCCGCCGCCCGGTTGAACGACGTGATGCGCCATTCGTGGTCCACGGTGAACACCCCATCCGAGATGCTCTCCAAAATGGCCTCGGTCGGCGTCAGGCGGGCAGGCTTCTCATTGGTTCGCTTACTCATCAACTTATACGCTCGATCAACAGGCGATAGATCCACCCTGACCTAAAAATAGAGAATATCACGACCTCAAGACCGAAACCAAAACCGTGGGTGAGAGCAGGGCATCGGCCATGTGCATTACGACCTCCTATTTACCAGCCGATCAGGGTGGCAAAGGTGAAGTGATAATCGTGGCTGGCGTCGGTTAGACCGACTCCAAATCCAGCGCTCAGGGTAAGCCAATCAGCGGCGGAATAAAGTGCGCCCACTCGGGCCTCAAGTGGGTTGTCATTGCCCGCCAGTTCGATATCGGTCTCGCTGAATATTTCCCCGACCAATGCGAAGTCGTCGGTGGCCTTATACTCCAGCGCCAACCCGTATAAGAGCAAGTCATTTGCGTCCGGGACGAAGATTACGCCAGTGTTCCATAATGCCCGAAACGGGCCTTTGCCAGCCGAGCCAAAGAGGAGAGCGGCCGGGATTATGGTATCGCCCTCCGACAGGCCCTTGGCGGTCTCGCCCGAGGGCAACAGGGTGACGACCTCGATGCCGAGGTTATAGGGACCTTCATTGTCTCCCAGGAAGCGCCATTTCAGCGCAACTTCAGCGTCGCCAAAACCGCTGACGTTTTCATGCCCACTGTTCATGGAATAGGCAAACCCGAGCGCGGTGTCGAACTCGAGCCCGGGCGCAAGGCCAGCCTTGAGGGCGAGATATCCGCTGGCCTCATCCATTCTGCCATCCGGCCAGATGAAATCATTGCCCCACTCCAATTCGAAGTGGCGTTGGTCGGTGGTGCCGGGGTCATCGGTGCTAAGCGGATGGTAGGCGAAAGCCGGCCCCGCTACGATGAAGAATAAGGAAGCAAGGATTAACCACTTTAAATTGCGCATCTTTTATTCCTCCCAGTATTCATATTTTTCGCCAAAGCCAAGTGTTACGATTATTAAAAACGTAGCACCATTGAAGGAACCTGTCAAGAAGTGCCCGCAGGTTCCGCGAGAGAGATCTGCGCAAGGCCATCGAGGATTTGGGGTTTAGGGGGAAGGAGGTCATTGAGAAGAAAAGCCTCCTTTATCGCCAGATGCCTATTGTGATCACCTTAAGGCCGGAGAAGGAGCGGGGCAAGCCAGCATAAAGCCAGGCCGGGACTTGACTTCCCGGCGCGATAACTTGGACCAGAACTCGCCGGTAGAGGCAGGGGCCAACGGGATTGAAGCCCTCCAGCCGGTCAATGGCCGGGAGGCGGGATTCGGGGTCGTTAAACGCCAACAGTTCGCCGCACACGCGGCCCCAGTCGCCCACGGGTGCGTCCTGGGGCTGGAGGGCGTGGTGTTGGGCCAAGTGCTTGGCGAAGCGCTCCTGTGTGGCGACGTCGGCGAGGGGGTCGTGAGTGCCCTGGGCGAGGATGTGCTCCTCGGGGACCTCGATAATTGGGATGCCGGAAGGGAACTGGTACAGGCGGCCAATGATGGTGATTGGCTCGACCGAGAGGACGCCGCGACAGTAACGGTCATGGTTTATATGGCCAACCTTCAAGGTGCCATAAGTTGCGAGATACAAGAGGCCATTCGTGTTCTCCTTCGGGCTGTCATGATCATTCATTGGGGGTAGTCTCCGCTTCATTGCCCTGCTCCTGCGGGTTCTGGTACCCTTCTGGCCTGCGCCTGGAACGTGAAGACTTCCCTTGAGTACCCTGACAGATCATCGTGCCGGAACACAACCAGACTCATGGGAGGGAGGGGAATCTCGACCCAGCCGCGCTCACCCGCGAGCGCGGCGTCCAGGAAGGCCGGGTCGGAGGCGTAAATAACCGCCCGGTGACGCTTGCTGTAGCGCAGTTCGAGCGGCTTGTTGCCCTTGAGGACCAGGACGGTCCCAGGCAGCTTCCGTGAGGCCATGATCGTGGTGAGTTGCCCCCGGCAATGGGCGACCCAGCGCTTGAATTTATCGAGATCGAGCTGCCCATTTCTGAATGCCCGGTCCGCCAGGCGGAAGATGATCTCGCTGTCCACCTCGGCATGGCGTCGCACCTTGAATCGCGTGAAAAGATAGTCCGCGTTGAGGATGGTCCCGTTGTGGGCACCAATCACGTTGCCAGCGCGGATGGGGTGATTATTGAGATTGTTGCGCTCGTCCCCGCGAGTACGCCAACGATTGTGGCCGAGAAGAAGCGTGGTGCTGTTGCTCACGCCGGAGAGCAAGTCGTGATAGGCCTTGTCCATGATGAACTGTTCGGCGGTGACCGGAAGCTTGAAGAGCCGATGCTCGCCGCCCTGGTCGAGCCAGGCCGCGCCGGTAGCGTGCGGGCCGCGCTCCTCGCTCAAGACGAGGAGACGGGTGAAGAGCCAGGTGAGATGGTCAAGCTCTTCGGGCTTCCGCCGCTTTTTGCCGAAGATTACTCCGGTAAGGCCGCACATCAGGACTGCCCTCCATTCGGCTCGGGGGCGAAGCCCCGGAACACACCCTCGGCGTACTCCTTGGGATGCTCCTCGATCCAGCGCGTGGTTTCGGGGAAGCCGAGCTTCCCGGCGAGCCGGGCGACCAGGGGCCGGTCGAGCATGTTGGTGAGGCCCGAAAGGCGCACCGCGTCAATGCCTCGCCAAGCGCGGTCCGGGAGCGGTACCGGCCCTGCGGGTTTCTCATCCAGCAGTTCCGCCAGCCTGTGCGCGACCAGGGCGTCGAGGAGGGACGAGGCCTTTTCCTCGGGCGTGTCGCCCACGACCGCGAGCTCGATCCCGGCGAGCATCTTGGCATTGCGCAGGACCATGTCAATGTAGTCCTCGATCCCGCACTGGTCAGAGAAGAGGGACGAACCTTTCATGGCTCGCAAGACTTCGAGAGGATTTTTCCCGGTGAAAACCTCGCCGTCACCGTCGAGCGGTTTGCCGTCGAGAGATGTGTTCCTGATCATGACCCTCATTGCGCACCTCCTTCCTCCGCACTGGAAGCGGGCGAATCGGTTTCAGTCTCGGCGCTCGTCTGCGGCTCCTCGACCGGTCGGCCGCGCTTGAAGGCCGAGTCCCCGGGCATGGCCTCAAGGAGGTGCTTGCGCGCTGTCTTGAACTCATCGCCGATCAGCCCGAGGTGCAGGAGGAACACCCGGAAGTCGTAGCGGGCGCTCTGCGGGTTGAAGGTTCGCTTGCGGCTGGAGGCGGCCCGGCCATTCAAGGACTTGGCGGCCACGGCCAGGACCAGCTGGACGTAGGCTTTGATCTTGCCCGCGTGGAGCGTGCCCTCGAACCAGCGGAACTCAACCGTGCCTCGGTACCAGACGTTGTGCAGGTTCACACCGTGGTAGCGGGTGCTGTCGTAGTGCTGGGGCTGCTGGTTGTGGTAGCCATACCAGATGCGGTTGAGTTGGTCCTTGGTCTTGGGCCGGCTCCGCTCTATCTGGGCGATAAGGTCATCGCTCACCGGCTTGGTGTAGCTCTTCCGCCGGTTCTCTTTGACGCCCAGGGCGGTAAGGATGAGCGCCTCCTGCTTGTAGACGATCTTGGCGAGGTTGCCGAGTGTGCGGCCGTCAAAGGCCGAGGCGTCCACGTGGACGTGGATGCCGCAACGGTCGTCCACCTTGGCCCCGCAGGTCCGCACCGCGCGGACGACCTCCTGGAGGAGCGGGAGGTCCTCGTAAGTGAGGACCGGACTCACCACCTCGGCCCGCAGGCTGAAGGGCACGTTGATGAGCGAGCCGTCCGCGACCACCTTCCAGACCCGCCCCCGCGTGTCCTTGACCTCCCAGGGGTCGTAATGAGAGGGCGTGCCCACGTGCCTCACGTCGCCGCCCACCGCCATCTGGATCGCTCTGGCCACCACCTCGCGTGTTCTTTTGACCGTCTCGATCTCGATCCCGAAGTTCAGTTCCCTTAGTTCCATCTTGCCTCCTTGCTTTCTCGTAAGCCGCTGTTCTTGCATACTTATTAGTATCACATGAACGCTTCTTTTCACCGTGAAAGCAAGTCAAATCTTCAAGTTTCCGCCGGCAGGATCTACAGGCAAAGGGAGCGGATGTACATGCCTAAAATTGCACTAAATTAACGCCTGGTTGCGGAGCGACTAGAAATGGCCCATGAACCCCGAGGCTCAAAAAAGAACACAGGATGGCCGGCTTCCGGGCGGAAGCGGGGGCTCAGGTGGCCCTCTCCTGGTGGGTCAGCCCGGCGTCGAGGAGTTCCTGGTTGATCCTGCCCGCCTCGTGTTCCTCGCGGCGGATAGCGGCCATGAGGTTGGCAAACTCGGTAGCGGCTTCAGGCGGGATTCCCAACCGCTTTTCGATTCGCCTCACGCGGGCCTCCAGGTTGGCGAGCAGGTCGAGGGCATGGTCGCGCAGCACGCCGTCGCGCTTCTCCTGGGGCGAAGGGATGAACTCGGTCAAGCCTCCGGCTCTTCTCACGATCATCGCGGCCTCCTTTAGCTCAGCGTCGCCCCCAGAGTGTGAATCCTCGGGTAGACCAGGTTGTTGCCGGTCAACTCGGCCTTGTAGCGGACCTTGTTCCCGTTGGGGTCGGTGAAGGTGCGGGTAAGCGTGTACTCGGTCCACTCCTGGTCGATCTCGCGAGTCGTGAGGATGGACATGGCCTCCCAGGTCACGCCGCCATTGTTGGAAGCGAACCAATTGATGGTGGTCCCGCTGGGGATGCTCATCTGCGCGTAGACCTTGGTGGAGGCCACTCCCTGGGTGAGTTCGTTTTCGCGGTTCAAGTACGCGCCGGTCGGGTTGTTGAGGAAGCCGAGCAGGTTCACGTCCTTGAAGTTGAGCGCGGGCGAGTCGTTGGCCGCGCCGGTCGAGAACAGGGCCCGCACGAGCACTTGCCCGGCCAGGTTCGGCAACCGCTCCTCTTCGGCGGGCACGATGGCGTCCCAGGTCACGCCGCCGTCGGTAGAGTATTCCCAGACGATGGCCGAACCCTCGGGGGTCGAAGAATACTCGTCGAGGTTCAGGTCGCTGAACTGCACGCCGGTGATCGGCTGGAAGCGGACCTCGCCGCTCGGCTGGAAGTCGTAGCCGTAAATTTTCATGGTGAGGTCGGAGCCGTTGAGCGGGGTCCAGGTCTCGGCGTTGGAGCTTTCGAGAAGCACGCCTGCGGTGTAGGTCTGGCTGGTGATAACGCCGTTCTGCCCCAGCTGGCCGAGCGTGGCGATCCGGACCTTGTAGTTGTTGCTGTTGGTGAGGAGCACGACCGCGTAACTCGTGTTGGCTTGGGCATAGAACGGATCGGCGAAGGCGATCTTGGTCTCGGCGTTCAGGACGACCTCGCCCGGGGCCACCACCTTCTCGGCCAGCACGACCTCGTTGGGAAGCCCGGTGGTCACGCCGCGAATCTGGATGGTGACCGGGATCGTGGCGTCCTTTTGCGTGAAGTAAACGCCCACGGCGGAGACGATCCGGTTCTCTGTGAAGCTGAAGGTCTGGGCCAATGTTGGCGTTGTCCTTGATCACGTAGTAGCTGCCGAGCTTGAAGATCGAGGCGTCATTCACCTGGATCGTCACCACCGAACCGGCGGCAACCGCGGCCTGCGAAATCGCAACCGCGCCAGACCAGAACCGTTTGGGCAGTCCGCAATAATGCGCGTAGTAAGTGGCCACGAGCTTGGTGACGATGAAGGCGTGGTCCTTGTCAGCGTAAATCCAGTAGAGGAAAGCGGCGGCGTCTGTGGTCTTGATGTAGGTGTTGCTGGTGTTGAATGCCTCCTTCACGCCTGCGTGGGTTGTGTCGTTCCAATACAGGTAGGCTTTCACGGCGATCCGGTCGGCGGTGGAGTCGTTCTGAAAGCGGAGATATATGTCCTCCGAGCCGCTCTCACCGTTGGAAAAGAGCACGTAGCTGGGTTCGGTATCGCCAGACCGGTCATCGCGCAAGGTCCAGCCAACGGTTCCGACCAGGTAGTCTTTGAGTTTGACCAGGAAATCCGCTGAATTGTTGGCGAGACCAGTGGTACTTTGATAGGCCATGATTCACCTCACTCGATGGGGCTTTCGGTTCCGGTAATGGGGAGCGAGGATCCGCAGGGTCCACTTGAGCATCGGGTTGCCCGCGGTCTTGGACTTGGTCAACTCCACGCGCTCGACGTTGACCTGGTACTTGCCATCGGGGACCTCCTCGAAGTCCCGCTCCTCAATGGGCGCATGGGTGTAGTCCTCATCGAACTGGGAAAGATCAATGTCGCCCGTGCTCCCGGTTGAGGGGTTGGTCTCGAATTCATTGTTCGGCATGGTTCGGTCCTCCTTAATTCGTTATTTGGTTTGGTTCGCAGGCGCGGTCGGTTTGGTATGCGCGGTGGAAGGCTTGGTCTCGGTCTGCGATGTGTTCATCTGGGGCGCTACGCTCTTGCTGTTGAACGCCTCCATGAACTTGTTGAAGTCCAGGTCTAGCACTTCGGGCAATCGCCCGGTGCGGTCGCCGGCCTCGTAGTTGGGGCTGGGCTTCGTGCGCATGACGCGCTTGTAGGTGGGCTTGCCGTCCTCGCCCGGGACCACCTCGATGTCGCAGAAGAGGATCATGTCCACCATGCCCAGCACCTGCTTGCGGGCCTTGTCGGGCAGGGTCGGGACGATCCGGGTGAGCTTGCCGGTGCGGGTCTCGATCTCCTTCTCCTGTGAGTGCGAGATGAGGAACAGGCCATAGGGCAGGAAGGCCAGCTTGTTCAGCACGCGCAGGAATTCGTTGTTGATGAGCGCGTAGCCCTTGCCGTAGCCCAGGTCGGACTCGTGCTCGATCTTGAACTTCTTGCAGATGTAGTCGCTGCACATGCGGTAGGCGTTGTCCAGGGTGTCGAGCACGATGGTCTTGAAATTGTGCTTGCCCTCCGCGATCTCGGCGCAGGCCGCGAGCAGGTCCTCCCAACTGTTCACCGGGGTCTGGAACACCTCAAGGGAGTTGAGGCCTGGCTCGGTGGCCAGGAAGAGTGCGTTGTCGGCCTTGGCGCAGAGGGACGATTTCCCGATCTTGCTCGGCCCATACACCAGGACCGTCAGGTTGGACAGGTCCTGCTTGGGCGAGGTCTTTTGAGTGGGTAGCATTTCATTTTCTCCTTTCGCTTAGAATGCCGGGGCGCTTTCGGCCACTGCGTGGTCCCGCGCCTCGGCTTGTTTCGCCGCCAGTTCCTCGTGAGGCGGCGCTTGTTGATAAAAGTTCTCGATGACGTTGGGGCTGCCGTTGGAGCGGCAGAGGGGGTAGTAGGAGCACTGGCGGCGGTAGTGGAAGCAGAACGCGGTGTTCTGGTAGAAAACCCCGCGCCGCCTGGCGTCGAGGAAGGCCTGGGAGAGTTCCCACAACTCGGCCCGGAGCGTGTCGAACTGGTCACGGGAGACGTAGAGCATCTCGCGGTGGAACATGCCCGGCTCGGAATACTTCTCTGCGAGCCGTGCCTGGAAGTCCGCGTCACTCTCCGGGAGCTTGCGCTTGGCGCTCGTCTTGCCGGTCTTGGACTTGGCTATCAGTTCCGCTCGCCGGGCCTCGAACTCGGCCTCGGTCTCGCCTTTGCCTTGCTGGAGCCGGGCTTTGACCAGGATGTTGTAGATGACGCCCGCGATCTTGATGCCCAGCGCCTGCTCCACGTACCAGGTGTAGAGCACGATCTGGAAGTCGGTCCACAGCCGCTCCAGGTAGTCGGCGTCCACTTGCGAGGCGGTCTTGTGTTCGAGAAGGAAGTGCTCATTGCCTCTCAGCACGATGCCGTCCACCTTGCCCGCGAGGGTGAAACTCCGTGAGGAAGCTCCCGTGGCCGGGTTGATGATCTTGTCCTCGAACGGTTGCTCCAGGCCTACCACTTCGAACTCTTCTTCCTGGTACCGGACCGCGTAGCTCTTCATCATCGCGGTCGCCAGGTGCCAGTCACCAAGCTCGCCCTCATCCTGCGCCCGCTTCGGATACGCGCGGTCAATGTAGTCGAGGACCTTGGCCAGGTCCCGCTCCCGGTGCCATAGTTCCAGGCACTCGTGGATCATCGAGCCGAAGCTCAAGTTGTGGTCCTTCTCCAGCGGCACAAGTCCCTTGAGATAGCGCCACTCGCAGGCCTTCCGGCAGTTGCGGAACATGGACCACATCGAATACGTGCTGATCATCTGCTCGCTCATAACGCGGCCTCCACCGGCCTGCCAGCTGGCATGGTCGGCTGCGGATCGCGGCTGATCTCCGGCGGCGAAAAAGTCCTCTCCACCTTGAACGCACCTTCCCCGAACTGGCGGGTGATAAAACCCGTGAAGATCTTGGCGATGTTGCGGCCGACCTCGGTCCCGGCGTCGATCACGCACGAGCGTTTTTTCAGGTCCAGGCGGAACTTCGCGTCCAGCCGGATCATCGAACGGCCAGGCGCGTGAGCAAGTCGAGCATCAGGTCCTGCTCGATGTCCTTCC
>Ga0307379_10001285_pt1 | contig 39901 bp, 53 predicted proteins | sample UN2MG_FD_202237 | JGI IMG/M metagenome (GOLD analysis project Ga0307379, IMG submission 202237) | Soil microbial communities from Risofladan, Vaasa, Finland - UN-2 | ecosystem: Environmental > Terrestrial > Soil > Coastal area > Acid sulfate soil | place: Finland: Risofladan, Vaasa | collected...
TCCCGTTGGTTCACCTAGAAGTGCCTCCATGTCAGCCCTGCTGAGCTGCTCCCCTGATGGCGTGATATAAATGTCATTCTCTTTAATCTCCCACTTCTCAGGGGTGATAAAGCTGATGCCATAGCCTCTCTGAGCCTCATTCGGTGTCATCTTCAGCATATACCCCTCGCTAAGAGACAAGCCCATCTGGGCAGCTTCCGATGGAGTAAAGAAAAGCTCTTGGGTAGGGAATGTAGTCGCCAGCCTACGTTGAGATATGGTCTCCGTAAGCTGGGGGTAAAGCTCCCTCATGTCTTTCAAGGAAGTCCCATATTGAGACAATAACCGCTCAATCTGTAGTTGCTTGGACTGCCCGTATTGCTGAAGTAAGCTCTTAGCGTCTAAGTTAATGGCCATTCGGTCTTACCTTGCTCCTTCTTTGCTCGCATCATCTGAAGTAAATTGGGCTTTCCTTGTGGTTTAGCCTGTTCTGGCTTTTGTTCCAGCACCTCTCTATATTCTTCTAGATATTCCTTAATGCCATATTTCTCTGTCATGTCTCAGACTCCTCAGTTCCAGGTCTCGGCGTTCCCTTGGCACCTGTTCCCCCCTTCTCTAAAAGAGGCAACAGGTCTTCTTGCTTTGGCTGTTCCCTCTTGCCTTCTACCGGGCTTAGCTGTCCTAGATTTTGCCTTTGTATCAAGATAGTCTTAATTCGTTGCATCAAGGTCTTAGCTTCAAGTTCCATTATCTCTTTCTCAATCCCAGTCTTGACTTCTGCTTGACGCAAGAAGCTAAGTCCCTTATTGAAGAGGAATAAGACCTCATCTGTGTTTTCGGCTTGTTGTACTTGAAGCTCAAACTTCATGCCATCGGGGTCCTGCACCTTCAGGATTTCTCGCAGAATATAGTCATCGGATACTACCCCGCGCAAAGCCTTGGCCAACGTAGCGTCGGCAGCCGCTTGTTCCTTTGATAACAGGTGGAATTGATAGGTAATGGAAAACTCACCAGCAAAATCACTCGGGCTGTATGTATTGTAGCCTCCTGGCCGTCCTAGCTTTATGGTCTGGTTGAATTGCACACACTGGTCAATAATCATCCTTGAAAGAGCCTGGTAGAATGAGGCAATCATGGACAGTATCGGAGCGAAGATGTCATTGCGCGCACTGATAAGGTTCATTATAGCCACTGAGGACAGTGGGAAGGTGAGAGTCCCATAGTCTAAGGGTGTCAATTCACCCCTCTGCAAGCAAGTTTCTATTATCGAGTAGAGCAGCCTGGTAGTACTCTTAATATCGTTGACAGGCAATTGTCTGAACCCTCCACCTATCTCTGTTTCTATTACCACATCTTCCTGAAAAGGTGATTCCTCTGGCTTCTTGCCATGGTCAGGACTATTTGGACTTCTTTGAATCTCCAATCCCCCCTTCAATGCCTTCCTGCTCAGCGTTTTAAGAATGGTAACAATCTCATTTTTCTCTTTCCATAAATCACGATTAGGCCAGAAGATACTCTCCCCGTCATGCTCCATGGCATCTTCCGTATTGAACATGCACCCAATCGGACACTTGGCAATGACAAACGGCGGGTATTTATAAGAGTTAACCTCTTCTTGGGCTATCGTCTTTTCAATAAAAACTAATTCCTTCTCAGCATTCCAGAAGTCAATGACCTGGTTTCCGGTATCCTTTAGCTTAACTTTGAAATCTGGGTAATCCCTTTCAACCTGAGACTTTGAGCGGCTGCAAATCGGAGCTCCCCACACCATGCCATCAGCGCTTGTGTCAAAGGGAAGCCATCTCGTATCAAACGGCACAACATCGGGAACTATGCTTCCCTGCCCGTCCAGTTTTATAGCTGAGCGAGCTCCTATTCTCCCCCGATTACACGCTTGCTCATTGATAAAAGCGTCCAAGCTAGGAATCCCCCGTTTTGGAAGCCACTCATTCACCATATATAAAATATCGTCCACAAATTTCTCAATCTTGGTTGTCTGCTTATCGGTTAGATCATTACCCTCGATGACTGTTTGCTTCTGATAACTACCCGTAATAGCAATCGCCTTTTTAGAATAATTCAGAGGGTCGGGTAGCGTAACATTCGATACGTCTTTCTCATCCGCTTTACCATCCAGAGTTCTCATCTTGAAGGGTTTAAGCAGATACAAGTCCTCGTCCTCATCCATGCGGTCAAGGAGAGGCTTCATCTCCTTTAGCTTGCTCTGGACTAGCTTATACTCTTCTCTGTTTTCGTCAGACATAATTACTCCTCTTAATGCCTCATAAAGTAATCTACAACAGCTACAATGGCAGCAATAACTAACCCGGCGGCGCCACCGATCCCTGCTGTCTGCCTCTTGCTCAGGCCGTTCGAGTTCCCTATTCCTACCTTGATAGTTGCTAGTTCTGTGCTATGCCTATTGACAGTTTCAGATAATCCCGTGAAGGTTTTCTTCAGGTCGCGTATATCTACCTCCATGTGCTCTGTTCTTTCGTCTATTCTGGCTACCATTGCTTCTAAACCGTCTTGCATAGTGAGCCTCCTTAGTATTTCCAAACCTGGGTTTTCTCTTGCTGTGGTATAGTCTCCGGGGTGAAATCGCTGGCGATATATCTCAGTGAAGCTAAAAGATGGTACCTAGATTCGTCTTTGATGACATTCGTTGGTTTATTTTCCTCGTCAAGTTTCCACATACAGTTAGCTATCTCGGACAGAACCATCCACAGGTCATCGAAAATGTGAATCCTGTTCAACTCCATTAAGGCAATCGTTCTATCTATCTGAACATTTACCCTGGTAAGCATAGGTGCTACTATTTGCCAGCCATGAGAGGTATAGGATTGCCTTATCTCCTCCTCGGTGGTGACATTCCCCCCGACACTCCGTTTGACTTTGTAGTCATTAGTAAGGTCCTTGAAGTTTTGCACATGTTCAAATGTAGAGGCACTACCCGGACAATACTCTCTGAAAATCACAAAGTCCCCTTGCCTTACCTGACTTCGTGTTGATGTTACCGGCTCATCTGGCCCTGGATTCCTTGCGAGAAACAAAGCTGCTGGGTTAGCACTGCCGAAGTCATGCCCACTATACACAGGCCAAATTTTAGGAATGTCGAATCGCTTAATCTTCATTAGTGACTCATTGAATTTGCCGTAAACGAGCCACGATAGTTCAATCTCATCATCCTCAGCCATAATCTCCTGGCGATAGGATTTCTGGCTCATATCCCTTGTGATTTCCTCTAATGCCTCATGGGTAATTACTGGATTATCATGGCTGGTGAAGTGAAGGCATAACCACCGGGGATCGTCTTGCTTATCCTTGAACATCTTAGAGGCATGGCGTGGATCCTTAGCTTTCGAGATTCCCGCCATCCTCAGGGATGGAGGCGTATAGGAAAACACAGCATCCCCGTTATTATCAAGCAACATCGGAGCCCCTACTTGTTCCCAAGCATCCTCACTCATTAGTTGCCATTCGTCCAGGTATAAATCATCAGCGTAGTCACCGCGTAGCGTATCGGCGTTCCAAGCTGTTTTTGCCTTGATTCTCTGCTTTGTTCCTGGTACCTCGATAAAGCGCTCTGATTCGTTCTTAACCAGTACCTTAGCGTTTACCGGCTCACTCAAGGACCGACAGACCTCATACCAGAAAGCATCTGTTTGCTCACTCGTTGGTGCAGCATACAACTGCCTTCTTCCCTTCAAAAACCTCTCAACAGCACGAATGGCAAGACCAACCGTTTTACCACTCCTCCGCCCTGCTCGAACTATGATTCGCTTCGCATCGGAATGAACAAACTTAACTTGTTCAGGGTGTGGTTCCAGGAGTTTTATCCCATACTCGCTCATATATCACCTTGAATATTATTGGCCCATCTGGAGTAATCGGCTGAGTAACCTTGCCTTCTGTGCGTTCAAGTATTATGTTAAGAGCAAAGTCGCTCTTCTTAGCCCGCTTTATCAGACTATCAGCCAGAATGTCAGCTAAGGTCACAGCGTCCAGTTCGCCTCTAGCCAGCCTCTCTCTCAGAGCCTCGCTGACATACTTGATATTTGGGGGGCGCCCCTTCGGGTTTCCTGATTCCCCTGGCTTCCATGCTTTTTTGAGGTTTGCCAGGGAGTTCGGATTCTTGCCAGTGGCATATTTAGATTTCGGTTTCGCCATCTTGCTCCTCTAAGGTGGTCCCGTCCTCTGTCCAAGTAAAGTTACCGTTAAATTCCATTTTCTATCCTATGATATGCGTGAACCTCCGCACAGGTCTTAACCAGGGAAAAGAACAGCCGGGGTTATCCGCACCATCCCCTGTTATCTCTTTAAGATAGCTGTCATTCAAGTCAACATTTACAGGGGAATCAGCACCTTGCCACTCATTGCGATTATCAACTACGGCAAACACCTGATTAACTCTAGCGTCCCAGAAGCCCCAATCCATAGGTTGTTTTTCGCCCCATGTCATACAGGTTAAGCCATTCTCATCCCATCCGGTAAGACAATGAGGACAGTCGTGGTGAGCATCCATATAAGAGAAACCATAAACCCCATGCCCACCCTCAAGAGTGCCATTATGTCCAGTCAGATGCCAGTATTCATCCTTCCTGAATTGGTCAATATCAGTAGAGAAAACCTGCATAGCAAAGAAAATGCCCCGGAGTAGATAGATGGCATATTTAATAGCTACATGGTCTCTAGGTTCAGCGCCGGCGAAGCTATAAATTGTGTATATCTTACCGCCAAATTCCAGACCATGATTCCGCCAATCTTTCATGGCGTAAGTGGCATACAAGCCAGAATCAGCACCGCCAGTCTCTCGGAGATATTCGGCAATGACTTCCTGATCGGTTATCTCTATCTGAATACCTTGCTCAAACTTTTCCAGCGTAAGAATAAAGTGAGCAAAAGCAGCTTTAACACAATCCCCATATTGGTTATTCCCAAACATGAAATTGTCCTGAACCCCGCCTACTGCTGCGTGGGCATCCCATTCAGTAGGCAAAGGCGGCAACTCTTTAAGCCTTAGAATAGCGCGAAGTGGTATGGTCCTAAAGTCTATGATGGGTTTGCCATCATCCTTTAATCCTGGCTTAAATATAAAGTTTTTCCTGTCTGTCATATTAACACCACCTTATAGTGATAACTCCAAGATAGTGAAGTAAGCCTAATATACCTTGACCTATGCAGAAGGTCAGGAAACTATCCCACCAATCTGAACAACCTTGTCTAGTTCCATCGCAATAGTCATTCCAGGCTTCCATGCCAGCGAACATTCCCATCATTCCCCATCCTGCAAGAATACCAAAGCACAAGATAAGAAAATCACACAGAAAACCAAACGCCCAATGTACAGGAGTGGTATTCTTCCTTAATTGAAGCCACAGTGCTATTCTGCTGATCATTTAGTTAATTTCTGTATGCCCCTGGCGATAATCGGGAAACCCAAAAGTGCTCCGAATACGCCGGCGAATGAATAGCAGAGTTCCATCTGCCCTATCAACGCAAAGCTAACCGAAGCTACCATTGAGCAACATATCCCTGCTACTTTTACTGCATCACTCATACTTGCCCTCCTTAAATGCGAAAAGCCACCCGAAAGGTGGCTCTAAGGTGATAATTCCCAATAAAAAAGGCTGCTTTTGCAGCCCAAAATCAAACTAGGGCGAAATTCGCCCACTGTCAAAATATCATGGTATCATGGTGCTTTTATATTTGTCAAGTGGTTAAATGGGTGATATTTTTATCACTTTTTCTGGCATAACGGTGGTCTGCAACCCACTGAGAAAACTGGCGGTCTTTAGGTTTTCGAGTGATATAATAAAGAGCCGATTTAGCATCATCGCTGAGATATTGTATCTTCTCTCTTTGATAATCTTTGCATTCGGCTGATAATAACTTTCCCCTCCAGCCAGTTGCATCTAATCTGCTATAAACTTCAGCCAATAATGTTGATGCTTTGGTAAAGGCTGCCCAGCTCATGGATTTACCGGACATACCCCCGATTGCCGTTTCGTTTGGCTCAGGCCACTTTCTTCCCCTGATTATGTGCTCATATTTCAACAGCCAGAAAATATGCTGAGGGCAGAATGTAATATCCTGATAACCGAACCAGTCTTTTTCTCCCTCTGTCAAAAGACAGGTGTCCCAGTCCTTACATTCTCGGCAAGGCCTGAAGTCACTCATGCCACGCTCCCCTACCGGGCTTCCGCATCATTCTGCCGATTTCCTCGACATCTTCTAGCCTTGCTTCAAGGCAAATACCCCGCTTATCCTTCTTTGGCGGGATCCACTTCTTGCCGGTAAGCTGCCAGTAAATCTCGGGCCAGTTCTCTTTACTTTTTTCTGATAATAAATCTGTAAATCTAGCCATTGTTAAACTCTCGTTTAGTAACTCTTTCCCTTATTAAACAAAAAAGACGAGTCCCGGGATTTCTCCCTGAAACTCGCCTCCAGTTCCTAATGCTGGTCAGCTAATTTAGCTTAACTTTTTATCCATTTAGCTTCCTTCCCCTGTGATTTCGCATGGCACTTTTATATCACAATTAGATAAATTCCAGGTATCTCCTTCTTTCAGGTGTTCCACTACCCAAAATATCATAGGTTCTCCATCCGTGGTAACGCAAACCTTTAATGTTACCTCCCTACCAATGATTTCAACTAGTTCGATAGATATTCCATCTCCGCTGAGTTGTATGTGTTTGTCCATTTACCCTCCATTCACTATTTTATCAAATCTAACTAGCTCTGTGCCAATTCCATCCTCGGTGACTACGACAATCTTCATGGGTTGACCGTCCACAAACTCAAGGTCTTTAATCCGACCGTGTGGGTGTTTCTCCCCCCAATCCAAGAGAGCCTTTTGTGCTCGAGTGAGTTTACAGTCTATTAGCTCCACGCCGGCCATCATTTTATTCAATCAACGCTCCTGTCTCCTGCTTTAATAGCTCCTCTAAACGATAAGTTTTGCCAGCCTCTCGTTGATTGCCTTTATTTGCTGCCTGACCATAACAACCTTGTGCTCCCAGTTGCGAGGCTTGTCCTTCTTGAGTTGCTGCTCTACTTTCTTGAGTCCAGCTCTCGTCTCTTGCAGCCTCTTGATTCTTGCTACCCTTGTTTCTTTCATTGCTATATCTCCTTTAATAGCTCCTTAATATCTCCGCAATCCTCTCAATGTCCGCCGGTCGCCACACCCAAACCTCTTGCCCGCAGGCTTGGAGATCGTCAAATGTCTCTTGCTGCTCCGGTGTGAGTTTGCCATTCTCACTTTTTAATTCCGCGAAGATCACCCGCTTTTGTTCCTTGTTGATGAGTAACAAATCCAGCATCCCCTTCGGACTATGAATTGATGACCAGGTAAATAGAAATCTCCACCCGAAGAGCCTGCACAGGTCCCGAACTTGCTCTCTCAGGTCTGCCTCGGTTACTTTAATCTTGAAGTTCATCCTAGCTCCATAACTTCCTGACTACACTGCCTAGTTGCTGGCAATGGTTTCTGAATATCCTTTAACAATCCTCGCAAATTCAATCTCCGTACTATTGCATAGAGGACTGCCCACTCTGCTGCTTTAACACTGTCATCTGAGAAATACTCGGACTCCTTAACCTCGATTATTCGCTTGTCTGTGGCGTACAATAAGCCCCAGCCATTGTCAATATCCTCTGGACAAGCCACATTCGGCAGCGTTAGATAATATCTGAGATTTCCTAACTTCTTGATGTACCGCCGATGAGGTTTATGCTTATCAGCCTTGAAATCTGCACGGCTAACTTTGCACTCAATCAAAATGGAACGGCGGCAATTAAAACCGATGACATCTGGTATTTCAGGCAAGGTGCAGTTGAACTCCGCCAATACAACACCACAGGCAAACTTAGTTCCGTGAGCCTTTTCCAGCCACTTCCTAGCTCTCTGAACCAGTTGGGCGTGTGATATAAAATTCATTTCTCAGCCTCTACTCTTTGACAATCTTTAAGCATCGTTTACAAAAGGCTTGCCACTTCTGAGAATCAATGCCGAAATCTACATAGTTATCCATCCCCTTCAAGTTAAAATTATTATCTTTTATCCAATCCACCACCTTTTGTATCCCTCTTTGTTCAGCCTCATCTACTTCCTTCTGTCGTGCTTCCCATGTGAGCTTGGCTTGGGCATTTATCCTGCTCTTGATATACTCCTCGAAGGCCGACTGTGCATTTGCTGCACCTAACAGAAATCTAATTGACTTACGGGTTTCCTCTTCGTTGTTTCTCACAGTCTCTTCCCAGTTCATTGTTCCTCCTTCTTTACAGCACCACACCAGCATCTATGTAGATGATGTGGTATCCTTCTTATGCAACTATGATGTGCTGGCATCCCTACATCAAACCACCTATATCCACAGCCACATATAAGTGTTCGGAGCATCCTAATCAATTTATTCATTATTCCTCCTTCACTTTACATTTAACCCAAACATCGCCATCTTTGTGGGTGAGCATATACTTCTGCACATAGCCCTCACCAATATCACGATAGGCATTATTGAAGTCCTTGGCATCATTCAAAACTAAAGGCAAGTCCTGATTACTACACTTTATTCTGATGCCTTTAAGGGAGAGGATTTGGTCGGCTAAGTCATAATGGCATGCAGCTGGCACATCAACTGCTACTGTATCGGCAACCATTAGTAATCTTGCCATCTCTTCCCTTACCTGTTCTTCGTTCATTTATTCCTCCTTTCTCTGCTCTTTCATTGCCTATCACCGAGATTTACCTTCTGACCATGTGCCCATACTTGCCTTTGATATACTTGTCAGGGTCCTGCTTTCCGCGCGGCCCCTTATTTGAGGGGAATTTAGCTTCTCTTTCTTCGCGCTCCCAGTTCTTTAAGATGCCGGCGATATATCTCCAGTCTCTCCTCTTATGCTTTACTGCCTCCCGGATAGCGTCAATCACCCAGGACGCGCTGAATATCTCAACGGCATTCTTGAGTTCCCCATCCATGTCCTCGGGAATAGAGGCTGATTCATCCAGGCTACCCATGATCTCTTTTTTATAAACTTCGTAGACATCTTCTATAGATAAACTAACAACACTTTCTTCTTTAGTTTCTTCTTTAACTTTATCTTTAACTTTATCTTTAACTTTATCTTTAACTTGCGTTAGACCATTTCCGTCTTTACTCCGTCCTAAGTCGGGAGTAAAAGCAGGGATTTGCGATTGAGCTTCCTTGTCTTTTCTTAATCCAGGCTGATGTTTCTCAAAGTTTTCCATGCACAAATATTGATTTTCGTTAACAGAATATCGCAAAATTAGCCCAGAACTTTCCAATTCTTTGAGATATTTTTCGATTTTTGCCACCGGGATTTTGCGCCGGGGAAAGACAATACTCTTGACTGTTTGGGCGTCCCCGTGCATCCTGCCCTCACAGTCCAGGTGGGTGATTAGCCAGGTGAAGAGAAGCCGGCAGGTGTCGTCCGATAGGGCATCAACCTTCTCATCGAGGCTGATTGCCTTGCTCACAAACCTACCGCGTGCCATTATTAGCCCTCATATAAGCCTTCATCGCTGCTGGTCTTGACCAAGTTCGTGCCAAAGCTCGCCAATCTTTCGAGTATTGAATATACTTATCGGCTGGCTGGTAAAGTTGGGCAAATGGCATGAAGCCCAGTGCCCATACTGCTTCGAGCCTTTCCTGTGCCTCGAGTATTGTCTCGTTATTAAATGCCAAGAGAACATAAGCTCTAAGCTGTTCCCTAGTGAAACCCTCGAGCATTTTTTTTGCTCGCTCCAAGGGCTTGATCGCCTCTTTGGTATCACACGCAAAGAACAGTTGCTTAATCCGCAGCGATCGCAGATCATCGGCTATCGAATCAGTGAGCAATCTGCTATCGAGCCCCCCGGAAAACTTAATACCGTGCTGGGTGCGCAGCATATCAAAGACTTCAGCTATATGCTCTTTGTTACATTGGAGTAGGTTATTATCGAGAATGTTGCTGCCTATGCGAATCTTGATCTCTCTGAGCTTGCCTTCTCGCTCCTGCACTAAGCACCATGGGCACTGATTGTTGCATCCCCGGCTGGTGAAAGTGACACCCTTCCTCACATAGAGCCTTGGCACAAACTCACCGGCTGCCATGCCTGGCATATATCCGTAAGCAGGTCCACCGAGCTTAACAACAGGGTAATGCTTAGACCAGGCTCTAAAAAGTCGGCTGGCTTCTGCCATGTCCCAAGTGAATGTGCAGTCAACATGAACTTCGTTTCCTGATGGAAGGAACAGTGGGGGATCGCCCACGAAAGCATAATCATCCCGGGGTGTCATTGTCGTCCTACGCGGGAAGACTCGTATAATCTTCTGGATTCTAGCCATTAGTTCTCCTCGCCAGTTCCTTAACTCTTGCAGCACTCAAATTGGCCCGCGCCTCTACGCTCCCAACACCAAGTTCCCGCAGTTCGTGATAGATTTCCTTCCTTTTGTCGTCCGTTACATTCACGAAGGCATCATATTCAGCCGCACATTCAGCTTCAATAGGGCAATCAGGATTGTCGGCGCAACACCGCTTTACCCGGCGTTCCATTGCCCTGGCTCCCCAGAACCTTCCCCTTAATAATCTCAGCGTTGCTTCCGGCTTAAACATTCGGTATTTCCTGTCTTAACATCCAAAAATTCGGTGCTTTAGAACATTCATCAACAAGATTGTCAGATAAACACGGTTCTTCATAACATGGGTCTTTGCCATTCACCTCAGCACAGCACTTTGTATAGAACGGTGGCTCTTTTGGTAACAGTCCTCGCAGGTTATCCTTCAAAAACACCTTGACTCCCACCTTGTCCGCAGCCTCGACTATCTCACGAAGCCACCCGATACTAGGCTGTGCTGTCCACTTCAAACGCCTCAAGCTATCTCTTTCAGACATAATAGTAAGCTCAGGATACCGCTTGCACAATTCCCACAGCTCGTCATGCGAGCCTGTGCAAGCCCCGATGACGAGCCAGTTAAAAGCACCCAAGATATTCTCAAGGTCACTTCGCATCATCCGTTCCCATCGAAGGAATGGCTCTATTGAAACGAATTTAATTTTTGCCTGTATCTCATCTAGCCTATATGCAGCTTCACACAGCATAGAACGATTCGTAACAGTAACCCCCACCCAGCAATTCTCAGGAAACGGTGAGAACTTGATTAGGTTCTGAGGTTGCTTGGTGAGAAGGTAGAAGCGGTGCTGAGGGCGTTCCTTAATCACTTGGAATATTTGCTTTTGCCATTCTCCAGGTATCCAATCCCCAAATAATTCCCCCATGTCGCAAACAAAGATTCCTACTGGCATTATCGGATTGTAGGGTTTCTTTAGTCTCTCTTCCCAAAAGCGGGGGTAGAAGGGGTCAAGGATTTTAGCTGCTGGGATACCTGGGACGAAAGGTATTCTATGTATATTCGCCAAATACAATGGCTTCAATCTCCCATTCGCCAGCTTATAGGCATAGCAGGGGAAGCCACCGCCTTTGCATAAGCCGTCTTGAATGTTCAAGCAGCCTGTTATGATATTTAGCGTATAGCCCTGGCTGCCGTCAGGATTACGCACCCATTCTATATTTGTCTTGTTCATTCAACCTCCTACATAAACCGGTTTGCCTGTTATTTCTTCGACCTTTCGCTTGAACATAGCTGCGTCAGAATTATTGTCGCTCAGGTGGAGCAAATGTATCTCTTCGACCTTGCTCAGATCATTTGCCCGGAGCATCTTAACTAGCGTCTCCAAACTCATGTGGTCCTGGAGAATTGACCGCCTTAGCTCCGACGAAGGGGTGTTGTCCTTGAGCAGAGGCAAGCTGTAATTCGCCTCAATCATAATGATTTGAAGATTATTGAAACGATAGGGGCAGTATGGAGTATCTGTTATATAGATTGCTCGCTCGCCCTTACTATTTGCAAAAAGGAATCCACAGTTAGGGACATCATGCTTGAGCGGAAATGCCTTGACTGAAAAAGTGCCGATTCTGAATTGTTGGAGCAATTTAATCTCGTGGATTCTATGCCCGGATAATCCTAAAGCCTCCCTCGTTTCAGGAAGAAGGTAGACATCTTGCCCCTCTTTTACCGCATCAACTATGCCCTTAGAATGGTCCCCATGGGAATGACTCAAACAAATAGCAGAATACTCCGCGGTCTTGAAACTAAGTGCTTTTTGAACCTGCTTCCAGGGGAGACCACAGTCAAGCATAATCCGAGTTTCCCCGTCTGAAAGGGTACTTACATTCCCGGAACTCCCACTAGCATAAGAGCGAAAGCCTAGCAATCTCCGCCTCCAATTCTTTTATTCGCTTATTCCTTCCATCATGCAATCCTTTTTGAAAACCATCTCTATAACCTCTGCTGTGGTCTCTGCCATGCTCACCCAATGAACTGGTCATCTCTAGGTTATCCTCTAGGTTATCAGCTCTATTTCTAATATCCGTATACCTTATTCCTTTATGGTGAACTACCTCCCAAGAGTGGAGACACCTACCAAGATGCTTCGCCATAACAAGGCGATGTTCAAGAACATAGCCAGAGTTGCCTGCCATGGAGTAGAAGAAGTCATTGGGATATATTTTAAGCAGGATATAACCATCAGCAGTTTTTACTCTCCCACCTTTCCAGCATGGATTCTTCTCGCCACGAACTCGTAATCTGTTCGCACACGATTTGCACCTTATATTTCCTGGCATACCTTTCCTTAATGGAACCCACCGTTTCTTTCCACAATCTTGGCAAGCCTGCCAGATGAACTTATGCCCACCTTTCCCTTTTCTAATCTCACCTACTTCCAGCATCACATTCTCCTAGGAAGCCAGTACCTTTATCTCCATCTTAAAACTCCATTACTTCTACAATCACCTTAATAATCTCATAAGCTACCTGTGGCACGATTGCATTTCCTAAACATTTAAGTCGGTCCACCCAACAGGATACCCCATCATCTGTTCCACAAATCGGGGATTCTGTCGCCCATTGAACCATTGGTGTAAATTCATTTGGTGTTCTCCGTTTATCCCCACATTCTTTGAATCGTTGGCTGTCGGTGTAGGCAATAACCCAAAGCCTCTCCCTTTCGTGAAGGGCAGATACGGCAAGAGCTGGAATAATAAATGATTCTGTTTTGTAGCCCTCATTTCCCATTTGAGATATGATGTTATCGAGTTCCATGTTGATGATTCCAACAACATTCTCGCAAACAATCCATCGTGGTTTAATAACCTTGATAACTCCAAGCATTTCTTCCCAGAGGTAACGATCATCTTCAATTCCTCTTTGTTTACCACTTTGGCTAAATGGTTGGCACGGGAATCCACCGGTAACCAAGTCAACTGTTCGCCCTCTAACAATTCGTTTAATTCCTTCAATGTCTCTAATATCCTCTACTATCGGCACACCTGGCCAATGCTTTCTCAAAACCTTCTGACAATACTTGTCTATCTCCACAAAGCCTATCGTCTCTATCCCTGCCCACTGACAAGCTAGGGCGAAACCACCGATGCCTGAGAACAAATCCAAGTGCTTTAGCATTCATTCATGCTCTCTTGATAGTATGGCTTCATCTTAAAACTCTGGCTTCTCTTCGGCCACCGCCGGTCCTACCCTGACTGCTGCTATCCGGGTGTAGCAATCTGCCGGACTTTTCGTTATCTCTGCCTGGGTAGAAACCCCGAGCTCATCCAGCACTTGTTTTGGTTTCAAACCGAAGTCATCAAAACATGCCTTCGTCATAGCTGCTAATGTTTTGAGACTCGCGGGATCACGGTCTATCGTTTTGTCCTCAACAATCTCCCCGGTCTCGGGATCCACGTCAATAAAGTCCTTGTTGGCGTTCTCTTCAATCTCAGTTTCGAGCTCAAGAACAGTTTGCTCTTCGTCTGAGCGGTTAAAATGCTCCAGGAATAGATTACTGTCAGAACTAGAGTTGATCATCGCCTTGCATGCCCGGTTCGTTACGGTGCGCTTCGCCATTTCTTCAGGGAATTGAGAATGAACTGAATTAGGCGAGGCAGGGTCCATCTTCGATTTAGCCCATGCCTTTTTAATTTGGTCAATAGTCATAATCTCGGTAAACGTAGGCTTAACAGTGCTGAACTCAATCACGCAATAAGCAGCCACGATAGCGCCTGGCTTGATATTCCCTAGCTTCTGCGTGTGCCTGGTTACATTCTTTCGATTGTGGGAGATCGTATATTCAAACTCATCCGCTTCATAAACGACCTCAGCCCAAATATCACTTGCTCCCGCTACCCTCTCGGCTACTGCCATGGTGCCAAAGTAACTTCTCTGGCATACGAGCCTTTGCCCGTATGCGATAAAGTAGCATTGGTCCTTGCCAGGGTTTAACCCCTGGACGGCCATGTCGAGAAGGGCATTTGCTATACTAGCCTGAGAACACGCCTGGAGAGCCGGGCGTTTGTCCTTATCAACTGTCTCCTGGAGCGCCAGCCACGCCGACTTCAATGCGTTCTCAATGCTGTAGTTTGCCGGTAAGACCAGCTCCCTGTTATCTGTGTAGGTTCGCAACTTTGAAGTCACGATTGCCACTATATCAAATGGCTTGGCTACCGCCGTGTCCTTTTTCTCCGTTACTTTTTCCATTATTTGATTCCTCCTTTTTTATTTATTCTCTCTGGAATACTAGGTTCAATCTAACAAGAAAAGCGATAGTGAGTTTTCCCTTGTCCATCAGGGCAAGGCGCTTGGCCATTTCCGTCGAATCTCCACTTACTGCTAATTCCAGTGGGCGATTCTCTATTTAATCTTGAGGTTGCCTCTTCAATAGACAACCTGGTGCAAACAACAGCATCGCACATGCCGATGTATAGCACCTCAAAGTCGATATTTGGCTTAGCTTTATTTTTCCCCTTGTTCATCTCTCCTCCTTTTTATACCGCTATAGCTTCTTTTGCTGCTTCGATTCTAAGCACCTTGTCGGCTTCACTCACGTATAGCCTGATTTGTTGCCCCTTTGTCTGTAGTAACTGTGTGACAGCCTCAGCGTTATCTATCCATATCGGAGCGTCAAACTGGAAATGCTCGCTCAAGGTGTTAATAATGTCGAGCCCGATGTTTATTCGCGCCGAGTTATTAAGTGCTGAGCTATACGGCACCCCGAGATATATTGTTTCGCAAACTTCCTCTACCCCGCCGTTCACTAACTGGTTGAATAACTTAAACCTGGCCATCTCGAAGCGGCTGTTTATCCTGTCCTCGAGCAGACTAACCTTTGTTCTAACAAACTGCTCCGTCAGGTATAATTCCCCTTCCAGCTTCTCAAACTCTTTAGCCAGTGTCCTTTCCTCAGACTTCAATTCCTCAATGCGCTGTAGACCGACTTCGCGCTGCTTGATTTGAGCTATCGCTGATTCGCACTCCGCTATCTTTGTGTCAATGGCAGAGAGAATCAACCCCAAGGCTTCAACTGCCCCGCTATTAGTAGCCTTGAGCTTTTCGATATCAGTTTCTATGGTTTGCTTCAATGCTTGTTTCTTGGTATAGGTATCATCGTGTGCCTGGAAGGGCGCACCTGCTTCTATCGCTGAAACCTTGTCTTGGGCATCGGTAATCTGCTTCGCTATTACGTCTAATTGAGGTTGAGCATCGGCAATCTCTTGTTCAAGCTCAAATACTTCATGCACAAGCCTTTCGACTTCAGCGCCGGTGGACTTCCCATTCGCGGTAATTTTTCCAAGGCGCTCTGCCTTATCGCTATTGAATAGAGCTAGTGCCTTCTCTCTGGCTGCTTCTAGGTATTCCGGCGGTAGTGACTGCCCACAAGCAGGACAGTTTTCGCTTTGTTCAAAGGTAAAGTTTTCAGCATTGACCATCTTCCAATCTTGGCGAAGTGTACCTATCAGCTCTTCGAGCCTCTTAACGGTATTTTGCTTTTCCGCAACCTCTGACTGCATATTCTGTATGGCTCTTCTTAGGCCATCGGCTTCGTCCTCTACCTTCATTAACTCTACCTTCGCTGATTGAGCCTCCGTGTTCAGCAATGACCTGTGTGCGTTCTCTAGCTGAAGTATCTCAGCCTCAATCATCCTTAGCTCTTTTATTTTCTCTGCAACCCCGCCGCCAGCCTCGAGGTTCGCAAGTTCCCGGGCTTTCGTATTGCGTTTTCCTTTCAAATCCTCAAGCTCTATTTCCGGAGCATCAATGGCATCAGGCAACCCGCGCTGGACCTCACTAATGCGCACAGGGATCATCTCGATATCTTTATTGATTGTTGTGCGCCTGGCTGCTATGACCTTGCGATGATCTTCGAGCTTGCGGCCATTTAGAATCTCAGGTAGTTTTGCCAGCTTGGAATCACTGGCTATTACCTCAGCATCGCTCAGGTCGCCGCATACTTCTAAGAGTATCTTCCTGCGGTCTTGCCAGTGTAGAACCTCGTTGAAATGTCGGGGATTGGTGAGTAGCTTAAAAGCATCTTCGTCTACGATACTGGCGATAGTGGCTTCATACTCATTCTTCTTAGTAGGCACACCGTCCAGGAAATAGTTTGTGGTATGTCCTGTAAATTCTCGCTCTAGGGACCCTCGCTTCTTGGTCCAGTTCTCGGAGTAGACTTTCTTGAGGCTAAGTTGTCTCCCGCCAATTTCCAGCACACCCTCAACCTCATGCTCTAAGCCGTGTATCGGCTCCCCATCTGGTCCAAGTGTTTTGATTTCAAAGTCCTTCCGGTTGGCCGAGTCTTTGTCAAACAAGAGCCAGGAGAAGGCATCGAAAAGAGTTGTCTTAAAAGTTCCGTTATCACCAAATATGCTCATATCATTCCCGTCTAGTTCCAGCGTGAATGAATGGCACCCCTTGAAATTAGTGAGTTGCAATCGCTGCAATTTCATGCTTACCTCCTTTAATGGGATAAGTGAAAGCTTTTTCAATATCCCAATGGCTGAGTCTATAGCGGAGCAAACTTGATTCAATCCCTAATATTTCGCTCCACTCAGCTAACGTCTTCATTTCTCCGCGAAAGGTGATCGGATGATTATTGCTCTTATTTCTGGATTGGGTCGATGTAGACACCCATCGGCAGTTCCCCGGCTCATAATTGCCGTCGTTGTCTTTGCGGTCAATGCTGAGATTGTCTTTGTATCCGTTCATCACTGCCCACCAGTGGAAATATTGAAACCTCAACCACTCTACACAGATTGTGATCCCTCTCCCTCCGTATCTCTTATAATCATCGGTGTTGGGGTCAAAACATCTTTGCTTCATCCTGACCCAGATGTTATAGAGACGAGCCTTGTTGCCCCTTTTGGCAAAACCGTGCTTCGTATTGCGCCTCAATAATGCTTGCATCTGCTTGCCAGTCTTCATGTCATTTACCTCCTTCTCTTCAGCTTTGGCTTCAGTATCTATCATCTCCAGCATAGCGAGCATCTGCTTTGGCATCTTCTTTTGAGTAGTAGTACTTGCACTCTTCCAGCTCATCTTCCTCACCATGCTCAGGGTGTTTACACTCCTTCCAGTTGACATCCTTTTCTTCATAGAACCAAACGCAACCTTGGCAGTTCATTGTTTCCCCCTTGCAATTTTTTCAAAGTCTTCCTTTGTCCAGTAACCGCCTATTTTGTTATAGCTTTCCAGGGTCTTTAGTATCTCAGGTGTCCAAGCTCTAAAAGTCCTTAATAGTGATACAATTCGCTCCTCTAAAGCTATCCGCATCCTAGAAAGGTCACAATCGGTTAGCATTTCCCTTAATTCTGTTGCCATCTCAATTCAACTCCGCGCCGGTTACTACCATTTCCCATGCAAAAGTTTTGCTCAGAAGGTCAAATGCTTTGCACTCTGTACCGATAAGACATCTTCTATCCAGACAATCCCGACAGATTTCCCCTCTTGTCTTTTCCTGGGCCAGAGGCATCACTCTCTCCAATGCCTTCTGCTCTATTAGCTCAGTGGTTAATAGAGTCTTTTCGTTAGGGGTGCGCACCCCTATTGGTTCCTTGCCTTTCCTTTTTAAGCGGTGTAAAATAGATTTAATCAACTTATCCTCCCGGCAGAGAGGGAATAGTCTCCCCCTCTGCCATTTCGTTTATTACCCCTCCCTCCCATTCTTCCCGCTTTTACAAAATGCTCTCTCCCATATTTATTTAATGTGGCTTCACCCCCTTTCTGCCCGGTCTTTTCAAAGAACGAGCTCCTTATTGGATTCCCACAACAAGGGCAAAGAGAAATGTGGTTATCCCTCGTTGCTAATCCGCCCTTTTGTCCTGATTCTTTAGGATTCATTTTTTTGCTCTTTGTGCTTTGCTTCTATGTCGCAGAAGGGGCAATCACGGAGTTCATATTTACCATGACCAAAATAGTCGCCATGTATAGGACATTGACCCCCTCCCATTGCATCGAGAAGTAAAGCAGTGCGATATCGTTTAGTGAATTTCGGTTCTCTCCGCCAATCACCTTTACTCATTTTCTCTGCCTTAATTCCTTCTTAGCCAGCCCACTATCTCCCACTCATCCAAATCTCTCTCGAGCATGACATAGTCAACACCCTCAGTCCCCTTTAACATCACCAGGGCAATCAAAATTGTGTCAACTATTGTCATTTCCTTAGCCTCCCCAGTAATCCCACTAATAACCTTTTTAATCCCCATCCTTGAGGCTCTGAGGGCTGAGTGAGGGGATTTTTCACATTGTTGGACAATACATTATCATTGTTGGACAAAAAATATATGACGTCTTGCTGAAGTTCAGGGAAGGCAATCGAAATGCCCTTCAGGATTTTATTGCCCGGTGGAATCTTACCAGTCCTGGTCATTTGATATAACTGACGAGAGCAGCCTAAACGCCTAGCCATTTCTTTATCTGCCAAACCTTCATTAGCTTGTATATATTGGAGCTTGCTTATCAATTCACTCATTACGCTAATATTTTCTCATAGGCTAAAAAACTTGTCAAGTGGCAAAATCATAGCTAAATTAGATACAAAAGTCATCAAATAGCTATGGGAGGAAATTATCTAATAATGTGATAGAACTATCTTCTAGAACTTAATATCTTGACAATTTAATCAATGGTGCTAAAATATTTGCAATGGGTATGACATTAGCACAAAAGTTGAAGGAATTGAGGATGCAGCGGGGTTGGACGCAGCTCGAGGTTGCTCAACGCTCAGTTCTAGACAGGAGTTATATTTCTTATCTTGAACAACCTGGGAAGTCTGGACGCCCCTCAGCTGAAGCCTTACTGAAACTAGCCAAAGCCTTCAACATCAAGCCAGAGGAGTTATACCAAGCAGCAGGGTATATAAAGGAAACCAAAGGAATTTCGCCTCGCCCCGAGACCCCGGAAGAAATCCTTGACCGATTGAAGCTCGCAACCCCTCAGAGCATACCTGTCTACACAGATTTTCCCTTCCATGCCGGGGAACCGGTAGAGCCAGTTGATTATGTATATCGTGCCAGACCAAAGATTGCCAGTAAGAACATCGAAGGCTATGTAGTTCATGGCAAATGCCTTGAGCCAGACATCAACAGCGGAGACATCATCATCGTTGACCGCCAGGGTGAGATAAACAACGGAGACATAATTGCTTGCTTACTGGACAATGAGCTGCATTTAGCCCGCCTCAGAAAGATAGCCGATGAACTCTGGCTTGAGACTAATAACGGCAGGCGAAAATTCGAGGAGTGCCAGGTGGCAGCTCCGGTTATTGAATGCATAAGAAGGTTGAAATGAAAGACGAGGATCCAGTAGGCAACATCGCCCGAAGGATGATAAGTCGTTCCTTATGGGGATTGATTCTAGTTGGCTTAATAATCGTTGTAGTATGGACTTTGCTTAACCATTTCCTTCCTATGGGTTGGTGGATTACCCTTATCAATGTTTTAGGATTTTTATCTACATCATTGGTTATAGGTGTCGGCACTTGGCAAACATTGAAGCTAGTTATTTCGTCGGGTTATGCTTTTCTGATTTCTTCACTGATATGGATTGCAATGGTCATTGGATTACGAACTTTGATGTTTAACTTATTGGGAGGCTAGTCTGAGACCTGATATTATCTTTTGCTTAATTATGCTTATCCTAGTAGCGATTTACGCTTATAAGCATGATGACCCAGATGATTGGAGGGGACATTAAGTAGAACATCCTTGCTAGTTTTTACGAGCAAGGACTGGCAGTCAGAAGGTAGTGGGTTCGAATCCCATCAGCTCCACCATGAAGCTAAATTGGGCAAAGAATCGGGGAAATGGGCTTGGCTTACCATCTGATTTTTTGCGGTTGTTATCTAGAGAGATGCTTTTAGACCATCTGATTTCCAAATCCGTATCTGAAGCGCTGGATGAATTTCTCATAGACCTCAAAATCGAGGAGAGAAGCCCTAAGACGATTTTATTCTACCGGGACCGCCTGAAGTGGTTTGTGAACTTTATTAAGCCCTATACATTATTAAAAGACATCGAAACTGGCGACATCAAACAGTATTTCAGCGCTCAGAACAGCCAACATATCTACGCCTACCATGCCAAGTATCGAGCATTGAGGGCCTTCCTGAATTGGTGTGTCAAACAGAATTATATCCTGGAAAGCCCACTAACTTTCAGTCCCCCAAAACTGCCAGACATTATTAAGCCAGCTTTTACCGATGATGAACTGAAGGCGATAATCAAAGCCTGCACAGGCTCATTGGGACTGAGGAATAAGGCAATGGTGTTAGTTTTGATTGACACCGGGATTCGCCGGGAGGAATTAGCGGGAATTAAGGTAGCAGACATTAACCTGGAGGCCCGACTTATATCTGTAATGGGCAAGGGCAGGAAGCAACGGCTGATACCCATATCTCCCACAACGCTGAAAGCTATCTGGCAATATCTCAAGGCGAGAAGAAATCCCAGTGAATCCTTATGGCTTACTGAAGAGGGCAGATCCCTTACTGGGGACGGCATAGGACAGACTATTCAGAACTTAATGAGCCGTGTCGGAGTAAAGCACAAAGGAGCTCATACATTCCGCCATACCTTCGCTAATAATTTCCTTGACCATGGCGGCGATCCCCTTGACCTTCAATATCTTTTGGGACACACTTCACTCAAGATGGTGGAGAATTATTCCCGGGCTCATAAACAGCGCCGGGCATTGAAAGCTCTGGAAAAACAAAGACCGGTTGACAGGTTGATGAAATAAAAAAAGACTCCGAGCCGAAGCTCGGAATGTTGTCTTAATTGCCCTGTGATGCCCTTCTTTTGAGGCGGAAAGCCCCTTAAACGTTGTCTGCCACTAATCCCTTATCCCGACCATACATCGCCAGCCAGTTTTCACAATAAGCCATCAGGTTGAGATTTTTAATCATCTCCTGTAAGACAAAATCAGTAGATGGAGAAGAGATGCCATCTTTCTGCATCCTCGCAAAGAGATTCCAAAATCCCCGAAGAACAAAACAAATGGTGGAGTAGGGGATTCCGTCTTTGTGCATCCGACTTACGAGCTGGCGAAGTTCGTCATCGTATTTCTCAATCAGTTCTGGGTTATCAGGCATTTACTTCCCTTTAGGCTTGTCGCCGTCTTTTGATAAGCGCTCTAGCATCCTCACTTCACCATCTAATCTTAGAGCTTCCTGGATAAGATTCCGCCTTTGCTGCCCCATTTCATTGATTTGAGCTACTATCTCCTCTCTTCTATGCTTGGTTTCTGCTAGTTCCTTTGTGATGTCCATGTTCCTCCTTATGTTCCTTCAAAAGCTCTTTCATTCCCGCTACTGTCTATGTAGCAATAATGAGTTCCCAACATTGGCGATTTAGTGTTTATGGAAATTTGGTATGGAGCCTTACCAGTAAGTCCAGTCAGTGTTCCAAGTATTCGCCGAACTTTTCCTAGATAATCAGTGTAATACTGATAATCACCATATACCCATGCCTGATAAGGGTCTCCATCAGGGTCGCCAGTAAGAGTTCCTTCCTTTGTTCTCTTGGTATAAGATGCATCAATATAAGCGAATTTAGTTTCTTCTATCCATAAATAGAAAGGAGTTTTATAGCCTGGGTTAGCATTTATCCAAATCTCTGTTTTAAGAGGATTGGTAGCATAGGCAACATAACAAGTACCACTAGAGTCACTAGAAGGGGGGAATACAGTAGCAAGCATACCTATCCTTGCTACACCTCCTCTCTTTGACTCAAGGTAAGCTATTCCTCTCTCATTGAACACTCCCATCCATTTAGCTGTGCTATCATTTACGACTGGGCAGGTGAATGTACCAATAATCTTATCAGGGTCATTATAAGGTACAGTTCTTATCTTCCCATACATAAGATGGTCATGTAAAGCGTGCCCATCCATGTTTACTAACCATCCCTGAACCCAACCTCCGTTAGAGCAGTAAACTCCATATCCAACAATGTAAGCACTAATAACTTCTTCATCTGGGATAGTCTTTGTGTTGAAACATACCCTATAGATTCGCCAATAATCACTATGTGGTGTAAACCCCATGCTTCTGTTAGTAGGTGGGTATCCCCAATACATATAATCAATCGCACTTCCTGTGTAATAGAAAACATCATCATATGTGGGACAATCAGGGTCTCCATACTTACCATAACCATAAAGTTCATTTAATATTGTAATAGACATTTATTTCCTAGTCATACATATCAGTCCCACCTGGGATTGTGAGCCTGGACTTGAAGTAGCCACCTTTGAATTGATGGCTAGGAGAGCCTAAACTATCTGTATTATTAGATGCAGGGCGAATGACATCTGTGCTACTGTCAAGTACAATATCTACATCACCTGTGGAAATTATATAAAGTCCATCTGCGTGTGCATATATCCCCCCTCTTAGAATATTGTCACCATCCGTGAACCTCAAGGCAGCACCAGAAATAGTAAGGTAGAGGGAATCTAATTTAATAGCACCACCCCCAGCATAGATAGCTCCATCCGAACCTACATAACACTGGATAACTCCTGCTCCATAGGTTTTCAATCCTGTGGCATCAAGAACAACCGCCCCAGCCCCGGCATACAGCTTTCCATCCGTCCCGATGTAAACTTGAACAGGCGTGCCAGCCTCGTAATCTTCTTCCGTGGCAAAAGTCCTGAAGGCGTTAATCCCTTCACCGCCGTAGAGTGCTATCCCATAGGTAGCATCTAATACTACTCCGCTTTCCTCGTACCATAGCCCGTCCTTTTCTGTCTTGGATAGGAGAATCTTGCCTGCTGAAATACTGGTAGCCAAAGTTAGCCCATAAGTTCCCTCTTGAACTTCGTCTAAAACAACTAAGCCATCGGCTGTTAAAGAAGTTGATTTTAGCTCTCTATAAATCGTAGCCCTGCCGAACTGCTCCAACTGTGCAGGCGTGGCTTCTGCCCACGAACTGCCATTCCATATCATTACCTTGTTCGGAGTGTAGTTTGTGTCCAGCCAGAAGTCGCCGGTGTCTTTGTCCGTTGGTGCTGAGTCTTGCTTCCACAGGTTATGCTTTGCCTCACCGGGTACTCTGATAGCATAAAGCACACTCTCAGATATAAAAACACCCGTAGCATCCAGGTGGAGGTAGTTTTGCCGAATATAGAGGTCTGGCCCATCCTGTATGTCGTCGAGGTAAGCGTATAATTGTCCAACCTGCAAGCTGGGGAAGTAATTGCCCGAATCGGTATAGGTCTCCAGTTTGTTAAGTAAGTCGCGGTACTTCAGCGTGTCCAGCCAGTTACCAAACCCGAAGGTCATTGTCCACTTGTCTTGGCCGAACCTTCTGTGAACATAGCCTAAGTTCCCAGCCCGGGCATCCCCCTGCCTCTGGTCGGTGACTAGCACATAATCAAAAACTTCAGCACCCACATTAAGCGGTACCTCAGCAGCACCCCGCTTGCTCCACATCTCAGCTTTGGCTATCAATGCCTCAGCTATGTCGTCAGCTTCGCCATCGTCTTTAAGTTTGGCCTGTATGTATGAGATTTTCTTTAATTCAGCAGGTAAAGAGGCATAATCGGAAGTCGAAGCCACACCCAGGTATTGAGGGTCGTCGTCCTCATAGGATATGACATAGACTCTGCTCGGGATAACTAAAGTGTTTCGATACGCCTTAGAGAAAAACTTATGCCCGGCCTCAAGCGAGTATTCGTAATCGTATGTCTCCCCGCTTGTGACCGGCTTTAGTATGTGAACTTTACCATCGGCCTCCCATCGAGCCACATTTGAAGTGTAGTCCAGTAATCGCCTTATAGCAGCGAGCCTGTTCCCGCCAACATAGACTCTAAATCCACCCTTCGGCTTATAGGTGTCAGCCAGAGCATCATAGCCCTCATCCCATTCTACCTCGAAGGCGTTGCAATGGCCGTAACAATCTAAGGTTTTTCCTAGAACGGCATCTACTAAGTCCTTGACTGTGTTCTCGTCATCGTCTTCTGGAATGTACATTTGATTAGCCTGGTCATCAGCCATCAGGTCAAAGGCGCCGCATAATTCTAGTGTGCAGATTAGTTTGTTCGGATCCGAATCAAACTCCTGGTCTATAACCCATACCGGAGCAGTGGCAGAATACTCCTCGCCGGCACTGGTCAATACTCCGTATGAAATTACTCCCTTGAACCCCTTGAGGTCTATATCGTCTAGGGCACTGTCGTAGTTATTCAGAACGATTGTCGCCCGGTGGGAATATGGCTCTTCGTCATGTGCTGAAGGTAAAATGCGTTCCTTGTCGTAAGTGTATGTGGTAGATCCCTTCGTCAAGACGATTTTATACAGAGCCTTGACAAAAGTAGACTGTTGAGCCGATTGTAAGGTATCTGAAATTGTCCTCATTTTAGCTCAAACGAACCCTCGCATATCACATATTTAACTTCTGCACCGGTCCCGTCCTGGCTCTTGCAAAAATATCTCCAGCATCCTTTGACGTCATCATCTTCACTATTGTAGTAATAGACAAGTTCCCCTGCCGAGCTTTCAGACATTGGTTGAGCAGTTACCTTCACAGTACCCGCAGGGTCGGTGAGAGTTACCTTAACCCCGTTATCGGGAGTGGTTTCGACCCCTTCCCAATCTTTGATATGACACCAAATTCCTATTGTCTCGCCTGCCTGGAATGTGTTAATGTTCATGACTTGACCTCCCTTGTTTCTGTGGAAATATCTCTATACGGCTTGGTTTCTACGACCATATTGAGATAAGGGCGCTGAAAGAGCCACATCTTTAGGCGCCTGCCTGCTCCCCAGATTAGCCCGCCTATGAAGCTAACAGCTCCGCCTACAACTTTTGCTGTTGCTTTAATGAGACTCCCCGCGAAGGTAATAGCTCCATTCATGGTCTTTGAGGTTGCTTTAACTAGGCTTCCCGCTAATGTCAATGTGCCAGATGGAAGTTTCCCTATGTATTTACTTAAAACCGCAGTAAGCGTTAATGCCCCGCTGATATTCTTAGTTATACTTTTGGTAGCTGAGCCCGCAAAACTGAGAGCACCATCTAGTGCTTTTTGTATTAACCCTGCCTCATCAAACGCTACCTCATCAAAACAAGCTAAATCAAAAACTGCTTGAGCCATTTTCTATCGGATAACGCCTCCATCAGCAGCGAGTTCATTGCCAGTAGTGCCTGTTGGCTGGGTGTCTTTTTTGCCAATCGCACCTCCACCTCTGGCATGGAGACCATATCGTTGCCCATTGCCAGTATTATTTCTCGATACCAAATGAGCACCATCAATATAAATACAATCCTTCACCACGTCAGTTCCAAAATCACAATCCCTGAAATAGACAAAACCACCCACTACGAATACTGCAAAGTCCGCAGTAGCAGCAGGGCATCTCGGCTCCAGCTTATACATTGAGGTAATATCGGTACTAGAGCAGGCTCCCATACTTATAAGCTGAGTAGCTCGAAGATATTGGACTCTGTAATCACCAAGCATGGCTTTAAGCGTGATTTTATTTACTTCATGGTCGCCTGGGGTATCTGTATCTCCTCTAATCAATAAAATTGCGCTGCCAGATATTGTCCGCCCTCTTATATCCACATCCTCTGCCATATCACCAATGATGCGGATAGTATAGCTATGTAGAAGAAACATCGGCACCATGCTTTCAGCCTTCCCCCAGGTTTCAAAGGCATCGTCAGACGCTTCGCCACCATTGCCATCATCTCCACTCACTGAGTCTATATAATAAGTCTTACTGGCAGCAGAAAATAAAAGTATTGATATGCCATGAACGCCTGTGGTTAGGTCTGGATGAGCTTGAAGTTCAGCAATGATAGCTGCCGTTATATTGAGTTTAACTGCCTTACCAGACACATGAGCAGCAGCAGCCGTCCCTTCCTGTGCTCTGGTAACTGTGAGAACATCACCAGTTCGAGATGTGCATTTGGCTATCTCATCCTCACAGGTAACATGAAAGTCGCCAGTAGTAGGGAATAAAGCCCCTTCGCCAGTGGCTACCGTTAGCGATAAATCACTATCAGATATGCCACTAGCCAGTGTTGAAACAGCACGGTTCTTAACTTTCAAAAATGCCATAATTTATCTCCTTTAATCATCCTTCGACTCTACCGACATATCCCTGTAAGGTTTGGTTTCTGTGGACATATCAAGGTAAGGACGATGAAAAAGCCTCACTTTGAGGTCTCGCCCGAATGAGGGTAGTATTCCCACAAGGGATAGAGCCCCACTTACAATCTTAGAGGTCATCTTCTGAAGTAATCCTGTGATTGTGAGCGTTCCGTGCATGAGTTTCCTTGCATACTTGGTCGTTATGCCCACGCTGGTTAATAAGCCACTCAGATTCTTGCCTGTGTTTCTGATAACCGACCCCGCAGAGGTTAGAGTCCCATTGATTGCCACGAAAAAGCCTTTTGTTAATCCGCCCGCCAGGGTGAGGTCTCCTGCTAGATTCTTGCTGACTTGCTTAACGAGTGTTCCTGCTGAGGTTAAATTCCCCACCAGGTGTGCGCCTATGCTCTCAAATGTTGCTATTACTATTCCAGAGGGGCTTATTGCCCCAGCGACAGTCTTGTAGATGTTCCTTGTTAATGCTCCTGCCGGGCTGATAGCTCCTGTCATTACCTTCCCTGGTAATTTAGATATAGCCCCAGCGAAAGACAGAACACCCGCTACTGCCTTTGAGGTCATCTTAATTAAAGCCCCGGACGATGTGAGCGTTCCCACCAGTAACTTAAAGTCCTTTTGGTAGAGAATCCCGACAAAGGAAATAAAGCCTCCCCCTACATTCTTTGCTATTTGCCTTGAGATTGCCCCAGCAGGAGAAAGAGTCCCTTGTGCTGAAACTACCCTTATCAGCCAGGCTAAAACCGAACCTTGAAATGATAATGCACCACTTACGGCTTGGGGTATTGCTTCCCCACTCTCTGTCCCTGTGCCATAGAGGGAGAGAATGGCATTATATGTAAAAAAGGTCACACTGGAGCATGGGATTTGGTCTGCACTCTTAGTCCAAGAATTTCCTCCAGCATCCTTCTCAATTTTACCACCTGAGAAATAAACGCCAATATCGTCATCAGTAGAGACATCCATATCGAGACCCGTAAAATCCCGATAGCCTGATGATACAGTTCCCAGAGTTTCAGAGTCCCTAGTAGAAAATACATCACTACCCTCATCTATGAAAGTGGCAACCTCTGTGTCATACATAATGGTGTTCGAGTATATCTCTATGGTATCTATCGTTCCAGTAGCGTTAGCGGGATTGTTACCATCTATTAAAGTCATGGGGCCCGCCACGTTTTGTTCTCTGTCAATCGCTGCACTCCCCACATCAATAGTCCCCTTCTCGCCTATATTGAGGTTTTGAGGGGGGACTTTTGAGACACCTACCTGGAACTCTTGAACCCGTGAGAGGATATTCTGGACTTTACCTTCATTAGCTTTAAGGTTTTCAGGCTCGCCTTTGATGAAAGGGCATCTTACCTGTCCAGCTTGAGACGGGACTTTCTTCCACTCGTCTATGAATTTAAGTTCTTTGTCCCAGCAATGCTGATGGAAGGCGTAGAAGTAGTTAAGACACTTCTCTATCTCTGCCTTGATGTCGGCATCAGAGGCATCCTTATCAGGATAGATAAAATGGGAATGAAAAGGGCTATCAGGGCATCTCTCATAGTTAGGGTCATTGGGACTCAAAAAGAAATCAAGCCGTAGCTTCGCCCTATTCTTATGTATTCCGCAACCAGATTTATTTATTGCAACATAAGACATTCAATTTCCTTAAAAAAGAGGGCGTTTAGCCCCCTGCTTTGTGTGTGGTTATTTTATTTAACTTGATAAGAAGTTCTGAATTACCTGTTTAGCTTCTTGGGTATGTTCTAATGCCCAAAGTCCAGCCAGGTAATCTATCAAGCCTTGATGTTGAGCTTGTGTCATTACCACTAAATTCTCTGGGCGATTATCGAGTTTGTCGCCGTTTATATGATGGACAACCTCTTGTCTTGTTAGAGGTCGCCTGAGCATTTGCTCGGCAATCAACCGATGCTCAAGGATTCGTCTGCCATCTGGTTGCCAAATTACTGCATATCCCGCACTGTGCATACTCCGCCCATTCTTAGTCATAGCTGCACAGTGCCTTGAGCAATAAATCTGGTCTCGGCTACCGGCACGCCCTCCAGTCTCAAATTCCTTACCACATCTGGGGCAAACTTTGATAATCCTTCGCTGTAATTCAGGACGGGGTTTGCCTCTCAAGTGTGCGTGCCCTTGCTTCATTCTTTCAATAGCTTCAGGAGTATGGTGATAAGTCCCCTTCAAGCCCTTGTTCCAGGGAATAAAACCTTTCTTGAAGGGTTGGCCTCTAGGTTGTGTTCCCTTCTTGAACTCAGTTTCTTTTGACCGATGTATTCCTTTCTTTGCCATATTACACCTCCTGTTAATAGTGTATCATAACAAAGAAACGGTGTCAAGTGTAAACCTACCCTCCCGCAGCGACGGATAATTGATAGGTAAATTCGATTTTTTCTCCATTCCCCACATTTACCGCAGCAAACTTGCTCCTGTCCATCAGAGTCCCATCAGTAGAGGCATTGAACAAGCCGTGCTCAGTAATGGCAAAAGTGTCACCGTAGGTATGCGTAGCCACTGACTTATAGATATTAGCAGTAGCCCCTTCTATTTGAGTTCCCGTGTCCCTTGCTTCACCACACGGAGTTCCAAGTGCAGTATCCGTTGTAGCTTCGGCAACAACTCCCGTTCCTGAATCGTGATATTTGAAGGTGCTATGCAGTGCCTCGCTTGCCTGTAGTTCATCCACCAGCAGAGCAACATAGGCATCGGTAACACACCTTGTCGCCTTCCTTCTGTCCCTCTTAATTTCACGGCAGAGAACCCCATCCTGGGCGAGTATATTACCAGCCGAGTCAGGGACAAGATGCCTTGTCGTGAGAATAGCCTGAGCCGTCAGCTTTCCCCCCGTGCCGAATAAGTCCTGTATTTTCCTAACTAAGTTCATTGTTCCCTCCTTTAATCTCTTGCTTAAAATTTCCAGGCTTTCGCCGGAGTGATTGAATCGAGTCCTTTCTGATAAATTGTGTAGTGTTCATTTGCCCACTTGTGATACCAATTCACTGTATTAGGCACTATTTGGTCTCGCATATTGTTGAGCCATGAGCGAGCAGTTAAAGCGACAGCACCATCTACTAAGACTTTCTCTAAATCAGCAGTCAAAGTAGATGCCGATTCGGTCAACTGGTGAACCTTATGACAGTAAAGGAAAACCTCATCACCGTCAGCCGGTTCAGAGTCAACCTTTAGGGTTACAATGTCGCCAAAAACCTCAACATCTTTCTTGTCTCGTGGCCACTGCCTTGTGGGATATTCAGCCTTTTCTACCTTTTCCCCTATTAAGCCCGTTATTGAGCTTATATTGAGGTCTCTGCCATTCGTTCCCCCATAACAATACAGGGTATAGGATTCACCGCTTGCCATGATGTCGGTATCCAGCGTCAGGTCGGATTCTGAGTTATATTCAGTTACCTTAGCTGTGGTCTTGTCGGTGCTGTTATAGACAGTCTTGCCAACATCTCCGGCTACGAATTGGGCGTTTACCGTATCAATGAGATGGTTAGCCGTTGTCGCCGTGGCCGTGCCTGATTTATTGCTGGCATACACTATTTCCTTAACCCCGTAAGGTCTCCTCTTGGAGATGTCCTCTAGGGCCTCGCTGATATGCAAGTCCAGCTCATCATCGGCAAACTCATAGGTATTGCCGGTATATTCATCTCTAAGAAACTGCCTCACTATCCCGCGAATTGCTGATAAAGTCTTTGCCATGGTTCACCTACTCTTTTTCGACTGGTCCCTTGCACCACTCACTTAACTTTTCTTCGCTCATAGAATCTGCCATCTCAGCAGCCTGAGCGCTGTATGATCTTGGGGTTTCCCCGTGCTTTATGGCAAGAGCGATGCAGGCAAGTGTCTTTTGATTTTCACTTACAGGCATATTTAACCTCCTTTGATGCACCAATGGTCATCAAAAACGACTAAGCCCGCTTCCTTCAGCCATTTGTTTATATTCTCGCTATGGTCAAAGTGCATCGGGCTTACTTCATGTTCCCAAAAGCAATCATAGTGATAGAACCTTGCACCTTCTTTCATTCTCGGTCCTAGTTTCAGGAGAAAGCCACGCAGGTCCTCAATGTGCTCTAATGTGTCTATGGCGATAATGAGATCGAATTTCTCCAAGTCCTCTGGGAACTCACTTGTGAACTTGACATTCCTGGCCCCCAGTTTATTAGCTCTGAATCTGGCGAACTCCAGGACTGTTTCGCTTATGTCGTAGCCAACTAGGTTCTTATTCTTCCAGCACAAATCAAGGAGGGCAGTCCCTATACCACACCCAACATCTAAAATATGGAGATGCTCAGCGTTCTTGATTCCAGCCAGCCTTTGCTCTTTGTAGAACTTCGCGGAGTTGAACCCTACTAAGTCATAGAGATAAAGCTGGCCTATCTCCGGGTCTTTGTAGAAGTCCTCGGACGTTCCTTGCCATTCCTTCCATCTATCACCTAATTGCTCTGTTGCTATGGATTGAGGGACAAGTTCCCTTGATTCCTTCCCTAGATATTCAGCTAAGTCATTCCATAAATCGGGACTCTCTGGCTTCCAGGTCATTTTCTCTATTGCTTCCTGAGTGGTGTAAACCTTTTCCTTCAGATGTTGAAGCTGAATCCCGGTATGTGCATAAACCTTCGCTCCGGCCTGCCTGACCTTGTTACAGAAGTCCCAGTCCTCAGAGATGTAGATATTTTCATACCTGCCAACCTCAAAGACCGGGTAACATTCCGACCAGCTCCCCTCGTTGAGAACCGGCATATCCTGGGTAATCTTCTCAAGGATATTACGGCTGATTCCCAGAAAGCCTGTTGAGACGAACTGCACTTCCTCTAGCTTGCCTGATATGTGAAAATGCCCGTTCCAACCTCTTTGAGCTAGGAAGGTGCCTCCTCTTACTGGGTATAGCCCACCCACTACATCTAGTCCACTACTCAGAGCATCCAGTAACTTCTCGATGTCTCCGAGTGTGAATATAATGTCTCCGTCAAGGAATATCAGATAAGGTGCTTGGTTTTTCTTCAGGAACTGGTAGGCTGCTACGCTTCGACTCCTACTTATGAGTGCATCCCCGGTCTGGAACCACCACTCGAACCTGTAATTCGTGTTGTGTAGTCTCTCCACAGATACTACTGTATGGTCTGTAACCATTCCGTAAGAGCACGTATAAAGTATGAAATCTAACATAGCAGCCTCCTTTTTCCGGTTACGGAATTATGTAGTCCACATAGACATCAGCCACAAGGTCATCGGCGTTTGCTATGACACTTGAACCAATCAAAATCCAAGAGTTAGTGGCATTATGATTGGCGTTTTGAGCTGCCACTTTGCAGTTGGCGTTAATCGCTGCCGCAGGTCCAGTCGCAATACCAATGTTCATGGCATTGGTCTCAAGAAACATTATCGTGGCATTCAGGCTGTTATCAATAGCGTTATCCCCTAGACCAACCTCAAGGTTACACGCTACCTCTGCTGCCGTTTTAATGTCGGCTACTACCCTATCAATGAGAATATCCACATCTTCGGGGTTCTCTATACCACCTAATAGGGCATTGGCGTTGAAGTTACTCTTGGAAATCTTTATGGTGCCTTTGCGGACATAAGATTGAATTCCAGAAGCATATAAGTTAGGCATTTGTTTTCCCTCCTTTTTAGATTTTTGGGGCTGTTAAGCACAGCCCCCTAAGCATTAACTTGTTGCGTCTATGGCTTTGGCCTTGTTGATGCTGTGAACCCGGGATATAGACTTGGTGCTACCCATCGCTAGGGCGGTATAGCAGTATGCCCTGATACCTTCCATGTTGTAGTTCTGCAACTTCTCAAAATGGTCAATCTCGAAGAAGTCTTGTCCACCAGTTTCGCCACCAACAGCAAGGCTGACTCCGCCATCCTCGATTGAACCCTTCCTGATAGCGTAGATGCTCACTAAATTGCCAGTGCCTAGATCGCCACCAGTGTTGTCATTCTCGGCAGATAGGTAGTCAGATGGGACAATAGGGACACCATTAACGCTTGCGATCATTGTCCCAAACTCGCTAGGGCTACGAGCCATTATGATAGCTCCAGCCTTGGTCATTCCGTGAATGAACAACTGGTCAACTATCGCTTGAGGCATCAGTAGAAAGTCGGGACGCGGTTTGCAGGCATGGATAAGGCCAAGCAAGTTGACAATGCTGAGGCCGATGTTGCCACCGCCCTGATCGCAGTCCTGAGAGGCGGCGAAGGTATGTCCGTCAGTAGCAGGGCACAGCTTGTCCAGACCATCGAACTCTTTCGGGTAAGTGGTTTTATCGCCATAAATGAGCTTGTCCTCGATAGTTCTTAGAGCCCCTTTTATGATCTGGGACTGTATAGCTGCCCGGTAGTCGTTGGGGTCTTTATATGTTTCCTGGGCTGCTGCGACTAATGCCCACTGGTCGCCAAATTCCTTCAGCGCCAATTCCCCCTGTGAATAAGTAGCGACTTCCTTCCAGCCATACTGCTCACCCTTGCTCTTAGCGGAGACACCAGGGAGCGTTCCTTCCCGGTTCCATTTCAGGGTGTATGAGTCAATAGTAGTTATGGCCAACTGTGGTATAAGCTGCCCAACCTCGTATATTTCCTGAACAATGCCAGGCAGTAACTTGGACTGCACCAGCTTTACCATTTCGGCAGTGCTGGCAAAATATCCAGTAATCATTTAGTTTTCCTCCTGTTTTACTTCTTTTTTTCTCGGAAGCCATCCGCATAGATTTGCCTTGCGGTTTTTCCTTCCTGTGATCCTTTAGGGCCAGAAGTTACAAGAGAATCATGAGTTGATTTCTTTACAGGCGTTTCGTCTTTCGGCTTTTTATTCAACCGTTTCGCTACTGTTTTGGCTTGCTCAACAGTCGTCAATTTAAGGTCTTTCATCGTGTCTTTGAGTTCTACCGGGTCAACGCTTTCTGTATTAGCAATCTTCCAGATTTCTATTTCCAGTTGCGTTTCCTCAGCAGCCTTAATCTTTGACGCATGTTCGGCCTTGTCCCGCTCGAAGTTGTCGCGCTCTTTCTTGAGTTCCTTTTTTTTGCCTTCAAGGTCAGCTAGTAAGGTCTTGTAAGACTTCTTAGCCTGAAGTTCCCTGAGTTTGACGGGATCGCCCCTAGCTGCCTCTAGTTCCGCTTGGTCTATCTGCTCTTGCATCTTAGAGATTTCAGATTTGGTGTCGTCCATCTCCTGTTGCTGAGTTTTTAGACTAGCTTCCCAATCGGACAACGTTTTGGCATCCCTGCCGGCAGTAACCCGGGCGTCTTGAGCAGCTTTCGCCTTAATCTCCTCAATCTCCTTCTCTGTGTAAGTCTTGGCTTGGTCTTTTGGAGTAGTCTCTTCGCTACCCTCGGGAGCCTTCCCATGTTCTTGGGGGGAATCCTTTTGGGTTTCTTTGATTTCGTCCATTTGTACCTCCTAAATTAAAACGCCTCAGAATGTAAAAGATTTTCTGAGGCCGGTGCCATCCTTTAAGGCGATGGCTTTCCAAACGACCCTAATTACATCTATCCGTTCCGTATGCTTTCGTAAGTCCCCTCAATCTGACAAGAGCATCATCTAAATCTGCATCCTGGCATCTAGCCGAAAGTCTCGGTGTCCCAGTCGCCAAGCCGTCATAGTAAATTAGTAGCTTCTCCTCTTCCACTGTGGGAATCTTGCTAAAGTCCTTCGGCTGATTGCCTAAAGCATCCAGCCAGACATCATTGTAATAATCTTCATGCTCCATCAAGAAGCGCTCCTGGTCATAGCCGGCGGTGGGCATTTGGTAATACTGAACATAGAGGTTGATATAGTTTTCAGGAACATCTTTGTTATAGGCGCTTACCGTATAATATGCAGTGCCAAATTCCGTCATCTTGCCTTTGTTGTTGAACAATAACGCTTCCCTGGCATCCGCCCTAGCTGCATCACTCGAAATATAATTAGGCGATTTGCTGTCTCCATAGGAAGTATAGAGTGAGAATTGCTCTTCATATTGCACCTGAAGCCTTAGAACTGGCTCATTCCAGTCCGAGCCATCATCTGATAGTAAAGCATTGTCTAATGCCCACTGGTGAGCCTCCTGGTTATCAATCAGCCAAAGTTTAGCCTCAGCACTGCTTGCCCCATACTCGTCAACGATAATCCCTCTCTCTACCCATAATTCAACAATCTCTTCAGGTGTGGGATTATCTTTTGTCCCTACATTTAGTGCCTCAATCCGTCTCTGGTCGTCACGGAAGTCGGGATGTTCTACATATAGTTCTTGAATCGCTCTATCCCTCGCAGTAAGCCCATCAGGACCCTTGAATTCATTATCGAGCCCACTATAGGCATCCAGCAAATCAGAAAGGTCTTGGTTCTTGAGCTTCAGCTTAGCAACTTCGTCTAACTCCTCCATGAGTAGGGCATTGACTGGTATGTCCAATGATTTAGCCAATGAACTAACCTGCGATAAAGCCTCAAGGCTATAAACATCAGATTGTCCCATAAGTGCCAAGATAGCGTTCTCTTCGGGATGGCTTCTCAGCCAGGCATCCCGAGGTTTAGAGTGAAGTTCAGGATGCTTGGCTATAAAAGCACCTTGAGTACTGGGTGACAATGAATGGTACTCTACAAGTAGAGCATACTGGCTCTGCGTCATATTGCCCAGGTAAGCCTTCGGGTACAAATCATCGAATTTAGCTAGTTCGCTTTCGTCTGTTATATCCTTCCTTGCCATCCATTGAGCATGGTATTGCTCGAAGGTATCACCTTCGCTTGGGTCTGCATTGATGCTTGTTAGTCTCTGGCTTGGCAATAAGCTAATTTCTTTCTTCGCATCCTTAGCCTTGGCAACCATCAACACCAGTTCGGGTATGTCTCCCCTTTCAGCAAGCATCTCATAAGTGGCACCGCCTATCATCTGACCAACCTCAGAGTAATAATCCTTCATATCGTAAACGTCATTTTCTATCGTGTATGGTGCTACCTCTGATCTCTCTGGTAATCCTAACTGCTCTTGTGCCGTTTCCCAATTATTACTCCATGTTTGAACACCAACACCCAGCATGGCGAGAAGCCCATATATTGTGCTTGCTCCTTCATTTGACCACCTGACAGCATCTATCCAGTCTTGGACAGCCAAAGGTGTCAATTCTTGATAGATTATGCTCTCGGCATTTTCGGCACTTAATTCTTCGCCTATAAACGTCTTGCCTGATTTCAGGCTCCATAGTAAACCGGGAACAGGTGCGAGTTTCGACCTGACAAAATTAACCCCTATGTCTATAGGGTCAATAATTTTATAAATCTCGCCGGTTCTGGTTGACTTACGCTCTTCAGCAATTATCTGAGCGATGTTCCTTACATACGGCTGGAAGCCTGCCCAGAAATCTATCCTTGTATTGCCGAACCTGACTTTCCCAAAATCGCTAGAACGCGGGTCTTTTTCAACGTCAGCGCCAGCTAGTTCCAGTAGCATTATTACCAGTAAATTAGCACCAACCCACGATACAAGATTTCGAGCAGCTATCTTTCGTACGGCAGGAGTCGTTTTAATTAAATCAAGCGGAAGCTGAAGCCTGGACATTACATATCGTGGCGAGAAAAAGACTGCTGAAAGGTATGAACCTGCTCTGCTAAGTGCGCCTAGATCGCCACGCCCTGTAGCATGATTGATAAATGATGCCAAGTCGGTGTAATCCTTAATAGTCTTATTAGTCCCTTCCCACTGACGGCAGTAATAAGCCCATGTCTCCATTCTGAGAACATTCAGAAATGTGATGTAAGCCCTCTCTGATGCACGTACTATCGAGCCGATAACCGGCACCCTCTCGATTAACCTGCCCCTAAATGCTTCCTCCCTGGCTTCTATCCTGACTGCTTCTTCTATAGGCGCAATATAAAGTCCATAACGCTCCGCCTTATCTGCGTAAACGTTGTTATGTACGATTTCGTTTATCAGCTTAAAATTCTTTTCACTGAATACAGTCTGAAGCTCTGCCTTAAAAGCTGTGGCAAATTGAACAGGTTGACCAACAGCTAATGTAGCACCTTGTCTTAATGTGGCTGATAAGTCTGCAAAAGTCTTTAGCGTTCTGGGGATATTAGCTATATCTAGGGCAATCCTAGTAACTTTCTGGCTGGTGGGCATCTTGTCCATGATAGCCTTGACAAACTCTGAGCCAAATTCCCTTTCGAGTAAAATCAGCTCGCCCTCGGTTGGTATTTGCCCCATAATTAAATTGGTCAAGGCTTCAGCAGTATTAAGTTTTTCAAAGGGTCGCAGATTTTCGTCAGTGCGAATCCTGTCAAACATTCGCTCTATATCAGCATCGGTAACTTCAAACTTCCGGAGGTCAATATCATAATCAGAGATAGGTAGCGGTCCCCTCAATGCACTCTTGGCTTCGTCAAATGCCTTCCATCCTTCGCCACCCTGAAGTATGCTGGCATATATAGCAGAACGCTTGGATAACTCCTCATGCTTTAATGCTTCGGTAGCCTCCCTCGCTGGCTTGGCATCCTTAATAGCCTCGATAAACTTAGACGTGATAATCGCATCTGAAGCTGGCGTGGGGTCAGTCTTGACTATTTCAATCTGAGCCTGTGTAGGCTCTGGTTTGGCAACAGGCTTAAGTGCAGGCACTTCAGGCGATAAAGTCTGCCTTGCCTGCTCATATACTTTAAGCATCTCCTCAAGCTGCCTTGACGTGTACTCTGGGAATATATTGGGCTTTCTCGGGTGCCTTGCTAACGCTATCCCTTTTCTAGCTGGTTCACCCTGACCGGGCAAAGAGCGACGGCCTAGCTCAGTTTCTACTTCTCTAATTAGGGAATCTATGTCTTGTACTATCTCTACAGCATCTAACTCTAGAAGTGCCTCTAATCTGGCAAGTTCTAATCTGAGATTCCCCTTGAGTCCTAAGTCCTTTGGTAGTCGCCCTTTCTTTTCTAAGAGACTTTTAATCTCAGAAATTCTATCTTCTGTGGCTTTGGTATTGTATTCCCTGAGCCTCAGATAGTCGTCAATGCGAGACTGGACTAATTTGCCCCTTGCTTCAGGTCTTACTTCTTTTGCTGGCACTTCCTCTAGCATAGAAGGCTGAAGTCCTGCCTCTGGCATACCTGTGGCGGTTTCGGGGATTGCTGCTCGTTGTGCTTCACCTAATTGAGCTTGTGCTTTGTTTAGTGCATTTCTCGCATTTATGACATCTTGCGATGTTGCCTTGCCCTTATAAGCAAAAGAGGTCTGCATTTGGTTAAGAACGTCAGAAGCCTGCCCTACTTTCTTTTTAAGTTCTGCGATTGTAACCTCTCCCACCCCTTCTTCGGCTTTGGGGAGTGCCTTCTCAGGATGGAAAACTACAACCTCATCGCCCTTTTCAATTATGTTCCTGGCTATAAGCCCATCATATCCTTTACTTTCAAGCCATGCCCTAGCTGCCTGAGCAGCCAGTTCGTCAGCCTCTTCTACTGTTTTGCCCTCATTAATTGCCTGTTCTCTTGCGGGTCTGGTAGTCTCATTCCAGAAGGTCTCGGCCTCTTGCTGGGTGTTGATAACGAAGGGGTTTTTGAGGGTTACAGTCATGACCTCTTTGCCATCGTAGGTCTCGGCATACTCTTTGCTCGTGGTGTAGTAAGTTCCCTTGCCGAACAGGCCCTCGTCCACGGGAGCACCGCCGACTTTATATCCTCGATAGACAGTAGCGGTATATGGCTTGCCTGTTGTAACCTCTGGGGTAACAGGCGTAACCTTTATCTCCTCCGCCACCTTTATATCTTGCAAGACACTTTCGGCTAATCCTGCTTCAAGAACTTTCTTGGCATCTTGTTCCGTTATAGTTCCTTTGCCTACCTCCTCCTCTATATGTTCCTTAAGTTCCTCATATAACGGATTACCTTCGCCGATTTCATTTTTGAGAGAGTTAGTAATTTTGTCTATGTTTTCAACACTGTTTGTCCTCGCTCTGATACGCCCAGCACCACTAACTATAACCTGCCCAGCACCAGTCATTATCGTGGTTAAGAGAAATGTTTGTGGGGCAATTTCCTTAAATGCTTCCCACCAAGTAATGTTGCCTTCCCTTAGTCCAGCCTCAACCTCAATAGCAGCCTGTCCCTTTTGGGTTATTGTTTCAGTCAATAATTCTTCACCATAAATACCAAATGCCTTACTACCAAATTTCGCAACCAGAGAGCTACCAATAGACTGTGCCACTTTCTGTCCAGCAACTCTAGTTAAAGCATTAGTAAATGCACCGCCTAGAATTCCAGAAAAAAGCATATTGCTAATACCTTCTGGTATTGCTTCCCAAAGACCATATCTAACAGCCTTATCGTGGAAATCAATCTTCAGTTGATTTTCTTCTTCTAGCGTCAATCCTTGACCAGTATCGGCTCTCTTTTCAGCATCCTTGAATTCAAGATATTGCTGCGTTATCTGATAAGTAACCATTCGGTGAGAAATAAATCCTGATACCGCCCCTGTTACTGCCATAGCAGCCACCTTCGTTCCCGTTGTTGGTTCAGGGATAAGCCATAGGGGTAAAGCAGCCAAGCTACCTACTCCCATAGTAACAATTGAATAACCTAAATTCTGTGATAATTGAGCCACATCTAGCAAGAATTGTGAATTAGGATATTCTGTCATAGTCTTCTGGACAAACTCATTTAAGTTTTCGTTGGCTTCAGCAATCTTTTCGTCCGCCCAATCTTTATTGACTACACTTGCCCCACCTTCACCTTGAACTGCTTGTAATACAGATGCCCCAATTTGAGCAGGAAGTTGCTTTATACTACCTGCGAAAACATATGCAGCGTCTTTCAGGGGTGCTGCTTCTACTACCGGGATTTCACCATAAGCCCCTGGGAATCCTATAGTATCTAATGGCGTTGTCATTGTCGCCCATACAGGAGTTTGGGGAAACGGGAGCAATCTTCGCACTTCTACGTCTGGTCTTGTCGCCTCAGGTGCAACTTCCGTGCCAAATATATCTTGTATCTCCTCATCGGTGAGATGAACGGTACCTCCCTGTCCATCATCAAAAGGAATCGCCTTGAGCAGTGCTACCACATCCTCAGTCGGGCCAATCTCTCTTATATCAGCAAGAAAAGCTTCGCGATTTTCATTCATATAGTCAATAACTTCCTGAATATCCTGCTCAGGAAACACCACCCCGAATACCTGCTCAGTTTCAAGCTGCTGCCTCTCTCTTAAATCCACCCAGCCTTTAACATCTAACTCTCCCCCAGCCTGCTGGTATTCTTGGTATGCACTCTTCCCCGCTTCGGTCAGGTCTTCTATGGTCACAGCCCATGGGGTAGCCTCAAAATCTCCCGTTGGTTCACCTAGAAGTGCCTCCATGTCAGCCCTGCTGAGCTGCTCCCCTGATGGCGTGATATAAATGTCATTCTCTTTAATCTCCCACTTCTCAGGGGTGATAAAGCTGATGCCATAGCCT
>Ga0307379_10001286_pt1 | contig 39889 bp, 34 predicted proteins | sample UN2MG_FD_202237 | JGI IMG/M metagenome (GOLD analysis project Ga0307379, IMG submission 202237) | Soil microbial communities from Risofladan, Vaasa, Finland - UN-2 | ecosystem: Environmental > Terrestrial > Soil > Coastal area > Acid sulfate soil | place: Finland: Risofladan, Vaasa | collected...
CCATACTGGATCTCCCAGTCATCTGGCATACCATCATTGTCATCATCTGGGTCTGCATTGTTACCAATTAAATCACCGTCGGTGTCCAGCCATTCATTGGGATCATCGGGGAAGGCATCAGAGCTGTCCGGATAACCGTCTCCATCTGAATCAGACAGCAGACCGAAATCCACCTGTGTCGAAGCTCCACCGTAGACCCAAACAGAATCAGGGGGTGTCGCTTCCAAACCATAACCGTCTGCCTTTACAACACTCACCTGGTATTGAGTCGGCCCGGCTGTGACACCAGAAATCATGTAGATTCCATTATCATCCGTGTCATCCGACAGATCTACAGAAACGACAGACACTGTCGCGTCAGGGATCGGCACTTTCGGGTCCGGCCCCTCAACTGTGATCCAGCCAAGAATAGTGCCAATGCCAGCTTGCCACACACCATTGGGAGTCCCGATTATACATGAGCCTGTTGCCATGGCTAATATCTCATAAGCTGGTGGCGGCCCCAGAAGCCCCCAGATCCCGCCCTGGTTCGGGGAGAGATAGACCCCTTGCAGACTGGTGCTGGCATAGATGATATTCGAGCTACCCGTTGTATCAGGGCTGTATTTGAGATCCGTTACCGCATTCCACTTCCTGACTAGGTCACCAGTTATTCCGGTGCTCACGGAATTCCACCCAGAGCCTGTGTCGTGGAGAATCGTTCCGTACAATCCCACAGCATAAACATCGGCCGAGGAGCTGCCCCATACTCCATAAAGACGGTCTGTTGTCCCGCTGGACTTTGAAGACCACGAACCATTGTAGTAAAGTATGGTGCCGTCTTCACCCACTGCATAAACTTCACTTCCAGAACTACCCCAGACATCATAGAGATCTCCTGAGGTCCCGCTTGTCATGGGAGACCAAACGTCACCATCGTAGTGGAGAATGGTCCCGCCTCTTCCTACCGCAAAAACATCACTCCCCGAAGACCCCCAAATACCAAGCAGTCGGACCGTCACACCACTTTCCATCTGAGACCAGGTGAGGCCATCGTCGTCTGAATGGAGGATCATCCCGTAGGATCCCACCGCATAGACATGGGACCCATCAATCGTGCCCCAGACACCACAAAGATCTTTTGAGGTCCCACTTGTCATGGAAGACCAACTACTACCATTGTATCGGCGTATGGTCCCGGCTTTCCCGACAGAAAAGACATTGCTGCCTGAAGATCCCCAGACACCCTTCAGGTCTTTTGTGGTTCCACTTTCCTGTTCAGTCCAGGTGCCATTGTAATGGACAATAGTGCCGGTGTCCCCCACGGCAAAAATATTCGAGCCTGAACTTCCCCAGATGTCGTAAAGAGGAGTCGATACAGGTATGTCCATCTGGGACCAACTGCCGTTATAGTGGAGGATGTGCATATCATTCTCACCCCCCTGGACCATGCATCCACTATGACTTAAGACATAGATATCATTCCATGAATTCCCCCAAATCCCATATCTGGTTGGTTCTCCCGGGATCCCCTCATAGGACTTTACCCATGCCCAGGTTTGGGTTTGGCTGTCGTATGTGCCCTTGTACAAGGGGACATCTGTGCCCTCGCCGTAACCGCATCCGGCATACACAATATTTGAGTCATCAGGATCGAAAAGCAGGGCATTGACGGTGACATTGTCTAGGACCGTACTCCAAGTACCGCTTATCCCTCCACTTGTGCTCTCATAGAGATTTCCTGGGACATCGCTTCCAAAGTAATTTCCCCCACCGGCATAGACATTGTTTGAATCTTTCGGGTCAATGACAACTGCGCCGAAATCAAATTGATCACCGCTGTTTAATACCTCCGTTAAGTTGGCCCCCGCATTTGTACTTTTCCAAACGCTACCGGGGTAACGAGTGGTAATGAACAGGGTGCTGGTTGTAGTTGGATCAATGGCAATGTCATTGACAAAGTGAGGATAGTCAAGATTATTGCTTAAGGTCCAATTCGCACCGTGGTTTATTGTCTTTGCGAGGTAACTTTCTGCTCCTGCGTAATATGAGGAACCATCTGTATCCGAAGGGTCGAATTCCACTGAAAATGCCTCTGTATAGGGCAAACTAGCGGTTGGAGTCCAGGCTCCTGAACCTTGCTTTTCATAAACCCCTGCCATGGTTCCGGCAAGGAGGTGCGTGGAATCATTTGGATCAACAGCAATGTCATTCACCCTAATAGAATTGATTCCATTGTTAATTGGCGTCCAGATATAATCGCTTTGGTCGCTATTATATATGCCTTTGTATACGCCAAGGAGACGCTCACCTCCAAAGATCACATCGCTGTTGTCGGGATGAACAGTAAGGGTAATAAACTGCTGGTCATGGTAATATGTCTCACCAAAGCTTTCTCCCCCATCCGTACTTTTTAAAAGTCTAAAATTGTCATTTAATCCCAAGGCGGCATAAAGGATATTAGAATTTTGCGGATCGAAGGCCAGAGCCCTCACGTTTTTTCCGCCCTCCCATCCAATAGGGTTAGATACTTCAGGTTTAGCGCTCCAGTCGCTTACATTATGCTCAACTCTTACAATCCCCCAAAAGGTGCCAATAAAGACCACATTGGGTTCATCTGGCTTAACTACGAGCCCTGCCTCTCCCATGTATGCTGCCATCGCGACATCCCGACTCCAATTTTCGCCGCCATCTGTACTGAGATAAAGAATGCCCGCGTACTTTCCAAGAACATCATTAAAATCAAGTGCCCAGATGATGTCACTGTCTGTTGGATGAATTGCTATATCTACAACCGTGGAGTAAAATTCATTGTTAAGATCTCTTTCCTCATAAAAATCATCATCCCCATCAGGGTCGAAATTCGCATCTCTCACTCCGATTTTAGTCCAGGTCTGACCGCCGTTCGTGGTCTTGTAGATAGCTCCATGCGTATCTGTACCGTTGGGTCCTCCTGTACCCACGTAAACAGTCTGGGGATCAGAAGGATGGATGGCAAGGGACTCGCAATATCTAGACTCACTGCCCTGCATGGTGCTGTTCGATATGTTGGTCCAGGTATCACCGCCGTCAGTGCTCTTTTCTGCACAATAATTATGGGCAGCCCACACTAGATTGTTGTCTGGATTTTTGTCTGTACTTGGCGCGATTTTTACCGCCCAAACCGCAGTATTTCTAAATGTGGCTTCACCGTCCAGCTCACCACCTTCGTGGCCCGTTAATACAGGGCTCCATGTTGTGCCCCCATTTTGCGTCAAATATAGACCATCCCCGTAATAGGCACCGGCAAACATCTTGTCGGAATCGTCAGGGTCGATGGCAATCTCATAGATTTGCCCACCGTAAAGACCCATATTTTCCCAGGCCTGGGCTCCAACAGAAGCTGCAAAACCACACAAAACCAATACAAGTGTAATAAAAAACACAAACACTGGAAGGAAAAGCCTCTTAACCATTTTTTCTCCCTCCCTTTTAGGGAATTGAAAAGACCTTATCAAACTTGATGTCTGCCAGTTCAAAACCTAAGTTGAGCACCATTTTGAACCTCATTTTGCAGCCTTTATTAATTCTTTGTTTAGCCGTCCCTAATAACAAAACCCCTTAAATACGGTTATAATGAGTGATTAGCCATAGAAGGCCGGGACCCTCTCACCCTTTACCATGCTTATAAATTTTTGCCCTGCCATGCGGGTTTGGTTTCTGTTCTGCAAATTATCCTTATCCTTACAGAGCTTTAGTGCTTAAGTCTCATAAACCGATCACGGAGAGCTAAAAATCACATGGCAATCTCAGATTGCTTTGGTTTATTGAAAAAATTTTTCAATAACACGCATAAAAAAGCCGAGCTGTGCCTTTTACGACCTTAACGATGTCATACTCGGCAGCTCGGCCATCTTTTCTAAACGGAGATGTATCAGATATAACGAGATTTTTTTAAGACCCATGGTTTTCCGTCTCCCGATTACTCGGGATTTGGCCCCAGTGAAATACGCCCCAGTTAAACAGGAAAGGCAAATAGGTTTCACGGGGTAAACTTTGCTGTCCTTCGGAATTTCACCCCAGTACGATAGTTCCTACCTACGGGGCGGGCGGGGCAGGCCTTAGCAATTGGAGCCTTAAAAAAGAAATTTTAGTCCCATTTGGCCTTCCCCCGATTTTCAGATAATCGGTTACAAAATGAAACCACAAGAGAGTGAAGAATAAATTTTATTTCTATCAATTGTTTATTATGCTGTCAAGCTTCTCACCTCTTCGCCTCAGAAATGATCGCTGAAAAAAGGCTACATCGCAGCAGGGAACATAGCTAGTATCAAGTATTTTATGCAAAAATCATGCAATATCAATAGGTTAGGAGTTTTCTTTGTATTTTTAACTAGTTATCTCTCAATGCCTTAAAATGATACCTAAAATAGTGTGTAATTAAGGTTATATATTGGGAAAAAAAATACCACTTTTGAGAAATAAAGGTAATACTTCAAATGGGAAGCGATAAACATAGGCTTAGCTTTACTTATGCGTACATACCTAGATGCAGGAAACAAAAACGTCTATTGACCAAGAATTTAGGATTTGCGAAGGACTATTGACTGAAGAAACAAATACAACAAACCTTTTAAGGCCACAGTTCCACGCCTGCCCGCCGGACGGCAGGCGGGGTTCAAGCCTGCCCTGGTGCGACGTAATGTGCTCTTTAAAACGGTTCTTCTGAACACTACGCCCAGGGATTCTATGAAAAGAACTGCTAAACCAGGTCTGGGCCAGGGGTTAGTAAAAGATGAATATACCTGCCCGCCCCGATTATATCGGGACAGGCAGGGCCGGCATTTCACTGAATACGTACTGATCGGATAAAATGGCTCAGCCCTTCCGGGGCAAGTTCCGGTCAAATTTCTGCCATATCTTGTATCTTTATAGATGGGGGGTGTTCTATTACATACATGCTTTCTGTTCCTTCTTATGCAATTGCCAATTTTCTCAATGGCACCTCTATAAACCTTTTGGGTTTTTCACTTGAACGGACCAGTCTTTCCATCTCTTTTACAATTTCTGCTTTAAAATATCGTTCACCGCAAACATTGCACACACCGGCAGGAACATTCTCAATCAGGGCAATCAGATCATCTCCCCAACGATAGTCAACCGTAATCCTTTTCTCTACAACTTCTCCGCCACAAAAGTGGCATTTATGATAAACTCTATGCATATCGATCACCTCCTTTTCCTGTAATCCTCAGTCCATTTATCAGGTCGCTTGGAAGGATCATAAACGGTGATGAGCAATAATTCTTCGGGATCAGTTCTTATGGTGCACACTGCATGGATAGGTTTGCTTTCACAAAATCATAGAACCAAACAGCTTTCTCCTCGGGGATCATCAAGATAATTTTCGATGCTCTCACAGTCTCTCAGGGCATCTTCTAACTCCCAGACTGTAATCATATCTAACTCTCTTTCCCTCTCCGCATGTATTGAGAACTCATACTTTCCTTGGACTACCAGATTTCTTATTTTTACTATATCAGAAATTTTACCTCCCATCATGCATTCTTTGATACAATATTTAAAGTCTATACAAATTCCTCTACGATTCTTCGCTGTGAAGACAAAGAAAACCGGCTTTTATTCAACTTCTTAAGGGGATTATATACACCCTTCCCTCTTTTCATTATAGCCCCCATTACCCAACAATGTCTATAAACACAAAGGAGCATTGCAGAATAATATGACATCTTTTAAATTCAATTTGTATCATAGTACCTGGATGCTGGCCTATTACTGCCCGCCATCTATCCGCTATCACAAGCTAAAGCCCTGCCCAACTTACGGCAGGCGGGCGGGTCAGACCTTAGCGGTTTTAATTTAAATAAATGGATTTTGGATAAAGATCCCTTCTATATATTGTCCATGACTAAGATCCTCTGTAAGAATCGTGGCAACATTTTTGGAATAAGCAGCCGAAACAATCAAAGCATCCCAAAAAGATATATTGTAAGCTTCTTCAATTTCGCTCGCTTGAAAAATTATTTGCAGATCATTTATAACCACTTGCCAAGAAAAGTACTCCTTCAATATTTTTCTAGTTGCCACCTTGCTAAGAGGCCGAGGCATTTTCTTTGTCAATGTCACATAGAATTCCTGAAGAACCTGGGTACTTAATACCCCATTTTTAGACTCCCACAGTTGGTAGATGATTTTTGCAGCCACATCATGTTTATCTCCTGCGTCAAGGTCATGGGCGTAGACGAGAATGTTTGTGTCTAGAAAAATATTATCTCTCATAAAGATCCTCGCGCTTCCAAGTTATCTTGCCTCCCAGGCGAAATCCTTTCTTTAGGGTTTGCAAGGCGCTGCGCTTGGCAGCTTCATACTGCTCTTCCCTATCGATGATCTGCTTTAGTTGCTCACTTAGCATTTTGCTAATTGAAGTGTCTTTTTGGGCTGCTATTATTTTACCTTTCTTTATTATATCCTTCTCAATACTTAGAGTAATGTTTTGCTTCATTTTGCCCCTCCCGATTCTATCTCACATAATTTACGTGTAGCACACAATTAGCTTGTTGTAAAGATTTATAATATAAAATGGAAGCTCAATGCATTTAAGGGGCGGGATATTAATCTGGATTGATTGTAAAACCTTCGCGCTTAGCTGCCAGGGTGAGTCTATCGTCAAAACTCATGATCTGCATTCTTGAAGGGTCTTCCTGGGTCGCCACCAAAACTGAGGCAAGCTGCATGGCATCTGCTGCCCTCAACTGATGCACTTGCAAAAGCCGGAGCGCTCTATCTTTTACCTTCGTGAGAGAAATAATCTCAAAAGCTGTATCAAAAAAATCATTCATTCTTTTCTTTGCTGAATCAAAATCGATTTCTCTTAAGCCACCTTCACGAAACCTTCTACATAGAGCACTGAATACCTCAACCTTGCTCATTGTCCAGACCATGACCTCTGGATCAGATTGGAAAGCTCTAATGCACTGTTCTGTCTCTTTTTCAAGCACCAAGAGGGGAACAATTGCTGAGGAATCCCAAAATCTCATCGTCCTTTATTCCTTTCATCCAAAAGCGCATCCAGAACTCCACAGGTGTTCCCTCCAGATGATATCACCTCGTCTATATTTGCAAAATTAGAGGATGCCTTGTTCTTCTTGGGCAGTAAAACGATCCCCAAATCATACATCTCTTTTACCCATGGAGATCCTTGTTTGCTGTCAGGCGTATTTCCTATCCCAACGACTCGAGCTAAGGGTGTATTTCTGTCAACGATTTCAATTTCTTCCCCACCCTTAACGAGTCTGAGGTAATGGCTCAACCGATTTTTTATTTCTGTTATGTTCACCCTTATCATGAAATACCCCCTTGAAATATACCTATTTAATCATATGAAACTTAAGGCTATAATAGCCAGATATTAAAGGCCTGTCAAGTCATTAATGAATTAATGAATTTCTGCTTATTCCTCTTATCCGTTTTTAAGGACTATGTGAAATAATATTCGGTAATATATCTTAAGGAATGATAACTGCTCAGTAAGGTTCAAGGTTCACACCTGCCCACCCCGATTATATTGGGACAGACGGGGTTTATGGTTGGGCGCATTGAGGGTGACAGAGGGCTCACCCCGCCCGCCTCGCCTGAGCGAGAGCGATGGCGGGCAGGTCTGACTTCCGTGCAAGCCAGCCCGGCGTATCGCAAAAACCGGATGAACTCCACATTAGTCTCGGAATCGAACCTCTCTTTCATCTGTTTAACCCTGAACCGTGAACCTGACAACCTAAGTAGTTACCTCTACTTAAATATCTCTCCTGTCTCTTTATACCACATCACCAGATCGAGATGGCTCATGGGTATTTGAGCTGCTTTTGAGAATTCCATCATCCTTTTTTCTATATCAAAATACCTTCCTTTTGATAAAGAGCCTGGAATCTCTTTTATCACACCAACAAATTGTAAATTTCTTACTATGTGTCTGTCGAGAATTGCAAGGTTCTGCTCGAATCCGATGTTTCTTAAAAAATGGCTCGCCTCTTTATAGCCTATACCCTTTACATTTTGAACAAGCCATTCTCGTGCCTTATAACCATCCCCTATCTGACTGATTATGGATTTTAGAGAGACCTTGCTATTAAGTAAGAATTTTTCTCTCGCCTCAACAATATAGGCCGATTTTTTGTGTATAAACCGTGCGCTACTCAATTCTTTTACAATCTGACTTCTATCTCCTGTAAATAACACTCCTTTTCTTATCATATTCTCCACAGCAGACCAGCACAATTTTCCATTTGCCTGAGGCGTTAGAATGCAGAAAACAAGTTCAGCAAAGATCTCTTTCTTTGTTCCTTTCTTCCAGATTTTTGTAAATTCATTTAATCGTAACTCAATCTCTTGTCTTTTAGATTCATAAATAGATTTGATTTCTTCTCGCCGATTACCTTTTCCGCTTGAAAAATTACCCATAATATCAATAGCTAAATTTTAGTATTGAGGAAATAGGCTTTAGTGGGTTATAATTAAATGTCTCAGAAATTCGACAAATTATTGAAACCAAAAGCATCTTAGTGACAACCAGTTTATGCCACCCACATGGAATGATGGCCTGCCCTGGCGCGAATTTTCTGGAGCATTATGATGCCGCTGTAATACCTCGGGAGTATAATCTATATACCTCAGTTATTGCATGCCAGGCCTGGGCCAGGGAGTGCTGGAAAACTGGGTAAGATAGAGAAAAAACTAGAGCTTTGCTAAACCTGACAATTCTTGTCACCCCAATGAAGAGGGTGGACTTTTCTGAAGTGACTGGTGTAAGGGCGCTGTCTTTTCGCAACTTATCAGTGGGGGAAACCGCAGGCCCAGATTTATCGGGGCAATGCGGAGGGGGCAAAACTCCCCCGCATATAAGTTGCTGAAAAGACCAGCCCGGGAGCCTTGGAACTGAAGAAAAGCCCATCCTCTTTAAGGAAATATGAGTTATGCAAAGCTCTCAAAAAACCCAATTCTTATTATCAAAAATATCTTTAAACCCCTGGCCCAGACCAGCCTGTCCCGATATAATCGGGACGAATAGACCTGATTTGCATGGCGGAGTTCAGCGGGCGATGCCGCCACAACATCGAAGGGATAGGAGCTTATCTCCTGAAAGTCACGCCTCCCGATCCCGTCCCGGTCTCGGGACGGGGAGGGCGGGCCATCATTCCATTATTCCAATATTCTAATTGCTGAGCAATGCGGAGCTAAGTTCGAAAAGGAAATATATAGTGACAGTTTTTAAAATTAAATACAAAGGAAATCCTGCTCATTACAGTCAAAGACAACGTTCGGCACCTTCTATTCCACGTATCAAAGCGAGTGCAGATCACAGGTTGAAAAGTGTCTTTTCAAGAATCGGGGTACCTAAGAACGATCATTTTCAACCAGACCCATTCCAGGTGAAAGCCCTATCTGCTATTAAAAAGACGGATTGTCTGGTTTCAGCACCAACCGGAAGTGGTAAGACATGGATTGCGGTAGAGGCGATAGATACAATACAGAACAATGGGGGGAAATCATGGTATGCGTCTCCTCTTAAGGCCCTTTCAAATTCCAAATTCATAGAGTTTGGGGCCCGCTTTGGAAAAGAAAATGTTGGTATAGTAACGGGCGATAGGGTCGAGAACCCGGATGCGCCAATTATTGTAGGAACTACCGAGATCCTCAGGAACCAGCTCTATGATGCCATGCATACAGGTGAGAATTTGCGTGCAGATCTTGTTGTTTTGGATGAAGCACATTTTCTTGGAGATCAAGATAGGGGAGTTGTATGGGAAGAAATCATTATCTATCTTCCTGTCCGGATTCCTCTCCTTTTGCTCTCTGCCACCATAAAGAACGCCTATCAGATTGCAGGCTGGCTTCAACACTTACGGGGCAAAAAATGTGTGGTGATTGAAGAAAATGGAAGGCCTGTCCCGCTATTCCCACTCTTTTTCCATCCAACAGGAAGGCTTCTTCCATTGGTCAACAGGAGAGGTCTTGATAAAAAGGTCTTGGATTATATTAACAACCCAAAAAGCCCTCCCATTTCTACAGGAAGAAGGCTCCCCCCATTTGGAGAGATACTAGCTGTGTTAGCGAAATATAATCTTCTTCCAGCCATATTTTTTCTAAAATCCAGGGCAAATTGTGATGATGCATTAGACCTATGTAGCACACACACAAGCCGTGATAAATATAGTAAAGAGATGCTGAACAAAAGGATTGATGAGCTGCTAACACTGCGCCCACACCTTGCTCGACATAATCACCTATGGCACTTAAGAAACCTTGGTGTAGGATCGCACCATAGTGGACAACTGCCATTGTGGAAATTGATGGTTGAGGATCTGATGACAAAGGGTTTGCTTGAGGCTGTGTTCGCAACTTCCACTGTGGCTGCGGGAATAAATGTTCCTGCAAGGAGTATCATTTTTCTTAACTCTGACAGATACAATGGGCATAATTTTGTTCCTCTGACGGCCACTGAACTTCACCAGATGACAGGAAGAGCAGGGAGAAGGGGAATGGACAATATCGGTTTTGCTGTGGTGATTCCTGGGCGCTTTTTAGATACTCCCCTAATTGCAACATTATTGAAATCTCCGCCTGAAGATGTTTTAAGCCAGATAAGAATTGATTTTTCCATGGTCTTAAACCTTCTTTTATCCCATAATCCTGAAGAAATTAAAGAGCTCCTTCTTCGATCCTTTGCTAATTATCTGAATCTGGCAAATAGGGACAAAGGGATTAACGATAGGCTTGAGGAAACCGGTCAACGATTAATGAAATTTCTTCCTCGCTCCCTATGCAGCTCCCCAGAATCTATCCTTACTATGTCAAGAAAAATAGTTGCGATAAAAAATGATATCAGAAAGATAGGAGAAGAGAAAAAAAGGCTTGAGGCTACCCTTTCTAAAATTGCCAATCTTGTGCCTGGGAGGCTATTTCTGGATAATAGGTCTCGCTTATATTGCGTTTTAAAAGCACATACAAAGAAAGATAAAAATGGCGTCCTTGCCTGCCGCCTAAGGTATAGACAGGGACGAAAAAAACCACCAAAAATGCGATTTTTTGCTCCAGAAAGGGTCTCAGCTATCCTGAATAAGGTAGTAAACATCCGATCAACTGATGACCCAAACACTTTAAAGAGGATTTTCTCTCATGTATTGTCAGATGAACTGCCTTCTCCCCTCAAAGCCTTGCCATTAGGAGAAGAAGAGATCAAAAAAGTCAAACCATTAAAGGACCGAATCGTTTTACTTGAAAAGGAACGTGATCAGCTGATATGTAACAGGTGTGAACATTTCCTTACCTGTCATGGAAGGCACAATAGGTCATTTCAATCAGTGTTGAAAGATTTCTCTCATTTATGGGATGCGGCCAATGCTGTCAGGGAAAAACTTTGGGCTGATTTTATACGGCATCTGAACTTTTTAACGGCAGAAGGGTATGTAAAAAATAATGGTGCCTTGACAGATGATGGGAGGTGGGCGTCTCAGCTCAGGATTGACCACCCTCTTATGATTGCCGAAGGCCTGAGATTAGGCCTATTTCCTGAATCAGACCCTTGCCTTTTGGCTGCCCTGATCGCTGTATTTGTCTACGACAGGGAGATAGAGGTTGAATTTGATCAATCAAAGGTTCCAAAAGAACTTGTTGATGCATATAACAGAATGAAAAATGGTCTTCTTCCTCTTATGGAAAAGAAAACTATTCATGGATTTCCTGTAAGACCAATTCCATTGTGGGCAGCGGCTACAATATATGCCTGGGCAAAAGGGCTCGACTGGGAAAGGGTTTTAACTGTAGCAGATATGACCGAAGGTGATCTGGCCATGCTGGTTTCAAGAACTGCTGATAATTTAAGGCAAATGACATCCCTCAAAGATGTGTATCCTGCTATTGCTATGACATCCACTCAGTCTATATCCCTGATCCTTAGAGAGCCTGTTGTATTTGACTAGATGTTTTCATAGCTCAAGATCTTAACATTTATGCGCCTGAGGCGCATTTATATCAAGCTATGTCTGGGCCAGGGTTTTTAGACAAGATGAGCGTGTTGCGTAAAACGGTTATTGGTTGCGCTACTCGTATCGTCGATGGTTTTTAGGTTATCGTGTTAACAATTATTAAGTTATTTGCGAAAATAAGGTATGGGAAATATTGACCTTAGCCGTTTCACGAATAACGAAACGAGCCTCGTAACCATTCGGCCTTGAGTCGTTCGCCCTGGAGGCCGTTCGGCTCCGAGCGACTCGACATGAGCTCGCCGATATGTCTCACGGCCGAGGGGCTCTCGACAGGCTCATGGCCGAAAGGCCTTAACCTTTTGCCGCAACCGAATGTTGTTCATAGCTTATCCGTTTGCCCGTCCCAGACCGGGAAGGCGAAGCTTCGCTTGGTTTATTAATCAAGAAATACCAATATGATCCCTATTAGAAACACAATACGTTCAAAAAATTACCCTGTAGTGAATACAGCAATTATTGTTTGTAATATTCTCTTCTTTATTATAGAGCTTACACAGGGTGAAGGATTAAATCGGTTTATCTATACCTATGGATTAGTCCCTGCCAGGTACACAATCCCATCAATTTCTTCCTATTTTACCCCTGGCCAGCAAATTATCTCCTTTGTATCCTTTATGTTCCTTCATGGGGGGTTCTTTCATCTTCTTGGAAACATGTGGTCACTCTACATATTTGGCGACAATGTGGAGGATAGACTCGGTCCTCTCAGATATCTTCTCTTTTATCTTCTGTGCGGGCTCGCCTCTGGTTTCTCACATCTTCTCATTAACTACCACTCTCAAATACCAACCATTGGGGCGAGTGGGGCTATTGCAGGAGTAATGGGAGCCTATATGATACTATATCCTAAATCAAAGATATTGACCCTCATACCAATCTTTTTTTTCTTCCAGTTCGTAGAAATACCCGCTGTTTTCTTTCTTGGCATCTGGCTTATCTTCCAGTTCCTTAGTGCAGCATCAACTGCGGGGCAAGGTGGTATCGCCTGGTGGGCCCATATCGGGGGATTCATCTTTGGAATTATCTTTCTTAAAATTATTTTGTCATTCAAGGAACGATCTGTAGGCAAAACAATCAGACAGATAACAAAGAAAAAAAGATCTGAAAGAATCCAAGTGATAAGGCCAGTCAGTTTCGGGCAGGATCCGGATATGTATGGAAACATGTCTATCACAAAAAGGGAGGCCATCTTTGGCGCTCGAAAGCTTGTGAACATCCCGGAAGGTTTCAAGAAAAGGATGCTTGTGTTAAACATTCCCCCAGGTACCTCGGAAGGGAGCAAGCTAAGGCTTGCCGGACTGGGGAGACGGTTGAATGGAAAAAGCAAAGGGGATTTCTATCTAAAGATAAAAGTAGAGGATTAGTCTTGTTTCAAAATAAAAACAACGCCTCCAGAGGATACCATAGGGAGGCACGAATGAAACAACTATCATGCAAAACTTGATAGCGTAAATAGGAGAAAGAGATGAAACGAATCGTGATCGGAAAAACAGGGCTTGAAGTGAACAGGCTTGGTTTTGGGGGAATCCCCATTCAAAGGGTGGAGGAAGACCAAGCGGTAAAGACTGTCCTACATGCCGTGAAAAAAGGAGTCGACTTTATTGACACCTCCAGAGCCTATACTACAAGTGAGCGACGAATTGGCATCGCCCTTCAGCAGACTGATAAGAAGGTCATTGTGGCATCAAAGTCTCATTGCAGGACATCGGAGGGGATTCAAGTAGATGTGGCCACGAGTCTGAAGGAACTTCAAACGGACTATATTGACCTTTACCAATGTCATTTTGTCAAGGATGACCAGGACTATCATCAGATAATCTCTTCAGGTGGAGCCCTTGAAGGTCTCATTAAGTCAAAGAAAGAAGGTCTGATTGGTCATATAGGCTTAACAAGCCATAGCCTGGACCTTATGGATCGCGTTCTCGACGATGGACTTTTTGAAACCATTATGGTTTGCTTTAGTTTTCTCGAGCCCGAAGCACAGGAAAAGATTATCCCCAAGGCAATTAATAAAAATGTCGGGGTTATTGCCATGAAGCCCTTTTCCGGAGGAATAATTGAAAACCCAAGGCTGGCTTTAAAATATGTATTATCTCAACAAAATATTGTGGTAATAGCCGGAGTGGAACATGAAGACCTCTTCGATATAAACTGGGAGATCTTTCAAGGTAGCCTTGAGTTAGACGAGAGAGAAAGGAATGAAATTGGGGAGATCCGCAAAGCTCGTGAGAAAAACTTTTGTCGGCGCTGTGATTACTGCCAACCCTGTACAGAGGATGTTCCCATACAATTTATTCTGGGTGTGCGTTCTATAGTCAAAAGAGTGGGAACGGATGCATTGCGAAAAGGTCGGTTTTTCGAGGCTGTTACAAAGGCCAGAGAATGCTCTGAATGTGGGGAATGTGAGAAACGTTGTCCTTATCAGCTCCCCATCCCGGATCTTATCAAAGAAAATCTCCTATGGATAGATGAGCAACTCAAATCATTGTAGATCAATTTTGGCAAACTCGTAAAAAGTCTTTTGCGAGCGATTCTGGCCACTTTTGGAAAATGATTCATACAATGCTGGGCGGTAAAATCGTCAAACTGTTTGAGGAGCATGTGTATGTCTTTTTTTGTAATGCCCTATAAATTCACAGTAGTGGGCCGTTTCAAAATGGTGCAATAGCCTCTCGGCCCTGAGCCTGTCGAGAGCCTCCAGGTCGAACGACTCGAGGCCGAAGGGCAACGTGCCCTTGTCTTCTATTGCTCCGTACATATGCACCTTTTTGAAACGCCCCTGAACGGGCCTTTGTTTTGGGCATTTTACAAAAAAAGACATACACATGCTCCTTCTCAGGCCCTTAGGCCGAGTTTTTGGAATTGAGCGAAGCATTTCATGAATCCCAAAATGTGCATCATGAGCGAGTAAAAGGACTTTTTGCGAGACTATCAATTTTTGATCTTGACGGTTTTCTATATCTTTCATCCCTTTATAACAACGCGAAAAAATAGCTATTAAGATTGATGTAAAATATCAATATGAAAAATCTGACTCCAGCTTTCATCTGGGGTAGCTGTTGACTTTACGGTTCCGAGAAGGTAATAACCGTGAGGGGGGACTGACATCTGAGCCGTCTGATGAAAACTGATCGAGGAATGCGTGCAGTCTGAAAATCAAAGATCAATACTTAAAGTAATTTGCAGCAGTCGGATGCTGGTGGCCCTTGTAATGGGTTTTTCCTGCGGTCTGCCCCTTCTTCTCACTATTACCGTATTGCAGGCATGGATGAAAGAAGAAGGAGTGGACCTGACCGTGATTGGAATGATGGCCCTGGTAGGCCTCCCTTATACTCTGAAATTCCTCTGGGCTCCTTTTTTAGATCGTTTTACTCTCCCTTTTCTTGGGCGCAGAAGAGGATGGCTGCTGGTAGCTCAGTTTACCTTGATTTTTTCTATTGCAGGTCTTGGATTCACCGATCCGGGGAAAAATCTATGGGTAGTAGCCTTCGCAGCATTTCTGGTGACCTTTTTTAGTGCTTCCCAGGATATTGTGGTGGATGCCTACCGAAGGGAAGACCTTCCTGATCAAGAGCTGGGTCTTGGTTCTTCTCTGTATGTCAACGGATACCGTGTGGGAATGCTTCTGGCTTCCGGGGGCGGGTTAATCATGGCAGATTACATACCGTTTTCCATGGTCTACCTGATAATGGCAGCCTGTATCCTGCCCGGTGTTCTTACCACGCTTCTGGCGCCGGAACCTACGATTACCCACGGGACCCCTCGAACTATAAGGGAAGCTGTTGTCGATCCTCTGATTGAATACTTCAACCGGCGGGGTGCCCTATGGATATTGGCCTTCATCCTTCTCTATAAAATCGGCGACACCATGGCAAGCGCCATGACTATTCCTTTTTACCTTGACATAGGGTTTTCAAAAACAGAAATCGGTGCGATCGTGAAACTCTTTGGTTTCTGGGCCGTCATCGCTGGTACCTTAATCGGAGGAGTACTTATGCTCCGTCTGGGAATCAATCGTTCTCTATGGATTTTTGGTTTTCTTCAAGCCATATCGACTGCCTGCTTCGCCATTCTTGCTCGGATCGGCCATAGTGTCTCTGCCTTGTCCGGAGTGATCGCCTTTGAAAATCTAAGCAGCGGCATGGGGACTGCTGCCTTCATGGCATTTATGGCCAGTATTACCAATAAAAGATTTACCGCAACGCAATATGCCCTTCTCACGAGCCTCATGGGTGTTCCCAGGGTATTGGCATCAGCTCCGACTGGCTTTCTTGCCAAAAATATGGGCTGGGCAAGTTTCTTTATTGCCTGCACTCTGATTGCAATTCCTGGAATGCTCCTTCTGCTGAAATTTGCGCCGTGGAATTCAAAATATATCACAAAAGCTGCAAGTACAACGTCTACTGCCATATAGTGCCACAATGAAACCATTCTCATGATGTAGGTAACCAGAATACAGTCAAAAAACACTATTGTTATTTATGGACGTCTATTCTAATCGAAGCCGATACCAGAATCAAATTGATTGATCCAAAGCTACAATGTTGATGTGAGATATAATGTTCTTACTGGATTTGCTATACAAGGGGGATGATACGAGGAGGAGGATAGGCGGTTAAAGAAAAGGCTGGAAAAGATGATAAATGACATATGAAGGGGTAGCCGCAAATTCATAGAGGAGATACGCTGTAAATAAGAAGGGCATTGTAACGGATGAGAGCTATATCGATCATAGATTTGGGGCCTTTCAGCCTGTCCTGACGGTATTGTCGTTTCTTGAAATTTACCATATATCTCTTGAGCAATATAACCATGCTCGATGACATTGGCCTATTCGTTTTTTTATAGTGCAGGTGGAACTGATTAGAGAGCAACGCCCAGGCATAGATAGCCAACGAGTGGTCTGCAGCTAATTTCCTATTCGGGTAATAAAATCACTCCAATTTTTGTTAGTACGGAATATCTTTCTTCCTTTGATACCCCTGCCCGTCACATGTTGCAAAATGCCAGATACTTGTCCGCCAACACGAGCTTCAGGCCCTGCCCGACGCATGGCAAACGGGAATACTAGCGAGCACCTAGTCGTGGGACTCTTGGTATGGCTTGATATTTTCCGATAGCTTACGAGATATCAAGCATGTTCTGCACGAGTGTCCCCTTTTATGCTTTCCTATTGAAGAGGCTTAACTGCTACGTGGCTCTCAAGAAGATGTTAAGGAATCTAGCCTATCTCGTAGAAGACGGGAAAAATCGGACAAAAAGGAGGTTTTGATCCATTTTCTATAATCCTCTCCTAACAATTTGCCGGTATCCCGAAGTAGCTTCTTTGTGTCGGTCTTTTCCACAATGCTCAACATAGCCTGATAAAAATCTTCATAACCATCAAAGGTTCTTTTTATAAGCGAGTCTTTTAGGGGATACCCATGATCTATGATAAACCATGCATCGAATATATCCCTCCCGGCTTGCCGATCAATAAAGGTTAGGAGTTTTTCTGACATCAAAAACGAGGGTTCTAGCGTAAGAATCGGTACCCCTCTGAAATATTGAATTGTGGTTTCTAGTTCCTTTTCTCTCGTGGAAATTTCAACCTTCACCCGAAAATGCCTCTCCGGCCCGGCAAATCGAAGCTCTAAGAGAATGGTGAAATATTTGATTGCTTCATCCGTTATCTCCCACCTTCTCTTCACAAAAAGGTCTTTTAAGATCTTCATGAGTTCCTGGGCCGAAACGCCCGGAAGGGAATCATAGTCTATGTCCTCGGAGTAACGGGGTGGGCCATAGAAAAGTTTCAAAGCAGTTCCACCTTTAAAAGCTATTTGAGAACCAGCCCTGGATTTTGCAATGGCCTGCACCACCTCAATGATGGTGTTTTGCCTGTACTGGTTAAAAAAATCCTGCTTACTTGGCTTCATAGCTTTGTTCCCTGAAAACTCGGAGCAATCGCCTCACTATGCCGGGATAAAAACGGCTGTAGTATGTGAGCAGCTCAATATCAAGTTTTCTCATATCTATATCCCCTGGTAGCAGCTCAACCAAGCCCTTGCTTTTCATATAGAGCGTGTCCAGAAGGGCCTTCTCCGGCTCGGTAATATGAAAATCCTCGGACTTTACTTGTCCGAAGCGGAAAAGGGATGGTTCTATACGTCGATAAATGAATTCGGTGTTCCCTGTTGTACAGCGGTAACTGCGTTGTGCTATAGAAAAGATTACCTGCGGAACCTGCACGATCAATCCCCAATAGTTGAGCGCTGTTTCCAGTGAAATGACCGATGGCTGGTGGAGGACGTTGGCCAAGGAGAAAAGGGAATAGTTCCTATTTACTAAGGCATAAAGATCACGGCGAATGCGTATGAGAATGCCTCTTTCAACGAGTCTGAAAGCTGCTGTCCTAGCGCTTTCCCTGGTGAGATTAAATATCGCCTGAAGGGAGGAAAGCGTAAAAAAAGGTGAATCAGCGCTGAGCAATATGGATACTTTATTCTTAGTCATACCTTATTACGTTTAAAATAAATTATCAGATATGTCTATTTTTTTGTATCCTATTTATAATAACATGTCAAGCTTTAAACAGCTTATCAATGCCACACCATCACAGTCGCCTTCTAATTCGTCGGTCAGGTCTTCGATTCCCAACGGCACTCCCCCCCCTTTTTTTTTATACTTCCCCATCCTCCAGACAGTACAGGATTGAACTTTCTCCTCGTGTTTCGATAGCAATCTGAATCAGGCCGCCAAGAAAGAAGGCTTCACAATCCATCGAGAATGTTAGCTATGTAGAGAGAAGGTATGCAAGAAATGTCAGAATGCTCTGCCTCATAGACGTGGATTAGCGTGTATTTATTGGAGCAGGGCTCACTCATTACCCATCAGTATCCCGATTTCTTCCCAGTGATGCCCTCAATTTCAACCATTATGATCACCGTATCCTTTAACTTGGCTTTTGTATATTTTAAGGGCTTACCTGCATAGCGTTGAATGATAGCATTAATGGCCTTGATCTTTACTTTGGGATCATCGATGATTGAAGCGTTCCCAAACCCAATAACGCTGCGGTAGTTCATGCTACATCCACATGCGTCTTCAGCCTCCACTACCTGGTGATCAATATCGAACTCAAAACAAATGTTATTGTTATTCCTGAGTATGTCCAATTTTTTGCCTTCACGGGCGGAATGAAAATACAAGGTATTATCTTCATACCCAAAGCAAAGAGGGACGATATAGGGATGATTGTCTTCTGATAAAGCTAGTCGACATAAAAATGAGCTGAGGATGATTGATTCAATGACGGTCTTATCGGTGATTTCCTTCTCTTTTCTTCTCATATCATACCCATACTACGAGAAGTGCAATATATCATGCGGAGCATTAAGCTGGGTGCCCACTTTGGCTTTCCAGCCGTTGACCATAATTACCTTCTCAAGGGTTTACGGAATAGTAAATTACTCGATGACCTGGCAAATGGTTTCCCCGGACCGAGTTCCAATTCAAGCTTTTGCTCACTTTTTGGACCCCTACTTTCAGAGATTGGAAACTAAGCCCATCTGAACTTTCAAGATCCATCCCGAGCTCTTCAGGTAAGCCCAAATTTCTTCACCTTCTCTTCTGGGGAAATTCGGTCAGAAGTCCAGCCACGAGTTTTATGGGATGTAAGACACCAGGTGCCCATCCGCCATCGTGAGCCTCAGACAAGACGGACTGGCCTTACTCATATAAGTCTAAGCATGGTGTGATATTCTCAGATAGCTCATGAGATGTCATGCACGTTCTGCACGAATGCTTTACAAGTAATTGCCACGGCTTAAGATCTCATCAAAGCTAAAAGTATATGGCCGCTTATTTCTCTTCATGTATGAGTGATATCGCCCAGATTGGAATGTGTCTACCGCTCCTATACCGGATAGCCATGATAAATAAGCCAAGAATCATCGCCACTACTACCCCCAAACCACCGAACCTAACGGCTATAGAACCTGTTCGCAGCCATGGACCAGGCGGCTTTAATATTATATCCATTAATTTAAGCAATGAGCCCAAAACAGATAATAGAATTGAAACAGCTAGAATATACCTCATTGATACACCTCTCACATTTCGGGTAATTAGCACACCTAACTGCACCCCCAGACAGGAAGAAAGTACCAGAATAAAAGCGACAAAAACAATCACATTTCCACTTATGGTGTGTCTTAGACAGCCAAAGGTGGCAGAGAAAATGACCTGGAATATATTCGTACCCGCCGCCATAAAGGATGGCAGCCCCAAAAGATATACGAGTGAAGGCACCATAATAAAGCCTCCGCCAAAAACTATAAATCCTGACATTAATCCAGTGATAAAACCGATGCACAGAATTACCCACAGCGAAATCGTAAGCTCAGATTTTGTGAAGTGTATCATCGGTGGTATTCTTATATTTTGTAATCTTCGCGATATTGTGAGCACTCTCATTGCTGGTGGAAGTTTCTCCCTCTTTCGCACAATAGTATCGAGTACTGCCTTTCTTTTGTGGGCTTCACGCAATGTATATATGCCAATGACAAGCAAAATAGCTATTGAGATAGATAATACAGCATGATCAGCAAGGCCTATCTCTTTCACTTGGTTGAGAATCCTTACCCCTCCTTCAACCCCACACATGGTGCCAACTATCATGCATATTCCAAGCCCTAAATCGATATTACCCAGTTGTCGGTGGCTCAGTGCGCCCATGAGAGCGCTTCCGGTTATCCAGGCTAGGCTTGTACCCACAGCGAAGTTACCTGGAAAACCCAATATAATGAGGGCTGGTGTCATCAAGAAACCACCGCCAACACCAATAAAGCCACTCACAATCCCCACGGCGAGACCAAGAAATGCCAGAAGAAATATGTTTATTTCGACACCTGAAATCATGAGGAACATTATCATTGTTTTCTACCTTATCCTTGAAACACTTATTAGCTCTGAGACTAATCCTTTTCCAATACAAGCGACTTTGCCCATACCGGTATTTGTCCCCCTTTTCTATGAATAACAGCTATACCTATTAAGGCTACAATCATCGCTACTAACACTACCATACTGCCGAAAATAATCATCTGGGCCCCCTTCTGGAGCCAACTGATATTTTCTCCAATAAGGATATGGGCTAGTTTGAACATTGATCCTAGACTAGCAAGGAATACCGAGTAGCCAAGAACATATCTTACTGATACTCCTCTCACGTATCTGGTACCAATGGCCCCAATCTGGGCTCCCACAGAGGCGCCGAAGACCATGAGAACGGCAGCATAGATAATCACGTTCCCACTCATGGTATGTCTGATGATACTGTAACCACCTGAGATTATGATCTCAAAGAGGTCGGTTCCAACTGCGATAATAGATGGCATTCCAATTAGGTAGACAAGGGATGGCACCCTGACAAATCCGCCACCCACACCCATAAAGCCAGCAAGGATACCGGTGAAAAACCCAACGGAGAGTACTACCCACAGGGATATTGTGAGCCTTGATTTGGGGAAGTGTATCATCGGCGGGATTTCGATTCCCTGAAGCCTCTTCGGTATGGATGACAGCTGCATATCTCGGGGCAATTTTTCCCTTCGTTGAACCATCTCATCAAGCTTGGTCTTTGACTTAGTACTCTCCCATACTATATATCCCCCGATGATAAGCATTACTATTATTGATGCGGTGAGAACGGCCTTATCGGCAACCCCATGATCCCTGACCCAGTTCAGGAGGCGCACCCCTATCTCGACTCCAGCCATCGTGCCGGCAATCATGAGGACTCCCAGTTTTGCATCTACATTGCCGAGTTGTTTATGCCTGACCGTAGCTATAAAGGACTTAGCCGTTATATGGGCTATACCTACACCCACTGCAAAGTTCGCTGGAAAACCGAGCACCATGAGTGCTGGTGTTATCATATATCCACCGCCAACACCGATGAACGCACCAACAATGCCAACAGTGAAACCGATAAAGACAAGCAAAAATAGATTGATCTCAATGCCTGGTAGGATTGGAAAGGTGATCATTGCAGTTTGTCAGCCTTGCCTCTGTCATCAAAGTGCTCTATCTCGTGAACTTCATAGCCCAATAAATCAGTAATCTTTTCCATAAGGAAGCCTAAGGTGCCTCCCAACACCAGCATTAATCCAAGGTTGTAAAGCACAGTAATGTAACCTTTACCGGTCCCCAGCCAGCGAAACATCTTCATGTACATCCCTGTAGAATGCCAGTGAACCGCATGCCAGATTATTAACCCGCAGATAATAGAAAGAGCTGCCACCCAAATGGCAGCTCTGTTTTTTTTGCCCACGACAGACTCCCTTTGACTTTATAAATAGGGTCTTTTTCGCAGTATTCACGCCTCCAACGATCTCTTGCGACTTCCGTACGCACATCTAAACCGTTGATTCCTTCCCACCTATTCCTTCAGGGCTGAATAATAGCCTCTAAGAATGGTCAATACTTCCGGGCGGCTGAACTCCTCTGGAACAGGGTTTCCCTTAGTAAGCATCTCGCGCAACAAGGTACCACTCAAAAGGAGGTGATCCTCCTTTCCGTGTGGACAGGTCTTAAAGGAAGCCATTCCTTCACATTTATAGCAGTAAAAGGTCCAATCTATCGGGAGTATCTTAATACCCAGTCCATCCTCTGGGATCTCGTGGAATATCTTCTGGGCATCAAATGGTCCATAGTAGGCCCCTACCCCTGCGTGATCACGCCCAATAATCATGTGGCTTGCCCCGTAGTTCTGGCGAAAGATTGCGTGGAGCAGGGCCTCCCTAGGGCCGGCATACCTCATCTCCATTGGGTAGACCTTAGTAACGACCCTCTCCCTTGGAAAGTAATGATCAACCACCGCCTTGACGCATCGCACCCTCACCTCAGCGGGGATATCCCCTTCTTTCAACTTCCCCACCAGCTGGTGTATGAAAAGACCATCAGAGACCTCAAGGGCGATTTTAGCGACGTACTCGTGAGATCGGTGCATGGGATTTCTGAGCTGGAGGGCTGCGATCGTCTGCCATCCTAGTTCTTCAAACATAGCGCGTGTCTCCTCAGGACGAACATAGAGATCGGGGAACCGGTCAGGATAGTCAAGCTCACTGAACACCCTCACCGGCCCTGCTAGATTAAATGCTCCCTGCGCCATCACCTTGGCCACTCCGGGATGTTTTGGATCATTTGTCCTGAATATCTGCATGCACTCATACTGTTTATCGATGGTATATTTCTCATCGATCCTCATGGAGCCAATCAATTTATCACTTTCTTCATCAATGAGCGCCACCTCACCACCTTCTTTTATACCGGAGGCTTGATCCTTGGATACTGAAAGCGTAATTGGAATGGGCCAGAATATTCCATTAGCCATTTTGAACTCTTTACAGATCCCTTTCCAGTCCTCACTCCCCATAAAGCCATCTACAGGGCTAAATGCCCCTATACCAATCATGATCAGATCAGAGGTCTCCCTGGATGTCATCTGCACCTTGGGCAGATCTCTCGCCCTCTTTCTGGACTCAGCCAGCTCTTCACCTCTAAGCAATCTCGAGATTAATTTACCTCCATGTGGCAGCACTAGCTTTGACATGTGTCTTCTCCTTACATCTTGGAAGCATTACTTCAAAAAACATCCTCATAAAGGTATACCTGGGATCCAAAAAACCGAACGGCCTATTCAAAGGATATAGGGGTACAGCCTCCGAAAGGGTGATGCAGATGTCTTATATGGCTTTTTAACAAGAGAAACGGTTACATGTACCCTAACTTGCGCATCCTCTCCATCGCCTTTTCTTTATCCTGTCGCCTTCCGCCCCTCTCCTCGGTGTTCTCAAGATCCTGTTTCCACGCTGGAATATCAGAGCCCTTTACTGTAGTTGTCTTAGCCCCCAGGGAACGATAGCCTTTCTCATAGAGGGCACAGTAGGGGATATTGAAAGCAGGGTAGGTGTCCCAAAGGTCCTTCTCAGTGAAGTGCAAGATGGGGCGAATTCTAGTGTGCTCCGGCACCAAATGGCCTGCCTCCATGTGTTCAAAATATTCATCGTTAAACCGAGTAGGGTGCTCATCCCACCGGAGGGCCTGAAAGATCCCCTTGATGTTGTGGCGCTCAAGAAACTGATTGAACACCACGGTCTTCATTAGGTGGTTGCCTACGTAGGATTCCGCCTCAAAGGGGAACTCCTCTCCATCAAAGCCGATGCGCTCGATCTCGGATCGGTTGCGCTCGTTGAGATCCCTCACCTTGACAGGTGCGTTCAAAGTGTAGTTGGCGGCTTTCAGTACATCGTCGTTTCTACAGATCTCCAGGGGAATATCCCACTCCTTTTTAATCTCCTCCACAAATTGTTCGATCTCCTCAAACTCATCACCCTCGCCGATGATCATGGTCCTGGGGAGGGAAACGCCATTGTCTTGGCAGACCTGTCGAACGATCCACAGGTTTAACGTCGAGTCCTTACCGCCCGTCCAGGTTACCCCCAGTTCCTCGGGCTTAAACTTATCAAGGGCTTGTGTTATGATATCTTTTGAGATATCAACAAGCTTCGCACACTGCCTTTTCCTCTTTTCGCTCACTTCTTTCTCAATAATCATCCTTGAACCTCCTTTTTCCGTTTGTTATGTTTTATAATTAGCAATAGTTACCGAAATTTTTCTTACCTTTGATTTCTTCTCACTCTGGGTTTTATCTTTTGCTTAAGATCCTCTGCAGCAGAATAGGTATTGATGATGTTGGTAAGTTCCTTTGGATCTGCTTTAAGATCATAGAGTTCCCATGAGTCGTCCGTTTCGCAATAGATTATCTTGAGGTCATCTTCCAGAAAGTAGTGGACCTCCTTTTCCTCACCCTTCTCTTTACTGCCGTGCTTATCGACTGCTTCACCGAAAACCCCTTTTAAAGGATGGTCCTCAAGGGGAATGAGAGAGTGCCCCTCAAAGGCATCCACCGGGTTTACCCCAAAGAGATACACGATGGTGGGGGGTATATCCAGGGTAGAGACCAGCAGGTCACTCACCTCAGCGGTTTCCCGCGCTGGCTCGTAGATGAGCAGCGGCACATTCACCAGCTCTTCGTACATCTTCCCATCGTGGGAGAGCCCCCCATGTTCCCCGAACTCATCGCCGTGATCTGAGGTGATAATAATCACCGAGTCCTTTAAGTCATTACATTTTTCCAGGATTCCGAAAAACTCCCGTACTCCCTCATCGATTTCCCGGACGTGGGCGCAGTAGAGTTTCTTCAGTACCTCAACAGCATCCCTGTCAGCTACATCCCGTTTTAACAGCACGTCCTTGAACAGCCTGAACATCTCCTCCTCATTGAGCTTTATCGAGGGATCAACCACATCGATGTACCTGCGCTCAGGAACATAGGGCTCGTGCACGTCCATATAGTGAACCCAGAGAAAAAACGGCTTATGCTCAACCGCCCCTCCAGTGTGGGATGACAGCCAGCTTGAAACCTTCTTATTTATCTCCCCTGCCTTGATATAGGGAACCTTTTCATCAACTTGATCCTCCATGGAGTCATAGAAGACATCCCATCCTCTGTTCCAGCCAAAATAATTACTCAGGTAGGGATTTGAATGAAATCCAGCTGTTGCAATTCCTGCCTTCTTCAGCGCATCGGATATTAAGACTCTCTCTCTCGAGAGCATCTTCTGCCTTCCATATTCGAGATAGTATGATGATGTAAGTATCCCGGGGAAGGCTGCCTGTGTGTAGGGACCGGGGGAATGTGCCTTGGTGAACCTGATGCACTTATTCTGCAAGGAGTCAATAAATGGAATTAATCCGCTTTTATTGCCATAACAGCCTAAAGCATCCTTTCTAAGTGCATCGATTGTTAACAGAACTACATTTTTCATTGTTCCCTCCTTTTATTAGTCTGACTGCTATGCTTTCTTTTCTTATCCGCTTTACTCCCATACAATCGGTTAGCGCCATAAACTTCTCAATCGATGCTATTTGTAATCAATTAAAATCTTTCTGTGAGTAAAAAGCTCATAAACAATCTCTATGATCATAGTTTAAATTTCGGTTAATCAGCAACAAAAGCTATTTTTCTATTTTTAGGTGCCCAAACAATAGATGCGATGGATAACAATAAAAATCCAAGCGAAATAGGTCGCATGGAAAATATCGTATTATACAGCTTCATTGGCCTCTCAGAGTAATAATCCCTGATGCCGATTAAAATATGTCAATGCATACTTCTTAAGCTTCCAGTCTGGAATATTACATTTTTCGCAAGCAGTCAGAAACCATTTGTTTCTTAACCAGCGGGCTGCCCTGCTGTTTCTGGTATTGTTGATTATGAACTTTTCATTACAGTGGGTGGTGACTAAAGCATGGTCGCCCATCTTTTCTATTGACTTAATTCCATGTAGAATCCCGTTTCGCGACGGCCATAGCTTTACTTTATCAATTAGCATGAACAATTCGACACGCTTGCGATAGTATATCTTTTTATGCCTTTTATCCTTTCCCTCTGATTGTGCCTTTTCTTTGGTCTCCATGACCTGTGACCTCCGCTGATGAGCGGCCGTTGCCAACCTGGCCATTTCCTCATGTCTTTCCGGTTACAACATCAACAATCATCGTAGCTACGCCTATCTGAAGGGGATCGTGTAAGAACCGACTAGATATTTTCTTCAATGCTCCCGAACTCAGTCCGTGCGGCATGCCAGGAGCGCAAATAATAGTATCCTCAAAAATGTGCTTCTCATCGATAATGTTCGCTGCTGGACTGGCGTCAATCAGGCATCTGTACTTGCCCAATACCTCTTCAAGTTTTTCTTCCACATTAATTTCCTTACTAAATGAGCTCTTTAATTCTACGGCTATGTCGTTACCCCGTCGTTTATCAACATCATATACTGACAACTCGGCACCAAGTCTCAACAATGCCACACCCGTAGCTCGCCCAACCTTACCACATCCGATTACCAGAACGCTTTGTCCATTCAGGCCACCGGCCATTTGGTTCAATGCTGCTACATAACCTCTTCCTGTTGCCTCAGTGTTGTCTACCACTCGCCCATATTTAACATTGATCGCCACAAAACGGTCATCGTCGGCCAGCATGATAATATTTGCTTTTTTCTCGAACGACTCAGCCAACCCACACACGTCTGCCTCCTCGGTCACAAAGGCCTTAAAGCCGATATGCTTCGCAATCTCTTTTATCGTGTTCGCAAAACCAGGAATCACCCCTAGCCCGCAGGTCGTAGGCACCACAGCGACGAGGGACGCCTCTATTACGCTGGAAGCTATTTCTTCATCAATACCGACAGCGCGGCATGCAATGCCTTTTAAGTTGCACCCAGTTTTCCAGAGCAGTTTGGAGTCGTATTCGGTTAGATTTGTGGCAATGTCAGCGATGTCATCTGTTCGCAATCTAGTCATAGTAAAAGCCTCTCGCGTCAATCATGCGATGGATCTAAATAGGTTTGCAGCCCAAATCGGTCTCGTATTTCCTTAATGACATGGCATCTCTTGGCCCAGGCGTCTCCTCGATCGGTTCCTGAAATAATAAGCGTGGCTACCCATTCGCCTCGGCCATGGGCATAGTTAGTGATTGCCTCATCAGCCCCAAAGAAATCCTGGTGAATTTGCAGAGGACCAGTTCCAGTCATGATATGCTCGCCAGCAACTTCCAACAGATTCGGTGACACTCTTATGTGCTCGTAAACGACACCTTGCGGCTCTTTCCTGCTACTTGAAGATTTAATGGAGCCGTGCAGGAAAAATTCGCCGAGCATCTGGACCATATTTAATCCAGTAGACCAGTAAACGGCGGTGGGAGTCTGGCTAGGTAATCTAGCGTCCACTTCCAGTACTTTTACTTCACCACTGTTGACAATAACCTCCACGTCCATCAGGCCGCGAAGTTCCAGGGCTTTTGCAATGGCTACAGAAGTCTGCCCAAACTCAGCTATGAGTTTTGCGCCCAACTCGGTGGGCGCCAGCACCCTCTTGCAATCATAGATCGCATCCATAGCAAGATCGGTGACCGGAAGCGCTTGATATTGTCCAGAAAACCCAATTACCTCTTGAGAAAACGAAGAACCAGCGAGAAACTCCTGGAGAACCCAATCATCAGAAGGCATGCTCATGGGGAAGTGGCATCTTAACTCCTCAAGGTCATTCAGTATTCGGACCCCAGCACTGCCGCTACCTTTGTTTGGCTTGGCCATCACTGGGAACCCACAATTGGGCCAAGACTTAGGAGCTGGAACGCCTAATTGAGCAAACAGCCGGTTAGACTTTGCTTTAGAAGCAGAAATTGAATAGGCTCTTGAATCAAAAACATATGGAATATCCTTGGTCTTGGTAAATCTTCCGAGAATGGCTAAAGCGTCATCGTTTTCCAAGGCTGGAATAACTATATCGACACCCCTCACTGATTGTCTTAAATCTATCTCTGAGGTCACATCGAGTTGAACAAAAGAATCACAAAGTCCTGACGCCGGTACAGCCGGATTCTTGTCAATAACCATAACCTCCCATCCGGCCTTGTGACTCAGATAAGTTGCTTCGACTCCTTGTAGATTTCCGCCAATTACGGCTACTAGCATGACACCTGTGCCTCGAAACTGTTCTTGTTAATTGTTTTTCTTCTGCTGTCAATCCAAGCATTGTATTCTGATAAATTACCTAGATTCAGTCCACACCTTTCCAAAACAGGCAGGACACTAGCGCTGCTCCGTCGGGAGTCCTCGATATCCAATGAACTCTGTGCTACCCCTACCAATCCTTGATTGGATGGAACCAAAGAAGTAATCACATTAGCTCCCGCATCCAACCTTGGCTTCAACCCGGCCAGACCGTCAACATCCAAAGAAGCCGGTATCAATCTGTCTTGAAAGATTAGGCGCATCACGGCTATGGTAAGGAGTTCTCGCATACGATCTGCTGATCTCCAGTCTTCCATAGGGGTTCCCTTTTGAGGAACAAAACTCATTACCCTAACCTGATCAGCGTTCAACGCCCGCATAGCAAATATCGAATCAGCTACATCCTCTATAGATTCGCCAACCCCGCTGAGCAGGCCTTCTTCTATCAACAAGCCGATCCTATGTGCCAGAACCTTCTTTTGAAAGCGAGTGTTGTAACTTTGTTTTGGTCTTAGTTGGTTGAATAAAGTATAATTATAAGTTTCATGGTAGCAAGCATACCATGTCACTCCAACTGCCTTCAATGCTGTTAGCACATCGTCTGGAACAACACCTGGAGAAAGCATGATTGGAAGTCCAGTTGCACTCTTGACTGACTGAACAAGTTTAACAAGCCTATCGAAGCCAGTTGCGCCATTATGAAAATATTCAGAATCCTCTCCCATAGTCAGGTCAATGACATGAACTCCCGAGGTAGCAAGTTGACAAGCCGCTTCCACGATTTCCGACTCTTTCTTTCGATACCTTTGGCAGGCCTGATTGGACTTCCTGAAAAAACAAAATGTGCAGTCGTTACGACAATAGGTGCTGAGATAGATAAAACCATACAGGAAAATATTTTCACCGAATCGGTTGCTGCGCAAAACTCTGGCTGTCTGGAAAAGAGCACCTATCTGGTCCTCATCGCTTAACCTTAGGAGAAATTTGATTTCTTGTCCCGAAAGTATTTTACCTTGGTAAGCTTTTGCTAGTATCGTTTCCAGATCACGCCAGGAATTTTCCCTACTCATTTTACCCCTCACTTGTGGCAATTGCGGAAGAAGCCATTCTGGCGTGCAAGAAAAGATGTCTTACCATCATTAAATGTTGAGACGCACACCATCGAGATAGGTAAGACTTCGGCCCACTTTTCTGAGATTTTGGCTGCCTTCGGAGACCATAAGCAAGCGTTCGAGTCCAAACCCTATGCCAATCCATGTTTCGGTTATTCGCCAGGCACGATCGAGCTGATGGGGGCCCATAGCCGCAGATCCTAGCTCGACTTCATCATTTCCAGACACAACATCAATGGTCTTACCGTAGACTGCGGACTTGCGGGTCTCTAATCGATAATCAGCAATCCCGGCTGCCTCGGCCACGATGGCCGCCATCTTAGAAATTTTCCCCTTGCGCTCCTCCTTCGGCAGGCCCATTTCCACTAGGTTGAGCATTGTGAACTCGCTCGAATGCTTCGCCCCCTCGCTTTCCTTCCGAAAACATGGACCTACCTCAAAGATTCGCACTGGTTTTTCCCACAACCGGATAAGATCCTTCAGAATAAAGTACAAATGCGGGGCCAACATCGGTCGCAAGCACTTGTTATGGCTAAGCCAATAAATCTGACAGGCAAGTGGGTGGTCATCACCGATTGACATCTTAGATAGAAGACCTTTGGACATGATAATTGGGGTGACTACCTGGGCGAAACCATGGCACACTAAAACTTCGACCAATCTGGTTTCCAACTTGCACAACCGAGGCCGAAGATGAACTTCCCGAAAGTCTTTCAGACGCTGCCGATCCCTCTTTATTAGCTCTTTCTCCAGCTTCTGGTAGGCCCGGTCACGGTCCAAGACATTGCCAAATCTCTCGTTTTGTTGGGACTCGCTCGCGTTTAATTCCTTTAATCGCCTGCTTTGAATCTCGGACCAAGTGATAGTCAATATCAATCCTCCCTGAGGGAAAATAAAGCATCAATTGCCGACCAGCTGTGATGACCCAAGATGTCTTTTGGTTCTAATTAACCACGCCCCTGCTGCCATATGACAGCAAAACCCAACAATATATTACGATTGAAGCAGCTCATTTATCTTCTTCACAGCATCTTGAGCATCTTCGGCATAGGCATCGGCGCCAATCTTGGCAGCCCATCGTGCGGTAACCGGGGCCCCTCCGACGATGGTCTTGAACCGATCCCGCAAATCGGCTTTTTTCAGTTCTTCTTCAAGATATTTCTGCTGGACCATGGTTGTGGTCAGCAGGGCACTCGTCCCGATAATGTCAGCGTTGACCTCTTTTGCTTTTTCGATGATTACCTCAATTGCCACATCTCTGCCCAAATCATGGACTGTGAAACCATTTGCTTTCAAGAAAGAGACAACTATACATTTTCCGATATCGTGAACATCACCCTTGACCGTCCCGATTAGAATAACTCCCCTTTTCTTGTCCGCCTGCTCGGGGATGGCCTCGTTTACGATCTCGGTCGCGGCCCGCATCACATTCGCGGCCTGCACCAGCTCAGGCAGAAACAATTCGCCGCGCCCGAACAGTTCATTGGTTTTTTTAAACTTATAGAAGTTTCATCGGGATATCCATAATTATCATAACCGACCTTAATTGTCCTGAATGGTACAGGCTCTTCAAGCAAAATGTGGTAGTAAACTCCCTACTGGATTGCCTCAATCATCAGTGTATCACCACAAGCATATGCACCCCATCTCTCCGAGTATTATGTGAGGAAGAGAATTATGACACAATTACCTACTTTTACACCTCTCAGCAATCAGCCCCGAAACAGGCCGCTGATCTTTCGCTAATTTTCAGTATAAGAAGGCCTTCTTCAACTTACAAACACGTTATCGGCTTGTACAATTTTGCTTTGCGTTGGCTTAATAGGTCATATTTATGTCTCACCTGATTGATCTGGTTCAGATTAATATCATGAATTAATGCGCATTCGGAATCAGGTGCAGTCGCCAAAATCACACCCCAGGGATCAATAATCATACTTCTTCCGACAAAGGTATAGCTGGCAATAGGTTCAGTCCCGTATTGACCGGCGGCGATTATGAAAACCTGGTTTTCACATGCCCTTGCCCTCAGAAAAAATTCCCAGTGATCTATTCTCGGGCTTAAGAATGCAGACGGAAATAACAAAATTTTAGCTCCACTGATGGCATATATCCTTGCAACTTCTGGAAATCTTAGGTCTGAACAGACAAAAATACCGATTTTTCCAAATTCAGTATCAAATAAAGGAAAGGCAATCCCAGGAGAGACTTTGTCAGATTCATTGATGCCAGCTTTTACATCATCTCGTGTGGGAAAATCAGCTAGGTGTGTTTTACGATACTTACCGATAATCTCTCCTTTTGGGTTTACGAAAGGACACGTGTTATAGTAAGTTCCAGAATTATCTTTTTCAAACATAGAACCTGTGATATAAAAATTATACTTTTTTGCTTTCTCACACAGCTTATCAGTGATTTCGCCCGGAATTGTATCTGCAAATTGATGATAGGGATAATCCGCATTTTGTCCCATTCCCCCTTGCCAGTGCTCAGGCAAAACCACAATACGTGCGCCCTGTTCCCCGGCTCTGTCGATTAAATTCATCGTTTTTTTGAACACCTTCTCCCGGTTTCCAGAATCCGAAGTCATTTGAATCGCCGCAACAGTAACCTTTTTTTCTTCGTTCAATATGCTCATTGAATCCTCCATTTCTGAGACATTCATGCCTATCGAAGATGGCAAGCAACAAAATGACCTTTCGATACCTTTTTTAATGGCGGTTCTATTTGACTGCATTCCTTCTTGGCATGTGGACAACGGTTATGAAATAGACACCCTGAAGGCAAGTTGACAGGACTGGGAACCTCTCCTTCCAAAATGATGCGATTTCTCTTAACGTGGACACTCGGAATCGGAACAGCGGAAAGGAGTGCCTCTGTATAAGGATGTTTTGGATTGTTGTAAATCTCTTTATTATCTCCAATTTCCATGATTTTGCCCAAATACATGATTGCTACTCGATCACTGATATGTTCTATCACCATCAAGTCATGAGCAATAAAGAGATAGGAAAGACCAAATTCATTTTGAAGGGACTTTAAGAGATTGATCACCTGGGCCTGTATGGAAACATCTAAGGCTGAAACTGGCTCATCGCATACGATCAGTTTGGGGTTGGTAGCTAATGCCCGAGCGATGCAAATCCTCTGCCTCTGCCCACCACTGAATTCATGGGGATAATGAGCCATACTTGCCGGGGACATACCCACCTTTCTTAATAAATCGGCAACTCTGTCGGTTGTGACCGACCCCGTGGAAATATCATGGATTCGCAATGGTTCTGCTAAGATATTGGCCACCTTTATTCTTGGATTTAGAGATCCATAAGGGTCCTGGTAAATGATCTGCATATCTCTACGAAGGTCTCGAAGCTTCCTGCCTTTCAGTCTACGAATGTCTCTTTTCTGAAAAAATATTTCACCGCTTGTGGGTTCAATCAATCTTAAAATGACTCTGCCCAAGGTTGATTTACCACAGCCGCTTTCACCAACCAGTCCCAGAGTTTCGCCCTTATTAAGACTAAAATCGACGCCATTCACAGCATGTACAATCTGCTTCGATGATATGGATAATGTCCTTCTCCGTATAGGAAAGTATTTTTTAATGTTTCTTGCTGAAAGTAATATTTCTTCCATACATTTCGAGGAGCAATAGCTCTGATCAACGAGAAAAGGAATCCATCAACCAACAATTCACAAAATGGCTCTTATTAACTTCCACGGGCAACGGTTCTTCTTCTCTACACAGGCTTTGTCTTTTTTCACATCTGGGATAGAAACGACAGCCCTTAGGGAGTTGATAAAGGTTAGGCACGGTGCCCGGTATTTCCTGTAGATTCTCATTCCTTCCTTTTTTATATGGGAGCGAACGCAATAAACCTTGGGTATAGGGATGCAAAGGACGATCAAAGATGTCCTCAACAGATCCTCTTTCAATGATTTTTCCGGCATACATGACCAAAATTTTTCTAGCCATTTCCGCCACAATACCTAGATTGTGCGTTATCAGCATAATGGCAACATTAAAATCTTCTTTTAGCTTCAATAGTAAATCTAATATCTGGGCCTGAATGGTAACATCTAAAGCTGTGGTTGGTTCATCGGCAATCAATAGTTTTGGATTACAGGAGAGTGCCATGGCAATCATGACCCTCTGTCTCATGCCACCGCTCAATTGATGAGGGTATTCTTTAGCTCTTCTAGCCGCATCAGGTATTTTAACTACTTTCAACATCTGGATGGCCTTGTCCCAGGCCTCTCTCTTATTTTTTCCCTGATGCAAAATAATAGCTTCTGAGATCTGGTAACCGATCGTGAACAATGGGTTCAATGAAGACATGGGCTCCTGGAAGATCATGGAAATACTTTTACCCCGTATTCTGCGCATATCAGTATTATTAAGTTTTAATAAATCTTTAGATTCAAAAAATATATTTCCTCCGACAATTTTCCCTGGAGGACTTGGGATAAGACGCAATATTGATAAGGCAGTAACTGTCTTACCGCATCCGGATTCACCTACCAGACCCACGATTTCACCTTTATCTATGGAAAAACTCACTTTATCAACAGCATGACATATACCCTCCAGGGTGTGAAATACCACTCGAATATCAACAATATTCAATAAAGAGATTCTACTGCTCCCCATTTCAAATAATTGTTAACCCGGATAATTAGCGCCAACATTTTTCATAATTTGACCTGAGCGTAGGGATCAAGCAAGCCACGTAGTCCGTCTCCCAACATGTTTATTCCCAATGTAGTCACAAAAATAGCTATTCCCGGCAAGGTAATATACCAGCTATTCGTAAAAATGTGGAATCTTCCTTCCCCCAACATATTTCCCCAGGATGGAATTGGAGGCTGAATTCCCGCACCCAAAAAACTTAAAAAAGATTCGAGGATGATCATCCGAGCTACCTCAAGAGTCCCTACAACGATGATTGAATTTATGACGTTTGGGAAAATATGCCGGAAGATGATGCGATTACTTCGGCATCCTATGCCCCGTGCTGCTTCCACATATTCGAGCTCCCGAATGGTCAATGTCTCAGACCTAACAAGCCGAGCATATAGAGGCCATCCAGTTATCCCCAAGACTATAACAATAGTCTTAAAACTCGGTCCCACTATGGCAATGCTAGCCAGAGCAAGCAGAATGAAAGGAAAGCCTAACATGATATTCACAGCATTTGAAATCAGTGAATCCACCCACTTTCCGTAATATCCCGCATATAATCCCAGAGTAATCCCTAAACTGGCTGCAAACGTCACAGATAAGAAACCGGCAGCCAATGATACCCGAGCCCCATAGATCAATCGGCTCAAAAAATCCCGTCCTAATAGGTCCGTCCCCAAGATATGAGTGGGATTGCTTCCCTCCTGCCAAAATGGCGGTAACAACTTTATGGAAATATCCTGTTCATATGGACTATATGGAGCGATATCGGGGGCAAAAATAGCCATAACACACATAGAAATAACAACAATGGCTCCGGCAACCCCAATCCTCTGTTTCCAGAATTTTTCAATTCCCAATCGAACCCGTCCGAAAAAATCTATGGACGGGATAATTAACGTTTGATCCAAGTCGGTCTCAACCTCAAGGTTTTGTTTTGTCTCAATCATAACTAACCCTAGGATCAATAAAGGTAATTAAAATATCGGCAAACAGATTCACCGAAACAATGACAATTGCCATCACAAAGACTGCGGCTTGAACCGTAGGAAAGTCAACATCCATGATGGATTTAACAGCCAACCTTCCGACACCAGGCCACGCAAAAACTGTTTCAGTAACTACTGCTCCTCCTATCATTCGCCCAAACTGCATAGCCAATACGGTAGAAACCGGAATCATAACGTTTTTAAGAGCATGCTTTAAAATGACCTTACTTTCTGGGAGTCCTTTTGCCCGAGCGGTTTGTATGAAATTTTTTTCAAAAACATCGATCATTCCGGACCGAATCAGACGCATGGTAATGGGTGCCATATAGACTCCCAACGTAACCGAAGGCATAATTAAATGGCTAAAGCCACCACGGCCAGATACGGGTAACCAACCTAAATGTATCGAAAAGAAAATCATAAGCATTAGTGCCAACCAAAAGAGTGGTATTGCCTGGCCGGATACGGCAAGTACCATGCAGAAATTATCATAGATAGTGTATCGCTTTATGGCTGCAAAAATGCCAAGGGGAATGGCAACAATGATGGCAAACACCGTACCTCCAACTGCCAATTCTATGGTGGCAGGCAACCTCTCCATGACTAGCTTGAATGCGTCTTCTCGAAGCATATATGATTCACCGAAATCACCACGAATCGTTCGTTTCATAAATTTAAAATACTGAACAGGTAAGGGCTTATCTAATCCCATGACTTTCCTTAGGTTTTCTATGTCTTCTTTGGTAGCTTCTGGGGAAAGGAGCACAGTAATGGGATCACCAGAGGCCTGCAACAGGATAAAAGTGATTGTTGTAACACCAAGAACCACGATGATTGCCTGCCAGCATCTTTTTAGAACATAACTCATACTGTTAAATACCTTAACAAGAGAGAGCGGTTTTTTAGATTTCCGCTGGCGCTACGCTGAAGGTTCCCGTATGAAGAAACGGTATAGGCTTCTTGTGTTTCCCTGGCCAACGAAAGGAAACAAGCCCAGGTGCTCGTCAAATAAGCACCTGGGCAAAGACTCAGATGGAATATTCAATCATTTACACCTGGTACCCTTTTGCACAATTTTTATGCTACTTTTTTATTTTGAAACGATAAAATCTAACAATTTCGTCCTTGCTTACTTTGTATTCAATACGTTTGTTTACCCCTACCAATTCAACTTGTCCCCATAGGAAGAGCCAGGGTGCATCCTCTTTTATAATTCTCTGCAATTTATAGTAGATTTTTCTCCTTTTTTCTCTATCAAGAGTAGATTTGGCTTCTTCTATCAGTTTATCCGTTTCCGGAGTATAGTAATAGGCTTGAACACCATCTTTGTGCATCAGATACTCATACACACCCGAGGCATCAAAAACACGATAACCGCCCCATGTACCCATATGCATCTGAGAGGCTTTCCAGCCTCTGATAAGCTGACCGTAAGTGGGCCATGTTTCATACCATTTTGGTTTTGTATTGATGTTGAGCTTCTTTAAATAGCCCATAACTGCCTGCATCACCTGTCGGGCATTAACAAACCTCCCTCCATACCCGTAAAAAGTGCACTCGAATCCATTAGGATATCCCGCTTCGGCCAGCAGCTTTTTGGCCTTCTCAGGATCGTACGGATAAGGTTTCACCGATGGATCGCATCCAAAGACCATAGGGTTGATTCCGGTAGCAGCTCTTATGGCATAGCCCTTCATGGTGTATTTAATTATGGAATCTACATCTACACCATAATTTATGGCTTGTCGGACTCTTTTATCCATAAATGGATTCTTTCCGCCTCTTCCAATAGCGTCAAAGGCTATATAAGCAACACGTAGCGAAGGTGCAGTTAAGGCCTTGCAACATTTCGATTTCTCTATGGCTGGTACCTGATCTGGACCAAGATCAAAGATTATATCCGAACTTCCTGATAAGAGTTCGGCAACCCTTGTCGATGCATCTGGAACGGATTTGAATATGATGGTTTTTACCGAAGGTGCTCCCCTCCAATAATCTTCATTTGCCTCATACTCAATATATTGGCCTCTCAGCCATTTTACAACCTTATAAGGTCCGGTTCCAATCGGATGGTTGCCAAAATACTCATCACCCTTTTCCCGAATGTACTTTGGAGGAACCATCGGAAAGTTTTGGAGTTTTTCATAAATCAGAGGATATGGCTTATGAGTTATGATTCGTATCTTGTAGGGATCCACAATTTGTATCTCTTTAGCCCAATCTGCCTGCTTTATAATAGGAGATCTCAACTTTGGGTCTAGGATTCTCTCAAAAGTAAATTTTACGGATTCAGCGTTGAAAGGCTCTCCATTATGGAATTTAACACCTTTTTTTAGAGTCAGTTCCCAAGTTTTTGGATCAATGTTCTTTATCGACGTTGCCAACAATGGGCAAATTTCTAAAGTCTCCTGATCCCTAATCAGCAAGGAATCGGAGAGAGCATGATTGTGCCAAACGCCTACGCCACCACTGGATACCTCAGGATCCAGAGAATCAGGCTCACTTCTTGTTGCAAGAACAACCTTTCCAGAAGGTTTCGCATATAAGGCTGAAGCTACAAATAAAAAACAAATTGTTAAAATAATAGCGAAACAGAATTTTTTTGAATTTTCCATAAATCTTCCCTCCTCCTAATTTGATTGTTTACAACCAATCTCACAAATCTTATTCAATAATCATCCAATATAATACTATGATCACCCCCTTTCTTTCATTCTCTTGAAAATAATAAAACTAGTTGATCGTTTCATCCCTATATTAATTAGACACTAACATGCATCAATCTCAGTATATTTTTTGCAAGAACTTTCTCAATATCCTCATTACTAAAATTTTTCGTTAAATCATATTCCAATAGATTGTAAAGCTCTATTTTTGTGGATGAGTATGGCTTATCTGATCCAAAAATAACCCGGTCTGCTCCAAATTGAAGCATGGCTTCGACAATTTGAAACGGGTAGGCCAGAGCTGTATCAACATATATGTTAGGGGAATCCTTGAACCTAGGTATGATATTTCTTGCCCCTCCATTAGCCAAACCAACATGTGGAATAATTACCTTCAAATCGGGATATTTATCACAAAATAATTTGGTGTTCTCAAAGGATTCCTCAAATATAATTGGCAAATCGTATTTCCGGATAGCTTTAATAAATTTATCACATTTAGGATCCGAATAATCATACTCTGAATCCTCCCAAAAATGTCGGTGCCATTTTATGCCCTTAAATTCAGCTAAATTATCTGGTATTACAAAATCATTCCAGACAAAATAAAAAGGGTAAAAATAGTCATTATTCTTCGCAATATCAACAATGTACTCGTGAGCCGTCTTTGCTGACTCTGGAGTGCCATCCGGTCCCCGATAAATATCCTCCGGAAAGGGAATCAGAACAGATCCTTTTACACTAGCCTCTTCTAAACCCTTTTTTACACGTTCAATCGGATTCCACACCTCCTTGTCATTCCTTCTCGCATCACTGGTAAAACCTCCGGTACCTTGAAATTTTCGTGGCCCACAATGAATATGACCATCAATGATAATTCTCTCTCCCATATAATATTAGTCCTATTGTTAGAGTTAAAAATTTTTGGTAATGTCACCTAATTATTGTTAACATATTGGGTATGCCAAGATTTCACCCATGGACCAAATACGATCAATAAGATTCGCAGCCATTGCTGGAGTCTTTAGTTGCCATATTTTACCTCCTAAATTATATCTTTCAAAGACAGCAAAACCCAAAAATATATTACAATTGAAGTAGTTCATTTATCTTCTTCACAGCATCTTGAGCATCTTCGGCATAGGCATCGGCGCCAATCTTGGCAGCCCAGCGTGCGGTAACCGGGGCCCCTCCGACGATGGTCTTGAACCGATCCCGCAAATCGGCTTTTTTCAGTTCTTCTTCAAGATATTTCTGCTGGACCATGGTTGTGGTCAGCAGGGCACTCGTCCCGATAATGTCAGCGTTGACCTCTTTTGCTTTTTCGATGATTACCTCAATTGCCACATCTCTGCCCAAATCATGGACTGTGAAACCATTTGCTTTCAAGAAAGAGACAACTATACATTTTCCGATATCGTGAACATCACCCTTGACCGTCCCGATTAGAATAACTCCCCTTTTCTTGTCCGCCTGCTCGGGGATGGCCTCGTTTACGATCTCGGTCGCGGCCTGCATCACATTCGCGGCCTGCACCAGCTCAGGCAGAAACAATTCGCCGCGCCCGAACAGGTCGCCAACCTTCTGGATACCGGGGATGAACCCCTCATTCATAAGCTCCACAGGATCATGCCCATCGGAAATAACCCGGCGAGCTATCTCAATGGCCTTATCCTTGTCACACCCAACAATTGAATTTTTAGCTTCCTCAAGAAGTTTCCTGTCGATCATGAGATAAACCTCCTCATTTATAAGTTCGAGGGAGTATCTGGCGAGGAGTCCGGGAGTTGCACCCGGCTACA
>Ga0307379_10001288_pt1 | contig 39879 bp, 36 predicted proteins | sample UN2MG_FD_202237 | JGI IMG/M metagenome (GOLD analysis project Ga0307379, IMG submission 202237) | Soil microbial communities from Risofladan, Vaasa, Finland - UN-2 | ecosystem: Environmental > Terrestrial > Soil > Coastal area > Acid sulfate soil | place: Finland: Risofladan, Vaasa | collected...
AATCTGATAGCTTCTCTTCATGGCGGTTCCTCCTTTAAAGAGATTTTTGGGTTAGCTGATTTTACAATCAGCTGGATGGAACCGCCATCCTTTTTAAGAACCTTCAACTATGGATGGGACAGCCTCGGCTAAAAGCTCCATCTTATCAATCGGCTTTGAAAGAAAATCATCACAACCGGCTTCAATTCCTTTGACCCGATCTTGCGTTTCCCGCAAGGCGGTAACCAAGATTATCGGAATCACTCGAAGTGTCATATCTTGCCTGACCCGGCGGGTAACTTCAAAACCATCCTTGCCAGGCATCATGACATCCAGCAGAATCAGATCAATTTGATTACCAGCAAGTTTCCCCAGCGCTTCTTCACCGCTGGTCGCCTTGATAATATCATAACCCAGCGGAACCAGATGTGCTTCGAGAAGCTCAATGTTTTCAGGCTGGTCATCAACAATCAATATGGCTGGTTTATTTTCCATCCTCCATCGCTTTGGCATGTGACCTGTCATATATTTGAAACCTCCCATAATATATTGACTGATTTCTTTCGCAAAGGCGCGTGTATCTATCGGCTTTCAGGTCTATCCAGTGTTTGCATAGACCTGGCCCTAAAAACTAACCTCATGCTCTTCTTTCTGAACCTGAACCTTAAAAACTTCATAAATTTCAACAGGCAACGACTTGCCTTTCAGTTGAACCGGCTCTAGGGCTTGAAACTTTATTTTCCCTTCGACCCGCGCTAGGGCATTATTGGTAATGAGGACTTGGCCGGAGCGTGCGATTGACTCTACTCTCTGGGCGGTGTTCACAACGTCGCCAATGATGGTGTAATCCATGGCTTCTTCAGTCCCGATATTTCCGACCACCACTTCGCCGTAGTCTATCCCAATGCCGATCCCCAGCTTTTTAAACTCCGGCGGCCAGCCTTGTTTTAAATTTTCAAAAGCCCCTTGCATTTCCAAGGCGGCCCAAATCGCCCATAACGTTTCATCTTCGACCTGCGTCGGGGCGCCCCAGAATGCCATGATGCAGTCGCCCATATATTTGTCAAATGTCCCCCTGTTTCTGAAAACGATTCTGGTAAGCACCTTGTAGATGCTGTTGAGCAAATGAATAAGTTCATGCGCATTCATGTTCTCAGCAAGAGCGGTAAATCCGCGGATGTCGCAGAAAAACGCCGCCACCTCTTTTCGATCACCGCCCAACTCCGAATATTTGTCGGGGTTGGCGAGGATCTGTTCAATCACGAGGCGGTTTACATAACGATGCAACATACTGGAGATCAGGCGATTCCTTAGCTCCACTTCATCGTGGAGAAATTTTATCTTCAGCAAATTTTTGACCCGGGCGACCAGTTCGATCTTTTGAAAAGGTTTGTTCAGGAAGTCGTCCGCTCCGGCTTCAAGCCCCTTGATTTTTGCCTCCATGTTATCCAGAGCCGTCAGCATGATGATCGGAAGGAAGATGTTTCTCAAATCTCTTTTGACTCTTTTGCAAACCTCATATCCATTCATCCCGGGCATCATTACGTCCAGCAGAATCAGATCAATTTTATTGCCGGCAAATTGCCCCAGCGCTTCTTCACCGCTGGCCGCCGTGACAATTTCAAAACCCGCCGGAGCAAGAATTGCTTCGACCAACTCAATGTTATTTGGCTGGTCATCAACTATTAATATTACTGGTTTGTCTTTCATTCTCTATCTCTTTTGAAGGTTCCTTATCACCTATTGGAAAACTCATTTAAGATATTGACTAACTTCTTTCGCAAAGGTGCGCGTATCTATCGGCTTATCTATAAATCCGGTGTTAGTTATGGCTCTTATCTCTTCTTTGCCTTCTCCCATTACGGAAGCAGTCACAAAAATAATGGGAATATCGTGGGTCGCCTGGTCTTGACGCAATATCTTGGCGGCTTCGTAACCACGCATATCGGGAAGCCGCACATCCATAATTATAATATCCAGTTTTTCTTTTCTGGCGATGTCAATTCCGCTGGCAGCGTCTTCGGCTTCAAATACCTCGAAGCCGGCGACCTCCAAAAGGTCTTTCTCCAGCAACAGATTGTTTGGATTATCATCAACAACTAATACTTTCTTCTTCATCTCATGCCACCTTCGTGGATATAATAGGCAAAGTAAACCGGACCGAGGTGCCTTTATTTAGCCCCTCTGATTCCACGGAAAGCTTCCCGCCGTGCAGCTCAACCAGCTTTTTAGAGAGCGGCAAACCAAGTCCGGTCCCCTCGGTTACCCGAGAATATGGGGTATCGACGCGGAAGAAACCTTCAAATATCCTTCCCATGTTTTCAGATGCGATACCGATCCCCGTATCCCAGACCACTATTTCTATCTCGGAATCGGTCTTCTTCGCCCGCATGCCGATTTTACCGCCCTCGGGGGTAAATTTAACCGCGTTTGAAAGCAGGTTGTAAATTATCTCTTTTACCTTGAGCTCATCGGCTTCAATACTGGGCAGATCTTCGGCAATTGCCAGAGACATTTCAATCTTCTTTTTGCTGACCATATCCGCTACCAGCATTGAAATATCAGCTAACAGGCTTTTCATGAGTAAGCTGGATAATGCCAGCCTCATCTTTCCGGCTTCGACTTTTGCCATATCCAGGATCTGATTGATCAGTAAGAGAAGGTGCTTTCCGCTGGTTAAAACATTGTTAACGTATTTCTTCTGCTTCTCATTAAGCGGTCCGAAAGTCTCGTCGTATAATACCTCGGAGAAACCGTTGATGGAGTTAAGCGGGGTCCTGAGTTCATGCGACATGTTGGCCAAAAATTCAGATTTTACCTGCGAGGTGCGTTTCAACTCGGTGGCCAACTCCGTTAACTCTTCGTGGGCCTTTTTCAGGCCGTTTTCTATCTCCCGGCGCTCGGTGATGTCCTCGATGGCCAGGAGGATGATCCGCTCTTTGCCCCATACTCTTTGGATCTGTCGGGCATCCAGAAGCATGATGCGCCTGCCAATGGTGGAAAAATCGTGTTCCACCTCATAGTTGTCAAAGGTGGTCTTTTGGGGAAGGATGGTTTCCAGCAGTTCCCGCAGCTTGGGGATATCCCACTGTTTATTGCCCAGGTCATAAATAAGCTGTCCCACGGTCTCTTCAGGCTTGACCTTGAAGACGTCATAGAAGGAACGGCTGACGGAGACCACGCGTAAATCTTGGTCGAGAGCGATCAAGGGTTCACGCACGGTGTTGATGATGCTCTCGGCGTATTCGCGGGCTGCATCTTCGGATATTTTAGTCGCGGCCAGTTCTTTACGGGCTTTTTCCAGCCCATTTTCTATCTCCCTGCGCTCGGTGATGTCCTCGATGGCCAGGAGGATGATCCGCTCCTTTCCCAGCACCCGTTGAATTTGCCGCGCATTCAAAAGCATGATGCGCTTGCCAATGGTGGAAAAATTGTGTTCCACCTCATAGTTATCAAAGGTAGTCTTTTGGGGAAGGATGGTTTCCAGCAGTTCCCGCAGCTTGGGGATATCCCATTGTTTATTGCCCAGGTCATAAATAAGCTGTCCCACCGTCTCTTCAGGCTTGACCTTGAAGACGTCGTAGAAGGAGCGGCTGACGGAGACCACTCTTAAATCTTGATCCAGCGCGATCAAGGGTTCGCGCACGGTGTTGATGATGCTCTCAGAGTATTCCTGAGATTTCTCCGCGGGTCTTTTACGAACCAATTGGAGTCTCCTTGTTTACTCGACGGGGGCAACGGTGGAGGCAAAGCCGGAGGCGGCGCCGGCCCCTGCTTGGAGCAGACCCTCGACGATCTGGAAGGACGTTTTCATTAGCGCCTGGCGCAGTGCTGGCGAGTAGCCGACCGCGACGCCGGCGGAGAGGGCAAGGGCCGCGGCGGCGTAGGGGTGGCTGCCCAGCGTGTGTTTGAGGTCAAAGCGGGCGGCGGCTATCCGGAGCTTGAGGCGGGCCGCTTCTTCCTCCAGCCGCTTGAGCTCCCGGCGTTGGGCCCGGGCGGACTCTACTCTTTCGACCTTGATTTTCCAACCCATATCAACACCCCCGCTAGCGCCAAAGATAAAGCGCCGGTGATGAGCGCGGCGAAATAAACCGGCATGACTTGCATGAGCCCGAGCAAAAGCGCGGCCAGCATCAGCCCTATCCCGCCCGCCAGGGCCAGCCCGGCCACCGCCAGGAGGGATAGGGAAATGAAAAATTTATAAATCGGCTCGCGCGATTGCTGGGCATCGGTCTTGATCACGTCCAGTAATGCGAGTAAGACCTCGATTAAAGCATTCAATCACTACCTCCTGCCCGCGATAGCCCCGATCACCGCGCCGGCCCCAAAGGCCACCAGCAGGCTGGTCAGCGGGTGTTTCTCCACGCTTTCCACGACCTGCTCGCGCACGTCCCCGGACTGCTCCCGGACTTTTTGATAGGTTTGATCGGCTTGCGAGTGAAGGTCATGCAACTCGCTTTGGACCTTGTCCCGCACTTCGCCGACCTCATCCATCGAGGCCTCGGAGACGCGGCTGACCAGTTTGCCCAGGTCGTCCCGCAGACGCTCCAAGTCGGATTTGAGATTCTTGATTTCCTTTTCCTTGATTTTGGTTACCTGGCTTGACATGTATTCTCCTTCTTGGTTCCAGTTATGGATGGCGCGGCCAAAAGCCCAAACCTAAAAGTTATGCAAAAACAATTTGCGATTTTTTGCGGGACAATCGGTTATAATCGGCTGAAAAAATTACATCCCCTCAATCTAACCGTCAACTCTATTCATTTGATTTATCAGGTTCATACTTATCTCCACTAATATAAAGCAAGCATAATGCCAATTCGGTAACATTCTGATATTCAATCAATTGTCCTCTGTCCCCTCCGGTGGGGCGGAACTTGAGAGTCCGATTTCCCCTTGTTTACAGCCGGGGCTACGCTCAACGCATGGGAGTTTATCAGGATCATTGCCTCCGCGAATTCATCCCCGATGAGGGAACCCGCCGGAAACAATGGACATATTTTTCGGCTGGAAGTGGAGGGATCAGGCGGGGAAGAAAACGGAATTGGAAGGGCCGGAAAAGAGGATTTGGAATTTAAAGTTCCGATTTTTCCTTGTCAACCTTCGGTTGGGAGGTTTTATATTCGCCTTTCTCGATTTTGTATTTAGTCAACAGTTTATGCAGTTGGCGGACGCCCATCCCCGCGGCCAGGGCGGAGGCCTCGATTTTTCCCTTGTGTTCGGCCAACAACTGCTTCAAGTATTGGCGTTCCACGCTTTCAACCGCCTCTTGCCTCACCTGGGCCAGGGGGAGTGAGGTATTGAGGTGAACTTGGGCGGTGCTGCCCTCGGAAAAGAGCTCGGCGGGAAAGCTCTCCGGGGTGAGCTCCCGGGATTGCTCCACGATATGGGCCCGCTCGATCAGGTTCTCCAGCTCGCGGATGTTGCCGGGCCAGGGGTATCTCCGCAAGGCCTCCAACACGCCGGGATGGACTGAAAAAATGTTCTTATTATTGTTCAGATTGCACTTCACCAGGAACTCTTGCACCAAGACCGGAATGTCCTCGATCCGCTCCCGGAGCGGCGGGACCTCGATGGGGAAAACGTTCAAGCGGTAATAGAGGTCCTCCCGGAAACTCCCCTCCTGGATCGCGGCTTGCAGGTCCGAGTTGGACGCCGCGATGACCCGCACGTCCGCTTTAATCTCCGTTTCTCCGCCGACGCGGGAAAAGATTTTTTCCTGCAGGACCTGCAACAGCTTGATCTGGACGGATGAGGTGACGGTCCCAATCTCGTCGAGGAACAGGGTCCCGCCCTGGGCGATTTCGAACTTGCCCAGTTTTTTCATGATCGCGCCGGTGAAGGCCCCTTTCTCGTGGCCGAACAGTTCGCTCTCGATCAAGGTTTCGGGGATGGCGCCGCAATGGACGCTGATGAACTGATTGTCGCTCCGGCTGCTGTGGCGGTGGATGAGCCTGGCCATGACCCCCTTGCCCGTTCCCGTCTCTCCGGTCAAAAGCACGGTGGTCAGCGTCGGGGCCACCGACCGGATCTGGTCGAAAACTTTTTGCATCGTCGGGCTGTCGGTGCGGACAATGTCGCGGGATTCGTCTTTCCAGAATTGGTCGCGGAGGTATTCCAGCTCCGAATACGTTCTGACGGCCTTGGCGACGTTCTCCGTAACCAGGTTGGCGCCGGTGATGGATTGCTTGACGAGTTCGCCGTTGCGCTGTAATTCCTCCTCGGCTTCGCGCATCCGGAGCAGGATGACATCACGGTTGCTGATGACCGCGTCGGCCTGGCCCAGCCGGAGCGCCTCGAGGATCTCCTGCGATTGCTTGAACCGCTCGCTGTTGCGCTGTAATTCCTCCGCGGCTTCGCGCAGGCGGAGCAGAAAAATCTCATGTTCGCCGATGACCGTGTCGGCCTGGCCCTGCCGGAGCGTGTCGAGGATCTCCTCGGCCTGTTTTAGCTGGTCCACCATTTCCTGATGACTCGGGGTGACGGTTTCCATGTCTCTCTACTCCGTTAGTTGCAGCGAGGCCATTAACTTTGAGGAATCGCTCAAGTTTCCGAATATGGTGACGAGCGGCTCCGGCGCGACCTTGATGAGGGTGGGGGTTATGAGGATATTGTGCTTAAGGGCGGCATCCAGGTCCTGGAACACGTCAATGATCTCGATGGTGTGGCGGCCGGGGAGGCGCTCCTGGCACAGGCGCTGGAGGTTTTGCCGGGCGAGCACGGAATTAGGTTCCCGGCCGGCGACGAAGAGGATGAACTTGAACTGCCCGTTCCGGCTGCCGCCGCCCTTTGCCGGGGGCTTTTTCGCGGGTGTCATGGTTGCAGTCCTCCCTTCTTGGCGGGGGCCGGGGGTTGCTTGACTTTGCGTGGTCCCCTGACCAGTTCCCTGCCGCGGAGCACGGCTCGGGTTTCCCGGCCGCTCAGGTGCAGGGACTCTTCGGCATTCAAGGTCTCCAGTTCGAATTCCTTCTTCAGGATCTCGGCCTCCAGCGCCTTGTCGCTGGCCTTGCGGACGGCCTTCTTCACCGCGAGCACGGCTTCCGTTTCCTTGATGGTCCGCCGGCGGCGGGAGACGGCGATGTGCTCCTTCATCTCCTGCTCCTGGCGGGCCGAGCCGGTGAGGACGCCGCCCTCGCCCACGTAAACGTCGGCGATGCCGACGCCCTGGCTGGTGATGATGAATTCGCGGTACTGGTTGGAATGCCGGCGGCCGCGGGCCTTGATGACGAGCAACATGCGGTTCATCTCGCCGCCGACGTCAATGTAGCGCAGGGCCAGGACGGTGTCGGCGAGGGAGGAGATGTTGAGTCCGCTGATGTCCGCCACGCCGAGTCCTTCGAGCTGGGCGGTGAGCAAGGCGGTGATGCCCATTTCCTTGCAGAAGGAGACCAGGCGGATGGCGAAGTCGAAGGCGGTGTGCTCCGCGCCCATGCGCAGCGACGAGGTGACGGCGTCAATGACCAGGTGGTCGGGCTTGAATTCGTCTATGGCCTGAAGGATGCGATAGAGGGCGACGTTGGCCCCGGCGGATTCGGGCAAGAAGGACAGGATTTTCAATCCGCCCGATTTGACCGCGGGCCGCAGATCAATGCCCGGGCTGAGCATGCAATCAATCAAGCTCGCCGCCGATTCCTCGAACGAAACGAAGAGCACCCGCTCCTTGTGGGCGCAGGCGGCCCGGGAGAAGGAGCAGGCGATGGTGGTCTTGCCCGCGCCGGCCGAGCCGGAGACGATAATGCATGAGCCGCGGCGGAGCGGTCCTCCCATGATCGCGTCCATCCCGGCGTGTCCGATGGAGACGGTGCCGGGCTGGGGGCTGAAATTGAGGCTGATGGAGGACAGGGGGGTGAATTTCACGCCGTCGTCAATGATGATAAAGGGGGTTTCGTTGCGGACGAAGTCGGAGCCGCGGTATTTGATGACGAGCAGGAGCCGGGTGGTGACGCGGTCCTGGACCCTCTGCTCGAGGTTGATCACGCAGTCGGCCACGTAATGGAGGAACTCGTAGTGGCCGGTGGCGTGGCCGGTGGAGTGGCCGTTCTCGTACATTTTGGCGGTGATGATGGAGGCCACGCCGAGGTTGGAGAGCCAATCGTGGAGGGCATAGAGTTCGTCCTGCTCGCGATAGGGGTCGCGGTACACGCGCAGGAGCACGTCGAGGGCATCGAGGACCAGGCGTTGGGCCTTCATCCGCCGGGACTTGCCGGCGATGATGGAGAGGAGTCCGGAGAGGTCGAAGTCTCCGGTATTCACGGACTCCCGGTTCAGGCTGGCCTCGAAAATGAAGAGCTTGCCGGAGCGCTCGAGCGCGGCCAGGTCCCAGCCCAGGGTGGCGGCGTTCTGCCGCACCACGTCCGCGCCCTCCTCGAAGGTGATAAAAATCCCCGGCTCGCCCATCAGCGCGCCGCGGTAGAGGAACTCGAGGGCCAGCACGCTCTTGCCCGTTCCGGGACCGCCGCACAGGAGCGTGGCCCGGCCCGCGGGCAGGCCCCCATTCAACACCGTGTCCAGACCGTGGATTCCGGTGGCGACCTTTTTAAGCTGAGTGGAAACGACAACGCCCTTCCCGATCAATCGCTTTTTCCGTTTTTCGGACACTTGGATGCTCCTTTCGCCTAAGCTTCGCGCCCGGAGGCATGAACGGTCATGGCGCGAACCCTATCAATAGAATTATTTACCATAACCCCTATATCGTGTCAATGATAACAATAGCTCGAACTTGCCCAGTTCTTTCATGATCGCGCCGGTGAATGGGCCTTTTTCGTGCCCAGACAGCTAGCACTCGATCAAGGTATCAGGGATGGCGCCGCTCTTCACTGCCCGCACCAGCTCGCGGATGTTGTTCTGGCGCGACATTACCACGATCTGGGACAGGGGGAAAATTTGCCGGAAGATTTGGAAGGCTTCGGTATAATCAACCTTGCACGCGGGCTGGCCCGGCGGCGCTAAAAGGGCGAGGTCTATGAACAGGATCCCGCTTTGCTGCTCCCGGAACCTGGAAAGGCACGATTCCCGGTCCCGCGCGGTTTCGATCGTATAGTCATCTCCCAGACCCTGACGGATCGTGGAAACGGCAGAGTCATCGGTTGAAGCTATGAGTATAGTATCCATGACCGAAAATAATTTTCAATAAGCTTCGGCTTCAATCGTTATAATTGATTTCAGAATAACAAACTGGCTGAAAAATTGCAAGCGCGGATTTCAAGAGCGGCCTGGAATTCTTTAATTGCGTTTTTCCAGGAAGGAATACTCGAGGATCTGGATGAGCGAGCGGGTATAGTAGCGGATTCCATGCCAGCTGAAGGTTTTTTTCAGGGTCTTCCAGATGAAGTGGGGCCGGAGGAAGAAGCGGCGGAAGACCTGGTTCTGCAGCTTGACCAGGTCATCAGACGAGAAGTGTTCGGTGCGCCAGCAGGGCACGGAGTGGATGTGGGTATATTTTTCCCATTGTTCCGAGAGGATCAGGTTTTTATTCCTCATGATGACCTCGAGCTCGGTCCCCGGGAAGGGCACGGCGATGGCCACGGCCATGAGGTCGGGGTCTATTTCCTTCATCAGGCTGACGCTCATCTCCAGGTCGTCCCTGGTCTCGCCGGGATGTCCGCCGATGATGAAGAAGGCGGTGGTGATCAGCCCGGCCTCATGGGCCCATTTAAAAGCTTTCTTCACCTGGTCCACGGTAATGCCCTTTTCGAGCTTTTCCAGGATGGGGGGGCTGCCGCTCTCGACGCCGAAGGCGACCTTTTGGCAGCCGGCGTCGGCCATCATGCGGAGCATCTCCTTGGTGACCACGTTGACCCGGGTGTCGCAGTCCCAGGTGACGCCTCGCTCTTTCAGCCCCTTGCAGATTTCTTCGAGGCGGGCGGGCCGGTAGGTGAAGGTGTCGTCCTCGATGGTGAAGTGGCGGTAGTCCCATTTCTCCATGCACTCGTCAACCTCGCTGAGCACGTTTTGCGCGCCGCGGAAGCGGACCACCCTGGTGAACGTCACCTTGGCGGCGCAGAAGATGCATCGCTCCGGGCAGCCGCGGGTGGTGAAGATTTCGGTGGACCGGTGGAGAGTGGCGTCGAGCCCGGGGGATGAGGCTCCCTTGTAGCGGGAGAGGTCCAGGAGGTCGCGGGCGGGGAAGGGGATGGAATCGAGGTCGCGGATCAGGGGCCGTCGGTATTCGATCCTGATCTCGGGACCGTCGCGCCAGGCGAGGCCGAAGATGCCGCGGGGCGTGAGCTCCCGCTCCAGCCGTCCCGCCAGCTCCACCCAGGTTTCTTCACCCTCGCCCACCACGACGGCGTTGAGGCTCGGGAACTCGGCCAGGGTGCGCACGGGGATGGCGGTCCCGTGCGGGCCTCCGACGGCGGTGAACACTCCCGGCACGGCCTCCTTGATCCATCCCATGATCCGCGCCACCATCTTGATGTTGGCGGTGAGGCCGGTGGCCCCGGCCAGGTCCGGGCCGAACTCCCGCGCCCGCCGCTTGACCTCATCCTCCGAGAACGGCTCGACCTCGAAATCCCACACCCGGACCTCGTGTCCGGCCGCCCGCGCCGCCGCCGCCAGGTAGAGCAGGTTGACGGGGTGCTGGACCATGCTCCGCTCCAGCGCTCCCATGATCTTGGGCGGACGGATGTGAAGAATCTTCATGAGGCCCGGGACCCCTTGACCGACTTCCGGTAAAGCCAGGCCAGCATGATTATTGCCGTCGCGCCGGCGACAACGGCAATGCCCTGGCTGGTGGACAGGCCGATGAGCGGCGCCGTGCCGCGGGGGTCGCCCCGGAAAAATTCGAGGATGAACCGGGCCACCGCGTAGAGCAGAACCATGGCCCAGAACACCTGGCCCTGAAATTTCTTGTGGCGCGACATCAGGACCAGGACGCCGAAGATGATGAGCACGGCCAACACTTCGTAGATCGGCGTCGGATGCACCGGCATCTGGGCCAGCCCGAGCGCCGGGTGCGACGGCGGATAGACGATGCCCCACCAAAGGCCAGGAGCGAACTTGCCGTAGCAGCAGCCGTTCAACAGGCACCCGATCCGGCCCACCGCCAGATTAATCATGGCCACGGGCGCCAGGAGATCGCACCACAACGCGAGTGGAAGCTGATGGCGCTTTATGTAAACCACACCCGCCAGCACCGACGCGATGAATCCGCCGTAAAAGACCAGGCCGCCGTTCCAGATGCGGTAGATCTCCCGCGGATCGTCAATGAACCGGCGGTAGTCCACGATCATGAACATCACGCGCGCGCCCACGATCGCGAACACGAAGAGCCACAGGCTCGCGTCCACCACGTGCACCGGGTCGAGCTTCAGCCGCCTGGCCTCCAGGAGCGCATACCCCAGGCCGGCCAGGTACGCCAGCGCCACGAACACGCTGTAGGAATAGACGGGGAAAGACCCGATATGAAAAAGCACCGGCCGCATGGCTGGGACCCCCTCAGGGCGTCACCCGGTCCTCCGGCCCGGAAGCCCGGTCAAGCGCATCGCCCGGCGGAGCACCCGGCGGGTCGTCCGGCGCAGCCTCCGCGCCGCCTTCCTCCCGCGCCCGCTCCGGGCTCCCCCCGAACAGCGCGTCGAGCAGCAGGAGCGCGATGCCCGCGCTGATGAACATGTCGGCGAAGTTGAAGATCGGCCAGGTCAGGTCCGTGCCCGGCACGGCGAGCGGGACGCGGATGAAATCAATCACCACGCCCCACCGGAAGCGGTCAATCAGGTTGCCGAGCGCACCGGCAAGGATCAGGTACAGCGCGGCGGGGATGCGCCAGTTGCCCGGCGGCGACGCGATCAGCAGCCGGAGCATGATCATGGCGGCGAGCAGGTTGATGCCGGCGAAGAACCATAGGCGCCAGGGGTCGGGCAGGTTCTGGAGCAGGCTGAAGGCGATGCCCGGATTCTCGGCGTAACGGAGTTCGAGGAGGCCGCGGATCAGGGTGACGGGCCGGGCGGGCGACAGATGGGCGATGATCAGTCCCTTGGCGAACTGGTCGGCGAGGGCCAGGGCCGGGGTGATGATGATGGCCGCCTTGTACTTGTTCAGCAAATTCCGGGAACCTCCGCGGTACTGCTGACATCAGGGATGCATAAGTTTGCTTGCATTTTTTTATAACCACAGATGAACACGGATCAACACGGATAAAAGGAATGATATTGGAAAAAATCAGTGTTCATCCGTGTTCATCTGTGGTTATCCGTTTAATTCCATTTTGGGGTTGCAGCCTTAGTCCGCACCAGATGCTCAACGCGCGTCCGGGTCCGGGCCGGCGTCAGCGCACTCTTCCGGCGCCGGCACGGCATCAGGGGCCTCGGAAGCTTCCGGAGCTTCCGTGCTTTCCCGGGCCAAGAGCGTGTCCAGCACCAGCATGATGATGCCGATGGTGATGAAGGTGTCCGCCAGGTTGAAGGTCGGCCAGTAATAGCGCGACGGCGGCCACACCTGCATCTTGATGAAGTCCACCACCGAGCCCCACCGTAACCGGTCAGTCAGGTTGCCGAGCGCGCCGGACAATATGAAGGACAGGGCCAGCGGCAGCCGGAGCGAGCCGCCCGGCGCCTGCCGGAACAGGTGCGCGATGATCAGCACCGCGATGGTGGTGATGCTGAAAAAAAACGGGGTGCGCCATGCCTCCGGAAAGTTCTGCAACAGCCCGAAGGACATGCCCGAGTTCTCCGCGTACTGGAACTGCAAAAACCCCGGGATGAGCACGATCACCCGCACCGGCGACAGTACCTCCCGTATCACGCTCTTGGAAACCTGGTCCATCAAGATCAGCGCCGGGGCCGCCGCCAATAATGCCTTGTATTTAAGCTGCAACTAAATGCCTCCGCTCGAACAACCTTATAAATGGGTTTGTGGTTTGTTGTTTGCGGTTTGTGGTTAACCCCAAACCACAAATCCCAAACACACTTGTCCAAAATAGACATCAAGAAAAACGCCAAGACGCCAAGAGCGCCAAGGTTCGCCAAGAAAAACCGGATGTTTCTTGGCGGCAAGTCTCGGAAAAAGACGCACCGCCTTGACTCCAACCTTCTTGGCGAACCCGCTGACGGGAACGCCAAGAAAGATTAAACTGCCGGGAGGCCGGCTTGAAAATTTAATAAAAACATCGCCCTTGGCGTTCTTGGCGTTTTTCTTGTGCCTTTATTTTGGACAGCACTGAACCCCAAACTACAAACTATTTTTTAACCACCTCTTCCGGCGTGGCGATCCTTCCTTTTACAGCGGAGGCGGCGGCCACGGCGGGGTTGGCCAGGTAAACTTCACTTTTCACGTGCCCCATGCGGCCCACGAAGTTGCGGTTGGTGGTGGCCACGGCGCGCTCGCCCGGGGCCAACACTCCCATGTGGCCTCCCAGGCACGGCCCGCAGGTGGGGGTGGAGAAGGCCGCGCCGGCGCTGATGAAGATGTCCATGAGCCCTTCCCGCATGGCCTGGCGCTGGATGATGGGGGTGGCCGGGATCACGATCATGCGCACGTTCGGGTGCACCTTGTGGCCGGAAAGCACCTTGGCCGCCGCGCGCAGGTCCTCGATCCAGCCGTTGGTGCACGAGCCCACCACCACCTGGTCAATCGTGATGTCGCCGCACTCCGCCGCCGGCTTCACGTTGGCCGGCGAGTGCGGCAGCGCCACCACCGGCGTTATCTCGCCGACCTCGATCAGGATCTTGTTCGCGTAATTGGCGTCGGAATCGCTGGTGAAAAACTTGGGCTTGCGGCCGTGGGTGCGGCCCTTGATCCAGTTCCTGGTCTTGTCATCGGCGGCGAAGATGCCGTTCTTGGCCCCGGCTTCCACCGCCATGTTGCAGATGGTGAACCGGTCGGCCATGGTGAGTGCCGCGACCGCCGGTCCCGCGAACTCGAGGGTCTGGTAGCGCGCGCCCTCGACCCCGATCCGGCCGATCAGCGTCAGCACCAGGTCCTTGCCCGAGACCCAGTCGTTGCGCTCTCCCCGGAACTCGACCTTGATCGTCTCCGGCGCCTTGAGCCAGACCTCGCCCGTGGCAAAAGCCGCCGCCAGGTCGGTCGAGCCCACTCCCGTCGAAAACGCCCCCAGCGCGCCGTAGGTGCAGGTATGGCTGTCCGCGCCGATCACCAGGTCGCCGGGCAGCACCAGGCCCTGCTCCGGCAAGAGCGCGTGCTCGATGCCCGCGCGGCCGCACTCGAAAAAATGCGCGATCTTGTATTTCCGGGCGAACTCGCGCATGATCTTCACCTGCTCGGCCGCGGCGATGTCCTTGGCCGGCTGGAAATGGTCGGGGACCAGCGCGATCTTGGTCCGATCGAACACCTCGGCCGCGCCCGTCTTCTCGAACTCCTGGATGGCCAGCGGCGCCGTGATGTCGTTGCCGAGCGCCAGGTCAATCTTGCCCATGATGAACTCGCCCGCGCCCACCCGCTTCGCGCCCGCGTGCTCGGCCAGGATCTTTTCCGTTATCGTCATGCCCATGATTCTTGAGCCTCCTTGTCATCGTCCGGCCCATCCCGCGGTGGCGGGATGGGCCGGCCCGCGCTGCTGAATTATAAATACGGAGCTTCGCCCTTCGTGCTTCCCGGATGGTTCTTCTTCTTGTAATCGAGCTTGTTCAGCGCATCCACGTAGGCCTTGGCAGAGGCCACGATGATGTCGGTGTGCGCGCCGAAGCCCGTGACCTCGATCCCGTCCTCCTCGATCCGCACCCGGACCTCGCCCTGCGCGTCGGTGCCGCCGGTGATGGCGTTGACCGAGAAAAGCAGCAGCTTGGACCTGGTCCCGGTCAGCTTGGCGATGGCCTTGAACGCCGCGTCCACCGGCCCGTCCCCGAACTCGGCGTCGCGTTGCAGGTAGCCGTCAATGTCCAGCCTGACGGAGGCCGTCGGCATCACCTGCGAGCCGGACGTGATGTTGATGTAGTCCAGCCGGTAGCGCTTGGGCACCTGGATCACCTCGTCCATGATCAGGGCCTCCAGGTCCTCGTCGAAAATCTCCTTCTTCTTGTCCGCGAGCGCCTTGAAGCGCTTGAAGGCCTTCTCCTGCTGCTCGTCCGAGAGCTCGAACCCCAGCTCCTCCATCCTGGTCTTGAAGGCGTGCCGGCCCGAGTGCTTGCCCATCACCAGCTTGTTTCCGGGAAGGCCCACCGACTCCGGCGTCATGATCTCGTAAGTGAGCTTGTTCTTGAGCACGCCGTCCTGGTGGATGCCCGACTCGTGCTGGAAGGCGTTTCTGCCCACCACTGCCTTGTTCACGGGCACCGCGAGACCCGTGATCTTGCGGATCAGGCGGGAGGAAGGGTAAATCTGCTCGGTCACAATCCCGGTACTGAGGTCGAGCGCCGCGCCGCGCGTCTTGATCGCCATCGCGATCTCCTCCAACGCCGCGTTGCCCGCGCGCTCGCCCAAGCCGTTCACGGTGCACTCGACCTGGCGCGCGCCCGCGATCACGCCGGCCAGGCTGTTGGCCACCGCGAGGCCCAGGTCGTCGTGACAGTGCACCGACACCACCACCTTCTCGATGCCGGGGACCTCCCGCATCACCTTGGTGATGATCTCCGACATCTCCATGGGAATGGCGTAACCCACGGTGTCCGGGATGTTGATCACCGCCGCGCCGGCCTGCACCGCGCCCGCCACCATCTTCACCAGGAAATCCGGGTCGGTGCGCGTCGCGTCCTCGCACGAGAACTCGACGTTCGCCGTGTACTTCCTGGCGTAGCTTACCGCCTGCATCATCTCCTCGTAAACCTGCTCCCGCGTCATCTTGAGCTTGTGCTTGAGGTGGATGTCGCTGGTGGCCAGGAACACGTGGATGCGGGGGTTCTCGCCGCCCTTGATCGCATCCCAGGCCCGGTCTATGTCCTCTTTTTTGGTCCGCGACAGGCCCGCGATCTGGCAGTCGCGCACCTCGTCCGCGATCCGCTTCACCGACAGAAAATCGCCCTCCGAGGAAATCGGAAAGCCCGCCTCGATCACGTCCACGCCAAGCTTCTCCAACTGCCTGGCCACGATGATCTTCTCTTCCGCGTTCATCGTCGCGCCCGGGGACTGCTCCCCGTCGCGCAGCGTCGTGTCAAATATATATACCCGGTCGCCCATGACTGTCTCCTTCGGTAACCCGAAAATATTTTCCGGGATTGTAAGCGAATTCAGTTAACCACAGATGAACACGGATGATAATTTATTCTTATCTGTGTTGATCTGTGTTCATCTGTGGTTTGAAAAGAACCCGGCCCTTTAAAGGGTCCGGATCAACCGATCACCCGGAACGGCGGCTCCTGGTCCTGCCGCGCCTGTTTCCGGGCTTGTTTGGCCTTTTGCTTTTCCAGCTTCCTCCGCACGCGCATGTCGCGCCGCAATCGGCGCTGCCCCATGCGCAGCTCGCCCTCCCGCCGGCGGATGATCACCCCGCCCTCGATCAGCCCGATGGCGAGGTAAATCATGCCCGCGCCGAACAGCGTGATCTCCGGCCGCGCCATGAAAATCGCGATTACCGCGGCCAGCCCCACCAGCGGGAACACCGGCCCGTACTTCTTGAAGTTCACGTCCTTGAAGGTGCGGAACCGGATGTTCGAGACCATGAGCAGGGAAAGCATGACCACCCAGATAAGCATCCCCCCCCGAACCACGTAGGCGTCGGGGGGCAAGCCAGCTCCTTCTTTTCCGTAAAGCTCCGGGTGGTACTCGATATGCATCAGCACCATTATGATAATCAAGACGGCCGCGCCCGGGCTCGGGATGCCCCGGAAATGGCGGCGCGACTCCTCCTCTCCCGTCAGCGTGTTGAACTTGGCCAGCCGGATGGCCGCGCAGGCCAGGTACATGAAGGCCACGGCCCAGCCCAGCCGGCCGAAGGCGTCGAGCGCCCAGAAATACGAGAGCATGGCCGGCGCGAACCCGAACGCGATCAGGTCGGAGAGCGAGTCGTATTCCATGCCGAAGGCGGAGGTGCTGTGGGTGAGCCGGGCCACTCGGCCGTCGAGCAGGTCGCAGATGCCCGCCGCCACCAGGGCCCAAGCCGCTTCCCTGAACCGGCCGTTCACCGCCATCATGATCGAGAAGAAGCCGAAGAACATGGCCGACGTGGTGATGGCGTTGGGCAGGAACTTGATGCCCCGCCGCCGCTTCTCCTCCAGCGCGACCTCCGCGATGATCTCCTTGTCCAGATCGTCCAGGGGCTGATTGATGTCCGTGTCGCTCATTTGAGCCTCCCCAGAATGCTCTCGCCGGCCTTGACCCGGTCCCGAGGCTGCACGATCACCACGGCCTCCAGCGGCAGGTACACGTCCAGCCGCGACCCGAACTTGATGAGACCCATCCGCTGACCGATCTCGACCTCCTTGCCCGCCCGAACGTAGCTCACGATCCGACGCGCGATGAACCCGGCGATCTGCACGAACATGTAGTCTCTACCCTGCCGGTCCCGCACGATCACCGCGTTCTGCTCGTTGTCCGCCGAGGCCTTGTCCAGACTTGCGTTGAAAAACTTGCCCTTCGAGTAAACAGCGTCCACCACGGTGCCCGAGCGCGGGACCCGGTTCACGTGCACGTCCAGCGGCGACATGAAAATCTCGATCTTCTTCATCCGCCGAAACAGGTAGCGGTCCTCGTCAACCTCGTGGACCTTGAGCACCCGCCCGTCCGCCGGGCTCACGTAAACGTCGTCGTCCGGCGGGAGCTTGCGCTCAGGGTTTCTGAAAAACCACGCCGAAAACAAGGCAAACAGCCCCAGCGGGAAAGTCAGCCACCACCTCCCCAGCGGCAGCGTCACCATGAACAGGGCCACCGACGCGTAAATATAGCCGTGCCCCTCCTTGGCGAAGATCATGTCCTTGTTTTGCATCAATTGAGCCTTTTAAAAACCGCCAAGGCGCCAAGAACGCCAAGGAATTCAGGAAATAATAATTCTTTTTATTCCGTCCTTGAGAACGGATACATTAAAGTTAATGAGAAGCCCCAGCATTTTTCCGGTCGCCTTCATATAAGACATAAGCTGCGCCGTATGGATGGGCGCCAAGGAGTCAACGGCTTTAATTTCGACAATCAAATCGTTTCCGGCCAGGAGATCAAACCGTCCTTCCCCGACTTTTTGACCCTTATATCCGATCTCGATCTTGGGCTGCCGAATAAAGGGAATGCCCCGCTCTTTGAGTTCGATGCATAACGCCTCTTCATATACGCTTTCAATGTAGCCCGGTCCTAACGTTTTATGCACTTCAATGGCGGCCCCAATGACCTTATGGGCCAAACTATCCAACTTCTCATCCGGCTCTCTCCTTAAAGGGCTTCTCAATGCCATCATCATTTCCTTCCGGCTCAAATAAAAAATTCTTCTTGGCGTTCTTGGCGCCTTGGCGGTTCATCTTACTTGGCCCTGGGGTCCTCCTTGGCCTCGATCCACTGCATCATCTTGCGCAGCTCCTTGCCGACCTTCTCGATCTGATGGTTCCAGCCCTGTTTTTCCAGGGCCAGGAACACCGGCTTGCCCGCCTTGTTCTCCAGGATCCACTCCCGGGCGAACTCGCCGGACTGGATCTCGCCAAGGATCTTCTTCATCTCCTTCCTGGTCTCCTCGGAGATGATGCGCTTGCCCCGCGTCATGTCGCCGTACTCGGCGGTGTTGGAGATGGAGTAGCGCATGTAGCTCATGCCGCCGACCACCATCAGGTCCACGATCAGCTTCAATTCGTGCATGCACTCGAAATATGCGATCTCCGGCTGGTACCCGGCCTGGACCAGCGTGTCGAAGCCGGCCTTCACCAGCTCGGTCACGCCGCCGCACAGCACGCACTGCTCGCCGAACAGGTCCGTCTCCGTCTCCTCTTTAAACGTCGTCTCGATCACGCCGGCCCGGGTGGCGCCGATGCCCTTGGCATAAGCCAGCGCCATCTGCCTGGCCTTGCCCGACGCGTCCTGGTAAATGGCGATCAGCGCCGGCACGCCCGCGCCCTCCTCGTACTGGCTGCGCACCAGGTGGCCCGGGCCCTTGGGCGCCACCATGAACACGTCCACGTCCTTGGGCGGGATGATCTGGTGAAAATGGATGTTGAAACCGTGCGAGAACAGGAGCGCGTTGCCCTTTTTCAGGTGCGGCTCGATGAACTGCTTATACACGTCGGCCTGGTGCTCGTCCGGGACCAGCATCTGGATGATGTCCGCAACCTTGGCCGCCTCGTCCGCGGCAACCGGCTTGAACCCGTGCTTTTGCGCGAGCTTGTAATTGTCCGTGCCCGGCAGCTCGGAAACCACCACGGGAACGCCCGAGTCGCGCAGGTTCTGCGCCTGGGCGTGGCCCTGGCTCCCGTAACCGATGATGGCGACCGTCTTTCCCTTTAAAAGTTTAAGGTCCGCGTCCTTGTCATAATACATCTTGGCCATGCTCATCCCTCCTTGAAGTTATCCGCGTATTATAGCGTTTTTTCGCCGTTAGTACCAAAAAGGTTTGAGGCGTGGGGCTTGAGGTTTGGGGCTTGAGGCTTGAGGCTTGAGGCCGGAGAGCGCCTCCTCAAGCCTCAGGCCTCAAGCCTCAAGCCTTTCACTCAAGCCTTTCCCCGTTTGACAGCCGGGCGATCGGATAGTATCATTACGGGTCTTGACAGGAGGTAAACGAAGATGTCTCGTGTATGTGATATTTGCGGCAAGCGCCCGCTGGTCGGAATGAAAGTGAGCCACTCTCACCACCGGACCAAGAAGCGGACCCTGCCCAACCTGCAGACCGTCAAGGTCCAGACCGCCAAAGGGCCAAAGCGCATGACCGTCTGCACCCGCTGCATCCGCTCCGGAAAAATCACCAAAGCGGCGTGAGTTAAATCGCCCATCACCCAGCCCGGCTTTAATCGGCCGGGCTTTTTATTTTGGAGTGCGCCGGCACGACGGCGCTTTCATTAAAGCCGGGATCGGAGACCGAGCTTAAGCAATCGTACGAGCCCGCATCACGGACCATGAAAGATCAATGAAAGCGGCGTCGTGCCGCCGCACTCCAAATTCGCTTGGCCTCCCTCTTTGGGGCTTCACGCTTTCCGATGCCCCACCACCTGCGCGATGCGCAGCGCCTGGTTGCTCTTCAGGCCCATCAGCTTGGTGACGTTGTCGTAGCGCACCAGCGCGAACACGCATGAGGAGAGGCCGAGCGCGGCGGCTTGGAGGTAGGTGTTCTGGACCATGCATCCGATTTCGAGGTCGGCCCACGGGTTCTCGCCCTTCCTGAACCGGCTCTTGTTGGCCACGTAGAGCACGATCATGCCGGCGCTCCGGAACTCCGGCTGGATCGGGACCTCGCTCCGGATGTCCTGAGCCAGCACCTTGACGAGCCGGTGCTTCTTGTTGTCGAACTCGTAAACCCCGTCCGGCAGCGCCACGTACACGTCCACCGGGTACAGCGCGACCGCGGAGGGCGTGGTCCGATGGCCGTCATCCCGGTTCACCCCGGTCATGGCCCAGAACAGCCGCGAAAGCTCCTCTTTGGTCAGCGGCCGGTCCTTGTCGAATGAGCGCTCCGTTTTCCGCTCCAAAAGCGCCTGCTCCAGCGTCACTGTCCCGTTCTTCTCGAACGGCGGCAGCAGGATCACGCCCGGCCCCGCCTCTCCGGCCGCCGCGCCCGGGTCCGACGGCAGCCCCTTGGCCCAAACCTTGACCCCCTTAAGCGCCGCGGCAATACCCACTCCCACCGCCGCGACCTTCCCGAAAAACCATCTTCTCTCACTGTCCATGAGACAGCCTCCTTTCTCAAATTTTCAGCCCGCGGGATCAGCGCATGAAGCTCGATTCAAAGAAGAGAGATCGTGCGGGAATAAATAACATTAGCTGCATCCGTGAACGCCGAAGCAGGGTCAAGGCGGGTGGTCTTATCAAAAGGCCAGATCAAGTCCCCCTTGGCGTTATAAATCGCCAGGGCGAAGCCTTCGAATTTGCCGTAGGCGTTATTCGGCCTCTCCCGGGGCACCGATCTTTTGCAAATATTCAGGACCTTTTTGAGATCGGATTCCGTGACCGCCCATTCGGGAAAGGAAATCACCCCGAGGACCGCGCACATGGGGAAGCGTTCGTGAAGGTTGGTGGTGAACGCGAGCAGATCGTTAAGGCCGTTTTGCCAGTTTTTGCGGAAGCTATCCTGGCTCTGGAAATGCTTGGGGTCCGCCGCCAAGATCAGCCCGGCCCTGTCATCCCAGAGCCAATTATCCACCTCCTGGTTGCGGATGGCGCCCAGGAAGCGTTTCCCTTTATGCTGTATCTTCCATTTCCCTTCAGGGACAATTTCCCGGAGATGGGTTTCAATACATTTCGCGGTCCATTCTTGCAAGACATTGGCCAATGCCTGCTGGCTCTTTTTCTCGAAGGGGCCGTGAGGCCCGGCGGGCAGTTTCGGCTTTACAATTTTATTCCAGTTTTGGATTTCAATGGATTCCATTTTGCTTGTGCTTTCTTCTCTCAATGAGCTTGCATAAGATTGTCCGGGCGTTATCCGAGTCTTCTTTATTCAGCCATTTGGGTTTGACCACTTTATCCACCACGTCGAGACCCCGGTAATACTCCTTGTTTCTGATCAGCGCATCTACATCATCGAAGATCGCTTCCAGTTTTTCGACCGGCTCGGGGATGGGGATTTTGTTGGCCTCTCCCGGCATCAATTCCAGCACGCCGCCGCCATAGCTTCTTCCCATGATTTCACAAAAGATCAGGGTCGAAGTGTTAAGGAACCCCGTTACGTACCGCTTCCCCAAGGCGGGCTCGTTCCACCGGACGCGATGGATCGTATCGGTGGACGCGAGCTTTTTGTTAAGATGGACAAGCCGGGGCATCTCCCCTGCTTGCCGAAGCAAGAGCGCTTGCGCCGGCCAAATGCCGGGCACGGCATACCATGGCTCGCGAATTCTGCATTTATAACGGCTGTTAACCCCCATTTCCATTCCATGTTTTAAATAGCTTTTCAATTGCGGCGGCAAATTTTTTATGGGTTCGTCCGTCATCAATACATACAATGGCCGTCCGTCTCGCGCGAGCCTGCCGAAATCCTGAGTGGAAAAATTCAACCCGGAAAGGTCGCGGGCCGAGGAGATGATCGGCTGCATGTATTCCTGACCGATATTTTCGGCCAACCCTTTCTTCAGCAGGAAGAACGAATTGTCGCCCGTCACGACTCCAACCTCGACTCTTCCGTGGTCCTTGATGGCCTTCCAATTAAGGCGCGAAAACAGGCCATCCAGAAATCTCCGTTCTTTATCATCAAGAAAAAGATGCGTCCATTTTGACGTCCATGACCAGACTGGGGCCGGCTCCAACCGCTCCAATTCCCCGTCCTCCAGATCCGAAAAACTGATGCTGAAAAGTCCCTCTGGTCCCGACCGGTCTTTTTCACAGAGCAGCAGGACAACGGATTGCTGCACGGAGCTGAACAGCTCATGGCCGGGCAGGCAAACAATAACCCTGCGGAAAAATGAAAGCAGATGGCGCCGGATCTCCTCGGCATAATTGATATGCAAAAGCTCTTCAGGGATCACGAAAGCCAGCCGGCCCGTTTCAGTGAGGAGCTGGGAACTCAAAGCCAGAAACGGCGCCCACGTGCTCATGAGCCGAGAGGGATTGAGGCCCATGGTCCGCATGTGCCAGAAGGCCAGGTCCCGGCTTTTATCCGAGAACAGGTGGGAACGGATAAAGGGAGGGTTCCCGACCACGACGTCGAACCTGGGCGCGGTCTCGAACCACTCAAAAAAATCCGCGCGCTCGGCGCCGGACCTTGACGCGGCAATGGGATCAATATCAACTCCCAAGCAGGTCGGATGCGGATTGCCCAGGTCGGCCAATCGGGTCCGCGCCGCAGCGAGAAACACCCCTTCTCCGCAGGCTGGATCACAAACACGGTCATGAGGCGATCGGACGGCCCATCTTACCAGGGAGGAGGCGATACGCGGGGGCGTATAAACGGCTCCCAGAGTTTTTTCGATCCTTCCGTTTTTTTTATAGCGGCTTTTGGGTGTTCCCATTTCGCTTTCTATCTTCCAATCAATACAACTATTATAGAATGCGGTTATAACGCCGTCAATGAACGACTCCGGCATGTATTAAAAGTCCCCATCCTCCAGTCCCGCGTACATCTGTTCGAAGACCTTGCCGAACTTCTGGTTCAGCACCTTTCTTTTGAGCTTCATGGTGGGGGTGATCTCGCCCAGGTCCTGCTGGAACTGGCGGTCGAGGATTTGGATCTTCTTGATGGTCTCGTGCTTGGGCAGGTTTCTGTTGAGCACGGAGATGCGGGTCTCGATCATCTTTTTGGTCTCGGGCTTTTGCGAGAGCTCGGCGAAGTCCTTGAAGGCGATGCCTTCCTTTTGCGCCCAGGCGATGGCGGCTTCCTCGTCCAGGGTGATGATGGCGGAGAGGAACTTCATGCGGTCGCCGAAGACCAGGGCCTCGGAGATATAGAGGTCGGTCTTGAGTATGTTCTCGATGTTTTGCGGAGAGATGTTCTTGCCGCCGGCGGTGATGATGATGTCCTTTTTTCGGTCGGTGATATAGAGGAATCCGTCGTCGTCAATGCGTCCGATGTCTCCGGTGTGGAACCATCCGTCGTCCGCGAACTCGTCGCGGATGGGCCCGTCCTTGCTGTAGTAGCCCATGAACACGTTGGGCCCGCGGACCATGACCTCGCCGTCGGCGGCGATTTTCACCTCGGTTCCGGGCAGGACCTGGCCCACGGAGCCGAAGCGGACGCAGTCCGGCCGGTTGATGGTTGACGGAGCGGAGGTCTCGGTCATGCCCCATCCCTCGATGATGAGGATGTCGAGGGCGTGGAAGAACTCGATGATGTCCTTGGAGATGGGGGCGGCCGCGGACACGAAGAAGCGGATGCGGCCGCCGAACTTCTGCTTGATGGTGCTGAACACCAGCTTGTCCGCCAGCGCGTACTTGAGCTTCAAGCCCAGCGGCAGCGGCTTTGAAGCGAGCTTGTACGGGCCCACTTCCTTTCCCACTCCCATGGCCCAGGCGAAGATTTTTTGCTTGGTGGGAGAGCTGGCCGCGATGTTTTTCTGGATGCCCGCGTACATTTTTTCGTAGAGGCGGGGCGCGCCCAGGATCAGGGTGGGCCGGATCTCGGCGACGTTGGCCGCGATCTTGTCCAGGCCCTCGCCGATGGCGATGGTGATGCTGGCGAAGATGGCGTTGAAGATCCCTCCGATACGCTCGTACACGTGGGCATAGGGCAGGATGGAGAGGGTCATGTCCGAGTCCTGGTCCAGCTTGAGGATCTTGTCAATCGCCTCGTGCACGGCCAGGATGTTGCCGTGCGTGATCATGGCGCCCTTGGGCGGGCCGGTGGTGCCGGAGGTATAGACCATGGTGCACAGGTCGTCAGGCTTGAGGGCGGCCGTGCGCTCCTTGAGCGCGTTCGGTTTCCCGGCCTTGACCTCGCGGCCCAGCTCGCGGAGCTTGCTCAGCGAGATCACGTCCGGAGCGGGATCGTCAAGCGCGTCCAGGCTGATGATCTTCGTGAGCGCCGGCATGGTCTCCTTGCGGTCCGCGAGCTTCTGGTACTGGCCTTGGCCCGAGATCACGATGAAGCGCGAGCCGGAGTGGCTCACGATGTATTCAACCTCGTGCGGCAAGTTGGACGGGTAGATGGTCACGACGACCGCGCCCGCCGCCAAAAGGCCCAGGTCCGCGTAGATCCAGTCCAGCCGGTTCTCCGCCAGGATCGCGACCCGCTCGCCCGCCTGAAGGCCCAGGCTCAAAAAGCCGTTCCCGATGTCCTTGACCGCGTCCGCGACCTCGCTCCAGGCAACGTCGCGCCACTCGCCGCCCTCCTTGTTCTTGAACAGCGTGCGGCCCGGGCGCTCCCCGGCCATCTTGAAAAATTTCTCCGGTATGCTTCTGTCTTCCATTTTTTTCCTCCATCCCCCCTACTCGGTCCCCGGCTCGAGACCGGAGTCTAATCTTACTATAAGCTGTGAATCTCATGCAACGAGAGGGCGGCGCCGGAGGAGATCGTAGGCCGTATTGTCTCACACAGAGGCACAGAGAACCTAGCGCGGCCTAAGGCCGCAACCAAAGAATTTATTAACAAGGGAGCCTCTTGCAAAAAGATTCCGGGGGGTAGCGCCGGCATCTTGCCGGCAACGTAACCCCCTAATATTACTGGTGCCTGTTTTTGCCGCCAAGATGGCGGCGCTACATTTTGCAAGAGGCTCAAGGATATTCAGGATACCAAGGATAAGACTTTCTTATCCTTAATATCCCGTGCATCCTTGTTCATTCTTTCAGCCAGTCGAACATGGCGTTGCGAAAAGTGCAAAGAAATTTATGCATCTTACATCAGTGCTGTCCAAAATAAACGGACCGGAGAACCGCCAAGACGCCAAGAGCGCCAAGGATTATTTTTTAACACGATTTCAAGAGGGCTTTGGTGCAAATGTTTTTTGCTTGGCGCTCCCGTCGGCCGGTTCGCCAAGCCGGTTGGGGCCAACGCTCCGGAGCTGTTTTTTGCTGGGCCGCAAGAAAACATCATGATTTACTTGGCGATTCCTGGCGCTCTTGGCGTCTTGGCGGTTTTCTTACGGCCTATTTTGGACAAGAGTGATCTTACATGTTAGTAGTACAGAGTAAGAAGCATTGATTTACTCTCTGCGTTCTCTGTGCCTCTGCGCGAGATAGACTCTTTATGGTTCCGACAACTCCGCCGGGCCTTCAATCCGCGGGATAGATGAAGACGGAGTGGATGGGCTGGGCCGGGTTGACGGTTAGGCTCACGTATCCGGCAACGGGGTCATGGGAGTATGACCAGGTGCCGTCGGTGTCGGAGCACTCGACGCCGACGCCGTCCGGGTACTGGTACTCGGGGATGGCGATGAGGGTCGGGCCGGCGGCGGCCGGGCTGTTCATGAAGGTCATGTTAAAGCTTTTGGTGGGCTCGTCGAAACTATAGGACATCAATAGCCCGGCGGTCGCCGCCGGATACGGCCGGGAAACGTAGTCCAAAAGCGCCGGCTTCTCCAGCTTGGTGTCGTATTCCATCAATCCCTGCGCCGTGTTGTCGTGCTGGCGCAGGCCCCACCAGGTGCCGCTCACCAGGTATTGTTCCTGGAACCGGAACTCGGCGCGCATCCAGTCCTCGGCAATGGGCTGGGAGCCGCCGACCGCGAACTCGCCGATGTAGAGCGGAACGCCCTGCCGCGCGGCCTCCATGACCCCCCGCTCGATGTCGGCCCGGAGCGGCTCCGGTCCAATGTAAGTTCCGCTGTGCCCGCCGGCGGTGCCCCCGGTGTAGTTGTGGGTCGAGTACACGATGTTATTGAAGGGCATGGCGGTGAAATCATTATCGTAGACGTCGTGCATGATCGAGCACTCGTAAACGATGATGGTCATGGGGTCAACGGCCCGGATGCGCCGGATCAGCTCTTCATGGAAAGGCTGGAGGATGTCCTGGTCGAACTCGACCGGGCGGCCGCCCCAGATGTCGCCGGGCTGCGGCTCGTTGAAAACGTCGTAGGCGATGACGGCAGGATTGTCCTGGTAACGCGCGGCCATCATCTCCCACATCTCCATGTATTCCTCGCGCGCGTCCATGTCCAGCCAGAAGTCGGCGGAGGCCCGCGTCATCTGGGTGTAAGCGTCGGGACCGTCAATGGGGCAGTCATCGCGGGCCCATTCGGGAAGGGCCCACGGCGGCGCGCCGTTGCCCCGGCCGCCCGGATCGAAGCAGGTTGACCAGTTCCACTGGTGCATGTTGAGGATCACGCCGATGCCCTCCTGCGCCGCGAACGCGATGGCCGGATCAACCCAGGTCGCCAGGTGATCCTCGTCGTACGCGTCCCGGTCGGGCTCGATGAACTCCCAGGAAACGGTGAGGCGGACCACGTTGAAGCCCCAGCGCCGGATCAACTGGAAGTCCTCGAGCGCCGGCGGCTGATCGTCGAAGAGCATGGACTCGATCCCGTTGTAATTCACCCCGCGCCAGATCACGGTCCGGCCCTGAGCGTCTATGATCCATTGGCCGCGGGTGGAAAGAGGATAGGCCGTCCCGCTGACGCTCCGGCCGCCACTCCCCTTGAAATCGCACCCCGGACCCGCGGCCAGCAGCCACGCGGCCAACAAAACCCATCCCGCCCGTTTCCATTTGCCCATCATCACTCCCGCGATAAAAGTCAGTACCTCATGATGTAATGAGATTTAAAGCGCAAAGACGCAAAGAGCGCAAAGGAACCAATTTTTCTCACCCGCCGGAATGTCTTTCCGCCTGGACGGCAAATCCAGACTGAATGCTATTCTTTTCAATATTCTCTGCACTCTTGTCCAAAATAGGCCGTAAGAAAACCGCCAAGACGCCAAGAACGCCAAGGATCGCCAAGTAAATCATGATGTTTCTTTGCGGTCCGGCAAATAACAACTCAGGAGCGTTGGCCCCAACCGGCTTGGCGAACCGGCCGACGGGAGCGCCAAGCAAGAAACATTCGCACCCAAGCCCTCTTAAAATCTTGTTAAAAAAAATCCTTAGCGCTCTTGGCGTCTTGGCGGTTCTCCGGTCCGTTTATTTTGGACAGCACTGTATTCTCTGCGTTCTTCGCGTCTTTGCGCTGAAAAAAGACCTTACCACATTATTAGGCTTGACCTGCCCGCGCCTTGACAATGCTTCGGGTAAATTGTTATACAATACACATAATCTTGTCAACCTGCCGGCCGGCGATGACCGGGATCGCAGAGTAGGGAGGGTTTTCGGGTGAAGGCAAAACGGCTTCGCGTGGTTGTGGCGGCGGCGCTCGTTGGGCTCGGCCTCATCGGATGCGGCAAGTCCGACAATGCCTCTTCCGCCGCCGCGCCGGTTTTCAATCTTAACTTCATCGGCGGACAGATTGTGCCCGGCGAGAGGCCGGCCGCCGCGCCCGGGCCGTCCGCTCCCGTGATCCGCGACACCGACTATTACCCGATCACCCGGCAGGGCGGCAGCCTTCACGGCGTCATCACGTTTGACGACGACGACTACACGGGCGTGACCACTTTGGTGCTGCAGTTCGAGGGCTCGGGCCAGTATTTCACCTTTGATGTGACGCCGCTCGACGACCCCCTCAATCCGGGGACCACCACCATCAATTTCACCATCAGCCTGGACCCGCTGTTCCTGCCCGGGACCTACACCCTTTACATGGGCCTGATTGACGAGGACGGCAACGTGGGCGATTACGTGGCCCGGCTTCTGGTGGTGAAGTCGCTCGCTGATCTGACCATCGCCTCGCTCGATCCGGCTGACGGGTCCGCGGACGTGGGCGCGAACGCGGTGGTGCGCGCGGAATTTTCCCAGCAGGTGCTTGACGGCGAGGCCGAGATCGTGGTGGAAAAGGGCGGCGCTCCGGTGGCCGGGACCACGCGGCTCAGCTCCGACGGCCGGACCATGGTCTTCACGCCCGATGACCTGTTCGAGCCCGGCGCCGTTTACCAGGCCACCGCCGCCATCCTGGTGAGCGGCGTGTCCCGGTCATCCGCTTTCACCATCCTGAACCCGCCGCCGCTCTCCGACCCCTCGGCCCTGGCCGACCTGGTCTTTGCCCTCAACCTGGCCGAGGACAACCTGGTCGAGCCGCGGGAGGGCAAGGCCCTCTTCAGCATCATCTCCGTGCTGCCCGCCATCCTGACCAAGGTGGTGAGCGTGGACGCCGGGACCGGCGCCATGACCTCCGTCGGGGGCATGGGCCAGGACACCGGCGGCGGTGTGTATCAGCAGGTCAGCCTGGCCCCGGCCTTCGGCCCCAACCCGGGCCTGCTCGACAATCCCTGGTTCTCGCTCGGGCCGTCCCGGCTCGTCATCCCTCTCGCCCCCCTGGGCCTGCCCGGAGAATTGGCGCTGGACCACATGATGCTCTCCGGCCATTTCATAACCGACGGCGGCGGCGCCGTCACCGGCTTTGAGCAGGGCGTGGTCACCGCGCGGGTCAACAGCGCCGACATTAACGGGGTGTTGGAGGTGTTGATGGGCTACTCCGTGGATCTGTGCCAGCTCATTCCGATCTGCGACGCCGATGGCATGGTCTGGATCCGCGCGGAAAACATCTCGAGCCCGGTGGTGAGCGGAATTGATTTCCTCTACGGCATCAATTGCCAGGCGGACCCCGACTCCATCAACGCCGCCGCCGGCGGAGACATTGACGTGACCTGCACCGAGACCCGCGACGGCGCCGGCTTCCAGGTCGCGGACATCGCCTTCTCCGCCCTCACCGGACCGGCCGGCGGAGACACTGCCGTGGGCGCCTGGAACTACCTCGGCGAGTCCTGCTCCGGCACGCCGCCCGTCTGCGCCGTGCCCGCCTCCGGCCAGGTCACCGTCCGCCTCACCCTGGACCCAGACGAGCTCACCGCCGGCGACCGGAACTTCCGCGTCGGCGGCGCCTATTCCTCTCCACCGGGCCCCATGGCAACCGCGCGCGCGATCGCCGTGCAATAATCAGGGCTCAAGGTCGGTGGCGGGGACATTCTTGTCCCCGGGGCTGGGCCGACAGGAGTGTCGGCCCCGCCATTTTCATGATTTCAGGGCGCCGCAATGCGGCATGAGGAGCTATCGTGAAGAAAACCGTCATTCTGGCTTTGCTGATGGCCGCCGCCGGCCTGGCCGGTTGCGCTACCGCGGTCAATGGAATATATCATCTTGACCCCATCCAATACCGGGTCCGGGTGGAAAAGGACGTGATGGCCCGGATGCGCGACGGGACCGTCCTGGCCGCCGACGTATATCATCCCGTGGGTCTGGATCGCGGCCCGGTCATCCTGGTGCGCACGCCCTACGACAAGCGGGCCCCGGGAGTCGTGGCCCTGCTCCAATCGTCCTTGTACAAGCTGTTCGCGGGCCACGGCTACACGGTGGTGGTCCAGGACGTGCGCGGCCGCTACGCCTCCGCCGGCGAATTTTACCCGATGCTTAACGAGGCCCGGGACGGAGCGGACACGCTGCAATGGCTGGCCAACGAGCCCTGGTGCAACGGCAAAGTGGGCTCATGGGGAGGATCATACTTCGGATTCACCCAGTGGGCCATGGCAGACGCCGATGCCGGGGCCGGACTCGCCGCCATGGTCCCCCTTATCACCACCGCCGACATCATCAAGCTCCATTACGAGGGAGGCGCTGTCAACCTCGAAAACATCCTCTCCTGGTCCACATCCAACCGCGACGGCCAGGGGCAAAAGGTCAAACCCCAAGACCTCCAGAACGGTTACAACCATCTACCCCTCATCACCGCCGATAACGCCGTGTCCCCGGAAAACGTCCGGTTTTTCGACGACACCGTGTCTTACCGCCTCCCCGACGTGCTCGCCGACACCGCGTACGACGACCGGTACAAGAACGTGACCGCCCCGGCCCTGCTCATCGCCGGATGGTACGACCTCTTCCAGAAGTATCAGATCGAGGACTTCAGGGAGTTGCGCGAAAAAGCGCCCCCCGGCGTCGGCGCCATGAGCCGCATCGTCATCGGGCCGTGGGGCCACGGCTTTTTCAAGGACCCGCCGGTGAAGTTCAAGCACGGGGGGATCGTAAAGCTCGGCCAGCTCGACCTGACCATGGATTTCCTGGACGCGGCGCTCAAGGGACAGGACACCGGAATCGAGAACCAGCCGCCCTATTATCTGTACGTGATGGGAAGCGGCCAGTGGGTGGGCATGGATGAGTGGCCCCCGCCCGAGGCCAGACCCACCGTCTTCTACCTCCACTCGGACGGCGCGGCCAACCAAAGGGCCGGAAACGGCGCCCTCTCCAGAGAAGCCCCCGCACAAGAGCCGCCCGACGTCTTTACCTATGACCCGGCCCACCCCGTCCCCACCACCGGCGGGCCGCTGCTCGGCAACGACGCCGGGCCCAAGGACCAGGCATCGGTCGAGGCCCGCGGCGACGTGCTGGTTTACACCACCGCTCCGCTCTCCTCGCCGCTCACCGTGATGGGCCCGCTCTCCGTGGCCCTCGACGCGGCCTCCGACGCCCTTGACACCGACTTCACCGCCAAGCTCTGCGACGTCTATCCCGACGGCCTCAGCGTGAACATCGTGGACGGAGTGGTCCGCGCCCGCTTCCGAGACGGAGACCTGCGCCATCCCGAGCCGATCGTTCCCGGCCAAGTCTATGAATACGTCATTGACCTGTGGTACACGGCTTACGTCTTTCAGCCCGGCCACCGGATCAGGCTCCAGATCAGCTCCTCCAACTTCCCCCGCTTCGACCGCAACCGCAACACCGGAGACAACATCGCCACCGGCACCGCCATGCGTGCCGCCCGCCAGAGTGTGTATCACGACGCGCAAATGCCCTCCCGCCTGATTTTATCCGCCCTGCCTTGAAAAGCCGCACGGCTTATGCCCGTTTATGAAAAAAGCCGGGGGATTTCTCCCCCGGCTTTAAGAGGCAAGGTCCGACGCGGGAAGGGTTACGGGTCAATCTTGGTGTTCTTGAGGATCTTGGCGTCGCTCATCGTCCACCAGTCGTTCTCCGGGTCGTTGTCCACGTTGCCGCTGGCGCCGACGGTGAACGCTATATCGCTGGTCTCGATGAGGTCAGGCGGATCAGTGCCGCTATCCGGGCCTTGAGGTGGCTTACGGTTGTGGATAATAGCAACGGCGGCGTCGCCGCAGAAATAGGAATACAGGTTCATGCCTTCCGGGCTCCAGGCGACATCGGTGAAGCAGTTCAAGCCGTCGCCGAAGGTGTTGTTCTCGCCGAAGTAAGCTATCTGGGTGGTGAAGATCGCGCCCAGGTTCGTCTTGGCCTCCGACTGTTTCGCTTTGGCCTGGAACTTCAGGAAGTCAGGGATGGCGATGGCCGCCAGAATGCCGATGATCGCAACGACGATCATCAGCTCGATCAGTGTAAAACCTTTCTTATTTTTCATCTTCCGTTTCTCCTTTCTTGATTCCATCTTGCTTGCCTTTAGTGAAATTCGGACCCTACCCTGGTTTCTTAATCAAGTTGCAACCGTCGTTCCCGCATCACCCCCTTTTGTTGCCGAATCAATACCGAATCAATACCGAATCAATACCGAATCAATGCCCAGAACACTTTATTTTCCTCTATTGCATATAAGCAACGTCCATGCCTTTATAACCATTGCCCTCGGATCATGCGGACTTCATCAGCATATCCCATTATAATCATTGAATAATTTATCTTCGCGGCGGCGCGGAACCATCTGTTCTCATTGAAAAATATATCTCTCTTCAGTCCTTGAATTGACAATTCACGGCACCTGAAACGACAGATTGCGGCAATCGGCAATCCATGTCAGCCAAGCTCCCTGAAAAAGCACGGGGTGGGAGATGAGCCATGTATGCCGGAGTTAAAAGAACCAGGAAGCCGGAAGCAAGAATCAAGAAAAAACAGGAACCCGCCCCTTGCTTCATATTGCCGGCTTCTTAATTCTTGCTTCTTGCTTCTGGATTCTTGATTTTGGCAATGATCTTTATAAGTTAAATCATTTCCGCCCCGCCGCCTGGTAAATCCTTTTCTTGAAGGCATCCATGCCCGCGATCACCTGCGCCGCGATCAGTCCGTATTCCAGTGTCGGCTCCAGCTTGATGGCCGTGCTCGGAATAAAGCCCATGCTTCGGATGTCTTCGGTGGACCCGTTAAACATCAGACACTTAGTATTGTTCTCGAGGGGAATCAGCCTCCAGAACCCCATAATCTCGCCGCCGTTCTCGCGCGGGATCATCCAGGTCATCCGGTTCGGAGGCTCAAGCGTGTACTCCAGTTCATCATTAACGGACAAATTGAACGCGAACAGCTTGACGCTGTATTCCTGGTAGACCTTGGGCCCCTTCGCGCCCTGCCCCCGCATCTCCACCTTTTTCACGCCCGGGATGAACGACTGGTATTTCTGGAAATCGGTGATCACCTTATAGGCCGTCTCCACCGGCGCGTCCACGACGATCCCCGCCGTGGCGTAAACCGTGGGACCCGGCTCCAGCACCAGCACCTTGCCCCTCTCCGCCAGCAGACGCAAGGTCTCCGGATCGTCCGTCAATATCTTCTCCACCGGCGCCTTCTCCGTGAGCGGCGGAAGCTTCCGGCCATAACGCTTTTCCGCCTCCGCCTTGATCGCCCGCACCACCATGGTCGCCGTCGCCACGTTCGTCATCAGCTCCAGCGCCGGCTCGTCCCGGTAAAGCGCCCGGATCGCCGACTGCCGCGGCAGCGAGTACACCGAATAAAACGTCATGGTGTGCCTCCCGTCCTCCGTGGGCAGAAACTGCCAGAAACCGCTGTTCACGTCGAACTCGCCCGAGGCGTGCGCCCAGTCCGTGCGGTGCGGCGGACGGTGAAAATGATAGACCGAGTAGTCTATCGAGAGCCAACTGAACAACAGCTCGATCCCGAAGTTTACCTCGTAAAGCTCCGGCATCCCCGCCACCGGCTCCGCGTGGGCCTTCCCCGTCATCGGCACCATCTCCGGGTAATAATCAAAGTCCGTGGCCGTCCCGAACACCGTCTCCTGCGGAGCATCCACCAGTACCCCCGCCACCGCCATCCACGGCACACCCTTGACCGGGTTGTCGTTCATGATCACGACCTCGCCCTTCGTGAGCAGCCGCTCCAGCGTCCTCGCGGAGGCCCCCGCCGGCAGAACGTTCATGTCCCACGTCAGAGCCATCATCTTCTTCAGAGCCGCCATGTCCTTGGGCGGCGCCACCCGCACCGGCTCGTTGTGGGCAACCCCGGCGCTCAGCAGCACCCACAGAAAAACGGCAGCCAAAACGATGCGCTTTTTCTTCATCCGATTAACCTCCGCCAATCGCTGTATTTTAGATGGCTGACATTGAATCGTCAAGTAAAATTCCTGGGCTAATTGTAGTGCGGGCCTTCCGCCTGCCCTGGCGCAGGCCAGAGGCCCACGCCAAAATCGTCCATCACGCCTGACCGGGAATCGGGGAACATTATGCGACCCATTGAAAAACCAAGTGAAGCCGATCTATAGTATTTCTGAACCCGGGCGGCGGGACAAAAGAAAAGAAGGAGAAAAAAATGACCGAACCCGATCTGACGCTCGATGATCTGCTCAACATGAATAACGCCCAGAGAAAGCAGATAATGATGGCCGCCCATCCCATCGGCCTCGACGCCCTGGATAACACCATGTACCGCGGCATTGATCTCAGCCTGCCTCCCATCATGAACAAGATCCTGTGGAAGACCTTCCGCAAGACCTTTGTTCGCGATCCGCAAACCGGCGGCCTGCGCGGCTGGAACGTGCGCATGGAGCAGACGGGATGGGACGGGCCGGGCAAGCCCATGACCGACTCGAAGGGCGGGCAGGTTTCCTTCGGCCATTACCGGGTGCTCCCGGCCCGGGGCCTGAGGTTTCCGGGAGGATGGTCCGGAGACCAGTTCCTCGATTACACCATTGCCGGCAACCCCTGGTACGACCCCGCCGGGCTGGGCTATTGCCCGCTGGTCGCCGTCAACAAAGGGAGCAACGACCTCCTGCTCGGCTGGGAGGTCTTCAAGCTCGGCCCGGTGTTCGTGCCCCTGCCCGATTTCTGGGCGCTCAAGCTGGAAGGCCCGCTCGACGCGGTCGTGCCCGTGCCTTGCCCCTGACGCTCCGCATGCTGTTATTTGGTCCAGGTGACCCGGCCTTTGACGGCGGTGCTTTCGATGATTTTGCCATTGCCGTCAATGATGATGCCGGAGACGCCCGGGGTTTTTTCGATGAGGGCCATGCCTTGGTCCGGGCCGAGGACGAAGGCGGAGGTTGCGAGGGCGTCGGCCTTCCAGGCCTCGCGGGTGATGATGGTGGCCGAGCGGACGGCGGAGGCGGGATGGCCGGTGCGGGGGTCGAAGATGTGGCAGTAGCGTTTTCCGTCCTTCTCGATGAATTTCTCGTAATCGCCGGAGGTGGCCACGGACATGTCGGAGACGGGCATGGTCCCGATGATGGCGCCCGGTTGGCGCGGGTCCTGGATGCCCACCATCCACGGCCGGCCGCCGTGGCTGCCCAGCGCTCTCAAGTCTCCGCCCGCGTCCACCAGCGCCATGGTCACGCCGCGCTCGGCCATCACCTCGATCGCCCGGTCCACCGCGTAACCCTTGGCAATGCCGCCGAGGTCTATCTTCATGCCCGGCATTTTGAGTCCGACGGCGTGGCGCTCCTTGTCCAGGACTATGTTCTTCCACGACACCAGCGGCAGTCGGGCGGCGATCTCGGCCGGGTCGCCGACTTGAGGGTGGTCCGGGTCTATCTTCCACACGCCCCACAGCGCGCCCATGGTGATGTCGAACGCGCCGTCCGAGAGCCGCGAGATCTCCACTGACCGCGCGACCACGTCGTAAACCTCGGGGTCCACCACCACCGGAGAGCCGCCCGCGCCGTTATCTATCCTTGCCGCGTCCGAGTCATCGCGGTACGAGCTCATCAGACGCTCGATCCTGCCGATCTCATCGAACGCCGCGTCCTTCGCGGCCTCAAGCTTCTCCCGGTCCTTGCCCAGCACCGTGATCTCCACCACCGTCCCCATGTACAGCCTGGTCTCATTAACCTCTTGGGGGGCGGGATCGCAGCGGAAAAGGAGGATGGAAATGAATAGAATTAAGAGGGGGGCCATGATCGGTATCAGGCGCGACGGGCGTTTCTGGGGGTTTTTATTGCACGCAAAGGCGCAAAGAACGCAAAGTGAAGAAAAGATCGTTTTTTTCTTTGCGCCTTTGCGCCTTTGCGTGAGAATACAACTCTTCATCACCACCTCACCCCTGCTTTCAGGGCACCCCGATCCTGTCCTTGAAGTCTTTGCCCGGCGTCACCACGCACCTGAACCCGTTCTGGTCCGAGATGTCGTCCGGCGGCAGATGGTACCGGTCCGCGCAGCGCAGCAAATAAATGCTGTAAAAAAACGACCCGCCCTTGACCACGCGCTCCGTGCCCGTCATGTCAAAATTCAGCTTCGACCCCGGATACGCCTGGTACCAGTCCGCGGTCCACTCCCACACGTTCCCGCCCAGGTCCATGGCCCCGTACGGGCTCTTGCAGCCCGGCCGCGAGCCCACCGGCGTCGCGTGGTCGCCCGAGTTCGTCCGGTTCGTGCAGACCGAGCCGTTCCAGCCGTTGCCCCACGGATACTCCCGGCCCGATGGTCCCGCGCACGCCTTCTCCCACTCGGCCTCGCCGGGCAGGAGCTTGCCCGCCCACTTGCAATAAGCGTCCGCGTCGTCCCAGCTTACGTTCGCCGCCGGCAATGCCATCACCGACTCCGGCACCGTCTGCATCGTCAGGATGCTCACCGGCGGCCGCCGGCCCGTCTCCTTGCAGAAGCGGAGGTAGCGCCCGAAGCTGACCTCCGTCTGGTCAATGTAATAGCCCGGGAGCGTGACCGATCTCCGCGGCTTCTCGTTCTCGTTCCTCACGCCCCCCATCATGAACGGGCCCGCCGCCACCCTCACCATCGCCGCCCCATCGGCCTTCCAGATAATCCGCTCCGGCAGCGCGGGAGCAGGGGGCGGCCCTGCTTGCGGCGCAACGTTGCCCGCCCCGTTCTCCGCCTGGGCCAGTATCACCTTCTCCTCGTGCGCCAGCACCAGCATCGAGCCCGCCACCGCGATACCCGCGATGGCGGCCGCGAAAAGGACAAAAAATATCTTCGCGCGAACGTGCATGACCTCACCTCCATCAATCGCTGACGATCGCTCCTATTATAACGCAGTTGCCATTGAGTTCACTTCATTGTTGCTCAAGCTATTTCCCCGAAGGGGAATGACGTGAGCAGCCGGGAGGTGAAACCCCCGGAAAAGCGCGCGACACCGTCCCGACCCTGAAGGGGTCGCACCTCCCCGCCGCTTTTGGTTCAACCCTTTCAGGGTTGATGACCCAGGTGGCGCTCTTCCGTAGGTTGCACCTACGGCTACTCATGTTCCCGCCCCTTGCGGGGCGGGAAGAGCCTGCCAGAGGGAAGTTCCCATCTCGTTCAGGATCGAAACCATATCAATATGATCCGCGTTCATCCGCGGCTAAAAAAATGACTTCCCTTTTCAACCCCACCACCCCGTGATAGATTAATGCCGGGAGGGAAAGGCCCATGGCGAACGAGGCGCAGGAGCTGGCGAGGAACCTTGCGGCGGGCTACGTGCTGGTCGAGCTGATCACCTGGGAGGAGGACCGGGCCCTGGCGACGGTACGCGACGCGGCCGCGCGCCTGAAGCGCCCGCTCAGCACATGGTCGCTAAGCTCCGGCTTCGGCGACCAGAAAGGCGCGGAAGGCGCCGACCCCGCCGCGGCGCTGGCCCGCATCGCCGCCACGGCCGACGCCCGCGTGTTCGTGCTCCACGACTTCCACACCGCCATGAAGGACCCGCTCACGGTCCGGCGGCTGCGCGAGCTTTTGCCGCTCATGGAATCGCGCGGCCAGGGCATCGTCATCACCGGGCCGGTCTCGGCCGTTCCCACCGAGCTGGACAAAGAGGTCCTGGTCATGGACCTGGTCCCGCCCGGCAGAAAGGAGCTCTCCGCCATCCTCGACGAGTGCATCAAGCTCACCGGCCACAAGGGCCCGCTCGCCGCCGACGCCGGGCTCAAGGAGTCCGTGATCCGCGCCGCGCACGGCCTCACCGCCCGCGAGATGAGGCGCATGATGAAGCGCATCCTCACCGCGCACCCCGACTTCAGCAAGGCCCACGTCAAGGAAGTCCTCGACGAAAAACGCCAGGCGCTCCGCCGCTCCGAGCTGCTCGAATTCTACGAGGCCTCCGAGTCGCTCTCCGACGTCGGCGGCCTCGACCTCCTCAAGAAATGGCTCATGGACCGGGCCGAGGCCTTTACCGAGCGCGCCCGCCAGTACGGTCTGCCCGAGCCCAAGGGCCTCTTGCTCCTGGGCGTGCAGGGCTGCGGCAAGAGCCTGTCCGCCAAGGCCGTGAGCGGGCTGTGGGGAATACCGCTGATCCGGCTCGACCTCTCCGCCATCCTGGACAAGGAGTCGGACGGCGACCAGCTCCGCCGGTCGCTGCGCATGGCCGAGGGACTCGCGCCGTGCGTGCTCTGGATTGACGAGATCGAAAAAGGCTTTTCCGCCCACCGCGTCTCGGGCCGGGAGGAGCACGGACGCATGGCCCGCGCCTTCGCCACCTTCCTCACCTGGCTCCAGGAAAAAAAGGTGGCCGTTTACGTGATCGCCACCGCCAACTCCATCTCCGAGCTGCCGCCGGAGCTGGTGAGAAAGGGACGCTTCGACGACATCTTCTTCGTGGACCTGCCCCGCGATACCGAGCGCGCCGAGATCTTCCGCATCCACCTCGTAAAGCGCGGCCGCAAGCCCGAGGACTTTGACCTCAGCGAGCTCGCCCGCGTGGCCGAGGGCTTTTCCGGCTCCGAGATCGAGCAGGTCGTCATCTCCGCCATGTACGACGCCTTCACCCAGCAGCGCGAGCCCGAGGCCAGGGACATACGCCGCGCCATCGCCGAGACCGTCCCCCTCTCCGAAACCCTCGAGGAATCCATCAAAGAGCTCCGCGACTGGGCCAAAACCCGCGCCCGGCCCGCGTCCCTCGATACCAAGCTCATGGATTTGCTGCACGGGGGGAAGAAGTGAAGATAAAATTAACAGGGATGCATAGGATGTTCAGGATATAAACAAGAAAAAAGGACGGGGACAAAAAGTTTGCTCAGGATGAATTCCCCGCGTCCTCTCTTTGTCCCGGAGGGACGTCCCGATATTAGCCCCGGAATTCATTCCTGGGGACCATGATTGACAAGCCGCCAAGTCCCGGAGGGACGGCCGATCCGTCCTTTGCCTTGGATATAACCGATGAACGCCGGAGAATCTTGACGATATAAAGTATCGGCGTCCTCCTCCTCGCCCCTTTCTCTCTTTTCCGATTCTTCCGGCTTCTTGCTCCTGGCCCGGACTACTTGCTACTTTCATCACCCTATGCCAGCGGCGTTTTTAAGCTTGCGGAAGAGGTCATAGGAGTTGCCGGGGATGGAAGCGAGCTTGACTTCGGGTTTGCGGTTTGGTCCGTGGTAGTCGGAGCCGGCGGTAATGAGGACGTTTGTGCGGCGGGCGAGGTCGAGGAAGCGGGCGGTGGCGGCGGGGTCGTGATAGGAGGAATAGACTTCGAGTCCCATCAGCCCAAAGTCAATGAGGGCGTTGACGTCGTGCTCGGGGGTGTCGGAGGGATGGGCGAGGACGGGGACGCCGGAGAGTTTTTTGATCATGGCGATGGCTCGCTCGGCGGGCTGGATTTCGAGGGGGACGAAGGCGGGCCGTCCGGCGCGGAGCCAGTCGAGGTAGAAGTTCTTGAAGGGCGAGTCGGATCGGGGCCCGTCAATAAAGGCGCGGACCGCCGGGTTTTGCAGGTTTTCGGGGTGGAGCTTGAGGGCGGCGATGTATTCGACGCCGGTGGGGGTGCGTCCGCCCGAGAGGCCGATCAGCTCGTTAAACTCTATCACGAAGCCGTTCTCGCGGAGCTTTGACACGCGCTTCCCGGCCTGCTTGATTTTTTCGCGGTGGATTTCCTCCATGTACGCGTTGCATTCCGGCGAGCGGTAGGCGATGAAGTAGCCGAGGATATGGAGGTCGCGTCCGCGGAAGATGGTATCGAGCTCGACGGCGGGCGCGAACTCGATCCCGGCGTCTTGGGCCGCGGCTTCGGCCTCGGCCACGCTGTCCACGGAGTTGTGGTCGGCGATGGCGATGGCCTCGAGGTCCAGGTCGCGGCACCGCGCCACGGTCTCGGCGCCGGTGTACTGGCCGTCGCTGGCGATGGTGTGGATGTGGAGGTCAATCATGTCTGTTTTTTAAAACCACGGATGAACACAGATTAACACGGATAAAGAGAGTAGTCAGTTGCCGGCAGCCAGGGTTCAAGGCGTTAAAATTGTTATTTCTAATCCGTGCTGTCCAAAATAAACGGACCGGAGAACCGCCAAGACGCCAAGAGCGCCAAGGATTATTTTTAAACACGATTTTAAGAGGGCTTGGGTGCGAATGTTTCTTGCTTGG
>Ga0307379_10001289_pt1 | contig 39877 bp, 27 predicted proteins | sample UN2MG_FD_202237 | JGI IMG/M metagenome (GOLD analysis project Ga0307379, IMG submission 202237) | Soil microbial communities from Risofladan, Vaasa, Finland - UN-2 | ecosystem: Environmental > Terrestrial > Soil > Coastal area > Acid sulfate soil | place: Finland: Risofladan, Vaasa | collected...
GGGCGGCAGAACGCCGGCGGCCAACGCTTCTGCCGCCCCCTGCGGGGGCTGGGCCCTGGACCCGCCCGAACCCACGGCTTACGCCGTGGGCTACCACCTGCCGCCCGCCGACGGCGGGCTACGGAGCCCGAGATGTGGGCAAAGATGAGGGCGAAGCCCTGGGAATAGGCGGCGCCCCATCGCAGCCCTGAAAGGGCGGCATAGGAGGGCCGCGTGAGCCTATTTCGCCCTTTCAGGGCTGGTCCTGGGGCCCGGCTCCGTTCCCAGGGCTTCGCCCCTGGGCTATCCCATTTCGCCCCGATGGGGCTCAGAGGAAGTCGAAGACCAAAACCGGGGGCGTGTCAGGGCGAGCCGGGCGGGGTCGGGCGGTTCAGGGTGCGGGCGCCTCGGCCCGGTTGTTGCCCTCGAAGAGCTCGGGCACGCGGCCGTCGGGGTCGAGGGCCACGGCCCAGCCCTTGGCCCCGCGCGGCAAGCCGTCGAGGGTGAAGGGCAGCCGCCGCGGCACGAGGTCGAGGGGGGCGGCCAGCGGCCCGAGCGTCTTCCGCGCCCGCACCTTCCCCTCGGCGTCCACGAGCGCGACCTCGAAGGACTCCGCCTGGCGCGAGCCGAGGTTGTGGGCGATGCCGTGGACGGATTCGCCCTCGATCCGCAGCTCGCGGGGCGAGAGGGCGAGATCGGCGCGGTCCCACTCGGGCTCCAGCCGCTTCGCCTGGCGCAATTCGACGACCGTGATCGCCTTCGGCGCCAGGGCCAACGGGATGCCCGTGGCGCGCATCACCTCGAGCTGCTCTTCGTGGGCCGCGCTGTCCATCGCATCGTCGCCATCCGCGTCGGGGCCGACGCGCAGGGCGTAGGTGCCGTGGTCGAGGGTCCAGAGGCGCATGCGGCCGGCGAGCGGCTTGTCGGCGAAGTTGTAGACGAGGGCCTTCAGGTGGTCGCGCTTCGCCCGCAGCACGAGGGCGGCGTAGTCGGTGCCCAGGCCCTCCCAGCTCACGGCGTGGGTGTGGGGCAGCTTGTTGCGCGTGGCGTAGCCGCCGGTGTAGGCGATGGCGGCGTTGCTGACGGCATTCAGGAACACGCGGTCGGTGAACGGCTCGGTCGTGGTGTACATGGCGGGGAAGCGCTGAAGCTCGGCGATGTCGCGCTTGAGGGCCTCGATGAGCGGCTTCTTGTCGCCGGTCACCAGGGTCTCGGCCGCCCCCTCGCCCTTCACCAGCTCGGCCAGCTTCGGGCCGAGGAACTCCAGCCCGTGGCGCTGGATCAGCTCGGGCAGGATCAGGTGCGGCGAGGTGTTGCGGCTGCCCTTCTGGAACGCCTCGAAGAACGGCGACAGATACCGCTCGTCGTCGGTCAGCCCGTACAGGTAGAGGAAGCAGGAGCCCAGGGCGCCGTAGCCGCCGTAGAGCGGGCGGTCGGTGGTCTCGGTGACCTTCTCGGTGGCGACCTCGACGGCGGTGGCGTACTTGCCGGGCTGCATGTGGTCGAGCCAGCCGTCGGCCCACTCGCGCAGGTGCTTCATCGCGCGGGGGTTGCGGTTGTACCAGGCGACCTCGAGCGTGGGGTGCCACATCAGCGGGTGGGCGTGGCCGTCCACGCCGAGCTTGCGGTCGGTCCTGAGGTCGGCGGCGCCGCAGTCCTGGTTCTTGAAGTGGCGGTGGCCCTTCGCGGTGACCACGGTGAGGGCCTCGGTGGAGCGTGCGGCGACCATGCAGCGCTCGAGGCAGACGGGGTCGCCGTAGTTCCACCAGGCCATGAGGGCTTCGTGGTTCACGCCCTCCTCGTAGGCGTGGAGGGGGTCCATCGTGCGGAGGTTGAGGCCGGCCTCGAGGTTTTGCTTCTCGGCCAGCTCGGCGAGGCGGGCCGCGCCGTCCTTCACCATCGCGCCGACGCCGTCGGACTCGAACATCGGAAAGTCGGCGTAGTTCTGATACATGTCGGTGTCGTCGCCGACCTGGCCGCCGAGTTCGCCCGTGGGCACCATGCGGTGCTCCATCCACCAGCGGGGCACCTCGCGGGCGATGAGCCAGGCCTGGCGGGCGACGGCCGCCCACTCGGGCGCGCCGGGCGCCGCGTCGAGCTTCGGGTCCCAGGGCTTCATCGTCCTGCGGCGGAGCGCGCGGAAGACCCACTCGTCGTATTGCCGCACCAGGTCGTCGTCGGGGCCGAGCTGCTTGCACTGTTCGAGGGTCAGCAGCAGCTCCCTGAGCTGCGGCCCCCAGCGCTTGTCGGCCAGGCTTTTCTGCATTCGCGCCTCGTCGTACCAGCCCGTCCACGGCCTCGCCTCGCTGATCGAGCAGAAACAGGTCCTGAGCAGGAACTTGCGGTATGCCAGGGCCTCGGGCAACGCCTGCTCGCGGGCGTTCGGGAAGAGGTCCAAGGCCAGACCCTTCACCTGGGCGGCCGCCGCGACGGTGAGGTCCACCGCCAGTGCCGTGCCCTTCGGCACGACCTGGTCGGGGAAGTCCAGCACCACGCGGCAGCGGCCCGGCTTCGAGAGCAGCAAGTCGGCCTCGAACAGCCGCCGCCGAGGGTTCAGCGGGTCCGGCACCACGGCCGTGAAGGGGATCGGCGTCGGACCCTCGGCCACGACGAAATCCAGCCCGACTGCGGCCAGCGGCGTCTCGCCGTCGAGCGGCTGGGTCGTGATCCTGTGCAGCCCCGCCTTCTGCACCTCGATGCTCGCCTTGCCCCTCGGGCCGGGGACGAGGCCGCCGAGGCCCCGGCGAACGCGGAAGAACGAGACATCGGCCAGCAGCCCGTCCTCCAGGTCGAAGAAGCTCACGCGGTCGGTCGCGACCGGCTTGTCGAACCAGGCGCGGGTGCGGTGGGTGGAGCCGGGGAACTCGGCGACGAGGGCGCCGCTCGCGGGATCATCGTAGCGGGCGCAGTCGCGGTAGAGCTTCACCCGCGCGCCGCCCTCGATGAGGAGGGCGTCGAAGCCGCCCTTGTCGGCGAGGGTGACGTGCAGCCCGTCGTTGCCGCGATAGGCATAGCCGACGCCGCCCCCCGCCCCGCGCTGGTTGTACTCCCACGTCTCGCCGTTCCAGTTCCAGCTCTTCGTCGAGCCGTCCACGGGCGAGCCGATGAAGCCCTTGAGCGCCCGGCAATCGGCCACCAGGAGCTTCGTCACCACCGTCGGCTCCGCACCGGCCTCGACGGGGATGGGGCTGCCAAAGGCGTCCACCGCCGGCTCGCGGACGACGCGCAGATCGGCGATGCGGACCTCGCCCGCCCCGTGCGACTCGGTGTTACCGACGAGGATGAGCGCCTCACCCGTCGGCCCCGTGGGGAAGTGCACCTCGTAGTGCCGGTAGTCGGGGGACGGCTTCGTGTCGGCCGTGTAGGGCACGGATTCAGCGCCGGGCTTCGGCGACGTGCGTGCGCGCAGGTAGACGCCGGCCGCGCCCTTCACATTCGCCTCCAGGCGGTAGCGGGCGTTGGGCTTGAGCTTGAGCGACTGCTGCATCGTGGTGTACCGGCCGGGCGCCTGGAAGGCGATGACGCGGCGGGCGCCATCGGTCGCGGTGGCGAACAGCCCTTCGTCGCCCTTGCCGAAGCGCCACGCCAGGGGCTTGTCGCCCTCGCGCTCCGAAAGGTCGGGGTTGGGCAGCAGGTTGGCCCGCTCGAGGTAAACGGGCGCGAAGCCCTCGGTGCCCGCATAGGGCGAGCCGGGTGGCCAGGCCGAGAGCGCGGCCTCGCGGCCCGTGTAGTCTTCCCTGCCCAGCTTGACCTGGAGCATGTCGCCCGGAGCGGGAGCAGCGAGGCCGAGGTCGGCGAAGGGGATTCTCAGCTCGGCCACCCAACGCTTCTCTGCCCTGGCCACCTTGACCTGCCACTGCGGCTTCCAGGGCGCGGCCTCGCGACTCTGCCGCCGCCGAAGGCTCTGCCGTGTGCCCAGGGTGTTGGCGATGAACTGGTCGAACTCCAGGCTCGAATCCGTCGTGCGGATCCAGACCTCGACGCAGTCGTCCTGCCACACGTCCTCGTTTTCGACCGTGGCCTTTGCCCTGATGCGCTCCGGGTTCGGCTCGTCGCAGGCGAAGGCGAGGTAGAGCGCCTGGTCGTCGAAGCACAGGCGGGCCTCGATGGCCTTGCCCGGCCGTTCGTCGGATGCTGGCCGCGTGAAGTCCGCCAGCACCAGGGCCTTCGCCCACGCCGCGTCGTCGAGCTTGCCGTCCAGGACGACCCCGCTCGCCGCCCGGGGGCAGATGCGCTCCGCGCCCGCTGCCCCTCCAACGGCCGTCATCAGCACCAGAGCGATCGCCCGTACCGTTCGCATGGTTCTTCTCCTCATGTTCCGGTGAGCGTAGCCCCTCGCGGCCCTCGCGTCAAGCTCGTGTTCTGCCGGGCTTTGCCTGGAGAGCTCGCCGTGCTACAATCTCCCGGGCCTTTCATGGTAGGAGAACACCCGTGGGGGATAAGATACGACTCGGCGTGAGCGCCTGCCTCCTCGGCCAGCGCGTCCGTTTCGACGGCGGGCACAAGCTCGACCGGTTCATCACCGAGACCCTCGGGCAGTTCGTGGACTACGTGCCCGTGTGCCCCGAGGTCGAGTGCGGCCTGCCGGTGCCGCGCGAGACGATGCACCTGGTCGGCGACCCCGCCGCCCCCCGCCTCGTGACGATCCGCACGAACGTGGACCACACCGAGCGGATGGTGGCCTGGGCGCGGACGCGCGTGGCCGAGCTGGAGGGCGAGGGGCTTGCCGGCTTCATCCTCAAGGCCAGGTCGCCCAGTTGCGGCATCGCGGACGCCGAGGTGTGCCCTGCCGACGGCGCTCCAGGGGTGCCGGGGGACGGCCTGTTCACCCGAATCCTCCGCGAACGCTGCCCCCTTCTCCTCCTGTGGAACGAAGGGAGCGCCCGCTGCGTTTCGCCGGGGCGCAACTTTGGCGAGGGGGCGCGCGACGGCTCCCCTCCACCTAAGTAGCCTCAGTATCTATACTTGCATCTGGCCGACAAGTCGGAGGCCACTCAATGGCCCCATAGTCGCGCCCTTGTGCGCAACACGGGGGGCGCGACTACGGGGGCGCGCCTGAGGGGCGCGACTACCAGCCCGCGGCGGAAGCCACCGAGTGGGAGGGCGAGGCCCCCGCCGAGCCGCTACTCCTGTGTGCCTCACCACTGGATTTCGACGCTCACCGCCTCGCCTTCGGCTACGCTGGCCCTCGCGGCGAGAGTGATCGTAAGTCGTTCCGCGTTCAGCTCATGCATCGCATCGAGCGGCTTGCCGCCGAGGGTGACGGCGAGCTTCGAGGGCTTGGCGTCCTTCGGCAACTCGAAGACGAGGGACTTCACCTGAAGCTTGCCGTGGCGGACCTCGATTCGCTCGGTTTGTCGGCTCACCTCGCGCTTCTGGGTGAAGAGGCCCCAGCCCTCGGCGCCGCTCCAGAAGCTGGCGTGGTCCTCGGGCTTCCAGATGGGCCGGAAGCCGATGAGGCCGGCCGGGCCGTCGTACACAAAGCCTTGACAGGCAAGGAGTAACGACCAGATGCTCATCGGGCGGGCGTAGAACTTCCCGCACTCGTCGTCGCCGAAGGGGTTGCCGCTGTGGCCCCAGGACGACGTTCCGCCGCCCGAAAGGCCCGTGCGGGCGCGGCCATCGTAGCGGTCGGCCACGGAACGCACGACAGCGAAGCCCTCCTTCATCTGCCCGGCGTAGAGCATCATCGCCGCCGCCGAGTATTCGAAGCCGGTCATCACCTCGTCGGCGTAGATCGTGTGGTTGGGCGGGCGGTTCTGCTTCGGCCAGCAGATCATCTGGAGGCCCGCGTCGGCATCGGCCACGAACTTGCGCGGGGCCTGGCGCACGCCGCGGAAGTTGGTGCGGAAGTTGTGCTGGAACAGCGCGGCCATCGCCCTGGCGCAGTGGTCGGGCGGGTAGAGCCAGCCGAGGTCGAGCTGGTGCGCCCACCACTGGCCGAGAAGCTGGTCAATGTGGCAGCCATCGTGGTAGTCGCGGTGGGGCTGAGCGTCGGGCACCTGGATGTAGTAGTCGCCGTTGAAGAGCGTTTCGTCCTGCCGCTTCGAGCCGCTCGCGCGAATCTTGCGGTAGCGCGCCGCGGCCTCAGCGTCGCCTTGGAGCACAGCCATTTTCTCGCTCGCGGCCAATGCCCCGAGATAGAGCGTGCCCAGCCACGAGGTGTTGCCGCCTGTGTTGCAGTCGAGTGTGTTCCACTGCGGGCCGGCGAGCACGCCGTCCTCGTCCTTGTCGTTGGCCGCGATGAGGAAATCCATCGCCAGCTTGATCTTCGGCCAGTGGGCAGCGAGCCAAGTGCCGTCGGGGCTGAGGAGGTGCTCGCGGTAGGCCCCCATGATATCGCCGCACTGGCCGTCGAAGGCGGGATGGCTGGCGGGCTGGCGATGCGGGATGGCGCCGTTGGGCGCTTCGTAGTGGAGGGCCTGCTCGCGCATGATGCGGCCGATTTCGGGGAAGAGGCGGGCGTGGCTCTGCGCGTATTGCCACACGTGGTTGCAGTTGCCGTTACAGCAGCCGCTCCCGGGCGAGCAGCCCTCCCAGCCGCCGAAGTAGCCGGCCTTTGTCCAGAAAGTCGTCTGGCAGCGGATCACCACGAGCTGCGAGCTGAGGCGGTCGAGGAGCCACCGGGGCAGGTTCGTCTCGTAGAGCGTGTCGTGGTAGAGGCGGGTGAGCTTCGTCAGCTCGTCGAGGCGCGCGGCCACGTCGTCGGCCACGGCGCCGGCGTTGGGCCACCAGTTCTCGTACATGTTGCCTTCGCCGCCCCAGGCCCCGCCGCCGTGGCGACCGACGGGGAAGTGCCAGGCGAGGATGAACGTGACGGTGCGGCTGGCGCCCGGTTCGAGCTTGAGGGTCGAGGTGAGGGCGCCGTCGGCCTCTTCGCCGGTCCCAAGGACGGCGAGGGCCATGCTCCCCAGCTTGACCCCGGTCATGTCGAGGATGGTCGCGCGCTCGGTGCGTCGCACGCGATTCTTGTGGTCCTCCGTGCCCACGGCATTCCGCTGCTCGGCGACCACGGCCGCCTTGATCGGCTTGTCCGTGGGGTTCTTCACGGTGATGTTGTAGATGGCGCAGGGGATGGCGGAGTCTTTGGTGTCGAGCGGAATAAGGGGGTTGAAGGTCTCGAGGCTCACCTTGACGGGCAGATCGGGGTCGTCGAAATCGTACCAGCCGAAGGGGTATTCGCCACGGAAGGTGAGGGACTTCATCGCGGCGAAGGCGCCGGCGGCCTCGGTCTGGAGCGCCTTGAGAATGGGCTTGTCGCCCTGGATGCGAATGGCGAAGAAGCTGTCGGGCAGGCCAGTCTGGGTCATGTTGTTGAAGATCTGCCAGACGGGCCGCGTGGCCTTGCCGTCCATCTGGATCGAGCCGGCGCCGATGCCGCCGACGGGCAGGCGAATGGCGCCGAGTGTCTCCTCCTTGTAGACCCGCGCTTCGCCGCGGGCGAAGAGCCGCTCGTCGGTCAACAGCTCGGCCAGCTCTTTCTTGCGGACCTCTTCGCGGGCGAGGCGCTCCTTCTCGGCGAGGGCGGCCAGCTCCTCGCGGGTCATCCGCTTCCTCGCGCCCATCGCGTCCATGTGCCGCTCGATGTCCACGACCGAGAGCACGCGGGAGTAGATGGCCACCTCGTCCATCGCCCCCTCGTAGTGCTCGACGCCGTTGAGGCCGGCCGCGCCGAGCAGGAGGGGCAGGCCCTTCTTCTCGAAGCTGATCGTGCCCGCCCCCGCGAACTGGCGGCAGGGCAACCCGTCGAGGTAGAGCTTCAGGTCGTTGCCCGCGCAGGTGAGGACCAGGTAGTGCCACTCGCCGCGCCGAAGCTGTCCCGCGGCGGGGGCGAAGCGGACCACCGCCTTGCCGTTCCAGAAGGCGAGGCCCGTGTAGTCGTTCCAGATGTGGAGGCTGAGGCGGGTCTCGCCGCTGCTCTTGCGTTTGCAGATCAGGCAGGGGTTGCCCTGGCCGCCGGGGGCGAAGGTGGGCTTGAACCACAGCTCGATGCTCGTCGTGTCGAGGTCGAGCGCGGGCGCCTCGCCCATCGTCACGACTTGCTTGGCGGCGAGCAGAATGGCCTTGCCGCCGTTCGGCCCGTCGGTGAATTCCGCCTGGCCATTCCGCACCTCGCCCTTGAGCGCGCCCCTGGCATCGGCGAGGTCCCCCTCGAAGCGCCATTGGGCCGCCAGCCCCGGCTCCCTGGCCGCGAGGCGGCCGAATGCCTCCGCCCCTGTCTCGCCAGCCAGCGCCACACCCAAGGCGATCACGCAGACGCCCAACATCGCTCGCCGCATCGAGGCATCCTCCAACGATTCCGCGTGCAGGTATGCACGCCCTACCATCACAAGAGGTCGAGCAGCTCTGTCGGCTTCTCGATAAGCACCTTGGCTCCCGCGGCACGCAACTCCTCGGCGGTGCGGAAGCCCCAGAGGGCGCCCACGGCGAACATCCCCGCGGCGTTCGCCGTCTGCATGTCCGTGTTCGTGTCGCCGAGATAGAGGAACTGCCCGACGGGCACGCCCAGCGTGGCGACGATCTGCCGCACGCCGGCCAGGTCGGGCTTGGGCGGAACGGTCGTGCTCTGCCCGATGACGGCGTCGAAGCGCCAGTGCGGCAGGAGCTTCGCCACGCAGAGCTTCGTCGAGTCGTCGGGCTTGTTCGACAGCACGGCCATTTTCACGCCCCGCGCGGCCAGTGCACCGAGCAGCTCGGGCACGCCGGGGTAGGGCCGCGTCTTGTCGGCCCAGTGCTCGCCGTAGATGCGGCGCATCAGGTCCATCGTACGCCCGACGGTCGCCTCGTCGCGATGGGCCTCGGGCAGGGTGCGGACGATCAGGTTCGTCACGCCGTCGCCCACGAAATACCTGTAGGCATCGAGCGGGTGGGGCGGGAAGCCGAGCTGGGCGAGCGCGGCGTTGGTGGAATCCGCCAGGTCCTCCAGCGTGTCCAGCAGCGTTCCGTCGAGGTCGAACAGCACGGCGCGGTAGTTCACGGAAGCTCCTAGCGGGTTCGGAACAGGATGCTCCGCAGCGACTTGGGAGGAAGCGCGATCGTGGCCGAGCCGACCTTCTTCGTCCGCTCCTCGGACGCCAGGTTGTGCAGGATCACCTCGCCATTGGCGAGGAGCGTGGCGTACACGCCGTCCCACGCCGTGTCCACCTCCTGAGCATCGGCCTTGCTCGGGTCGAGCTTGGAGAGGTTGTAGACCACGTCCCGCAGCAGCTCATAAAATGTCTGCCGGGCCTGCGGGGGGCTTCCGCCCCCGGCCCAGGCGATGGCCCAGCCCTTGCCGTGGGGCATCGCCCAGGCGGCGGGGAGGTCGCCCGCGACGAGGAGGGGACGGGCCTTCGGGTCGAGGTCCGTGACGGCGGTCGCGACGCGCCGGTCCTGGTACGCCGCGACATGGGACAGGAATCCAGGCTCCTTGGCCGTGATGCGATCGGCCGCGGCCGGTTCGGCGAGGGTTCGCAGTTGGGCTTGTGGCGGCAGGCCCAGCAACTCGCGGCCGAGCTTCGTCTCGCCCTCCACGTCTCGCACGTCCTGTGCGCCAAACCGCACCAGGACGCCGCCGTCTCCGAGCCATCGGGCGATGCGGTCGAGGGTGTCGTGCTCGACGAAGTCGCCTTCGAGCCAGACGAGCACGCGATAGCCTTTCAGCCCGTCGTCGGCGATCAGCTCTTCGTCCACCACGTCGTAGTCCATCACGTCGCGGAGGGCGGCCCCCATCTCGGCGAGTTGCCGCGGGTAGTTCTCTCCTTGCCGCAGGCGGTGGTGGGTGGTCGGGAAGAAGAGCGCGACGTCCACAACGGGCGTCTCGCGGGTGAGGAAGCTTGCGTACTGGCGGAAGACCCAGGCGGCGTTCACGGGGTTCTGCCCCCAGTCCCAGAAGCCGTAGTTGCCGCAGGAGATGGCTTCCATGATGCGGCTGACCTCGCCCTCGGCGCTGATGGCGCTGGGCGGCTCGAGCCAGTGGGGCACGCCGTAGACCTTGCAGGGCGTGGCGATCCGCTTGATCATGGCCGGGTAGCCCTGGGCGAAGGGCTGGAAGCCGCCGTGCGTCGAGCGGATGTGGACGCCGTGCTTCTTCGCCACCCTGGGGATGGCCGTGGTATCCTGGCCGTAAACCAGGCTCTCGTTGCCGCCGCCGACGGGGAGGAGGAGCAGCGATTGCGGGAAGTGCTTGCGCGCGATGCGGCAGACCTCGCCCGTGAAGGCCGTCATGCTGTCGTAGTACCAGCCGACGAAGTCGAGCCAGTACCAGCGGCTCTGGGCGGAGCCTGCGACCGGGCCCTTGCCGTAGGCGGCGGGGGGGTAATCGAGGGCGTCGAACGAGGCGAACTGCGTGCCCCAGGCGGCGTTGAGCTTTTCGGGGCTGCCGTACTTCTGGCGTGCGAAGCGCCGGAAGTCGGCCCGCGCCGCGTCGTCGCCACACCAGTAGTCGGCCAGGCCAGTCCCTTCCGGTCCGAAGCGCGTCCTCTCGCCGGGATGGAAGCCCATCGGGAACATCGTCTCGCCGAAATCGCCGTGGATGCCCAGGTAGATGGCGTACATGGGGTCGCTGCCGCTGCCGTAGTGCTCGGCCAGGGCCGCGTAGCCGTGCTCGAACCAGGGCACGATGTCGGGGCTCCAGAGCGACATGCAGGCCAGCTTTCGCTTAGACCGCAGGCCGATCGAGGGGACGAACTTCTCCCCTTTCCGATACCACTCGGGGGGCCAGTTGAAGTGGGGGAAGTACTGCCACTTGAGGCCGGCCCGGCGCGCCGCGGCCAGCCCCGCGTCGGCGCTTGTCCAATCCCACTTGCCGGGCTCCACCTCGTTGACCGTCAGGTGGTCGGAGTCGGTCTGGATGCAGCAGAAGCCCAGCGACTTGACCAGGCGGTTGCGGCGGTCGTCCATGACGCTGGTGCCCAGCTCCATCGGATCGCCCGGCTTGCCGGCGCGCTCGACCGGCTTCGGGGGCGGGGGCCGGGGCGCGAGCCGAGCGACGTCGCCTGGCGTCACGAGCCGCTGGGGATAGACGTCGCGGTCCGTGACCAGGATGGCATCGAGGTAGAGCAGGTAGGCCCGCTCGGCGTTGTTGCGCCGCTCGTTGACGCGGACGGCCAGCGTGTGCTTGCCCGCGGCCAGGGCGGGCGAGGCGAGCAGAACCCAGCCCATGGCGTTGGAGACGCCGAAGCGGGCCACGGGCTCCTCGACGCACTCCGGCGTGAAATGGCTCCAATCTCCCGCGTCCAGCCGCCACCAGAAGTTGCTGGTCAAGGGCGGGAGGGAAGGGGCCAGCCAGAGGTGGAACTCGCCCGCCTTGTTGACGGCGAACGGGAACGTCGCGTGGTAGCCCTCCCCTGGCGGGGCGGCGTCCTTCCACAGCCGCAGGATCTGGTCCCCGCTGACGATTTTCTCGAACCGGGCCGCCTCGTTGAACGAGTGGTCGGCCGAGCTTTCGGCCTCGATGAAAAGGTCCTCCGCGCGCAGCGAAGTGCCGAACAGCGCCGCCGCGGCCAGAAAGCTCATTCTGTGCATTTCACGCCCCTTCGGCCCCTGTGGCCCAGAGCACGCTCGAGGGCCGCGAAGGGCCCCGCAGCGGCAAAGGGATTGGCCTGGTTTCTTCCATACGCTCCGAGCTCACGACAAGCGGCCGGACGGCCATCTTGACGCCGCATTCGGCCAGGGCATCGAGCAGCTCGGGGATGCCGGGATAGGGCCGCGTCTTGTCGGCCCAGTGCTCGCCGTAGATGCGGCGCATCAGGTCCATCGTTCGGGCGACCGTCGCCTCGTCGCGATGGGCCTCGGGCAGGGTGCGGAGGATCAGGTTCGTCACGCCGTCGCCGACGAAATACCTGTAGGCATCGAGCGGATGGGGCGGGAAGCCGAGCTGGGCGAGCGCGGCGTTGGTGGAATCCGCCAGGTCCTCCAGCGTGTCCAGCAGCGTTCCGTCGAGGTCGAACAGCACGGCGCGATGCTCCAATGCATGGCCCTTTCCTGTGTTGTGCGGGTTGCTGGACAGTGTAGCAAATCGCCCGCGGGCCGGCCAGCGGCGTCCGCGTGAGCCAAAATGCCTTGACGCCCCGTCGGGAGGCGCTACAATGCTCGCGAGCGATCCGGTATCCACTTTGTGCGAGGTTGCAGAATGGTCAGGTTCCGCGAGCTGCTGGCTGCTGCACTTGGGGCAGCCGCGCTGTTCGTCCAGGCGTCCCGCGTGTCCGCGGCCGAGCCCTTGCCGATCATCCCCAGAGCGGCAGGCTTCGGCATGGAGACGCCCGCCGGCAGCGGGCGGCACCTCGATGTGCCCAGGACCCGCGTCATCAAGGTGACGAACCTGAATCCCAAGGGGCCTGGGTCGTTGCGCGAAGCGCTGGAAGCCGAAGGCCCGCGCGTCGTCGTGTTCGAGGTCTCGGGCAACATTGACTTCACGCCGTACGGCAGTCTCGCGATCCGGCATCCGTACGTAACGATAGCGGGTCAGGCCGCCCCCTCGCCCGGCATCACGCTGAAAGGCTGCGAGCTGAACATCAGCACCCACGACGTGCTGCTCCAGCACATTCGCATCCGCGTCGGCGACCTGCTGGACCCGAACCGGCCCGCGCGCGACGAGAAGAGCGGCTGGACGCAGTGGAGCGAGCGGGACTGCATGAAGGTCGGCGGCGACCGGGTCGTCGTTGACCACTGCTCGTTCAGTTGGGCGACCGACGAGAACGTGCAGACGCGGGGCAGCGACCTGACCTTCCGCCACTGCATCTTCAGCGAGGCGCTCGACAGCGCGAAGCACCACAAGGGCGGCCACTCCAGGGGGTTGCTCATCATGAACCAGGGCCCCGCCAATACGCGGAAAGAGGGCCAGCGGGTGGCGGTCATCGGCAGCCTCTTCGCGCACAACAAGGGGCGCAACCCCACCGTCAACGGCGGCGCGGAAGCGGTGATCGCGAATAACCTCGTTGATGACGCCCACTTCGCCATGAAGGGCGACTGCACGGCGAAGCGCGGGCACCAGTGGATCAGCGCCGTGGGCAACGTCGTCAAGCGGACCCGCTACCCCGTCGTCGCGAGGGCCATGCATCCCGACACCCGCTACTACTTCGCCCCCGACAACGTGTTCAACGGCAAGACATTCGCGTCCGTCGCCGAGGTGTGGAACGAGGTTTTCATGCCCTTCGAGCCGGGGGTTGCCGAGGCGTGCCGTGCGGGCAAGGCGCCCATCGCCGTGCCCGGCCTCGCGGTCAAGCCGGCGGCCGGGGTGGAGGAGTGGGTGCTGGCCAACGCCGGCGCACGCCCCGCCGACCGCGATCCGGTGGACGCGCGCGTCGTCAAGTCGGTCCGCGAGCAGAGCGGCTCTATCCCCTCCAGCCAGGAGGACGTCGGCGGCTGGCCGGACCTCGACGGGAAACAGCGCACCTTGACGCTCCCCGACAACCCGAACGGGGACGACGACGGAGACGGCTATACGAACCTGGAGGAGTGGCTTCACGCCTTCGCCGCCGAGGTCGAGGGAGCCGCGAAGTAGAGCACGCCGCAACCTGCCCGCCAGGCCATACGGAACCGCACCGGAGGCATGCTCCTCCTTCCTCTGTGCGCGGGGCATCTGCTATAATGCGGGCGGAGGAAGGCGAAGCCAATGCCCGACGATACGGCACGATATCGCGTCCACGTCCGAGGCACGGTGCAGGGCGTGGGCTTTCGGCCCTACGTCTATCGCCTGGCGCAGAGCCTGGCCCTGGCGGGGTGGGTGCGCAACGATTCCTCGGGTGTGGTGATCGAGGTCGAGGGGCCGAGGGAGCGCTGCGACCGCTTCGTCGAGCGTCTCGTGCCCGAGGCGCCGCCCGTGAGCGATATAGCCGAGGTGCGGCACGAGGCCATCGAGCCTGTGGGCGAGGCGACGTTCACCATCGTGAAGAGCGAGCGGCTGGCCGACGCGCTGGCCGAGATTCCGCCCGACATGGGGGTCTGCGACGACTGCCGCCGCGAGCTGCTCGACCCCGCTGACCGCCGCTACGGCTATCCCTTCATCAACTGCACGAACTGCGGCCCGCGCTTCACCATCGCCGAATCGCTGCCCTACGACCGGCCGTTCACCTCGATGAAGCGCTTCACGATGTGCCCCAACTGCCAGCGCGAGTACGACGACCCCGCCGACCGCCGCTTCCACGCCCAGCCCAACGCCTGCTGGGTCTGCGGGCCGCAACTCGCGCTGCTCGACCCCAAGGGCGAGCCGATCCAGACCGATGACCCAATCGGCGCGGTGGCCGCCGCGCTGCGAGAGGGCAAGCTCGCCGCCATCAAGGGCCTCGGCGGGTTCCACCTCGCCTGCGACGCGACGAACCAGGATGCGGCGCAAACCCTCCGCGAGCGCAAGTGGCGCGAGAAGAAGCCCTTCGCCGTCATGGTGCCCGACCTCGAGGCCGCCCGTCGCCTGTGCGACCTCACCGAGGCCGAGGAGCGCCTGCTCCTGAGCTGGCGCAAGCCCATCGTCCTCGCCCGCAAGCGCGAGGGACACCCCCTCGCCGAGGCCATTGCGCCCGCCAGCCAGTTCTTCGGCGTCATGCTGCCCTACACGCCCGTCCACGTGCTCCTGATGCAGCACGGCTTCGCGGCGCTGGTGATGACGAGCGCCAACCGCACCGACGAGCCGATCGCCATTGACAACGCCGAGGCGTTCGAGCGCCTTGGCTCGGTGGCCGACCTGTTCCTCGTGCACGACCGCGACATCATCCGCCGCTCCGACGACTCGGTGATGCGGGTCTTCCGCGGCGAGCCAATCGTCCAGCGCCGCGCGCGCGGCAACGTGCCGCGGGCCATTCCCGTCGGTGTCGAGGGTCCCGTCCTTGCGCTCGGGGGCGACCTGAAGAACACCATCTGCATCATCCGCAAGGGCCGGGCCTATCTGAGCCAGCACATCGGCGATCTCGACCACGCCGACGCCCTGGCCTTCTTCGAGGAGACCATCGAGCACTTCCAGGGCATCCTCGAGACCCGCCCGACCCTGGTCGCCCACGACCTCCACCCTGGCTATCACTCGACGGCATACGCGCGTCGCCTGAGCAACGTGGAATTGGTCGGCGTGCAGCACCATCACGCCCACGCCGTCTCGGTGATGGCCGAGCACGGGCTCGAGGGGCCGGTGCTGGGCGTGTCGCTCGACGGCACGGGCTACGGCGCCGACGGCAAGGTGTGGGGCGGCGAGGTCCTGGTCGCCACGCTCTCGGATTTCGAGCGGCTGGCGCATCTCGCCTACGTGCCGATGCCGGGCGCCGAGCGGGCGATCAAGGAGCCGTGGCGGATGACGCTGGCCTATCTCGGCGCCGCCTCGTTCCCCGAACTGGAACGGGCGGGAGTTGGTGCGCACGACCTCGCTGCGGTGCAGCAGCTTCTCGACAGGCAGGTCGCGTGCCCCGAGACCTCCTCGATGGGCCGCCTGTTCGACGGGGTGTCGGCGCTCCTGGGCATTTGCACCCGCGTGAGCTACGAGGGCCAGGCCGCCATCGAGCTCGAAGCGGCCGCCGATGCCCCCGACAAGGTCTATTATCCCTTCAACCTCGACGTGACTGCGACGCCGTGGACCGTTGACCCGCGCGAGATCGTGCGCACGGTGCTCGACGACCTGCGGCGGGGCACGCCCCGCGGGTTGATCGCCGCCCGCTTCCACAGTACGATCATCGAGTTGGTGCGAGCCGTGTGCGTCGTGGCCCGCCGCGAGCGGGGCCTGGACACGGTGACCCTCAGCGGAGGCTGCTTCCAGAACCTGCGCCTCCTCGAAGGCGCCACTGCTGCACTCGAGCGCAGCGGCTTCGTTGTCCGCTATCATCGCCTGGTGCCGACGAACGACGGCGGCGTGTCGCTCGGGCAGGCGGTGGTGGCGTTGGCGAGGATGCGTGACGCGTGACCCGTGACGCGTGAGAAGACAAGAGGAGAGGAAGCCCGTGTGTTTGTCCGTGCCCGCAAGGATTGTTGAGTTGACCGGCCGGCTCGCGGTGGTGGACGTGATGGGCAACCGCCGCGAGGCCGACGTGAGTTTCGTGGACGAGCCTCAGCTCGGCGACTACGTGCTCGTGCACGCGGGCTTCGCCATCGAGAAGATGACGCCCGAGGACGCGGCCGAGAGCCTGCGCATCTGGGAGGAGATTGCCAGCCTGGAAAGCGGCGAGCCCTTGGAGGAGGACGAGCCTTGAGTTCCCCTCCTCAGTCACGCGTCACGCGTCACGCGTCACGCGGCTCCGTGCCCGACCTGCTGCACCTCATCGCGGAGCGCGCCGCCCGGCTCGGCGGGCGCCCGGTCCGTTTCATGGAGGTCTGCGGCACCCACACGATGGCCATGTTCCGCAGCGGCATCCGCGCCATGCTGCCGCCGAACGTGAAGCTCCTCAGCGGCCCGGGCTGCCCCGTGTGCGTGACCCCGATGGGCATGGTGGATGCCGCGCTCGCGATCGCGCGGCGGCCCGGCGTGTGCCTGGCCACGTTCGGCGACATGGTGCGCGTGCCGGGCAGCGCCTCCAGCCTCGAGCGCGCGAAGGCCGAGGGGGCCGACGTGCGGATGGTCTATTCGCCGCTCGACGCGCTGAAGCTGGCCGAGGCCGAGCCGCGCCGCACCGTGGTCTTCTTCGCCATCGGCTTCGAGACCACCACGCCCGCCGTCGCGGCGACGGTGGCCTATGCCCGCGACCGCGGCCTCGCGAACATGCTTTTCCTCGTGGCCAACAAGGTGATCCCCCCCGCGATGGAGGCGATCCTCGCCGGCGGCGAGGTGAAGCTCGACGGCTTTCTGTGCCCCGGCCACGTGAGCGTGATCACCGGCTCGGCCATCTACGAGCCGCTCGCCGCAAACTACCGCGTGCCGTGCGTCGTCACGGGCTTCGAGGCCGAGGACATTCTCGAAGGCATCGCCATGCTCCTCCTCCAGGTCGTCGAGGCCGACCCGAAGGTCGAGATTCAATACAAGCGCTGGGTTCACCCCGAGGGCAACGCCAAGGCCCGCGAGCGGGTGGACGAGGTGTTTCGTCCCTGCGACGCGGCGTGGCGGGGCCTGGGCACCATCCCGATGAGCGGCCTGGAGCTTCGGCCCGAGCTTCGCGCCCACGACGCGCTCGAAGCCCTGGGCATCGAGGTCCCGCCCGAGTTGGAGAACCCCGGCTGCTCGTGCGGCGAGGTGCTTCGCGGCCTCATCGAGCCACCCGAGTGTCCCCTCTTCGCCGGCCGCTGCACCCCCGCCACCCCCGTTGGCCCGTGCATGGTCTCCACCGAGGGAAGCTGCGCGGCCTACTACAAATATGGGGAGCGCTGACTATGGAGCGCATTCTCCTCGCCCACGGCGGCGGCGGGTCGTTGACGAAGCAACTGATCCGTGATTTGGTGGTCGCCCGTTTTGGCAACCCCGCTCTCGCCCCTCTCTCCGACAGCGCGCTGGTCGAGCTTCCGCAGGGCCGCGTGGCGTTCACGACCGACAGCTACGTGGTGAAGCCGCTGCGGTTTCGCGGCGGCGACATCGGGCGGCTCGCTATTTCGGGCACGGTGAACGACCTGGCGATGGCGGGCGCGAGGCCGCTTTACATTTCGCTTGCCCTCATCCTCGAAGAGGGCCTGGCTCTCGACGACCTCGCAGCCATCCTCGATTCGGCGAAGGCCGCGGTGGATGAGGCAGGCGTGACTGTGGTCTGCGGCGACACGAAGGTCGTCGAGCGCGGCGCGGCCGACGGCTGCTTCATCAACACCTCGGGCATCGGCGTCATTTCCGAGGGCGTGAGCGTCGCCATGGAGCGCGCCGCGCCGGGCGACGCCATCCTGGTCAACGGCTCCATCGGCGACCACGGCGTGGCCATCATGAGCGCGCGCGAGGGCCTGAGCTTCGACACGCCCGTGTCGAGCGACGTCGCGCCCCTCGGGGGTCTCGTGGCCGCCGTGCTCGAGGCCGGCGGCGACGCGGTGCACGCGCTCCGCGACCCCACGCGCGGCGGGCTCGGGATGGTCGTGTGCGAGGTCGCCGAGGCGTGTCGTCACGACATCGAGCTCGACGAGGTGAAGATTCCCGTGCGGCCCGAGGTCCAGGGCGCGTGCGACCTGCTCGGCCTCGACCCGCTCTACGTGGCGAACGAGGGCAAGGTGGTCGTGGTCTGCGCCGAGGCGGTCGCGTCGAAGGTCCTCACGGCGATGCGGGCGCATCCGCTTGGCCGCTCGGCCGTCGCCATCGGCCGCGTGCTCGATGGTGCCAAGGGCCGCGTGACGCTGCGCACCACCATCGGTGGCCGCCGGGTCGTGGACCCGCCCTACGGCGAGCAATTGCCGAGGATATGCTGAGGCGTGACCCGTGACGCGTCATGTTCCGCGCCTCTCACCGGGGCCTGCCCTTTGCGTGTCGAAGACTTCGATTACGACCTGCCGCCTGAGCTGATCGCGCAACACCCGCTGGCGGAACGCGACGAGTCGCGGCTGCTCGTGCTGCGCCGCGATTCGGGCGCCATCGAGCATCGGCGCTTCCGCGACGTCGTCGAATACCTGGAGCCCGGCGACCTGCTGGTGCTCAACGACACGCGGGTCATCCCCGCGCGGCTGGTCGGCCGGAGGCCCACGGGCGGCCGCATCGAGGTGCTGCTCGTCGCGCCCGAGGGCGACGTGTGGCGCGCGATGCTCAAGGGCAGCGGCCGCGTGAAGCTGGGCGAGCGGCTCTCGCTCGAGGGCGGAGCGCTCACCTGCACCTTCTACGGCCGCCTGCCCGACGGGCAGGTGCACCTGGCCTTCCCGCTCGGCCCCGACGAGCTGATGGCGGCCCTCCAGCGCGTCGGCCGCGCGCCGCTGCCGCCCTACATCCGGCGGCCGCCCGAGGCCGACGCCGACCGCGAGGCCGACCTCACCCGCTACCAGACCGTCTACGCCGAGCGCCCCGGCGCCGTGGCCGCGCCGACGGCTGGGCTGCACTTCACGCGCGAGGTCTTCGCCGCGCTCGACGCGAAAGGCATTCGCCGCGCGACCCTCACGCTGCACGTCGGGCTCGGCACGTTCAAACCCGTCGTCGCCGAGCGCATCGAGGACCACGCGATGCACGCCGAGTGGTTCGAGCTGCCGGGCGAGGCCGCGGAGGCCGTCGCCGACGCCCGCGCCGCGGGCCGCCGCGTCGTCGCCGTGGGCACCACGGCCACGCGCGTGCTCGAGACCGTCGCCCGCCGGCCCCAGTGGGGCGCGGCGTCGGGCTGGACCGATCTCTTCATCACGCCCGGCTTCGAGTTCCGCGCGGTGGACGTGCTCGTCACGAATTTCCACCTGCCGCGCTCGACGCTGCTGATGCTCGTGGCCGCCTTCGCGGGCCGCGAGCGCGTGTTGGCCGCCTACGACGAGGCCCAACGCCTCGGCTATCGCTTCTACAGCTACGGCGACGCGATGCTGATCGTGTGACGCCGCGGTTGACGCGGCGAGGATTCCGGCTACAATCAGGGGTCGGAGCGTTTCCCCACCGCGGGAGACTGCCGGAGGAGGATCGTGCGTTGGGTCGGCTGGAAGACTTCCTGAAGTCGAAAATGCGCGGGCCGACCGATCCGCAGGCCCCCGAGGCGTCCGAGGCCCTGCCCTCCGCCGGGCCGGGCGTCGAGTTCCTGTGGCCCCAGGGCGCCCCCGGCGCCCTCGGCACCCGCGACGTGGACCGCCCGACCCTCACCCTGTGCCTGCCGCCGCCCGAGCTGGCCACCGGCGCCGGCGTCGTCATCTGCCCGGGCGGGGACTACTGGGACATCGCGGGCGACTACGAGGGGCGCGACGTGGCGCTCTGGCTCAACACCCTCGGCGTGGCCGGCTTCGTGCTCAAGTACCGCCTCGCCCCCAGCTACCACTACCCGAGCCAGCTCCAGGACGCCCGCCGCGCGGTCCGCCTCGTCCGCCACCGCGCCGCCGAGTGGGGCGTGAACCCCGCCCGCGTGGGCATCCTGGGCTTCTCGGGCGGCGGCCACCTCGCCTCGACCATCGCCACCCACTTCAGCGACGGCGTTCCCGACGCCGAGGACCCCGTGGACCGCTTGAGCTGCCGCCCGGACTTCGTCGCGCTGGTCTGCCCGGTCATCTCGTTCGCCTCGAAGTACACGCACGAGCCGACGCGCGACAACCTCCTCGGCGGCGACAGCACCAAGACGAAGCACCTCGAACGCCTCTCCAACGAGCGACAGGTCACCCCCGCCACGCCGCCGACCTTCCTCGTCCACACCGGCGACGACAAGGAGGTGTTGCCCGAGAACAGCGTGCTCTTCTATGTCTCCATGCGCCGCATGGGCGTGCCGGGCGAGCTCCACATCTACGAGAAAGGCGGCCACGGCTTCGGCCTCGCCACCACCGACCCCGCGCTGTCGAGCTGGACCCTCCGCTGCGCCGACTGGATGCGCCGCCGCGGCCTGCTCGAGAAGCCGGGCTGACCAGCCTGACCAACCTCCCGCGGGTTCCGGAACCCGCGGGAGGTTAACCGAGAAGGAGACGACGATGCTGAGCGAGGGCCCCTGGGGAGTTCTGCTGGTCGCGGTCGTGCTTGCGGCACTGGCCACGGGAGCCGACGCGGCGGAGCCAAAGGTCGAGCTGCTCTGGCCCGACGGCGCGCCCGGCGCCGTCGGCGACACCGACGCCGACAAGCCGTCGCTCACCATCTGGCTGCCGCCCGCCGACAAGGCGACCGGCGCCGCCATCGTCATCTGCCCTGGCGGCGGCTACGGCCACCTCGCCGTCGGCCACGAGGGCAAGGACGTGGCGGCCTGGCTCAACTCCTTCGGCGTCGCCGGCTTCATGCTCAAGTATCGCCACGCCCCCAAGTACAAGCACCCCTCTCCCCTCCTCGATGCCCAGCGCGCCATCCGAACCGTCCGCGCCCGGGCCAAGGAGTTCGGAGTTGACCCCGCCCGCATCGGCATCCTGGGCTTCTCCGCCGGCGGACACCTCACCTCGACCGCCGGCACCCACTTCGACGACGGCGACCCGAAGGCCAAGGACCCCATTGACCAGGTGAGTTGCCGGCCCGATTTCATGGTCCTCGTCTACCCCGTCATCTCCCTCACCACCAAGTACACCCACGGCGGCTCGAAGAACAACCTGTTGGGCAAGGACCCGTCGAAGGAGCTCGTCGAGAGCCTGTCGAACGAAAAGCAGGTCACGGCGAAGACCCCGCCCACCTTCCTCATGGCCACCAGCGGCGACACGGGCGTCCCGGCCGAGAACAGCGTGTTGTTCTACATGGCCTTGCGCGAGCACAAGGTCAAGGCCGAGATGCACATCTACCAGAACGGCGGCCACGGCTTCGGCCTGGCCCCAGGCGACCCCGTCCTCTCCACCTGGCCCGCCCGCTGCGAGGCGTGGATGAGGGTGAATGGCTGGCTGACGGCGGCGAAGTAGCTTCCGCTCCCAGGCCGGTAGAGATTCTTCGCTCCGTGCCACTTCGCTCAGAATGACCCCGGGACGAATGTCTGGCATGGACCCGTCGTGGTGGCGCCGTCGAGCGCACGGGTGTCCGCGGGTCCCAAGATGATCACCCCCCCTCACGGAGAGGCCTGATCACCTTGACGCAGCCCAGGGGCGCCTGGGCTCTGTGGCGTCACATGTCATTGCTGCTTCGTGGCTTATGGCGGCTGATCGCCTCCTGGTGGCCCCAGCGCAAGATGATCAACCCCCCTTGCGCGCGCGTGATCATCTTGATCATCTTGGGGAGGGGGGTTGAGGCCCTATCGCCTGGCGGCCTGCTCCTTGCGCTTCGCGATGATCTCTTCGGCGATGGCGAAGGGCACGGTCTCGTAGTGCTCGAAGTGCATGGTGAACGTGCCGCGGCCCTGGGTGGCGTTGCGCAGCTCGGTGGCGTAGCCGAACATGTTGGCGAGGGGCACGAGGGCCTTGACCTCCTGGGAAGTGCCCTGGCGCTCCATGCCCGTGATGTGGCCCCGCTTGGCGCACAGGTGGCTGGCAACCGCCCCCGCAAACTCGTCGAACGCGAGGACGCTCACGCTCATCACCGGCTCGAGCAACTGGGGGTTCCCGCGAAGGAATCCCTTCCGGAACGCCATGGCCGCGCAGGTGCGGAAGGCCAGCTCGGAGGAGTCCACCTCGTGGTACGTGCCGTCGGTGAGGACCACCCGCACGTCCACCACCGGGTAGCGCGACCAGGGGCCCTTGGCCATGGCGTCAATGATGCCGCGCTGGATGGCCGGGATGAACTCCTTGGGCACCCGGCCGCCCACGACCTCGCTGACGAACTCGAAGCCCTGGCCGGGGGGCAGGGGCTCGAGGGTCAGGACAACGTGGGCGTACTGGCCGCGGCCGCCCGTCTGCTTCACGTGCTTCTCGTTGATGTCCACCGGCGTTGTCAGGGTCTCGCGGTAGGCGACCTGCGGGGGGCCGGGCTGGACTTCGACGGCGAACTCGCGGCGGAGGCGGTCGAGGATGATCTCGAGGTGCAGCTCGCCCATGCCCGAGATGATCGTGTCGTCGGTCTCCGGGTCGTTGGCGACGATGAAGGTGGGGTCCTCCTCGGCCAGGCGGGCGAGGGCGCTCGACAGGTGGTCGGAGCTGGTGCGGCTCTCGGTGGCGACGGCGACGCTGAGGACGGGCGCCGGGAACTCGATGGCCTCGAGCACGATGGGGTGTTCCTCGGCGCACAGGGTGTCGCCGGTCACCGTGTCGGTGAGGCCGACGACGGCGCCGATCTCGCCCGAGTAAAGGGCGTCCACGATCTCCTGGCGGTTGGCGTGCATGCGCAGCAGGCGCCCGACGCGCTGGCGCTTGCCCTGAGTCGAGTTGAGCACGTAGGTGCCGGCGGAAAGGGTGCCGGAGTAGACACGGACGTAGATGAGCTTGCCGATGTGCTTGTCGGCGACGACCTTGAAGGCGAGTGCGGCGAGGCGGCCCCCGTCGTTGGGCGCGCGCTCGATCGGCTCGCCCTTGAGGCACACGCCGCTGATGGGCGGCAGGTCAATGGGGCTGGGCAGGTAGTGCACGACGGCGTCGAGGAGGCGCTGGATGCCCTTGTTCTTGAAGGCCGAGCCGCACAGCACGGGGCACACGAGGTGGGCGTGGGTGGCCTTGCGGATGGCGGCGCGCAACTCGGCCTCGCTGATCGGCTCGTCGGCGCAGTACTTCTCGAGCAGCCGCTCGTCCACCTCGCTCACCTTTTCGACCAGGTGGCGGCGCCAGCGCGCCACCTCGGCCCGCAGCCGCTCGGGCACGGGCTCCTCGTGGAACGTCGTGCCCAGGTCCGCGTCGTCGTAGTAGACCGCGCAGTTCTCCACCAGGTCCACGATCCCCACGAACTCGTCGTTCTCGATGTTCGGGATGACGACGGGGACGGCGTTGGCGCCCAGCTCCTTCTGGATCTGCCCGACCACGGCGAAGAAGTCGGCCCCCACGCGGTCCATCTTGTTGACAAACGCGATGCGGGGCACCTCGTACTTCTCGGCCTGGCGCCACACGGTTTCGCTCTGCGGCTCGACGCCGCCGACGGCGCAGAACAGGCCGATCGCCCCGTCGAGCACGCGCAGGCTGCGCTCGACCTCGACCGTGAAGTCCACGTGGCCCGGCGTGTCAATCAGGTTGATCCTGTGGTCGCGCCACACGGTGGTCGTGGCGGCGCTGGTGATGGTGATCCCGCGCTCGCGCTCCTGCGGCATCCAGTCGAGCGCGGTTGTCCCCTTGTCCACCTCGCCCACCTTGTGGGTCTTGCCGGTGTAGAACAGGATGCGCTCGGACGCCGTGGTCTTCCCGGCGTCAATGTGCGCCATGATGCCGATGTTGCGGACGCGGTCGAGCGAAAACTGCCGTGGCACGGACGCTTGTTCCTAACCAGAGACGGGCTGCCGAAGGCAGGCAGCCAACCAGTTCACGCGAGAACGTCGGTTTGCTCCACGAACGTTCCCGTCGCTCCTATTCTGGCTCATTGTCTGGGTAAGCAAGAGCAGGATAGGCTTGAGGCACATAGTGTACACGAAAGGCCGCTCGCTCTCAAGGCCCACGTGCTTGGAAGCTTTCGCTTTGACAGGGCCGGTTCGTCGAGCTACGATCACCGCGCGGCCGGAGCCGCTCGCATCGTCGCGTCGGACGCGTGCCGTGGCTGCCTGCGGAACTGCCCGGAAGGGCGAAGCGAGAGTGTCCATGACGGACCCGCCCATTCGCTGCCCGAAGTGCGACCAGGCGCTCACCCAGGTCGGCCAGTTCTGGATCTGCCCGGACCACGGCCAGGTGTCGCCGCAGAAGCCCTTCGCCCCGCTCCGCATGTTCCTCAGCTACGGACACGACAGCAACGAGGAGCTTGTGCGCCGAATCAAGGCCGACCTGGAGAAACGCGGCCACGACGTCTGGATTGACAAGAGCAAGATCAAGTTCGGTGACGATTGGCGGCGCAAGATCACCGACGGCATCCTGGACAGCAGCCGCGTCCTGTCCTTCCTCTCGAAGTATTCCACCCGCGACCCCGGCGTGTGCCTCGACGAGATTGCCATCGCCATCGGCGTGAAGGGCGGCAACATCCAGACCATCCTCGTCGAGACCGAGCAGGAGGTGAAGCCGCCGCCCAGCATCAGCCACATCCAGTGGCTCGACATGCACGACTGGAAAGAGCAGCGCGCCGCGGGCGAGGCCGCGTGGGAGCAATGGTATCAGGTGAAACTCGCCGAGATCGTGGCCGTCGTCGAGAGCGACGAGAGCCGGCGCTTCGCGGGCGAAATCAGGACCCTCGAGGAACACCTCAAGCCCATCTCCTCCGACTCGCGCATCTTCCAGTTGCTCAGGAAGGGCCTGGTCGGGCGGGCGTGGCTGGTCGAGGCGATCGAGCAATGGCGCAACGCCGCCGACCGCGCCTCGCGTCTCTTCTGGATCCTGGGCGCTCCGGGCGTCGGCAAGAGCTCCTTTGCCGCCCACCTCGCACACTATGGCCGCGACAAAGTCATCGCCGTCCAGTTCTGCGAATACGACAAGCCCGACCACCGCAACGCGCACCGCATCGTCCGCACCCTGGCCTTCCAGATTGCCACTCGGCTGCCCGACTACCGCAAGCTCCTGCTCGCCCTGCCGGAAATCACGGAGCTGGACCGGAAGAACCCCGCCGAACTCTTCGACTACCTCCTGGCCGACCCGTTGCGCCACACCATTGAGGGCGGACGCGAGCGGTACCTGATCGTCATTGACGCGCTCGACGAAGCCGGCGGAAGCGGACGCAACGAGTTGGTCGAGATGCTGGCACGAAACGCCCCGCGTCTGCCCGACTGGATTGGCATCGTCGCGACCAGCCGGCCGGAGAGCGACGTCATCGCCCCGCTGCAAGGGTTGAACCCATTCGTCCTCGACACCGCGACCGAATCCAACCGCGCCGACATCCGCGAGTACCTGCGGCGCGAACTCGCGTCGCCTCTCCAGGACCGCGCGGACGCCGACCGCCTCGTGGAGCAAGTCCTGGAGAAGAGCGAAGGCGTGTTCCTCTACGTCGAGCGCTTTTGCGACGACGTTCAGCGCGGCCATTTCTCACTGGACCGTCCCGATCAATTCCCGCAAGGTCTCGGCGGAATCTTTTTCCAGTACTTCCAGCGGCAGTTCCCCGACCTTGAGAAGTTCCGCAAAGACGTGCGCCCCGCGCTGCGCGCCATCCTCGCCGCCCGCGAGCCGCTACCCATGGAGATTCTCCAGCGCCTCTTCAACTGGCAGGACGAGGAACTCCGCGACTTCACCCGCCCCCTCGGCTCGCTCTTCCCGACCACGACCGAAGCTGGCCACGAAGTCATCAAGCCCTACCACAAATCCCTCGCCGACTGGCTGGCGGATGAAGGCAAGGCCGGGGCGTTTTTCGTGAGCATCCTGGAAGGTTGTCGGTTGCTGGTTGACCTCGGTTGGCGACAGCAGGAACAAGGCGCCGCAACAATGTCTGGTTACTTTCTAGCGCACCTGCCTGCCCACCTCGCCACTTTGGAGCGGTGGGAAGCACTGGTTTCCTTGCTGTGTTGTGAGGATTATGTCAAGTCTGTCGAGATCCGTCTGCCGACACGACGATACTCTCTAGTTCTCGACTATCAAGAGGCGCTGAGGGGCTCTCCTTTCTCACTGCGAAATAGGCTCTGGGACGCGGCCCCTGTCTGCTCGCTTCTTGCGTTGAAGGCGATAGGCAGCTTGGTCGACCGGGGTGAGCTTGGTGAGGCCAGAGTTCTGCTGCAGACTTGTGCGGATGCAATCTCATCCCGGAGACTGCCTGAATTGACGAGCACTTGGAGCTGTCTTGCTGGTCGACTGGCCATCTATGCAGGCGATAGGCAGGAGGCGGACTCGAGACTGGCTCAAGCTCTTACGGCCGCCCGGGATGCTGCATACCAGGAGGGTGTAGCCAAGGCTTTGCTTGGCATCGGTGTAGCCATCCGGAAATTCGGCGGCTCTCACTGCGATGCGCAAGATGCACTCCACGAAGCTCTCAAGGCAGACTTCTCGTCTTTCGACATGGATCTCCAAGCGCGAGTGTTGCTGAATCTCGCCATGGTCCACATCTGCAAGGGCCAAGCTAGAGAAGCTGACGATTGTCTCAGCAATGCTGGCAGCCTTATCGAAAGGAACGACAACCCTGTCCTGCATGCTTGGCTCCACAAGTACCAAGGGTTCCTGCGGTTGCTCCGCCAGGATTGTGACGGGGCGGCGGAGCAGTTTCGCTCAGCGGGCGAGACGTTTTCCAGGCAGGGACACTTCCAAGAGCAGTTGCGTTGTGACGAGCTCGTGTATTGTGCCCTTGGCCCTGTCGCGCGCCTGTATGCCCAAGAGCGGATTGAGCGTGCGTCGGCTGCACGTCTACCCAGGGAGCGAGGACTAGAGCTTCAGAAGGAGATTCGGCGGGCCGTGGATGCGGTTCCGAGTTTGGACACGGTCCCCAGTGAATCTGACGCACGGAGAATGGCGGCTGCCACCGAACACCTGATTCTCATCATCCGGGACCTCGAACGGAGACTTGATCCGGAGCCTCTTTCCGGCCTCACTGCCAGGCGTGCCAAGAGATAGCGATGAGTCCCTCGTTCCAGAGGCAACGCGCATGGGTCGTCGTCACCCCTCGCGCCGCGACTTGAGGACGGTCCACCCCATCCGCAGTGAATTCGAACGGCGCGGCAACAACCCGCTGCTGTTCCTGCTCACGTGCCGGGACGACGAGAGCGCGGAGTAACCCGACCCCGCTGCGAAACCGCCGCCCGCCCAGCGGCGGGCTGGGCTTCCACTCGCGCCAGACTGGGGTCGCGTCGGCGCAGGCCGCTGCCGATCTGTATCAAACCCCTGAGGGGGGCGGAGTGATACAGATCGGACGGATTGGCGAGAATCGGCGATTCTCTGGGCTCTAGCGATCTGTATCAACTCCCCGAGGGGGCCGCGGTGATACAGATCGGCGAGAACGCCGAGGATATGGGGGTTTGGGGGCCTGTCGGCGTAAGTGGCTCGCGCATCGTCAGATCCACCGCGCTGCCAGCAGCCGTTGCGCTAAGTCCAGGCCAGCAGGCAACTTGGGATGCCGCCCCCTGGACGCCGGCGGCGTGTCGGCGCGGGCCGGCCTTGACTTGCGGGGTGCGTTGTGCCATTATGGCGTTGGGCCGTCGGTTCAGGAGAACGCCATGGTCCGCGGCTGGGTCGCCTTTCCAGGGGCTGCGCTGTCGCTGTTCCTCGTCGTCCAGGGGGCCGCGGGGGGCGAGGCGCTCCGCTCGGGCCTCCGCATCGGGGCCAAGACCAAGCAGTTCGACGTCTCCGACGTCACCGGGCCGTCGAAGGGAAAGCAGTGCTGTTACGTCTGAACGTACGGGGGGCGTCCATCGCTCATCGTCTTCACGCGAGCGGTGGACGGCCGCCTGACCAGGCTGGTCAAGGCCATTGACAAGTTCGTGGCGGCCCACAGGGCGAAGCAGATGGCCGGGTTCGTCGTGCTCCTCGATGCGAACACGGAGGCGAACCGCACGAAGCTGGCCGAGGTGGCGAAGGCCCAGGGGATCGCCCTCCCCCTCACCATCGCCCTCGAAGGCGCCAAGGGGCCGCCCGATTACAGCCTGAACCCCGACGTGCCCATCACCGTGCTGCTGAGCCGCCGCGACATGGTGCTGGCCAACTTCGCTCTGGCCGGCCCGCCGCCGGCGGACGCGGCGGCCCAGAGGAGCGAGATCGGCCGCATCCTCGCGAGGGCCACAACCGTGCTGGGCGCGCGCTGAGCGCCCCCCGACTCTCAGGAGGTTCCCAATGCTCCAGCCAAGACGGCGGCGAAAGCCCGTGGGGATCACCCTCATCGAAATCCTCACCGTCACCAGCATCATGTCGGGGCTCCACAGCCAGTCGAACTTCCAGTACGCGATCAACAAGGCCAACGAGGTCAAGGGCCTCAGCAACCTCCGGCAGATCCACCTGTTGCTCCAGACCCAGTGCATCGCCGGCGCGCTCCCGAGGGCCGCATTCTTCCCGGAGGGCGACCCGAAGAAGGACCCCAAGTCCATCACGCGCCTCATCGCGGGCGCGCCGCCCCAGCTCTTCGTGTCGCCGTTTGCCCCGCCCTCGCTCCAGGACAAGGGCCTCAGCTACGCCTGGAACACGGCGCTCAACGGCAGGACGCTCGACACCGTGCCCCGGACCACCTGGGTCCTGATCGACGTGACGGCCTTCCTCGTGGACCCCGACATCCCGAAGCCGGGCAAGTACCTCGTCCTCTACGCCGACGGGCGCGCGGAGGCCATCGCCGAGCCCCCGGCCGACATCGTGAAGTCGGTGCGGGAGGCCCAGGCCAAGAAGGCCCCGGTCGCCCCCAAGAAGGGCGCCTCGCTGCCCAAGCCCCTCCCCCCGCGGGACCCGAAGGGCCCCGCCCCCAACATCCCCAAGATTCGCCTGCCCGGCGGCCAGACCGTTCCCATGCCGCCATCCGTGCCGGGCCTGTAAGGCAGCCACGCGGCCGGGCACGGACAGCCTGCCCTGAGGCATCTGAGCTTGGCAGGTCAGGGGCGCGAGGGTGGGTAACGACAGTGATTTCGGACCTCGCGAAGTCCGAAATCAGGAGACCGGTGAGCAGATGCCCCAAGCGATGGCCTCCCAGTCCGGCGGGTTGTTCGGCGCCCAGACCTTCGGTGATGGGCCTGTGACCTGCAGGGGCAGCCGTGCGAGAGCGATGGAAACCGGCATGCGACCTTGCCCGGGCATAGGGCACGTATCTGGCCATAGGGAATGATCACGAACTTCGCGAGGTCCGTAATGAAGGGAGCCACACAGAAATGCTCGAAGCTGTCGCCACCGTCTGTCGTGCGTTGGCGTGTGAGCAGAACCTTTTGATTCTGCACGCTCTCTGCCCCGACCGCGAACTGGCCTCCGGCAAGCTCGCCGAGCGGGCCGTACTGCCCCCCGCACAAGTGTCTGATCGCCTTGGGCCTCTTGCCGCCCGGGGCATCGTTCAGCGCAGGCGGTCCGGGGCCCACGTCTACTACCGCCCTGCGGACCACGATGGCGGACCGAGAAGGTTCTGGCCCTGGGGCCTCGTCCGGCAGTCTCTCGCGGACCCCTCAGTGGCTGCGGTTGGATGGGAGCACGACCGCATTCTCCACCTCTCCGCCGAGACCGTCAAGAAGGTCCCAGCAGCCGCGGCCACGGCCATGGACATCATCTTCGATGCGGCCACCGCGTTCGCCAATGTTCGCCGCCTGCAAGTCGTGAAGCTCTTGCAGCAGAAGGGTGGCTGCTCGGCGGCCGGAATCCAGCAGGGCCTCAAGATGTCGCCGCCGGCCTGCTGGCGGCACCTGGGGAAACTGAAGAGGCGTGGATATGCCCGCCAGGAGCCGCCGGGAACCTGGGTATTGGTGGCCCACCCGAAGCCTCGATTCCACCGGGGCCTGCTGAAGCAGGTGATCGAGGCCCTGGGGTAGGTATTACGCACCTCGCGAACTCCGTAATCTGCGCGCCTCGTCCGGTGCCCAGCCTTCCCTGGTCTTGAGCATTCATCTGAACCTTTCCGCGGAGCACGCGCGGGGTGGTGCGAGGCCGCCAATGCCCTGTTCCACAGGGACTTGTCGGAGAAGATGACTGCCAGGTCCGGCAGGTATCTCGTACTTCTCGAAGTCCGTAATCACCCCGGTTCGCCCGTCGGCCACCGCGCATTCGCTCAGACACTCGTCCAACCATCCCAGATAGCCGTGAAGGAGCCGCCTGATAGGGACCCCGAAGCCCATGGTTCGGCGGGGCTTGCTGAAGGAGGCGCTGGAGGCCATGGCTCAGAGATTACGGACTTCGCGAACTTCGTAATGACACTACGCTGCTCCCATCGTGCCCCGGACCACGGCGCAACGTTCACTGGTAGGGACCCCGAAGCCCATGGTTCGGCGGGGCTTGCTGAAGGAGGCGCTGGAGGCCATGGCTCAGAGATTACGGACGTCGCGAACTCCGTAATGACACTACGCTGCTTCCATGGCGCCCCGGACCACGGGGCAACGTCCACTTGAACCTGACAGCCCCGTGCGCGATACTATGGCCAGTCTGCCGCAACGCTTCAAAGACCCTGTGCGACCCCAGCGGGAGCCTGCTCAATGATTCGGTTGCCTTCACGCGAGGACAGCGGCTCATCTCCGGCCACAGATGCCGCCCGCCAGCAGTGCATCCGTCCCGCGTGCGGGGCGACGTATGAGCTGAAATCCGTCCACCAGCGGTGCGAGAAGTGCGGGGCACTGCTCGACGTGGCCTACGACTGGGAGCGCCTGCCCGTGCCCGCCCGCCTCGCGCTGTTCGACGAGCGGCGGGCGTCGTCGCGCAATCCCCTCGACTACAGCGGCGTGTGGCGCTTCCGCGAGCTGATCCCGTTCGCCGAGCTCGACAAGGTGCTCACCATCGGCGAGGGGCAGACCCAGCTCCGCCGCACCGACGGCGTGGCCGCCTATGTCGGCCTCGACCCCGGCCGCCTCTTCCTTCAATACGAGGGCCTCAACCCGTCGGGCTCCTTCAAGGACAACGGGATGACGGGAGCCTTCACCCACGCGAACATGGTGGGGGCGAAGTACGCGGCCTGCGCCTCGACGGGCAACACGTCGGCCTCGCTCGCCCTGTTCGCGGGCGTGTCGGGGCTGCTCAAGGCCGTCGTGTTCGTCGGCTCGGGCAAGATCGCCTACGGCAAGCTCTCGCAGGCGCTCGACTACGGGGCCACGACCCTCCAGATCGCGGGGGACTTCGACGACGCCATGCGCCAGGTGCAGGAGGTGTGCCTCCAGACCAATCTCTACCTGATGAACTCGCTCAACCCCTTCCGCCTCGAGGGGCAGAAGGCCATCATGTACCGCGTGCTCGAGGGGCTCGGCTGGGAGCCGCCCGACTGGATCGTGGTGCCGGGCGGCAACCTGGGCAACAGCTCGGCGTTCGGCAAGGCATTCGCCGAACTGCGGCAGCTCGGCCTCATCCCGCGCATCCCGCGCGTGGCCATCATCAACTCCACGGGCGCCGACACCCTCGACCGCCTGGTCAACCGGGCCGGCCTCCGCTGGAACGGCGGGAACGTGGGCGACGCGGCCATCGAGGCATTCTACGCGCAGATGGACGCCGAGAAGCGGAAGGCCCACACGATTGCCTCGGCCATCGAGATCAACCGCCCGGTGAACCTCGACAAGGCGCTCCGCACGCTGGAGGTGACGAACGGCGTCGTGCGCGCGGTGCCCGACGCGGCGATCCTCGACGCAAAGGCGATGGTGGGCGCGCACGGCTTCGGCTGCGAGCCGGCCTCGGCCGCCTCGGTCGCGGGCGCGAGGCTGCTGCGCGAGCAGGGCGTCATCGCCCGCGACGAGCGCGTCGTGTGCATCCTCACCGGCCACCTGCTCAAGGACCCCCACGCCACCGTGGGCTACCACTCCTACGACGCCGAGCGTCTGCGGGAGGAGTTCGGCCAGTTCGGCGTCGCCCAGGCCCGCCACGCCAACCGGCCCATCCCCGTCCCCGACGACATCGAGGCGATCCTGAGCATCATCAAGGACCTCTGATACACCCATAGGACCTATAGGTCCTATAGGCCGCGGGGCATCGTTCCCCAGGAGGAATCAAGTACATGGGCGGCTTGTGCATCCAGGACTGCGAGACGATGGTCCTCATCGGCGACAGCATCACCGACTGCGGCCGCCGCGACCCGGCCGCTGCGCCACTCGGGAACGGCTACGTGGCGTTCTTCGTGGACCTGGTGACCGCGAAGTATCCCGAGCGCAAGATCCGCTTCGTGAACAAGGGCATCGGCGGCAACACCGTGCTCGACCTCGAGGCCCGCTGGGAGGCCGACGTGTTGGCCGAGCGCCCCGACTGGCTGTCGGTGATGATCGGCATCAACGACCTGCACCGCAGCCTCGACCGGGTGCGCGACGTGCCGCCCGAGGTCTACCGCGAAAGCTACACCCGCATCCTCACCCGCGTCGCCAGCCAGCTCGCCCCGAAGCTCGTGCTGCTCGATCCCTTCTACATGATCCTCGAGCGCGACGCGAACGAGTGCCAGCGCCGCGTGCTCGCCATGCTGCCCGGCTACCTCGAGGTCGTGCACGACCTCGCGAAGGCCTTCGATGCCCGTCTCGTGCGCCTCCACGAGATGTTCGCCCGACAGCTTCAGTATCGCCCCTTCACCACCTTCTGCGGCGAGCCCGTCCACCCCAACCGCACGGGCCACCTGCTCATCGCCTGGGAACTGCTGGCGACGATGGAGGGGTGAACCCCGCCAACGGGTGGAAAACCCGGGAAGTTTCGAGTATACTGAGGCCCTCCCCCACACTGCGTGTCGTGGGGCAAGGGGGCCGGAAGGGGCATTGCCTTCGTTCGAGGGGAACCATGACCGAGCACAAAGAGCTGCTGGCCTGGGTGCGGGAAGTCCAGGAGATGTGCCAGCCCGACAAGGTGGTGTGGATTGACGGCTCGGAGGAGCAGCGGCGGGCGTTGCTCGACGAGTCGCTGAAGACCGGGGACTTCATCCGGCTCGACCAGGAGAAGCTGCCTGGCTGCTACTACCACCGCTCGGCTCTCAACGACGTGGCGCGCACCGAGGGCCTCACCTACGTGTGCACGAGCACGGAGGAGAGCGCGGGGCCGACCAACAACTGGATGGCCCCCGAGGAGGCCTACGACAAGGCGGCGCAGATCTTCGCCGGCTCCATGCGCGGCCGCACGATGTACGTCATCCCCTTCTCGATGGGCCCCATCGGCTCCCCCTTCAGCAAGGTCGGCGTGGAGACCACGGACAGCATCTACGTGGTCATCTCGATGATGATCATGACCCGTACGGGCAAGGCGGTGCTCGACCAGCTCGGCACGACGGGTGAGTTCACCCGGTGCGTGCACGGCAAGGCCGATCTCGACATGAAGCGCCGCCTCATCCTGCACTTCCCCGAGGACAACACGATCTGGAGCGTGGGCTCGGGCTACGGCGGCAACGCGCTGCTGGGCAAGAAGTGCCTCTCGCTCCGCATCGCCGGCTACCTCGCCAGGCAAGAGGGCTGGATGGCCGAGCACATGCTCATCATGGGCGTCGAGCATCCCGACGGGCACGTGGACTACATTGCCGGCGCCTTCCCCAGCGCGTGCGGGAAGACGAACCTCGCCATGCTCGTGCCGCCCGAGGCCCTCGGGAAGAAGGGCTACAAGGTCTGGACCGTGGGCGACGACATCGCCTGGATGCGCATCGGCCCCGACGGCCGGCTGTGGGCCATCAACCCCGAGGCCGGCTTCTTCGGCGTCGCCCCGGGCACCAATCCGAAGTCCAACTTCAACGCCGTCCAGACGATCCGGCGCAACAGCCTCTTCACGAACACGGTGCTCTGCGCCGATGGCACGGTGTGGTGGGAGGGCGGCGACGGCGAGGCCCCGGCCCAGGGCGCCCTGGACTGGACCGGGCAGCCGTGGTGGCCTGGGAAGACCGACGAGCACGGCAAGCGCATCCTGGGCGCTCACCCCAACAGCCGCTTCACCGCGCCCGCGCATCAGTGCCCCTCGATCGCCCCCAACTGGGAGGACCCGCAGGGCGTGCCGATCACGGCGATCCTGCTGGGGGCGCGGCGGGCGCGCCTCGCCCCACTCGTCTACCAGTGCTTCAACTGGCAGCACGCCGTCTACGTCGGCGCCACGATGGCCTCCGAGCGCACGGCCGCGCAGGACGGCCAGTTCGGCGAAATCCGCCACGACCCGATGGCCATGTTGCCCTTCTGCGGCTACAACATGGGCTCCCACTTCCAGCACTGGCTCGACATGGGAAAACGGATCACCCATCGGCCCAAGGTGTTCCGCGTCAACTGGTTCCGCCGCGACGACGACGGGGACTTCATCTGGCCCGGCTTCAGCGAGAACCTGCGCATCCTGCTCTGGGCCCTCGAGCGGTGCCACGGCCACGGCAGCGCCATCCGCGCCCCCATCGGCTACATCCCCACCTACGACAGCATTGACTGGTCGGGGCTCGACTTCCCGCGCGACAAGTGGGCCGAGCTCCACGCCATCTACACCGAGGACTGGCTCGAGGAGCAGGCCCTCAACCGCCAGTTCCTCGCCCAGTTCGGCAACCGCCTCCCCCACGAGCTCTGGTACGAGCACGCCGCTCGCGACCACCGCCTGCGAGGAGAGGAATAGCCCGCAGCTCAAGAGTCCCTTGCGTCCCTTAGACCCCTTGAGTCCCTCAGCTCCGATGGCCGCCACCGACTGGCTCCCGCAGCGCCTCGAGTGGTTCCAGGACCTCAGGTTCGGCTTCTTCATGCACTGGGGGCCCTACAGCCAGTGGGGCTGCATCGAGAGCTGGCCACTCGTCCCCGCCGACCCCTGGGCACGGCCCGACGACCTCCAGCCCTGGGTCGAGCGCGGCAGGGACATCGTCCGCTTCCAGCGCGACTACTTCGCGCTGAGCAAGACCTTCAACCCCACGAAGTTCGACCCCGCGACGTGGGCCGCCATCGCCAAGGCCGCCGGCTGCCAATACGTGTGCTTCACGACAAAGCACCACGATGGCTTCTCGATGTTCGACACGCGGCAGACCGACTACCGCGTGACCCACCCCGACTGCCCGTTCAGCAAGCACCCGAAAGCAAACGTGGCGAAAGAGGTCTTCGACGCCTTCCGCGCCCAGGGCCTTGCCATCGCCGTCTACTTCTCGAAGAGCGACTGGCACTGCCCCTGGTACTGGAGCCGCGACTTCCCCATCCGCGACCGCAACCCCAACTACGACACGGCTCAGCACCCAGAGATCTGGGCGAAGTTCCAGCAGTTCGTTTACAACCAGATCGAGGAGCTGATGACCGGCTACGGGAAGGTGGACATCCTGTGGCTCGACGGCGGGCAGGTGCGGCCGCCGAAGCAGGACATCCAGATGCCCCGCATCGCGGCCATGGCGAGGAGGCACCAGCCCGGCCTCCTCATCGTGGACCGCACCGTCGGCGGCAAGTACGAGAACTACCGCACGCCCGAGCAGGAAGTGCCCGACACGCCGCCCGACTTCGCGTGGGAGTCGTGCCTCACGATGGGCGACCAGTGGTCCTTCAAGCCCAACGACAAGTACAAGAGCGCGCGACGCCTCATCCATCTGCTGGTGGATATCGTGTCGAAGGGCGGGAACTTCCTGATGAATGTCGGCCCACAGCCCGACGGCGAGCTGCCCGCCGAGGCCGTGAAGCGGCTGCGCGAGATGGGCGAGTGGCTGGCCGTCAACGGCGAGGCCATCTACGGCACCCGTGCCATCGCGCCCTGCAAAGAGGGCCGCGTGTGCTACACGCGGAAGGGCGACACGGTGTACGCCATCCACCTGTGCGAAGAGGGGCAGGAGGGCCCGCCGAAGCAGATCGTCCTCGGCACGCTCCGCCCCGCCCCCGGCTCGAAGGTCCACATGCTGGGCGTCAAGGAGCCGTTGGCTTGGCGCCTGCAAGGCGGGGGGGCTGTGGTGGACATCCCGGCGGCGGCCATCGAGAGGCCCCCCTGCCACCACGCGTTCGCCATCAAGCTCGACCATGGCGCGGCTGATTGGGGGAGACGAGGAACGTGAGCATACATTCGAGAGCGACGGCACTCCTGACTGCGGCCTGGCTCGCGGGGCTCGGATGGGGCGGCGAGGCGGCCGGCGAAGGGCCGCCGTTGCGGGTGTGGGCACTGCCCCAAGGGGCGCAGAAGCCGGAGGCCCGCGAGGGGTGGAAGGCCCTGCCGGCCGAGGCGGCTCGAACGGCGCCGTTCCCCGGCGGCGTGGCGGTTGAGACTCCCGACCTGATCGCAGTCCTGGCCGCCGGCTCGGCGGGCGTCTCGCTCGTCCCGAAGGCCGCCGGCAAGGCGGGCAGCGTCCGCGTGGACGTGGTGCTGGTGGATGACCAGGGGCACGAGGCCGTCGGCCTGAAGGACTTCCGGTGCGTCGAGTGCGACGAGGCGGGGGTGATCGTCGCCTTCGCCGCAGGGGCCGCGAAGGCCCGCCTGAAGATGGGCCTGGGCAAGCCGTTCGCGGAGATCGTGCCTGGCGATGGGGTGAGCGCCGTGCAGGTGCGGGGCCGCGCGCGGCTGGCCTTCATCCCCGACTTCTTCGGGAACGACGTCCTCTACGACGCGACCGAGACCCGTGTTGACAAGGTGTATGCGCCGGCGGAGAACTTCTTCGTCCAACTGCTCGACGGCCACGCGGCCCTGGCGATGCTGGTGTGGCCGAAGGAGGGCGCGGACGAGGTGGTGCTGGTGCCCGAGGGCGAGGGACCGACCCGCCGTTTCGCCGCGACGCAGGTGGGTCTGAAGGGGAAGAGCCTCTACGTGGCCGTCCTCGCGCGCGAAGGGATCTGGTTCGCCAGGGACCTCGCCTCGGCGCAGAAGGACACGACGTTCGTCGTCGAGGGCTGGCAGCCGCCCTTCGCGGCGAAGTGGATGACCATCCTGGCGAAGCGCCCGGCCCTCGGCGCGACCTCGGGCGCCGCCTCCGAGACGATGGAGGTCAAGGCACTCCCGCCGCAGGGCGACACGCCGTACAGCGACGTCTACGTCCACCCCTGGGTGCCCAGTTGGCTCAGCGGCACCGAGTGGCGGCTCCACCTCCAGACCGAGCTGACCCACATGATGACCCGCGAGAAGGTCAAGGCCCCCGACTTCCTCCTCGCCATCGTCTACCCGCGCGACCGGGTGAAGGGGACGCCGCTCGATGCCTTCACGCTGGTGGACGTGATGCGCGGAGCGCTCGGCGCGGGGCCGTGCGAGTACATCCTCGACCTCGAGGGCATCAACAAGACCCGCAGCACCGGGGCCGCCGGCACGGGGAAGCCCACCGCCGCGGCCACCTGCTCCGAGCGCGGCGGCCTCATGTACTACTACCTCAGCGAGAGGAGCGAGACCCCGCGCCGCGAGGACCCGCGCACCGCGACCGACCAGGCCCTCGAATCCGTCGAGAAGATCAAGGACTTCCTCGACGCCGCCCACGCGCGCATCCAGGAATACCTCACCTGGTCGGACGGGATTGTCCAGTTGGCCGAGGCCGCCGCGGCCAAGGACCCCGCCGCGAAGGGCCTGGCCGACCGGGTCGTCCCCATCGCGCGCGGGATGCGCCAGCTCTGGAACACAATGGCCCAGCACGGCAAGCCGTGCGCGTTCCCCGCCGAGTGGCGCCTGGCCCTCGACCACTGCAAGGACCTCATCCGCCAGAGCGCGCCGAATCTGGCGGCCAGGGTTCGCGACTTCGACCCGCAGATGCGCGGGGCCGGCGAGGAGGTGGACGGCGGCATGCAGGCCCTCCGCATGGCCGTCAAGCGCATTCGCCAGGAGGCGGCCCTCGCCGGGGCCGGCGACCCCAAGGCCCTCGGCCTGGCCGCGGCGATTCGCGAGCGCTGCCGCGACATCCTGCGGAACAAGCACTACAAGGAGGGCGACTCGGTTCGCCTCAGTGGCCTTGAGGGGGGCTCTCGATGAGTTGCAGGCCGTTGACCTGCGTGTTCGTCCTCACCCTCGCCGCTTCCCTGGCCGCGGCGGAGGCGACCCGCGAGGACGCACTCGCGCGGGCGGTCGAGCGCGCCGCGAAGGTCGAGGAACGCTTCGCGCGAACCTGGACCTTCTACGCAATCGCCGAGGAATGGGCGCACTCCGACCCCGCCCGCGCGGCCGACCTCGCCGACCGGCTCGAGGCCTGGACCGCGAAGCGGGACCTCCTGGGCGTCGTGATGTTCGCCTGGGGCCGCCGCGATCCCCGCGCCGCCGCCGACTGGGGGCTGAAGTTCCAGGAGCGGACCCAGGGCGACCGCGCGACCCGCAACACGGCCCTGCACTACGCCGTCGTGGGCATGGTGCGGAAGGACCCGAAGCTCGCCGACGAGCTGATCTGGAAGCACCTCGGCGAGGACGGCTGGGGCAACCTGCCCCGAACCGCCCCGATGGAGGCCGCGCGCGAGCTGGCCAAGGCCGATCCCCAGGCCGCCCTGGCCATGGCCGAGAAGATCAAGAACCACGAGGGCTGCCGCGTGGACGCCCTCCGAGGCGTCGTCCGAGAGTGGGCCAGCAAGGACCCCAAGGCCGCCCAGGCCGCGCTCGCCGGCCGTAGCGAGAAGGAGTTCGTGAAGGCATTCCCCCGCGACCTCGCGGAGGGCTGGGCCGCCGCCGACCCGAAGGCCGCCGCCGACTACGCGACAAGAATCCAGGACGTCTACACGCGGATCATGGCCCTCAGCGCCGTGGCCCACGAAATGGCCAGGTCCGACCCGAAGGGCGCGGCCGACCTCTGCTCGCTCCTCGCGTCCCTCAACGTCGGCCAGCGGCACGAGCAGGGCGCCCGGCTCGGCAAACTCGTCCGCGACATCGGCGAGGCGTTCGGCCGCAAGGACCTCCAGGCCGCCGCGCGGTGGGCCGCCGCGCTCCCCGACAAGCCGGGCGGGTGCCAGGCGAACGCCTGCGACGGCGTGGCCGCCGCGTGGGCCGCCGCCGACCCGAAGGCGGCGCTCGACTACTACGCGAAGGCCGACGGCGGCACGGGCGACGCCCTGCCCGCCCTCGCCCGAGCGCTGGCGAAGCGGGACGCCGCGGCCGCCCTCGAACTCGTCGGGCGGACGAAGCGCCTCGTGCTCAAGAGCCACATCATCCACGAGGTCGCCGTCGAGCTCGCCAGCCGCGACCCCCAGGCCGCCGCACGCATCGTCGAGACGTGGGCCGGCGTGACCGACTACTACAGCTACCGCACGGCCGCCGCGTCCGCCGTGGCCGCCGCCTGGGCGGCCAAGGACCCCAAGCTGGCCACCGCGTGGGCGGGCAAGCTCGAGCCGACCCGCGACCGCCTGGCCGCCCTCCGAGCCGTCGCCGCCGCCTGGGCGAAGCGGTCGCCCGCGGAGGCCCTGGCGTGGGCGAACGCCCTGGGCGACCCCCAGGAGGCCGCCAATGCTTTCGTAGGCTTGGCCGAGGGCCTTCGGCCAGATTCCCCAACCCCCGCACCATCAGGGAGCAAGCCATGATGCAGATCGGTGAGTTCCTGGGCACGCTTGGAGTCGTCGTCGCCATTCTCCCGCTCGCCCTCGCCGTCAGCGACGCCGAAGCCGGAGCGAACTACGATGAGGCCAAGGTGCCGAAGTACACCCTGCCCGACCCCCTCGTGATGCAGGACGGCACGAAGGTCACGAGCGCCGAGCTGTGGCGCACGAAGCGCCGGCCGGAAATCCTCGAGCTCTTCCGCACCCACGTCTACGGCCGCTCGCCCGCGAAGCCCGAAGGCATGACCTTCAAGGTCTTCGACAACGAAGCCAAGGCCCTCGACGGCAAGGCCACGCGCCGACAGGTCACCGTGCTGTTCACCGGCAAGGACGACGGGCCGAAGATGGACATCCTGCTCTACCTGCCCAACGATGCGAAGAAGCCGGTCCCCGCCTTCCTCCTGCTCAACTTCCAGGGCAACCACGCCACCAACCCCGACCCCGGCATCAAGCTCTCGACGAGCTGGATGCGCCCGGGCAAGGGCATGGTGAACAACAAGGCGACCGACGAGGCCCGCGCCGCCGCAAGCTCCCGCTTCCCCATTGGCCGCATCCTC
>Ga0307379_10001291_pt1 | contig 39858 bp, 33 predicted proteins | sample UN2MG_FD_202237 | JGI IMG/M metagenome (GOLD analysis project Ga0307379, IMG submission 202237) | Soil microbial communities from Risofladan, Vaasa, Finland - UN-2 | ecosystem: Environmental > Terrestrial > Soil > Coastal area > Acid sulfate soil | place: Finland: Risofladan, Vaasa | collected...
TGCGCGAGGAGGTTACCGCGGAACTGCTTGATGAAGCCCGGCGCAGCGGCGACAAACTCCGCACTCTCGATAATCTCCTCGTGGACCTCAATCGCCACCGCGCTCGCGGCGAGGCGGTCGTCTTCACGAATGGGTGTTTCGACCTCGTGCACGCCGGCCACATCGCGTTTCTCGAATTTGCCGCCCGCCAGGGCGAGGTCCTCGTCGTCGGCCTTAACTCCGACCGAAGCGTCCGGGCAATCAAAGAGGCGGGGAGGCCGGTGTGCCCGCAAGAGCAGCGCGTACGCGTCCTTGCGGCCCTTGAAGCCGTCGATTACATTGTTATTTTCGACGAGGACACGCCGGCGGAACTGATCAGGACCGTTCGGCCCGATGTCCTCGTCAAAGGCGAAGACTGGTGCGAGAAAGGCGTCGTCGGCCAAACGTTCGTCGAGTCCGACGGCGGGCGCGTCGTTCTAGCGCCGCTTGTCAAAGGAATCAGCACCAGCGGGATCGTGGAGCAAATCCGCGGCGCGGATTGCAAAAAGAGGCATTCGCACCGGAAAGGCTCAGCCCGACCGCCGCAGAAGGGAGGCGCGCCGTGATCGAACGCATCAAACGCCGTCTCCAGGAAGCCGCCGACCTCTACCGCCAGATGGCCGAGCAACTGGCCAAACCGACCGCACAGGCGGCTGAGGTGCTCATTGCTGCGCTTCGCGAGGGGCACACGATTTACGTCTGCGGTGACGGCGGCAGCGCCGCCCAGGCCCAGCACGTCGCCGGTGAACTGGTCGGGCGGTTCATGGCCGATCGCCCTGCCCTGCCGTGCGTCGCCCTGACGACGGACACGAGCGTCCTCACGGCCGTGGCGAACGATTACAGTTTTGAGCAGGTCTTCGAGCGGCAGGTCGAAGCGCTCGTCAGGGAAGGCGACGTGCTGCTCCTCCTGTCCACGAGCGGCTCAAGCGCCAACGTCCTGAAGGCCGCCACGCGAGCGCGCAAGAAGGGCGCCAAGACCATCGGCCTGGTCGGCCAGAGCGGCGGCAGGCTGAAGGAACTTTGCGACCTCAGCCTTTCCGTGCCCGCCGAGACCGGCCCCCTGATTCAGGAGGGACACTTGGTGCTTCTTCACATTCTGTGCGGACTCATCGAACAGGCCCTGTTCACGCGCGACGGGGCGGAAAGTAAGGAATAAACCGACGTGGGACAGGCAGCCGTTTTTCTCGACCGGGACGGTGTGTTGATTGAAGAGGTGGGCTACCCGACCCGACCGGAGCACATCCGCATTCTGGGCGGCGTCGCACGGGCGCTGGCGCGGCTCGCCCAGGCAGGGTTCAAACAGGTCGTCGTGACCAACCAGTCGGCTATCGCCCGCGGCCTGATGACCGAAGAGGACCTCGACCGCTTCCACGAGGCGCTTGACGAGCAACTGGACCTCCTTGGGGTCGGCGTGGATGCGTACTACGCATGCCCGCACCACCCGGACCCTTCAGAGGCCGCGCGGCAGGACCTCGCCGTGGAGTGCGAATGTCGAAAGCCCAAACCGGGGCTCATTCTTCAGGCCGCCGAGGACCTGGAGATAGACCTCGACGCCTCCTGGCTGGTCGGTGACACGTGGCGCGACATCCAGGCGGGTCAGGCGGCGGGGCTGCGAACCATCAAACTGCCGGCCGCCCCCGGCCACGACGCGCTGCGCCCTCCCGAAGTCGCACCGCTAACGGCCGAAGCCGCCGACCTCAACAAGGCCGTGGATATTATCCTCGGGGAGGCGGAACCGGTTGCAGAGGAGCCCGCCACGTTTACCCGCCGCGCTTGCCCGCCGTGGCGGGGTGGGGCGGGCGAGCCCGCTGGGGCAAAGCCGGCTGACGCGGTGCCGCCACCCGAGCCCCCGCCGGCGCCGAGCCCTGAACCCATCTCCGCCGAATCGAAGGAGCCGAGTATACCTCAGGCTCAACCTGAAGTTGCCGAACAAGAGCCACTCGAAGATCGGCCACCTGTGAAGACATGCGCTCGCTGCGGTCAGGTGATCCCGCCTGCCGCGCTGGAGGCCGGAACGGCCGGTTCCCACGACGGCCTCTTCTTGTGTTCCGAGTGTTTTTCGAGGCAGCCGCGCGAAAAGGTGCAGCACTTCCCGCAAGACACGACGGCACTTCTTCGGGCCGTTTTGACGGAACTTCGCCGCATCGGCCGCGCCCAGGAATCGGCCAGTCTGTCTGCCGTTCGGCTGTTTGCCTATGTCCTTCAGGCGGCGGCGCTCTTTGTCGGCGTCTGGGGTCTGGTGGGCAGCGAGCGGGCGGTGATGCTTCCGGTCGCCATTTTCCTGCAGTTACTGGTCGTCACGCTTCTCGTGATTGAGAGGCAGCCATGAGGCTGGCTGTGGCATTGCCGAGTTGGGTCGGCGATGCCGTCATGGCCACGCCGGTGCTCCGCGCGCTTCGGACGCGTTTTCCCGACGCCCGCATCGTGGCGGTGGTGCGCCCCTACGTGCGGCCGGTGATGGACCCCAACCCCTGGACGGATGCGTTCATCGAAGCCGACAAGTCGGCCGTTGAATTTCTTCGTGCAGCGTCGCGCCTTCGGAAGGAGGTGATTGACGTCGGCGTCCTCCTGCCGAACAGTTTCCGAAGTGCCCTGCTCTTCCGCCTGGCTGGCGTCAAGCGGCGTATCGGGTACGATCGGGGCGGCCGCGGGGCCTTGCTCACCGACCGCATTCAACCCGAGAAGAGAGGCGGCCGCTTCGTCCCCACGCCGCAGATTGCGTACTACTTGAGACTTGCCGAGGTCCTCGGCGCTCCCACAGGCGACCTCCGCATGGAACTTTTCCCGACGGAAGCGGACGAAGCCGCAGCGGAAGCGGCCTACCGCGCGGCCGGCCTTACGCCGGAGCGAACGCTTCTTTTGTGCCCGGGTGCGGCATTCGGGCCGTCGAAACGCTGGCCGCCGGTTCACTGGGGGACGCTTGTCCGAGAGGCGCGGGCAAAGTTCGGTCTGGATTCCGCCATTTTGTGCGCGCCGTCCGACGCCGACCTCGCAACGACCATTATCGAGTCGGCTGGCGGACGCTGCGCGACATTCCATGATAAGGGCATCAATCTGGCTTCCGCGCGGGCCGTCGTCCGGCGCGCCCGGGCGATGGTCGCCATCGACAGCGGCCTCAGGCATTATGCGGCGGCCCTGGGGCGGCCCGTCGTGTCCCTCTTCGGGCCCACGGACGTTCGCTGGACGGAAACCTGGTACGAGAAGGAGGTCCGCCTTCAGTCCGTCCCGCCTTGCGGGCCTTGCCAAAGGCCAACGTGTCCTGTAGGAACGACCGAATGTATGTGGAAGATTGAGCCGGAGGAAGTGCTTGATGCGCTCACCGAGGCACTCGAGCGGGACCGTGCATAGAGGGTGGTTTAGGGATGCTGGATCGCGATGAACTGGAGGCCATTCGCGACGGACGGCTGACGCCCGAGGACCTCGCATCCATCGTGATTCCCCACTACCAGACGGAGGAGTTGATGCGCCTGTGCCTGCGCGCTATCCGGCGTCTGACGGCCCATCCGTTCGAGGCCATCGTGGTGGATAACAACTCTGGGGACGGGTCGCTGAATTATTTGCGCCGGGTGGGCTGGATCCGGCTCATTGAGCGCGGGGGCGAGGCGGAAACCGACGTCGTGCGCGCCCACGCGAGCGCGATGGACGCGGGGCTGCGGGCCGCGCGCGGACGCTGGCTCGTCAGCCTCCACACCGACACGATCGTGCGGCGCGAAGGTTGGATGGCGAGCCTGATTGCACGCCTGGAGGCGGAGCCGCGCGCCGCCGCGCTCGGGTCCGACAAAATTGAAACCGGCCCGCGCTGGTACAGGGCCATGAAACGACTCTGGGACGAACGCCGAATGAAGGCATTCTTTCGACGCCTGGTCGGCATGGCGCCAAAGGCGGAACACGAACCCCCGGTGTGGTACCCGCGGTCGTACTGCGCGGTTTACCGTCTGGACGTCGTGCGAGAACTCGGCTTGAATTTCCAGCCGACGGCCGAACACTCGACGGGGGCGCTGCTCTACCGCGGGTTCCTCGAAGCCGGATACAAAGGCGTGAGGCTGCCGCCGGAGGAAATGCACGAGTACGTTGAACACGTCGCGCACGCCACGGCGTTCCTTGCGCGCGGAGGCGTCCGGCATTGGCGCGGTAATCAGAAGGTGCGGCGGGCGCTGCGGCGGATTATGGGCTCCGACCTGGCCCGCGAACTCTTGAACGACGATTCGCTCGACCGGTAACGCGGCATGGCGACTCTGCACATTCATCCCGATTACGCGGCGCTGATCGAGGCCAATGGTTTGGCCACGTTTGATGCGCTTTACGCGGCGGGGGAAGCGTCTCGCGTGGACGGCCACCGGGAGCGGTCCGTTTCGCGCATCGAACTTCGCACTCCTGAGAGCGGCGCGGTGGTCATCTATCTGAAGCGCTGGTGGGGCGGCGCGGCACGAAGGAACTGGGCGGACGTGTTCCGGCTGAGATGGCCGGCGCCCGCTGCCGCACGCGAGTGGTCCAACCTCCGCCGCCTCCGCACCGCCGGCGTCCCCGTGGCTGAGCCGGTGGCCTGGGGCCAAAGTTCAGGGCCCGGCAAACCGCGGACGCTGTTGGCGGTGCGCGAGGTGCGCGGTTCTTCGCTTGCTTTCTGGCTTCATCAATTGACCGAGGGCGGGGAGGCCGACTCGGCCGCTTACTCCATTGACACGGTCGCGCGGGCGACGGGCCGCGCCATCCGCCGCCTTCACGGCGCGCATTTTTCGTTTCCCGATCTCTACGCCAAGCACGTTTACCTCGAAGACACCGGCGCCGACGAGCCGCGGGTGGTGTTCATCGACGCGCAACGTCTGCGGCGCTACACGCGGAGGCGCAGGGCGGCGGACCTCGCGGCCCTTTATGCTACGACGCAGGCGCCTGGTGTCGGGCGGGACGACTATATGGCAGCCCTTCACGCCTACTTGGGTCAGGGCCAGCTGGACCGGAAGGCGCAGCGTCTGATTCGCCGCATCAAGCGCATCGCACGCCGAATCAAGGGCCGCGGCCAGGATCCCCATCTGATTCATGCCCGGCGGGTGGCCCCGCCGGGCATGGCCCCCCTGGCGGAAGAAAAGTTTGTCGAGGTGGACGGCGGCCGACTGCACGTGAACGAAGCGTTCCGGCCGGTTCTCGAGGCGGCCTCTCTTCTGACCCTCGATGCAATCATGGCGTTCGAGGGCGGCGCAACGAGTCGCCTCGCGCCCGGGCGATCAACCGTCCGCGTCGAGTTGCCAAACCCGGCCGGCGGAACGCGCGCGTTGTTCATTAAGCGCCATACGCGGGTGCCGCTTCACGCCAAAATCCGGCGCACGCTGAACCTAGGACCGCCGCTCTCCATGGCGGTGCGCGAGGCCCGCAACATCGTCCGCCTGACCGACGTCGGCATCCCGACGATGCGGTGTGCGGCCATCGGCGAGGAGTTCGCAAACAGTGGCCGGCGCGAGCAAAGTTGCCTGATTACCGAAGAAGTGCCGGACGCCGTCCAGGCCGACGTCTATTTTGAAAACACGTTTGGCGAAGAGCACTCGCGCGAAGCCGTTGCGGCAAAACGTCGGTTGATCCGGGCGCTTGCGCGGCTTGTGAGGCGATTTCACGCAAACGACTTCGTCCACCGCGACCTTTATCTGTGCCATATCCTCGTCCGCCGGCAGCCGTCGGCGAATCCGATCCTTCACCTGATCGACCTTCAACGCGTCGAGCGCCCGCGGCGGGGCGTGCGGCGGAGACGGATCGTCAAGGACCTGGCCGCCCTGCTCTTCTCATCGTGGCCTTCGCCGGCAACGCATATTCGTTCGCGAGTGTTCACGGATGCGGACCGGTTGCGCTTCGCGCACGCCTACTTTAAAACACGACGTCTTGGTCCCGACCACAAGCACCTTATTCACCGGGTGATCCGAAAGGCGCGGCAGATTGCGCGCCACGAACAGCGCTGCCGCGCGCGCAGCGCGGTCCAGACGTGAGGATGTCGGCGCGATAAGGCGCTACAGGCCGCCAGTGGAGCAACGATTGCCGGGCAGGCGCCCGGCCGGTATAGTATGTGCTAATCGCTCCGTTCCGCGCGCAGACTATCGTGCGAGTTTCGGATTTGGACACGGCCGATGGAACCCGACGTTTCCATTATCATCGTCTCATGGAACTGCCGCGACGCGATGGCCGACTGCTTGGCCTCCCTCGAGGCTTACGAGGGAACGGTGTCGTTCGAGACCATCGTTGTGGACAATGCGAGCCGCGACGACACCGTTGCCCTGGTGGCAGAGCGATTCGGCAGCGTCCGGCGGATTGCGAACCAGACGAACCGCGGGTTTGCCGCGGCAAGCAACCAGGGTTTCCTCGTGGCGCGCGGCCGGAACATCCTGTTTCTGAATCCCGACACGGTGGTCCTCGCCGGCGCGCTCGACGTGCTCGTCAAGACCCTGGACGAGGCGCCGGACATCGGGGCGTGCGGCCCGCGGATTGAGAATCCGGACGGCACGACTCAGCGGTCCGTCCGCTCGCTGCCGACGTTCGCGGCTCTCTTGCACCAGTACACACCGCTTCGGGCTCTGCGCGTTCTGAAGCCGTTGTACCGCCAGTATAAGATGGCTGACTTCGACTATGACAACTCTGCGGACGTGGACACGCTAATGGGAGCAGCCCTTTGTGTGCCGCGAAAGGTTCTCGCTGAGGTCGGTGTGTTGGATGAGCGGTTCTTCGTGTACTTCGAGGAAGTGGACTTGTGCTGCCGCCTCATCCGTAGCGGCTATCGGGTGCGTTTTGCGGCGGACGCTCGCATTACGCACGTCGGGGGGGTATCGGCCAGCAGAGGCCTGGCCAGGGTTTACCTGTTCCGAAGCCTCTTTGCTTACCTCCGAAAACATCACGGCCGGGTGGCGGGCTGGGCTATGGCCGGGGCGCTGGCCGCCGGCATGTTCGTGCGGCAGGGCGCGCTGTTTGTCACCGCCGCGTTGTCCAGCCTCATCCTGCTGATGCTGGGGCAAGGGGCGGCTGCTCGGCACCACCTCCACCGCGCCCGATCGTCGGCACGGTTCCTTACGCGCGATGGATGGCTCATGCTGCTGCACAACTGAAGGATGCGCACAAGGACAATGGCCTGCGAAACGGATCGCGCAATCGGGCCCTGCGAGTTGCGGTCGGTGCCCTGCGATTACTGCGGTACCGACGAGGCCGAGGTGCTGCTGACGGCAACGGACCCGACGGGCACGGTGCCGGGAGAGTTCAACGCGGTGGCGTGCCGGCGGTGCGGCCTGGTGCGAACCGATCCACAGCCGACGCCGGAGACGCTGGGCCTCGCCTACCCGACGGACTACAGCCCGCACGACGCGTCGGTCCGGGTCCCGCCGCCGCCGACAGGCTTTCGCTGCTGGTGCCTCGTCAACTACCGCGGCTATCCGCTCGACCGGCGGGCGCCGGCGGCCGTGCGCGCGCTGCTGGGGCCGCTGGCGGCCGTCAAGTTCCGGGGTCGCTACTGGATTGGCTATCTCCCTTACGAGGGTGACGGCCGACTGCTGGACTTCGGCTGCGGGGTCGGCCGGTACGTCGCCCAGATGGCGGCGGCCGGCTGGAAAGCCGAGGGGCTGGATCTGGCGCCCAAGGCGGTAAGCGCCGGCCGCCGCGCCGGCCTCACCATCCACCAGGGGACGCTTCCCGGCGCCGACCTTCCGGACGGGCGTTACGACGCGGTCACGATGTGGCACGCCCTGGAGCACGTGCCGAGCCCCAAGGCGACGCTGGAGGCGGCCCGGCGTCTGCTTCGGCCCGGGGGCCGGCTCATGGTGGTTGTGCCCCGCTTCGACAGCCTCTCGGCGCGGTGGTCTGGTACGAGTTGGTACGGTCTACGGTTGCCGAGGCATCTGACCCACTTCACCACCGCAGCCCTGCGGCGCCACGTGGCCGCCGCGGGCTTTGAAGTTAAGCAGATCTGCTCCCTGCGCCGGCCTTCACTCGTACGGGAAACCTTAGCAACCCTGGCCGAAGACCGCGGCTCGGCCGTGTTGAGGCTCCTGTCTCGCTGGCGGTTCCCCGCCCGCCTCCTGAGTCACATCTCATTGCTTGCACGCCGAACCGACGAGGTGGTATGCCTGGCGCGGCGGCCATGAGGACCGGCTTTCAGGTCGAGCATCTCAACCCGAGCGCGGCGGGGCCGAGACCTAATGGCCGGGGGAGTGCGGCAGGGCGCCCAAGCCAGCGCTCGCTCGTCGGATCATGCGCCGGGGCTTGACGCTGTGGGGATAGAACCTACAATTTGCACGTGCCGCCGGCCGTCGATCAGGCGGCAGAATCTCCCGCGCATAGTCGCCTGCACGGTGGAACGGCCACATCGTGTGCTGGCGCGGCGCCGTGCGCTTGCCCGGACAGGCCTTGCGGAGAACGCTTGATGAAGGTGCTTCTTATCCGACCGCCTCACCGCTTCGGCCGAGGCGAGCATATGGCCACGCATGCCGATATGCCCCTTGCCCTCATGCACTTGGGGGCTGTCGCCGATCGCGCGGCTGGTGGAAGATGGCGCTGGAAACCACGGCCGAGCATCACTGTCCAGACGAGTCGCGGCTGTCCCTTCAAGTGTACGTTCTGTGCGACTCACCTGCACATGGGACGCCGGTACCGTGCCCAGTCTCCGGACCGGGTGCTGGACCATGTGCGCTTTGTCGCGGCCGAGATCGGCGTCCGACACATCCATTTCATTGATGACAACCTGGCCCAGAACCAACGGCGCTTCCATGCAATCCTGGACGGGCTGATCGCGATAAAGCATGAAGGGTTTCCGATTGCCTGGGAAACGCCGATCGGCATGCGAACCGACAGGCTGAACTACGACCTGTTAGCCAAGGCGAAGGAGTCTGGGTGCCGGTCAATTTACCTGACGGTCGAGTCCGGCTCGCAGCGAGTCATAGACGAGGTGATCCAGAAGCACTTACGTCTCGACAAGGTCCTTGAGGCCGCCGACGCCTGCAACCGGCTCGGCGTCAAAGCGCGCGCGGGATTGACCTGAAACTCTAATCGCCTGGCCTTCGGACAGGGGAATGCTGCTACAGATGATACCCGAGGTGCATGGACACCATTGATGAAGATCGGATTTCAAATCGAGTATCTGGACCCGGCGCGCGGCGGCGCGGAGACGTATGTGTACCGCTTTGCCGAGGAGTTGCTCGCGGGCGGGCACGAGGTCCACCTTTTTGCCGGCGGGTTCGGCAAGGCACCGGAAGGAGCCGTGACGCACCGTGTGCTCCGTCGCGGCCTGTCGCGGTGGGAGCGGGACCTGCGGTTTGCCCGGACTGCCGACCGCGCCGCCAGGCGAGCGCGCCTGGACGTCGTTGTCGCGGTTGGCCGGACCTTCGGCGCCAGCATCCTCCAGCCCCACGGCGGAACGTACTTGGGCACGCGCCGGCAGAATCTGCTTCTCATCCGAAGCGCCGCCGGCCGCGCGCTGAAGGAGATTTTTGATGCCCTCAACCCGAAAGTGCTGACCAGCAAGCACATTGAGGCCCGCCAGTTCGCCGCCGAGCCGCCGCCGGAGGTCGTCGCCATCAGCCGCATGGTCCGTCAGGACATGAAAAAGTTTTATGATGTTCCCGACGAGCGGCTTCATCTCGTTTATAACGGCGTGGACATCGAGCGGTTCAGCCCTGATGTTTGCCGCGCCAAGCGGAAAGAGGCCCGCCGTCGTTTCGGCCTGAGTGAGGACGAAACGTGTTTTCTCATCGTGGCGCACAATTTCCGCCTGAAGGGCGTGCGTGAACTGGTGGAGGCGGCTTCGATGCTCCGCTCGCCCTACCGCCACCGGCGCGTCCTGGTCGCCGGGAGAGCGAACCCACGGCCGTATCAGCGGCTCGCCGAGCGCCTCGGCTGCGCGGAAGCGTTTCAGTTCGTTGGCCCGCTGGCCGACGTGGTGCCGGCCTACGCGGCGGCGGACGTTTACGTGCAGCCAACCTGGTACGACCCGTGCAGCCTGGTGGTTCTCGAAGCGATGGCGTGCGGGCGGCCGGTCGTCACTACGCGCTTCAACGGTGCAAGCGAACTGATGCACAACGGCGGCGACGGGTTCATCCTGGACTCGCCTGACGACCTCGATGGGCTGGCCGACGCGATGGGGCGCCTCCTGGACCCGGACCTGCGAGTTCAGATGGGCTCGGCGGCGCGCCGGACAGCGGAAGCGCACCCGATCGAGCGGAACTTCCGGGAGATGGCCGAGGTGTTCAACCGCGTTGCCGCGCGGAAGGAGGCCGGGGAATGACTTTTCCCTGGATCGTTGTCGCGTGGTTCGTCGGGGCGTACCTCCTGGGGTCCGTCCCGTTCGGTTGGCTTATCGGCAAGGCGAAGGGCGTGGATCTTCGCCGGCACGGGTCCCGGAACATCGGGGCGACCAACTGCGGCCGTGTCTGCGGGGCGCCGTGGGGTGTCGCGGCGTTTGTGCTCGACGTCGCCAAGGGATTTCTTCCGGTGCTCATGGGCGTCTCTGTCGTGTTTGCGCTTCAAGGTCGGCACGAGCCGAAAATCCTGGTCTGGACGCGTATCATGGTCATCGCGGTGGGGCCGATTGTCGGGCACACGTTTCCCGTGTGGCTGAAGTTCAGGGGCGGCAAGGCCGTGGCGACGAGCCTGGGCGTCGTTCTGGCCCTCCCGACGCTCTGGCCGCTGGCCCTTGCGGCCTTTGGGTTGTGGGTGCTGGCCGTTCTGATCACAGGATATGTGTCGGTCGGGTCGTCGGTCGCAGCACTTGGGTTCGGAGTGGGCTATTTCTGCTTCGGGGGTGAGGCCGTGTGGGCCGAGCGCCTGCCCGTGACCGTCTTCGTCCTGCTTTTGATGACGGTCGTCCTGGTCAAGCACCGTTCCAATTACGGGCGGCTGTTCCGGGGTGAGGAGAACCGAATCTGGGGACCTCGCAAGAGCAAGGTCGCCCGCTGGTCCGAAACCCCGGCGCTGGACGAGGACGCCTCCGTCGTGGAGCCCCGGCAGGAAGAAGGCGCGCCGGATGCCGAAGGGAAGAAGCCGGCTCGCTAGGAGTCACGGGCGAAGTTTTCGCATGAGCAGGTCGCGGACGATTTTCGGGTTGGCCTTCCCGCTGCTTGCCTGCATCGCCTGGCCGATGAGCCGTCCCAGCGCCTTTTCCTTTCCGCTACGATAATCCTCGGCGGGTCCCGGATTCTCGGCGATCACGCGGTCGACGACGGCCTCCAGTTCTCCGGCGTCGGAGGTCTGGGCGAGGTTCTCTTCTTCGACGATCTCGGAGGCGGACTTCCCGCTCTCGAGCATTTTGGTGAATACGTCGGAGCCCATGCTCCGGCTGATCACTCCCGTTTCAACAAGAATAATGAGTTTCGCGAGCTCTTCCTCGGAGTAGTAGGTATCTAACGCCAACGCCTCGATTGCAATGCCGCGCTCATTGAGGACACGCCTGACATCTTGTAAGATCCAGTTGTGCGCAAGATCCATAACGCGCTTACCGTCCCATCTCCCGGCCTCTGGCTGGGTTTTGATGTGTTGAACAATCTTTTCCCAGGACTCGGCAACTCCCCTTTCGCGAAGGATAACCTCGGCCATTTCAGCGCTCATGCCTTGTTGCATATAACGGCGTCGCTTGGCCTCAGGGAGTTCCGGCATTTTCTGCTTCGCCACTTCGGCCACGGAAGCGCGATCCCCACGAGGCTCATGTGGCCTTACTGGGACCAGGTCCGGCTCCGGGAAATAGCGGTAATCGTGGGCTTCTTCCTTCGAGCGCTGAAGGAACGTCACCTCCTGGTCGTCCACCCAGCCGCGCGTCTGCTTGCCGAGGTTTTCGAGCGTGTAGCCTTCGGGGTCGAGCGCATATTCCTCCTTGTGGCGCGCGATCTCGAAGGCGACGGCCCGCTCGGTGGACCGGAACGAGTTCAGGTTCTTGATCTCGGCGATGGGCGTGTAGCGCGGGCGCCCGTCGGCGCCGGTGCCGATTCGGAGGCTGATGTTCGGCTCGAAGCGCATCTGGCCCAGTTGCATGTTGCACTCGCCGACGCCGAGGTACACGGCCAACTGGCGAAGCGCGGTCGAGTAGGCCCGCACCTCCTCGGGGCTGTTCATGTCGGGTTCGCTGACGATCTCCAGAAGCGGCGTGCCGGTCCGGTTGAGGTCCACGACGCTGAAGTTGCCGCCGCCCTCGGCGTGCATCAGTTTCCCCGCATCCTCTTCGAGGTGGACGCGCGTGATGCCGATGCGCTTCGTGCCGCCCTCGACCGGTATCTCGAGATACCCGCCTACGCCGAGCGGCTCATCGTACTCTGAGATCTGGTAGTTCTTGGGAAGGTCGGGATAGTAGTAGTGCTTGCGGTCCCACTTGGCGAGCGCGGAAATCGTGCAGCCGAGCGCCAGCGCCATGCGGACCGCCAGTTCGACCGCCTTCTCGTTCATCACCGGGAGCACCCCGGGCATGCCGAGGCACACGGGGCAGACCCGCGAGTTCGGCGGCGCGCCGTACTCGACGCGGCAACCGCAAAACATCTTCGTGCGGGTGGCCAGGTGGAGGTGCACCTCCAGGCCGATCGTGGGCACCAGTCGCTTGGCGCTCATGAGCCTCCCTCGCACACCGGCGGTCGGCGCTCGGCCCAGTGCGTCTTGCGCTCATACATCCGCGCGATGCGAAGCAACTTCTCCTCGCTGAACACATTGCCCAGAATCTGCAGGCCCACCGGCAGCCCCTCGTCCGTGAAGCCGCATGGAACACTCAGGCCCGCGATGGCGGCCAGGCTGCATCCGACCGTGTACACGTCGCACAGATACATCGTCAGGGGATCATCGGTCTTCTCGTCCAGGCGGAACGCCGGCGTCGGGCTGGTCGGGCCCATGAGGCAGTCCACCTTCTCGAACGCGAGCTCGAAGTCCTGCCGAATCAGCCGCCGCACCTTCAGCGCCTTTTTATAGTATGCGTCGTAGTAACCGGCGCTCAGGGCGTGCGTCCCGATCATAATCCGCCGTTTGACCTCGTCGCCGAAGCCCTCGGCGCGCGTGCGCATGTACATGTCGATCATATCGGCGTGGTCCGCCGCGCGGAAGCCGTAGTGCACGCCGTCGTAGCGCGCTAGGTTCGACGAGGCTTCCGACGGGGCAATGATGTAGTAGGTTGCAATTGAATAGTCGGTCGAGAGGGGCAGGTCCACGTCCACGAGTTCGGCCCCCTCGGCTTCATAGACGGCCAGCGCCTCGCGCACGCGGCGCTCGACTTCGGCATTCAAGCCTTCGCCGAAGAACTGTCTCGGAATGCCGATCCGAAGCCCTTCGACCGGCTCGTCCAGCGTCGCGAGGTAATCCGGCACGGGTCCGGGCACGCTGGTCGAATCGCGCTCGTCTCGCCCCGAGGTGGCCTGAAGCAGAAGGGCCGCATCACCCACCGTCCTTGCCAGAGGGCCGATCTGGTCGAGGCTGGAGGCGAAGGCCACGAGGCCGTAGCGGCTGACGCGGCCGTAAGTTGGCTTCACACCTACGACGCCGCAGAACGCCGCCGGCTGGCGGATGGACCCGCCTGTGTCCGAGCCGAGAGCGAGAGGAACCATGCGCGCGGCGACGGCGGCGGCGCTGCCCCCGCTCGATCCGCCCGGCACGCGGCCGATGTCCCACGGGTTATGAGTCGGGTGGAACCCTGAGTTCTCCGTGGACGAGCCCATGGCGAACTCATCGAGGTTCGTCTTACCGACGATGACGGCGCCTTCGGCCAAGAGGCGTTCGACGACGTGGGCGTTATACGGCGCCCGCCAGCCTTCGAGGATGCGGCTCGCGCAGGTGGTCGGCTGGCTGTCCGATGTGCAGAGGTTATCCTTGACGGCGACGGGCAGGCCGTCCAAAAGGCCCGTCGGCTCGCCCCGCGCCCGGCGATCATCCAACTCAGCCGCGCGCCGCCGCGCCCCTTCCGCGTCAACCGACAGAAAAGCGCGGACCTTCGGGTCGAGGCGCTCGATGGCCTCAAGGCAGGCCTCGGTCGCCTCGGCCGCCGAGAGGTCGCCCCGCCGGATGGCGTCTCGCATCTCGCAGGCTGTGAGGGGCCCGGGCTGCCCGCTTCGCGGGCCTGCCCGAAAAGGCCCACGGCCGGTATGGGCGGGGCGCGGTGCGCGAGGCACCTGGCGGCGGGGAACGTACCCGCCCGTGCGGGCGGCTCGAACGCCTACGGCGCCGGTGCCGTCGTCAATGACGCGCGGCACGCGGAAGAAGTCGCCGGTTGCGTCGGGCGCGCCGCGCACGGCTTCCTCAGGCGAGAGGCTCTCGCGCGGCTCGTCCTTCCGCAGGACGTTGCGCAAGGCGAGCGCGTGGGCCAGCGGCTCGACCGACTCGGTGTCGAGTTCGCCAAGTTTGTCCACGTAGTCGAAGATGGACGAAAGTTGCGACGCGAACCGCTCCACTTCCTCATCCGAGAGGTGGATGCGGCTCAAGCGGCCGACCTTGAGCACTTCCTCTCTTGAGAGCGGCATGATCGGGCCCCAGCACGGTGGCGGCGCGGCAGGCTAGGCCGACTCGGGCGCCGGCGCCACGCGCTTGCTGCGCTTCTTGACGCGGCCGGCGCTGATGCATTGGGCGCAGACCCGCATGCGCTTGCGCGTCCCGTTCTCCAGTTCGACCCGGACCCGCTGGAGGTTCGGCTTGAACCGTCGCTTGGAGATGCCGGTCACTTTTCGCCCGACGCCGCCCAGGTACTTCGCCTTGCCCCTGCGCTTGATTGAGGAGCCGCTGGACGATGTTTTGCCGCAGATCTCGCATTTCGCTGGCACAGCCATTCCTCCACGTAGCCCGTAACGGAAACGGCGAGTCGGAAGTATACGCATTTTTCAGCCTGCTTCAAGCCCTTTTTGGCGGCCAGCGGGGATTGGCCACCCTTGGGCGTGCGGCAGTCATTTTTTCCTTGCCCGGAAAACGGCCGGAGCGTAGAAAGTCGGGTCCTTCCAACCCGCCGGGATGCGACTTCAGCACCCGGCGCCGGGGAACATGCTTGCCTGTACGGGCGACTGGGCGACTGAACCGCAAGTGTGGAGAAAGGTGCAGCATGAGCAAGCACATGTCGAGAGGCATCCGTTTTGCCGCGGGCGCAGCCATTTTGGTACTCATGGCCCTCATCGTCGGCCGGGCCATGAGCCAGCCGTCCGAGGCGGCCGCGGCGGTCAGGGAGGCCCCACCGCTTCCGCCCGTCTTCTGGGTCGTCCTGGCCGCGCCGGTTCTGGCTCTCCTCATGGCCTATGTTTTCTACCGCGGGGTGATGAAAGAAGACGAGGGCACCGAGCAGATGCGCTCCATCGCGGCAGCGGTCCGCGAGGGCGCCTACGCGTACCTCCGGCAGCAGTACAAGGTGGTCGCGCTGTTCTTCATTGTGGTCGCGGGTCTGCTGGCGGTTATGGCGTTCGGGCTTCACGTTCAGCACGCGCTCGTGCCGTTCGCGTTCCTGACGGGCGGGTTCTTCTCGGGCCTTGCGGGCTTCATCGGGATGAAGGCGGCCACGTCGGCCTCGGCCCGGACGGCCAACGGGGCCCGCACGAGCCTGAACCGCGGCTTGACCGTGGCGTTCCGCGGCGGCGCGGTCATGGGCCTCACGGTCGTCGGCCTGAACCTGCTGCACATCGTCGCGTGGTTCCTCTTTCTCTACAAGGTGTGGGGATACCACTGGGCCGACGCCATCGCCTGGGAGCCGATGACCCTCGAGCAGGTTACGGTCATCCTGCTTTGCTCGACGATGGGCGCTTCGAGCCAAGCCCTGTTTGCCCGCGTCGGCGGCGGCATCTACACCAAGGCGGCGGACGTCGGGGCCGACCTGGTCGGCAAGGTCGAGGTCGGAATCCCCGAGGACGATCCCCGCAACCCGGCCACCATCGCCGACAACGTGGGCGACAACGTCGGCGACGTCGCCGGCATGGGAGCGGACCTGTACGAATCGTACTCCGGCTCCATCCTGGCGACATCGGCGCTGGGCGTCGCGGCCATTTTCGGCATGCGCCAGGTGTACCCGGACGCGGCGTGCAGCACGCTGGATCTGCTTCTTGCGCCGCTCGTGCTGGCTGGGATGGGCGTCGTCGCCTCCATCCTTGGCATGTTTGCCGTTCGGACTCGCGAGGACGCTTCGATAAAAGGCCTGATGGGGGCGCTTAACCGCGGCGTATATCTGGCGAGCATCTTGGTCGTGGGGTGTGCAGCCCTTGTGATTTGGTTGCTCGGGCTTCCCTGGGCCGTCTTCGGCAGCGTCGCGGCGGGCCTTCTGGCCGGCGTCGTCATCGGCTGGGCCACCGAGCGCTACACGTCGTCCTCGTTCGGGCCGACGCGCGGCATCGCCGAGCAGACCAAGACCGGCCCGGCGACGGTTATCATCGCCGGCATCTCCGAAGGGATGCTTTCGACGTGGATTCCCATTCTGGCGGTCGGGGTGGCGATGATCGTCGCGTTCGCCCTGCCCGGCGGATTCCGCAACATCACCCTCGGCCTGTACGGCGTGGGGATTGCAGCCGTGGGAATGCTTTCGACGCTCGGCATCACGCTGGCGACCGACGCCTACGGCCCCATCGCCGACAACGCCGGCGGCAACGCCGAGATGAGCGGCCTCGGGCCCGACGTCCGAAAACGCACCGACGCACTTGATGCGCTCGGAAACACCACCGCCGCCACCGGCAAGGGATTCGCCATCGGGAGCGCGGCGCTGACGGCGCTGGCGCTCATGGCGGCCTACGTCGAGCAGGTCCGCGTCGGCATGCACCGCGAAGCGGCCACCCACTACGTTGGCGCCCTCACGGAACTACCGGTCGTCTATAACATCGGCTACGGCAAGTTCGCCGAGTTCACCGACCCAAGCGCCGAGTCCCGCGCGCTTCAGATGAAAAACACCGTCGTCTATATCGAAGTCCCCGGTGAAGACGACCGTACGGTCAGACGCCAGGACGAAGATGACAACTGGCGGACCCTGATTCCAGTGGCTGCCGGCGAACGTGCCAAGGAAACGTTGGGAGACATCGGTGAGTTCCAGGCCGGCATGCTCGACTTCATGCGCTATTACGGCGTCACGCCGATGAACCCGAAGTTTCTGTTCGGCGTGTTCGCGGGCGTCCTCCTTGCGTTCGTCTTCTGCGCGCTGACAATGCAGGCCGTCGGCCGCGTGGCCGGCAGCATGATTGAGGAGGTTCGCCGCCAGTTCCGCACCATTGCCGGTATCATGGAAGGCACGGCCAAGCCGGATTACGCCTCGTGCGTCGCCATCGCCACAACCGGCGCCCAGAAGGCGATGGTCCTGCCGAGCCTGCTCGCGATCATCGTGCCGATCGGCCTGGGTCTTGTCCTGGACGTGACCGGTGTGCTGGGCCTCTTAGTGGGAGGGCTGACGAGCGGCTTCGCTCTCGCCATTTTCATGGCGAACGCCGGCGGCGCATGGGATAATGCCAAAAAGTACATCGAGGAGGGCCACCTGGGCGGCAAAGGCTCCGACGCCCACAAGGCGGCGGTTGTCGGCGATACGGTCGGCGACCCGTTCAAGGATACGTCCGGCCCCTCGCTGAACATTCTGATTAAGTTGATGAGCATGGTCAGCGTCGTCTTTGCCGGCCTTGTCGTCAAGTTCGGCCCGAAGATCGGCGACCTGCTCGGAATCGCGTGGAACCACCTGGCCCAGTAATGGCGAAGCGCAAGATTACCCCGCGCCGCCTGGCGATAGCCCTGGCGCGGGTGTGCGCCGAGAACCGGTGCCGGGACGTCGCCGTGCTGGACCTGCGCAAGCGGTCGCCGGTGACGGACTTCTTCGTGCTTGCCACTGGCACCTCATCCCGGCAGATGCATGCGGCGGCAAGCCTCGCGGTTGAGGCGGCTGAGGAACTCGGCGAGCGACCCTTCGGCGTCGAAGGTGAAAACGGCGGGTGGTGGATCCTCGCCGATTACGTGGACGTGATCGTCCACCTCTTCACCGACGAATCGCGACAGTACTACGACCTTGAACTTTTATGGGGCGACGCGCCGCGCATCGACTGGCAAAAAGGGTGGAAGCCCGGCCAGTAGCCGCGAGCACAAGTCTGGCGCCGTTATGCGGTTCACCGGCACCGAACACCGCTAGCCGCGAGCGCAAGCGAGCGGTTGCCGTTGGCGTCGGGCGGAGATTTCGGCCATGCCGAACGTTCAGCAACTCCTGGAAAAACGGGTGACCGCGGCGATACGTGCGGCCTTCCCCGGCGCGGCCGACTCGCCTGCCCTCGTCTTACCTGCGCAGGACCCGCGCTTCGGCGACTACCAGGCGAACGGGGTGATGGGTCTGGCGAAGCGCCTCGGCGCGAATCCCCGCGAGGTCGCCGGGCGGGTCGTCGAGCAACTCAAAGAAGATGCCGAAGTCGCCGAGATGGCCGAGGCGCCCGAGATCGCCGGCCCCGGCTTCATCAACTTTCGCCTTCGCCCTGAGTGGATCGCCGAGCAACTTGGCGCGGTCAACCGAGTTGAGCCTGACGGCGAGGACCGCCTTGGGGTCGAACCCGCCGCCGACCCCGAAACGGTGGTCGTCGATTACTCCGCCCCGAACCTGGCGAAAGAGATGCACGTCGGGCACCTGCGCTCAACCATCATCGGCGATGCCCTGGTGCGGATGCTCAAGTTCGCCGGGCACTCTTGTCTCCGCCAGAACCACGTCGGCGACTGGGGAACGCAGTTCGGGATGCTGGTAGCATACATCGAACGCAAGAACCTTATCCAGCCGGTTGCCGGTCGGCCAGGACGCTTCGTCGTGGCCAAGGCGCTTGACGATTTGGAAGCCTTGTACCGCGAAGCCAGGCAGCTTTTCGACATCAATGAAGAGTTCGCGCGCGAGGCCCGTGAGACCGTGGTCAGGCTCCAGAACGGAGATCCCCGTACTCTCCAGATCTGGGACGAATTTGTGGCAATTTCCATTGGGCACTGTCGGAAGGTTTACGAGCGACTTGGCGTACTACTGACGGACGCCCACGTTCGCGGTGAAAGCGCTTACAATGCGCTCCTGCCCGAAATAATCAAGGTGCTACGGGTGAAGGGCCTCCTCACCGACTCCGAGGGCGCCCGGTGCGTGTTCCTCGATGACGAGGAAGGCAACCCCCTCTTCGCAAGTAAGGACGGCCCCCCCCTGCCCCTCATCGTCCAGAAGTCTGACGAGGGTTATCTGTACGCTACAACGGACTTGGCGGCCATTGCCTTCCGAGCAGGCTATTTTCCCGAGTTGCCCGACGGCTCGAAGTCTCCACGGGCCGACCGCATCCTTTACGTCGTCGACGCCCGGCAATCGCTGCATTTCCAGATGGTTTTCGCCGTCGCCCGGGCGGCGGATTTTGCGCCGCCCGACGTGGCGCTCGAGCACGTCGCTTTCGGCACCATGATGGGGCCTGACGGCAAGCCCTTCAAAACGCGCGAGGGCGGAACCGTCAAGTTGATGGACCTCCTGAACCAGGCGGAGGAGCGGGCCTTCACGCTCGTCGGCGAAAAGAGCCCGGAACTCTCGGAGACCGAACGGCGCGAGATCGCCCGCATCGTCGGCATCGGAGCCGTCAAGTATGGCGATCTGGCCCAGAACCGCAGCAGCGACTACCGTTTCGACTGGGATCAGATGCTCTCGCTGGCGGGCAACACCGCCCCCTACATGCAATACGCCTACGCCCGCGTGCGAAGCATCTTTCGAAAAGGCGGCCACGAGGCCGAGGCGCGTCACCGCGACGATAGCGCGCTTCGCCTCGAAGCGCCGGAGGAACTGGCCCTTGGGAAAATGCTCCTCCGGTTCCCCGAGACGCTCGACCGGGCGCTGGAGGATTACCGGCCCAACATTCTCGCCGCATACCTGTACGACCTCGCGCAGACGTTCACCTCGTTCTACGAAGCGTGCCCGGTCCTGAAGAGCCCGGAGCCGGTGCGCGCCGACCGGCTGAAACTGTGCGACCTGACGGCCCGGACGATTCGGTGCGGGCTGGGCCTCTTGGGCATCGAAACCGCCGACCGCATGTAGGCGACAACGTTGCGCATTTTCGAAATATTCCGCAGCATTCAGGGCGAGACGACGCGGGTGGGCCTCGTGATGTGGTTTGTCCGCGTCGCGGGCTGCGATCTTTCATGCGTCTATTGCGACACGCCTGAGGCGCGCCGGCCGGACGCCGGACGCGAGATGAGCGTTCCCGAAATCCTCGACGCGGTGGCCCAACCCCCCCTGCCCTACTGCATGATTACCGGCGGCGAGCCGCTTCTCCAACTGGATGAGGTCAACGCCCTCGCCGCGGCGCTCATCGACCGCGGCTGCGAGGTCCTTATCGAAACATCAGGCGCGCATCCGATTGAGGACACGGAGCCGCGCGCCCGTCGCATCGTGGACATCAAGACGCCCGGGAGCGGCATGGCCGGGCGGAACTGCTGGTTGAATCTCGAACGGCTGACCGAAAGCGACGAGGCCAAGTTCGTTCTCACCGATCGCAGGGATTACGAGTGGGCGAAGGACGTCGTCGCGCGGCACCGGCTGCTCGAGCAGACCGCCGTTTTGTTCGGGCCCGCGCGAGGCTATCTGGGTCCCAACGAACTGGCCCGCTGGATCGTCGAGGACGCCCTGCCGGTCCGCCTCAACCTCCAGATCCACAGGTCACTCGGCCTGCCCTGACGCGGAACGACGAACGCGAAAAGGGTTGACGGCAGGTCTTGCCGCCATTATAAAGTAGAGCGTCCTGTAGCGGCGCGCCGGCGGCGGGCGCGCCATTTATTTCGGGTGTCCACGCGGCGCCGCGAGGGCATGAGAACTTACCAGTGAAGGGAATAGCCGCGATGGCGAAGGTGAAAAGGTGCGTCTATTTCTTCGGCGCCGGCAAGGCCGAAGGCCGCGCTCGGATGAAAGAACTGTTGGGCGGCAAGGGAGCGAACCTGGCCGAGATGACCAACCTGAAGATTCCGGTGCCCGCCGGATTCACCATCACCACGGAGGTGTGCACCCATTACTACAAGCACAGACGGAAGTACCCGCCCGAACTGAAGGCCCAGGTCAACCGGGCTATGGCCGCCGTCGAAAAGGTCATGGGCAAGAAGTTCGGCGATCCCGAGAACCCCCTGCTCGTCAGTTGCCGAAGCGGCGCCCGGATTTCGATGCCCGGCATGATGGAGACGGTCCTGAACATCGGTCTGACGACCAAAACGATCCCGGCCATGATTCAATTGACGAACAACCCGCGCCTCGTCTGGGACGCCTATCGGCGGCTCATTACCATGTATTCGGACGTCGTCATGGAGAAGGCTGCCGGCATCGAACCCGAGGAGGGGCGCGGCATCCGCCGGCAACTCGAAGAACGGATGGATTGGATAAAGGAGGAGGTCGGCGCCGAGTCCGACACGGACCTGACCGCCGACCACCTGGAGGAGTTGTGCGCTGCATATCGCCAAAAGGTTAAGGAGGTCCTCGGCAAGCCGTTCCCTGATGATGCCGAGAAGCAACTCTGGGGCGCCATCGGGGCCGTGTTCCAGTCGTGGAACGGCAAGCGGGCGGTCGCCTACCGGCGCATCGAAGGCATCCCCGCAGAATGGGGCACCGCCACGAACGTCCAGGCGATGGTCTTCGGCAACATGGGCAACGATTCCGCCACCGGCGTCGCCTTTACGCGCAACCCCGCCACGGGCGAGAACAGGTTCTACGGCGAGTGGCTGCCCAACGCCCAGGGCGAGGACGTGGTCGCCGGCATCCGGACGCCCAACCCCCTGAACGAAGAGACCCGCTCCGAACACGACGAAGGCCACCCCAGCCTCGAGCAGGCCATGCCCAAGGTTTACAGGCAACTGGTGACCATCCGCAACAAACTCGAAAAACATTACAAGGACATGCAGGACATCGAGTTCACCATCGAGAACAACGTCCTGTGGATGCTCCAGACGCGGACCGGCAAGCGCACCGGCATGGCCGCCCTGCGCATGGCCGTCGAGATGCTCCGAGGGAAACTCATCGCCAAGGAGACGGCCATCACCCGCGTGACGCCGACGCAACTTGACGAACTGCTTCACCGCATTCTCGACCCGCAGGCCGAGAAGGTCGCCAAAGTCCTGGCCAAGGGCCTGCCGGCCGGTCCCGGCGGTACCGCGGGCCGACTCGTCTTCACCGCCGCCGACGCTGTCGCGTGGGCCGAGCGCGGCGAACGGGTTATTCTGTGCCGCAAGGAAACCAATCCGGAGGACGTCGAAGGCATGCGGGCCGCCGTCGGCATTTTAACCGCGCTGGGCGGTATGACGAGCCACGCGGCTCTCGTCGCCCGCGGTTGGGGCAAATGCTGCATCGTCGGCGCCGGCGCCCTGAAAATCGACGCTGCCGCCAAGACGGTTTCGGTCAACGGGACCACGCTCCGCGAAGGAGACCGGGTCTCTCTGAACGGCTCGCGGGGCATCGTGTATGCCGGCGAACTGCCGACCGTGGATCCCGACCCCGAGAACCCCCTGCTGGTCGAGTTCCTCAAGGTCTGCGACAAGGTCCGCACGCTGGGCGTCCGCGCGAACGCCGACACCCCCGAGGATGCGCGGACAGCCCGCACCTTCGGTGCTCAGGGCATCGGCCTTCTGCGGACCGAGCACATGTTCTATGGCAAAGGGGCCGAGGAACCGCTCTTCAAACTCCGCAAGATGATTCTCTCCGGCACCGAGGCCGAGCGCCGCGCCGCCTGCGATGAACTCTTTCCGCACGTGAAAAACGACCTCAAGGGCACGCTCGCTGCGATGGACGGCCTGCCCGTCACGATTCGTCTCCTCGACCCGCCGCTTCACGAGTTCGTGCCGCAGAGCGAACAGAAACAGGCCGAACTTGCCGGGAGCCTCGGCATCAGCCTCGAGGACGTTCGCAAACGCGCCGAAGCCCTCCACGAATCCAACCCCATGATGGGCCATCGCGGCGTCCGCCTCGGCATCACCTATCCCGAAATCAGCGAGATGCAAATCCGGGCGATCCTCGAGGCGGCCGCGGAACTCATCAAGGAAGGAAAGAAAGCCCTCCCTGAAATCATGATTCCGGTCACCGGCTGCGCCAACGAACTCAAGGACCAGCAGGCTCTGGTCGAGAAGGCCAAAAGGCAAGTCTGTAAAAAGTTCGGCCTCAAACGCCTGAAGTTCCTCGTCGGCACCATGATCGAGATTCCGCGCGCCGCGCTGACCGCCGGCAAGATGGCCGAGACGGCCGAGTTCTTCTCCTTCGGCACGAACGACCTGACGCAGATGGGTTTCGGTTTCTCGCGCGACGACATCGGCGCGTTCATGCCGGATTACCTGGAGAAGCAGATTCTTCCGGACGATCCGTTCCAGACTCTCGATCAGGAGGGCATCGGCGAACTCATCAAGTTGGGCATCGAGCGCGGGCGCGCAACGCGGCCCGATCTGAAGGTTGGGATTTGCGGCGAACACGGCGGCGACCCGGCCTCCATCGCCTTCTGTCACAAAGCCGGGATGAACTACGTTTCCTGCTCACCCTTCCGCGTTCCCATCGCTCGCCTGGCCGCCGCACAGGCTGCCGTCGAATACGGGGCGCCGAAGAAGACCGCAAAGGCGAGGAAGAAAGCCGCGAAGAAGAAGCGCAGGTAGCGAACGCGGTGCCGGCCAAACATCCGCCGGCCGCCTTCCACCGAGGGCGGCCGGTTTCTTATGCTCGCAACCCGGTCCTCAAGAGGAGGCGCCGCCCTGCCCTTTTCGGCGCGCGGCCACACTCGGCGGAAGTTCCAAGCCGTGTGACTCGAGAAGTTCCCGGTCGGTCAGCACGTCGCGGGCAGGCCGCCGACGCCGCCAAACGCATCAGCGACTCCGAACGCGGCGCCAAAACCTGCTATGGGTCCTTATCGGGACCCCGCCTTGGGCCGGATCCAGGAAGCAGCCCGTGGGCCCCTAAAGTTGCTGGACCTTTTCTGGAAAGGGCACTACACTACCGCGCCAGAAGGGCCCCTTGCAGCGCGTGAGGCAGGGGGAGCCACGACTCGGCTAGGGGGAAGCCGCGCGGGGTCGGCTTGTGAAGGGAAGCACGCATCTAGAGACCAGGAAGGTGCATTGTGGCGGATGAAGCGAAGGAACCGTTCGAGCGAGGGAATTGGCCGTGCACGTGGCTCGGCTGCCCGGGAACGGAAACGCCGCCGTTCGTGGCGGCGTACCGTCTGAAGGTGGCGATTGAAAAAGGGCGGACCGTGCGGGTGCACGTGACGGCCGACGAGAGGTATGAACTGTACCTGGACGGTCGGCAGGTCGGCCGCGGGCCGGAGCGCGGCGAGATACTGCTCTGGTTTTACGAGACGTATGATTTGGAGTTGTCGGCGGGCACCCATGTGCTCGTCGCGAGGGTCTGGTCGCTGGGAGACTTGGCGCCTATGGCCCAGATGAGCGTCCGGCCCGGTTTCCTGCTAGTAGCGGAGGAGGAGGCGCGGCTTTTCAGCACCGGCGTTGCGCCGTGGGAGGCACGGAAGGTCGAAGGGTACGAGGTCCTGCCGCCGCTTTCGGAGGCGTGGTGGGTCGGCGGGCAGGTGCGCATCGACGGGACCGTCTATCCTTGGGGAATTGAGCGGGGCGAGGGCGAAGGCTGGGCCGAAGCGGTCCGGCTGGGCACGGCTCGGGACCGGATCAACGGGGCTGGACAGGTCGGAACCCCCCGCCTGCAACCGGCGACGCTCCCCGCGATGCTGGACCGGCGGATTCAGGTTGGGCGCGTCCGGCACGTGGACGATCCCGGCGACGGGCCGACGGACGAGAGCCTCGTGGAGGCGTCGCGGGCGCTGCCGGAAGCCGATCGGTGGCAGGCGATGTTTACCGGCGGGGGTGAGGTGACCGTGGAGGCGGGCGCGCGGCGGCGCGTGATTGTGGACCTCGAAGATTACTACTGCGCTTACGCGGACGTTCACGTATCAGGGGGGAAGGGCTCGACCGTCCGACTGCTATGGGCGGAGTCGCTGTTCGAGGAGAAAGGTGGGCGCGGCCGGCGAAAGGGCAATCGCGACCAGGTCGAGGGCAAGTATTTTATGGGGAAAGGCAACGCTTTTCTGCCCGACGGCGGGCCGGGGCGGGTGTTCTCGGGGTTGTGGTGGGGATGCGGGCGGTACCTGGAACTGGATGTGGAGACCGGCGCCGAGCCGCTGACAATCCACGGCGTGGTGCTCCGCGAGACGCGATACCCGCTGGAAATGGAAGGCCGTTTCCGCTGTGACGACGGGCGATTCGACGAGGTGTTTCCGATCCTCTTACGCGGCCTTCAGATGTGCTCGCACGAGACTTACATGGACTGCCCGTACTACGAGCAACTGATGTACGCGGGCGATACGCGACTGGAGATGCTGACGACGTATGTCACGACGCGCGACGACCGCCTGCCGCGCAAGACGCTGCGCTTGTTCGATGCCTCGCGTCACTTCCTGGGTCTCAGCCAGGCGCGCTACCCGAGCCGTCTGCCGCAATATATTCCTCAGTTCTCCCTTTACTGGGTGGCGATGGTGTACGATTACGCCCTCTGGCGGGGCGACCGCGAGTTTCTACGGAGCCTGATGCCAGGCGTGCGGAGTGTGATGGAGACCTTCCTGGCGCACGTGGGGGCTGATGGCCTGCTTGTCCTGCCGGAGGGATGGGACTGGATTGACTGGGTGCCCGAATGGCACAACGGCCGGCCGTGGCTCAAGGGGCAACGCGTCTGCGGCATCAACCACTGGCAATTGATCTACGTGCTGGGGCTGGCAGCGCAACTGGAGCGGTGGATGGGCGAAGAGGCGCTCGCGGAGCGCCTGACGGACCGTCGGCAGGAACTCGCCAGGGCGGGAATTGTGACATTTTGGGATGAGGGGCGCGGCCTGGTGGCCAACGCGCCGGACAGGCGGTCGTTTTCGGAGCACGCGCAGTGCTTTGCGATCCTCGGCGGCGCCCTGGGGCAGGAGAAGGAGGCACGCGTCGCACAAGGCCTCGAGGCAGCGGAGGACCTTGACCGGGCGACCATTTATTTCCGGCATTATCTTTTTGAGGCCTTCCGTCTGCGGCGGAGGGTGGAGGCGATCTTCGAGCGGTTGGGTCTGTGGTTCGATCTGAAAGCGAACGGCTTCCGCACGACGTTGGAAAGTCCGGAGCCGAGCCGAAGCGACTGTCACGGCTGGGGGGCGCATCCGATTTACCACGCCTTCGCGTCGATCCTGGGGGTTCGGCCGGCATCTTTCGGTTTTGAGACGGTCGAGGTCGCCCCGCAGATGGGCCCGCTGCGCGAGGTGTGCAGCGAGATAGTCCACCCAAAGGGAACGATCATCGTGGACCTGCAGTGGAAGGACCACCGGCTGGAGGGATCGGTGGAACTGCCGGCAGGTCTGACGGGGTCCCTCGTGGGGCCCGAAACAAGAGTGCCCCTCAAGCCGGGCAGAAACGCCGTTCACCTTCCGGCGTGAGGTCACAGCCTCCGAGCGCGGGTGCATGAAAATCACCCTGCGTTTCCACCTTGGCCCTTCGGGCCTCGTCACGGATTCGTCATTCGCGCGCCGATTGCGGCATTCTCACGCGAAGGGGGGAACGGCGCGCGCCCTGCCCCCAAGACATCATCGAACAGGGACAAGCGGGGCGGCGAACCCATCTTCGCCCGCCTGGGCGGGCTATGGCGGATAACTCGGCGGAGCGGGGCAGCCGTCGTGACGGGTTGCGACGCTGATGGGAAGTGCCAGCCCGCGGGCCTCCAGCAGCGCCCGGTACGCGAGGAGTTGCGCGGCGGGTCCGCCGGCCGCATTCCACCGAGGGCGGCCGGTTTCGTATGCTCGCAACCCGGTCCTCAAGAGGAGGAGGTGCCGCCCTGCCCTTTTCGGCGTGCGGCCACACTCGGCGGAAGTTCCAGGCCGTGTGACTCAAGAAGTTCCCGGTCGGTCAGCACGTCGCGGACAGGTCCGTCGGCGACCACACGCCCTTCGTAAAGGACGACGGCCCGGTCACACGTCTCGAAGATAAAGTCCAGGTCGTGGCCGATCACGAGCAGCGTTTTGCCCAGGCGCTGGAGCAGGCCGATCAGGCGCCGTCGCCCGCGCGGATCCACGGCGGCCGTCGGCTCGTCCACCGCCAGAATCTGTGGCCGCATCGCCACCACCGTAGCCAGTGCCGCCCGCTGCTTCTCGCCTTGCGACAACTGATATGGCGTCCTGTCCTCGTATCCAGTCAGGCCGACGGCCTCCAGCGCTTCGGCCGTCCGCGCCTCGACTTCCTCCGGCGCCAGGCCCATCGTCATCGGGCCGAACGCGACGTCCTCGCGGACGCGGGACATGAAGAGTTGATCGTCGGGATCCTGAAAAACGAGACCCAGGTGCCGACGCACGTCGCGAGCGGTCGAACGATTCAGCGTGTGGCCTGCGACGCGAATGCGGCCCTCGGCCGGAACAAAACCGGCGAGCGCCAGGAGGAGCGTGCTCTTCCCCGCCCCGTTCGGACCGACGAGGCCGACCCGTTCCCCCGCCTCCACCGCAAACGTCACGCCGCGCAGGGCCTCCGTTCCCGTCGGATAACGGTAGCGCACGTCCACGAGTTCAAGAATCGGTTCAGCCATACGCCAGCCTGTCTCCCGCAACGACGGCCCCTGCGGCGATGAGGACACCTATCAGGAAGAGCACATCTTGGGTCCTCGTGCGCTGCAACTCGGCTGCCGGCAGCGTCCCGTCAAATCCGCGTGCGGCCATTGCCCAGTAGATTCGTTCGGCCCGGCCGTAGGTCCGCAGAAAAAGGACGCCCACGACGCCCGCGTGGCTGCGGAACCGGAGCCGCCACGGCCCCTGACCACCGTCGCGCGCCGCCCGCGCTCGCCGCATGCGCATCATTTCGTCCATGAGCACCCACAGATAGCGGTAGAGGAAGGCCAACTGAACGACAAACGCCCTGGGCACGCGCAGCCGCGTCAGCCCGCCGAGGACTCCGTGAAAAGGCGTCGTCGCCAATAGAAGGAGCGTGGTCCAGACGCATAAGACGAACTTGCTCAGCAAATGCGCGGCACGCAGGAGCCCCGCGTCGCTGATGCTGAGCGCCCACGATCCGATGCGGAACGACCACACGGCGCGGCCCGGTTCGAAAAGCGGAAAAAGAACGACAATGGCCAGCGCGAACGGCGAAACAATCAGCAGCCGCTTCAGCGCATACTGGACGGGTATCCGACCGATGGCGTGATAGAGAGCCAGCGCGCCGGCAATCACCGCAAGGGCAAGCAAATGGTCCCGTTGCACCAGCACCGTGGCAAGGATGACGGCAAGCGCAGCGACGGTCTTGGCGGCCGGATCCAGACGATGCACCGCCGTGTCGCGCGCCGCAAATTTATCCAGCATCGCGTGGTGCACAGGTATGGCCTCCGGCCTCGGAAGCGCTCAGGCCGCGTCGGTCTCCGGCGACGGGCGCTTGCGCCGCTTCAGCAGATAGCCCACGAGAAGAAGAACCGCCAGCACAAGCAGGCTGCCCACGACGCCCGCCGCCGCGTTCCCCCAGAATCCGCTCCCCAACCCCTTGAGGCTATACTCCTCGAAAACGACCGGCGGCGCATCGAGGCCCGCATGGGCGGGTTCCGCCATCCCAAGGTCTTCCTGCGCCTTCTCCAGGCCGTCCGGCGCCCCCGACGCAAAGTAAGAAACAATCCCGCCGACGGCCAGCGCGATCGCCGCGCCCAGCAGCAGCGTCTTTCGATTGTAAGCGGTCATGCTGCCTCCTTCACCAGGGCCGGCTCCTCGACCTCAAAGACGGCCTCGCGCCGAGCGGCAACCACAAACCGGACAACGGCAACGGAGGTGGCTCCCTCGACCAAACCGATGAAAAAGTGGACGAAATCCATCGCCGCAAGCGCTTCAAGAAGCGTCACCTTGGCCGGCAGCGCCCCCGAAACCCCGAAGAACAGGATTACGAAAGTCGCCCCTGCAAGGACCGCAACCAGGCTTCCGAGGAACGTGGCAGCGTCGGCGGGCCAGCCCGGCCTGGGCCGCGACCAGAGCCGGCGGACCGCCCCACCCATCAGGCACGGGATAATCCCCATGACGAAAATGTTCGCGCCGAGTGCCTCGACCCCACCATCCTGAAACACCAATGACTGGACGACCAAAATGGACGCCATCACGATGATGCCCAGCGACGGACCGAGAAGGACCCCAAGGAGAAATCCACCGCCCAGGTGACCGCTCGTTCCCGCCAGGATGGGGAAGTTCACCATCTGGGCCGCGAAAATGAATGCGCCCATCACGCCCATGAGCGGCACCTTGCGATCATCCAGCCGCTTGCGCGCCAGCGCCAAAGACGCCGCCAGCGCAGCGCCGCTGACGACCGCCAGGCCTCCCCAGACGGGCGGCGACAAAAAACCCGAGCCGATGTGCATTCTCTCCCTCCTTCTGCGCTCGCTTTACTCTAAACCAGATCTTCGCCCGACGTTGCGACCAGGCGACCATGCTTGACGCCGCGCGCCGCAATCAGCCGGTCCGCCAGCCGCTGAATCTGGCGCGGCCGGCCGCGCAGGACAATCACCTCAAGACACATCCTGTGCGACAGGTGCACGTGCATGGTCGAGTGAACTATTTTCTGGTGATCGTGCTGCAGGTTCACGAGGTGTTCGTTCAATTCGCGGACATGGTGATCGTAGATGAGGGTCAGGGTTCCGACGACCGCCCCTTTGCCCTTTTGCCATACGTCGCGCACCTGCTCGGTGCGGACGAGGTCGCGGATGGCTTCGCTGCGAGTCGGGTATCCGCGCCGCTCGACCACCTTGTCGAGCGTTTTGAGGAGCCGTTCGTCCATCGAAACACCGAACCGGACCAGTTTACCCATCGTCGGTTCTCCCACCCGCCTTGCCACATTCTAGAGCATCGTGCCACGGCCGTCAACCTTCTTGTTCATGGGGCGCTTCCCACGCCACCTCCACCACGCTCGAGAACACCCATTTTGAGTTGGGTTCCTAAGCGGCTGTTTCATAACTCCCTCTCCCTTGATGGGAGAGGGGTGGGGTGAGGGTGAACGCCTCGAATCAAGCCCCTTATCCCCCTCACCCTGCCCTCTCCCGCTGGGGGAGAGGGTTGTGAAACAGCCGCTTAGCGGAATGTTGGTAAGTGCTTTTCTCACAGGTGGTTAGCCTCGTCTCACGTGGGAGGAGTTTGCCTTCGCCAGGCGCCGGTGGGCGACCCGATGCGCGCCTAACCCTTTATGATTGCTGCACTTAGGATAGGTTGCGTCCCGTCCGTTGCAAAATTGGGCGATCTTGAGCCACCACGCGCTTGCTTTTTTGCCGATTTCGGTTATAATAATAGGGTAACCTTTTTGACATGGGCGAGGCGTGTGCGCGCCAATGATAGATAAAGGGGGTTTCAACTATGGCTGTAAGAGAAAAAGCAAGTAAAGTTTGGAGAGCAACAAAAACAGCTGGATTAGTTGCGTTAGTTGCGGGAACTGTTGCTTTTGGAGGAGCGAGAGCAAGGGGAGACGTGATTGATGTAACTTCATTTGAACAATTGCTTTCTACGCAATATCCTCCAACAACACAGGGCATCTCTCTTCCAGGGAACTTTACAGTAAATGGAGAAACACCAACAAAGAGATGCAGTTTAGGATTTGGAAAAACAACTCCTGCGGGAACTGCAATTGTTGGTTATGCTGATCAATTTCCTGGATTCCCTAATTGGTTATCAGGAATATATAATGGTGACCCAAATTACACTGATCCTTTAGATAATGTTTTATGTTTAGTTTTAAATGAAAACCCTTCTGAAAATGTTGGGGGCAATTTTGGGATAATGATTTTATATGACTCAAATGATAACAATAGGTATGGGACATTAGACACAGGTACTGGATCTTTTACTCCAGAACCTGATGAGTTTTATTATCACAAAGATTATTTTATAATAGCTGGTGTGAAAGGAAATATCGAGGTGCTGATGGTGTTTACAGGAACTGATGAAACGCTGTCTCAGCCTTCAATAGACTTCATACCAGAACCATCAACTCTTACTTTTCTTGGGCTTGGGGCTGCTTCTTTGTTGTCGGCGGGTTCAAGAAAACGAAAATGACATAGGCTTTGCGCCCGCTGGCCGCGGCGAGGGAAATCTTCCCCTCTCCTTGACACCCGCGTCATCTACTGTGGCGACAACCGTCAGAAACTAGCCGACTGCCCCGACGCCTGCGTGGACCTCATCTACATTGACCCCTCGTTCAACTCCAACCGCAACTACGAGGTCTTTTGGGGCGAAACGCGCGAGAAGCGGTCCTTCGAGGCCCGACACGCCTCCACCCAGGCCTACATCGACTTCATGCGCCCCCGCTGCGTCGAACTCGCCCGCGTCCGCTCGTATCGGCGTTTCGGTGCTTGACAGGTATAAGTAGGCCACGTAAGGTCGTGCCAGGCCCGCTGAGACGGCGGGCCGGATTGGGGTTCGCACCGGGTCGCGCCGAACGCCAATTTCCTCCCATTTCCTGGACGCGACTGAGGATTGCTATGGCTGTGGGTGAACCTGTTGTAGGGAGCACAGCGGATGTGCCGCAACACCTCCTTGCTGAGATGACGCTCTACTACGAGGAGGTGCGCGATATCAACCGTCGGTCCATGCTGTATGTCAAGATAGTCGGTGTGGTTGTGCTCGGCCTATGCTCGTACCTCTTTTTCGGCTTGCGGTATTACTGCGATGCAATACGGCAAGCAAGCGAAGATAATGCCCAGTATGTCACGGCCGCGCTTGCCGACATAATGCCCGTATACGCTATTATCGGAATCCTGGTCACGTGTTTACTGTTCGCCTTGAATTGCTTTTGCATCTGCCTGTACGGACGCTCTCGTCTGCACAAGTTCAGATACTGGCGGTCAGTGTCCATTCTGCGCGAGCGACTCCATAGCAGCCTGGGGCTCTTGGCGGAAGGCCGCCGCGCCATCCCGATCCAGACAGGGTTAGAGGAATCACCCTACTCACCGTTTAATGGGAAGGTGCCTCGCCCATATATGCGCAAGCATGACCGTGCCGCCGGTGTGTTTCTGGCAGTCTTCGCATTGGTGCTAATGGTGGTGCCGTTCTTGGTTTTCGCGATGGCGTGGTGCATGGGGCAGGAGAATCTTGAGAAGGGTGTGGAAGCCTGTTTCAGAACAGCTTTTGTATACAGCGTACCGACCCTGGGAATAGTAATGGCTCTGGCGGCATATGTTGCGCGCGATTACTGCCAGAGGCTTCTGGCGGCACAGTTCGTGAGTCCTGAGTGTATGGACCCGGAGTTGGAGCGAAGGGCGGCACCGCGTTGGGAGAGAGTGGGGATAGGCCTGTTTCGCTTCGTCGTGTATGCAGGGCTCATAGGGCATGGCGCTCTGTCCATAATACTGGGGAGTAAGTGGAGCGGGTGGAGCGGTTCGTACTGGGCCGGGGTAATCATCCTTTTCTTGGTGGCAGTGGAACGCACCCTAACTGGGGTTCTTAGAAGATGGGGTATAGTGTGCCTCTACGTGATTGGCTTGCGGTTCGTGGCCAGGTTATTTGGGCCCAAGCGGAACCCGAGGACGATCGCGTGGCTTCAGTGGCTCCACGGAGAGCCGAAGGCCAATCTTATATGGAAGCAGTACGAGGAAGACCGTCTTGTGCGGTCAAAAGGAGGAGAGCCTAGCTAACCAGGAGTTCTGGCGACACCCCTAACCGGCCGCGTCAAGGGCATCCCGGTTCCGCGTTTTCACCCGCCGTAGTTCCACCATAGCCTTGCGCCGGGGATAAACCCCGGCGCTACGGCGCACGGATCCCGGCGCGCCGGGACCATTCCGTAGCGCCGGGCTTTATGCCCGGCGGCCGTTTCCGTCCGGGCCTGCCCGTCGCTTCTTCCGTCCAGGGCATGGCCCGGACGCTACAAACCTGCCGCTTGCCGTTGCCGTTCGCGGCGCAGCCGCCTTGGAGTGCGGTGACCCGGCACCGCTTTCACTGCCGTTCGCCGTCCCAATCCGCAATTTTACCCGCCGTAGCCTCGGCGAAGGCGGGCCGCACGCCGCATTCCGCGTTCTCCCTCCCCCGTTTTCCTCTGCCATTTTGGCAGTCTGGGGCCGACGGACGCATGGAGCAGGGCCGATGGGAAGGGCGGAAACACGCACGCGGATGCATCATCACATCGGCATGCGTAGGGGGCAAAAAGGGGGTCAAAAAGCGCCAATTCGGACCCAATTCCAACCAAAAAGTGAAAAAAAGTCGAAAAAAGCGCCCGAAAACGCCTTGCCTATCTTGACATTTCGGCCTGCCAACCCCTCTGGCACTAGCGTCAGGCCCGATTCGGCCCCCAAAACGGGCCAAAATCCGCCAAAACCCACCCAAAATCGCCCGCCAACATATCGGCCAAACGCAATATGTGCCCGCACCAAACTAGCCGCGAGCGTCCAAGCAAGCGGCGTCTTCGGGCAGGATCGTGCCGTCGCCGGGGAGACGCTCGATCGGCACGGGGAGGCGCTCCTCGTCGGTAATCGGATCGACGAACTGCTTGCGGTAGCGCTCGGACTGCATGCGGCACGAGAGGCGATGGGCCGCGAACTCCGGATGCGACACCATGCGCTGCCAGATTGCTTCGAGCGGTTCCTCGAGGACGTTGCCGAACGTGATGGGATTAAAATCGCACGGATTGACGTCGCCGTAACAGGTCATGTAAAACTGGGAGAAGGCGCCGAAGCAGCCCCCGCCGTCGAACGCGTTCGCCTTCGACTGGGCGATGATGCCCATCGGATGATCCATCTCGTTATACTTGTCGGCAAGGGTGCGGATGCGCTTGATATCCTTGCGGCCGAGGCGCACCTCGGGCATCGAGAGAAACTTGCCCGTGGGGACGCAATCGAAAATGGTCACTTCGTGAAAACCCTCGTCCTGAGCAATCCGCAGCAAGCGCTCGAGCCTGCCGGACTCGACCGACTCGTGGTTCCCGTAGGTCGAGATGCCGGTCAGGATGCCTGCCCGTCGCGCCCGCTTCGCGCCCTCCATCGCTTTCTTGAATGCGCCGGGCATGCGGCGAAGGCGGTCGTGCTCCTCGGGCGTGTCGGCGTCGATGGACACGTTCAGGCTGCCCAGGCCTGCTTCCGCCAGGCCAGCCACGTTCCTTTCGGTCAGGAGCACGCCGCTTGTAAAAATCATCGTGTGAGCCCGGTGCTTGTCGGTGTTGGCGATCAGATCGGGGAGGTCCGCGCGAACCATCGGCTCGCCGCCCGTGAAGATCATCGTGCAGACGCCCAGGTCGAGCGCTTGGTCGATGACGTGCTTGAGTTCGTCCGTCGTGAGTTCCCGTCGCTCGTCGGTGACGAAGCGGTCGGCCGAGCAATGGGCACATCGGCAGGGGCATCGCGGCGTCACCGACAGGGTGCTCGTGGCCGGGAATACGATTTTTTCGGCCATCGTCCGCAGTTTCCGCTCGAACGGCCTCAGGGCCGCCGGGCTCGGCATCGGCGGATTGTAGAGGTTGTAGACGTTCTTCCCGTCCTTCTCGGCGATAATCTTGAGGCGATTGATGACGGCCAGAAAGGCGTCGATCTTGTCCTGGAACACCGCCTTGAGGGGCCCGGCGACTTCGCAGGCGATTTTTTTCTCCGCCGTGCGCCACGTCTTGACGCGGAGCAGGCGCACGCCCATCGGGCCGGTCACGGTCGTGTGGACGGTCCCATGGTCGTCTTCCGAGAATTCGATGCGCATACGCCGAAGCGCCGCCTCGCCGATTCGCTCCGTCAAACCGTTCACGCTTTTTCCTCGCGCCAAATCCCAGCCAAAGCAGACAGGCCATTCTATCCTTATGGCGGCCCCGAGACAACCGCGCCTCTGCCGCAGAGGCGGGCTTCGTGTCCCTGCCCTATCGGCACGCCGCCTCGCCGATTCGCTCGGCCACTTCGACCGCCCGTGCGCCCTCGTCGGCGCAAACCGCCACCGGCTGTTCGCCGCGCACTGCCGCCAGGAAAGAGGCCAACTGGGCCCGCAAAGCGTCCGGCTCGGTTTTGACCGGCGACCCGTTAACCGTTCGAGCCGCGTAGTCCAGATTAATGGCTTCGCAATCGGAGGTGATTCGGATGCTCCGCTCCGCGGTCTCGCTGACGCGGCTGGTCGAGAGGTGGGCGACACAACCACCGGGAAAGCGAAGGTGCGCGTCCACCACGTCCAGGTGCGGCCCTTCGACCGTTTCCCCGGTCGCCTTAATCTCGTCCGGCATCTCGCCCACCCAGTCGAGAACTAGATCAATCCCGTGAATCATCAGGTCCATGACGACGCTGACGTCGGTGCTGCGGCCGGTGAATTGAGACCGCCACACGACCTGGATGGCGGTCGGACGAATCTCGCGGCCGGCGATTCCGCGCGTCACAGGGTCGAAGCGAAGGATATGGCCGACCTGGACGACGGCGCCGGCATCGCGGGCGGCATCTGCGATTTCGCGGGCTTCTGCGGCCGTTCCGGCCAGCGGCTTTTCGACCAGCAGCGCTATACGTCGCCCCACAAGCACCAGCGCCAAGTCCCTGTGCGCCGACGTCGCCGCCGCCAGAATGGCCGCATCCACCTCCTCGGGCAAGTCGCGCACGTCCGCGACGACGCGCGCGCCGCTTACCGCGGCCGCCTCGCGCGCGGCTCGAGGGTCCACATCGCACACGGCCGCCAGAAGCGCGTCGTCGCGCTCGCCCAAGGCGCAGGCATGCAGTTTGCCCATATGCCCGGCACCGACGAGAGCGATCTGGAGCCTTTCGGACATGCTACGAGGATGGCCCCTTCCTCAAGGATTCCCGATAACGGCCGTGCCTGCCAATCGCGCTGGCGCGCAGGAATGCGCACAGATACCGAACTTCCTCAGGCCAGTCGTCCTCTCGCTCCATCTCATCAAGCACCTCGGTTCGGCGCCGGCCCAGCCGCCCGGATCGATACAGACGCCGGTAGGCCTTCGCAATCGACCCAATCGCTTCCTCGGAAATCCCCGCGCGCTGCATCCCGATGCTGTTGGGTCCTCGCACGCGGCTGGGATTGCCTTCGACTATCATGTAAGGCGGCACGTCGTGAACGATGCGCGTCAGACCGCCTACATACGCCAACCGCCCGATCCTTGTAAAGGGATGCACGGCCGCGCCGCCGTTCAGGTTTGCGCCGAACTCGACCTGCACGTGCCCGCCGATCAGCACATTGTTGCCGAAGATGACTTCGTCTTCGACGATGCAGTCGTGGGCGACGTGGCTGCACGCCATCAGGTAGCAGCCGTTTCCGACGCGCGTCACGCCGGCCTCCTTCGCCGTGGCCCGATGGATCGTCGCGCACTCGCGGATGACGTTATCATTGCCGATGATCGTTTCGGTGGGCTGGTCCCGATAGGAGACATCCTGTGGCGGCGTGCCGATGGAGGCGTGGGGGTAAACCACGTTGCGCTCGCCCAGGCGTGTGCGCCCCGTGATGGTCACCCCCTGGTGAAGAATCGTTCCATCGCCGATCGCGGCGTCCGGCCCGATGAAACAGAACGGGCCGATCTGGACGCCGTCGGCCACTTTCGCCTTGGGATCCACCACTGCGTGTTCGCTAATTGCCATGGATGTCTCTCATAGTTCCTGTTCGGCCGGGATAAGCATGAACCGGAGTTTCGCTTCGGCGGCCACCTGGTCGCCGACCCAGGCCCGCGCGATGACCTCGGCGCGGTTTTCCTTGGCCCGAATCACCTCCGCCTCGAGGCGCAACTGGTCGCCGGGGTGAACCGTTTTGCGAAGTTTGACCCGATCCATGCTCAGCAGGATCGCCACCTGACCCGTATGTTTCAGTCTCCGCAGGAGCAGCACGCCCGCCAGTTGAGCCATCGCCTCGACGATCAGGACGCCCGGCATAATCGGTGTGCCGGGATAATGGCCCTGGAAAAAGTGCTCGTTAATTGAAACATTCTTGATGCCGACCGCGCGGCGATCTTCTTCGAACTCGACCACCCGGTCGATCAGGAGGAACGGATAGCGGTGCGGCAGGACGTCCATGATCTGACTGATGTCCATCGCTGGCCGCGTTTCGGCCCCCGTCCCCGGCGTGAGGCCCGCGCCTTGGTCCTGGAGCCGGCGGATCAGCCGATGGTTCAGCGTGTGGCCGCTCTTGGTCGCCACGATCCGGCCGCGCACGTCCCGGTTCAGCAGGAACAGGTCGCCGATCAAATCCAGCATCTTGTGCCGCACCGGTTCGTCCGGAAACCGAAGTGTGTTCCCAATCGGCCCGCCGGGACCGAACACCAGGACGTCCTCGTAGGTTGCGCTCGGCCCATAGCCGCGGCGACGCAGGTCCTCGACCTCGGATTCCAGGATGAAGGTGCGGCTGGCGGCCAACTCCTCGGCAAACACCTCCGGGCTCAGCCGCAAATGGCACATCTGCGGAGGAATGATACCATCCGACCCGTAATCCAAATGATAGGTGATTGTCAGTTCGTCTTCCGAGCCCGGCAGGGCGGCGATAACGGCGTCACCCTCCTGCACGGTCACCGGCTCAACGATCTTCAAGATGGGTCGCTCGGCGTCCTGCTCGACGATCCCCGCCTGCGTCAACAGCCGCACATAATCGGCCGCCGACCCGTCGCACGTCGGCAGTTCCGGCCCGTCGAGTTCCACCTGGAGATTGTCGACCTGGAGGCCAGCCAGGGCGGCCAGCAGATGCTCGGCCGTCTCGACCGCGACTTCCCCGTTCGCCAGACTGGTCCGCTTGAATCGCTTGGCGACCGACTGGATTGTGGCTGAAATCTTAACCGGCGGCGACAGATCCACGCGTGTAAAGACCAGCCCCATGTTCGGCGAGGCGGGTTTGAAGCGCAAGTGGACCGGGTGGCTCGTGAAGAGCCCCCTGCCCCCGATCTCGGCCTCCCGCGTGATGGTCCGCTGGCGCCGACTCAACGTTCCGCCCCCGATTCGAGGTCGCCCAGGCGCTGCTCGAGCGCCTTCAGGCGCCGGAGCACTTCTTCCATCCGCCGCACTGCCGCTTCCCGCCGTAGAACTTCGTGATGCGGTCCGGCGGGATAACCGCTCACGTCGGCGCCTGGCGGCACGTCCTTTGTCACGCCGGCCTTCGCTGCGATCTGCGCCCCGTTGCCGACGACCAGGTGCCCGTCAATGGCGGCCTGGCCCGCAATCACGCAGCCCCGGCCAATCCGGACGCTGCCGGCGATGGCCACTTGGCTCACGATGAGTGTGCCCTCGCCAATTTGGACATTATGCGCGATCTGGACAAGGTTGTCGATCTTAACCGCGCGGCCGATTCTCGTCGCGCCGAACCGGGCCCGATCCACGGTGACGCAGGCGCCGATCTCAACGTCGTCGGCGATCTCGACCGTCCCCAGTTGGGGTATCTTCTCCGGCCCGGCTTCGCCCGCTATGTAGCCGAAGCCATCGCTGCCAATGACCGACCCGGCATGGATAATAACGCGGTCGCCGATTTGAACGCGGTCGCGGATGACGACGCCTGAGTGGATGTCGCAGTCGGCGCCGATGGTCGCCTCATCGGCCACGGCCGCGCCGGCCCGGATACGGGTCCGGTCACCGACGCGGGCCCCCTGCCCCACGACGGCGCAGGCGCCGATGTGGACGTCGTCGCCAAGGACGGCCGAGTCGGCCACCGATGCCTTCGGGTGGATGCCGGGTCCGGGAACGGGCAGCGGCGGCAGGAGGACCTCGGCAATCCTGACCGTCGCCCGGTTCGGATCCGCCACGCGCAGCAGCGCGGCCTCGCCCGCATTGCCCCTCCAATCCTCCGGGACGACGAGGCAGGCGGCCCTGGACTTTGCGGCGGCGGCGGCATACCGTTTGTGGGCGACGAACGCCACGTCGCGCGGGCCTGCCTCCGCAAGGGCAGCCAGGCCCTCGACTTCGCAGGCCGGGTCGCCTTCCAGACGCCCGCCGACCTCCTTGGCAAGTTCTCCGAGGGTCTTTCTCAAAACCAATCCCCGCGTCACAGGCGTGGACCCCCTCCTGTGGCGACGATTATATCGGCAGAAAGGAGAAAAAGCAAGGCGCGCCGCGCGGGCGCTGCGGTTGACGAGACGCCACACCTTTGGCATGATGGCCCCATTATGGCGCTGAAACTGGTCATCTTCGATCTCGACGGGACGCTGTTGGATGCAGCGCTTGACTTCGATGCGATTCGGGCCGAGATCGGCCTGGAACCGGGCACGACTATCCTCGAAGGCATGGCCACGATGTCCGAGGCCGAACAGGCGCGGGCCAATCGGATCCTCGAGCGCCACGAGGCCGAGGCCGCCGCTCAAAGCCGCCTTGCACCGGGGGCGAAGGAACTAGTCGAATGGCTGCGTGCGCGCGGCGTCAAGATAGCCATCCTCACGCGCAACAGCCGCAGAAGTGTTGAGCGCGCTTCGCGCCGGCATGGCTTCGTGTTCGACGCGGTTGTCGCCCGCGAAGACCTCAGGCCGAAACCAAGCCCCGACGGGGTTCACCACCTGATGCAGGCACTCTGCGCTGCACCGGCTGAAACAGTCGTGGTCGGCGACTTCCGTTTCGACATCGAGGCGGGCGCGGCCGCCGGGTGCCGCACCATCGCCCTCGCCCGCGACCCCGTCCCGGACTGGGCCGCCGACGCCACCTGGACGACCGGGAGCCTGGCCGAGGTCCAGGAGCACCTGGAATCGCTCGCCGGCGAGGCGTGACCCGGGCTGGGTGCAGTGCTTGCCCCTATCGAGTTCTCCCCCTATAATCGCCGCAACGTTTACCGGTTGAGGAGCGGTCGTGGTCCGTTTGCCTGTCGCGAACATTCTAGCCCGCAAGGTTCGCACCTGCATCAGCGTCCTGGCGGTCGGTGTAGGGGTTGCCCTGTTCCTGGTCCTCGTGGGTTTGACGAGCATGCTCCGGGAGATTGCCGACCGGACCGTGAACGTGGACGCCCACATGATGGTGTGGCCGGCGTCCGACCAGGTGGTCCTGAGCGGAGGTCTGCCGGCCGAGAAAGTCGAGCGCCACCTGGAGGAGATTGCCGGCGTCGA
>Ga0307379_10001292_pt1 | contig 39818 bp, 49 predicted proteins | sample UN2MG_FD_202237 | JGI IMG/M metagenome (GOLD analysis project Ga0307379, IMG submission 202237) | Soil microbial communities from Risofladan, Vaasa, Finland - UN-2 | ecosystem: Environmental > Terrestrial > Soil > Coastal area > Acid sulfate soil | place: Finland: Risofladan, Vaasa | collected...
GCCCCACCTTGTGTATACTATAGACGTTGCGAATGCATACAGATTAGAAAACAAAGGCTAGCTAGACTTCCGTGATAACGATACCATAAAGAGCTTCAACCTGTTTCTTCTTCAAGATATACATAGGGGTTTTTATGCCCTTAACATCTTCAACAGTAGCAGTTCCATCTTTCCAAAAACAGACAAAATCGCTTAAATATTTAACATTACCTGGTAAATGCCAAGGAGTTTGTCTTAGAAAAAATAACAATTCACCTGATTTCTTAAGTAGTTCAAGATTTCTATAATGCCTAGCCTCTTTTTTTGAGGCAAACTTAATACCATCAATTTCAGTGGGTATTGCTCTAAATTTGTGCCTTATCATCTAAAGGCTAATCTCGAGTTTAATTTGTCTATTCCCCATAGATTTACCCGAGTCCTTTTCTAAATAACTCTTGATATTTTGAAATACCTTGTAGGTTATATGGTTTGCTAATTCATCAGGAAAACCCTCGCATTCTTCATGTTTTTCATGCTCTTCATGTTTAGTTTCTCCCTCCATATTTGATCTCATAAAGTCAAGAAATGGGTGTGTATTAACCGCATCCCTGCCCATATGTGAGAAAGAACTCTTTTGTCTTGGTCTTTTTGTAATAGGTTGATGATCGTCTGATTCTTCTAAAATTGGGTTAATCGTACGAGTATCATGAGGCTTTGCCATTTTAGGAAAACGCTTTATCATGATTTCTTTATGCTCTATTACTTTCGGCAAACTAAAACCATTGGGCTTTAATTTATCTAAAAATGACCCCGTCATGTGTTTTATCTCATTTTCATGAGGCATCATGAATTTTGGGATAGATATCCCATCCACCAACGGGTTATTCTTTTTTTTCTCAATTACTTTGCGCTTTATCGCAAATTCTTTTGCTCCTACCATATCGTCTCCTTTATTGTTGTATTAACTATTCCAATATCCAGGGAATGCTGTACCAGCATTTATGCCAGCCTTACTAGCCTCTTTGGCTAACGCAGTACGTTGGTTTCTAAAATCAGCTGGGCCTAGGATGTGTCCACCACGTTGATCCGCAGGGTATGCATGATTATGCGTCATATCTGACATGCTCTGCGACCACCCGAGTGCATTACCTGGGATTGGGGCATAATAACGATCAGCTTCCGCCTTGCGAGCCATTAATTGATTCCAACGATTTAGGTAGATACCACTCTCAGCTTTCAGTCGTTGCAACTTTTGCGCTTCAGCAGCTCTCTCTCTGTCGTTAGCTCGTTGCAAGCGGTTTCGTTCCTGTTTCTTATTAAATACGCCTAATTGTTTCTGTAAATCACTGATGGTTTTATCTCTAGTGTCTAAATCGCTTACACGAGCAGCATTTTCTTTTTGTAATTCACTATAATTAGTATTTAGACTTGCCAGTTGATCTAAGGAGATATTCCGATCTTGCATTCCGCTAAACACATCGCTTAAAGCTCCACGTCTAGCTTGTCCAGCAATAGCTCCTTTCATATGAGGCCATTCCCAACCTGCTTGGCTTTGATAGTCTTTGTATAAATCTTCGTTTTCAGCTTGCTCATTACCCCATTTAGTAGATCCTAACTTGTTCATATCTCTAACATTACCAAGTACATCACTAAATTCTTTTTGCCCATGTTCGCCATATAGACCTAATTGACGAAGGTTAGAGATTTGTCCTTGATGCCCTAAAGATAATTCGGATTTCATTGAGCCTTGTAACAATTTATTTCTTTCGCCAAATGTAGCCTTTGAAACTTCTCTTGCTCTATCCTCGGCTGCTTGAATATGTTGTGGAGAGCCATATTGATTAGCTCGTACAAATTGATGGCTTATAGCGGCTAAATCTTTTTTTAATTTTTGTTTAGCTTCAGACTCAAGTCCTTCAACCGCACCACGCATTCTTTCAGGGACTGCTGCCATAGCTTGCCCCCCAACGCTTTCATTGCCCATTAATTGTCTGGTTAGTCCTTTGCGTTTATCATAAAGAGTATCTTTATATTTAGGATTCATACCTTCTAAAGTGCTATGAGAAGCTTTTATCTCTGGGGTAAGATCTGCGACTAATTGTCCTGGATATGCAGGCCTATCTTTACCTGTCCATTGATTGGTTGGTGCTGATGTATCTACACCATAAGCTCTTAATCCCTGTAAAGCGTCTCTTCCTGCTTGGTCTTGTATGTCTGGGTTAACTCCCAAGGCAGTATTGCCACGCAAAGGTCCGAGTGATTCTCTTAGCATCTGCATTCTTGTAAAAGGTGCATTTGCTTCTTGATTAAATTGATTTTGTGCCGCTCTATTAACTAAATTTGTATGCCCATGTTTTTGCGCTCCAAATTGTTCAAGCGTTCCAGTTAAGCCTTTTCTACGAGCTTCTTTTTGAGCCTGCAAGCCTTTAAGAGTTCTTACCAGCTGTTCATTACTAGATTGCTCCAAAGTACCACTTGCTCTTCCTATATCACCAAAACTTGATTCCGCTTCGGCTTGTCCTCTTCTAAGATCTCTCCGACCTTTTCCTCTAAATCTATCGACTCTTGGATTGTATGATTCTCTAAATTGGTTGCGTAAAGCACCTAACATTTGGTCTTCGCTAAAAGTTTGCTGCCCACGACCCAACATCCGTAATTGATCTTGTATATTTTGTTGGGAAATGCCTGTATTAGGACGATTTAATACAGTTTCTAATTTTCTAGTATACGGAGCAGGTTTTTTTGCAAAGCCTTCTTTTAAAGTTCTAGCTCTTTGAGTAAGGCTAGACATAGGAGCTATTGTTTGCCCCTTATATACTGGATAACCCAAACCAGAGGCTTTTCTTTGATCTCTGGCTAAAACCATTTCAGCTTCGTTAAAAATTTCTTCAGGTGCTAAATCAGATGCATATCTACTTCCTACTGCCATGAACTTAACCTCTCAAATAGCTTGTTAATGATTTTGCCTTTGGTGGTAATTTATGTACAGAACCACCTCTTTGTTTGCGTATATTTTTTAACGCCTTATCTAATCTTTTTGCTCCAGCTGTATTATTTCCATCTCCTAAATGAGCGACAGCATCAGCTGGTATAACGTATTCACCATCAGAAAGGAGAGCCTTTATTTTATCATCTCGCCCTCCCGTTTCTCCTTGAAAATAACGTCCTGATCCTTCTGGGTATTGCATTTCTTCAGCTTCATACATCATATCAGGAGAGACTTCTCCCCCTTCTTGATAAGGCCTAGCTGTACCAGTATAATTAGGGTCGTTGTAATAACTAAACCACTTACCATGTTTTTTACGTTCTTCTGGGGTATGACTTTTACGATATAGGGGGTCAAGATTACCTAACCGCTCCTCAGGTAAGAATTTTTTCCTAGCTACTCTTCTTTTCATTTGCTCTTCAGCAACTAGTGCATTCTCTTTGGCAGACCTCTCTTCAGGAGTTAACATAAGTGCTTTTTGTAAGCGTTTATGTTCATCCGCTTGTTGCTCTGGTGTTTTTTCTTTCTTTTCTTTCGGACGACCCAGCACGCTAGCAGCAAGACTCCCCATTGATAATAGATTGCTAGGATCCATTAGCCTATCTGTCCAACTCCTAGAGGCAACTTCGGATGCAGCCTTGGTGGCAGCATTAGAGGCAGCCTCTGAGGCAACTGCTTTTGAAGCTGCGCCGCTTCCTGAACTTGCCGCACCAGCCGCACCAGCAGCTCCTTCTCCTCCGAACATATTACCCAGACCTATAGAGGGTAATATAGCATTTTGCGCTCCATAATTACTCAAACTACCGCCAATTCCCGTGGCTCCTACTGCATTTGCTCCACTACCAAGAAGGGCGGCGCCTGTAGGTGCAGCAGCTCCCATCATACCACCTCTAAGAGCAGCTTTTCCTAAATCCTTGCGGCCACGAAACACTGACCCTGTCGCTCCACCTAAAGCTCCACCTATCACTCCACCTATCCCTGGTAGAAGCATATTACCAATAACCACTCCTGCTGCTGGTCCTAGTACACTTTTAAACCATTTCCCTGGGCTGTTGAAAATACCAAATTGCGGTAATCCAGTTTTCTTATTAATTGTCCCACTACCGCCCATTTCCTTTAGCATCATGGCTTCTAGCGGGTTAATATGAGCTAAGACAGTATCTTCACCCTCTCCTTGCTTTCTAATCATCTCAGCTAACATAGGATAAGGACTTTTTTCCTTACTAGCTTTTTTCTTTTTTACTTTTCCACCACCTGCATAAGCTACACTATTCTGACCTGGAATATTAGCAGCAGGCATTGATTGAGAAGGAGGAACAGGATAAGGGATATTATTGTTCATCATATTGGGCAACATCCCACTTTGAGCATACGGCTCTGTGTTTAATGGCATAACTGTATTTTGGTAACCACTATTAAATCTTGTATCAAACATTCCTACCTTCTTTTATTAAATTTCTCATTTACCAGCAAATAGACGACTTTCGCCCATTCTTGCCAATCTGTAAAGTCTTCCTTCCGCTCTCCTTGAAAAAGAGAAAAGGGAGGGGGGACGTTATTTCGTGCAAAAATACCTCTTCCAACTACGAACTGACCCCATTCTTTCCACTTCTGCTCGTCATCTAAAAGAGGAAGATAGGCCTTGGGATAATCGACTACTAACGCACCAGCCCAATCATTCAAAGTTATATATTCTGGCCAAACTACTGCCATTATCGTGCATCCCCCATACCAAGTAATAATATTATCTTGCCAACTTCAAAACCATTTTCTGAGGTGAATGTAAGGCTCATGTTTCGCCCTTGAACTCTCATATCAAGTTTCGGTGTAGTATTTGTAAAAGCCTGAGCTGGGCTTCTAACTATAACGCTTTGAGCATATTCCTGTGTATTGACTATTACAGAAAAATTTATGTTTATAAGGTTTTCTAGATTTACAAAATCAGGTTCTATTCTTTGCAGGTCTATCCATCTATTAATTAATTGAGATGGTTTAGCTCCTTTGTCAACTTTTGGAGGAAACGCTACCCATGAAATTATAGGAGTTGTAAAAGAAGAAACGATTGGATCTATCACTCTAGCAGCAGCACGAACCGCATCTTGTGTAGCTCCCACCTCATGTTTCCAAAGATTGCTCTCTATTAAATCTTGTTCATTCGCAAGGAATCGTCCATAACTACTCATAAAACCAAAATCAGCGGAAAATACACCAGCTGTTCTAGAAATATTGGTATCGTACCAAGTATTTTCTCTCTTGTTGTATACTATGGCTCTTGAGTTCGGTCCTAGGATGCCTCTTACTGGATAAAACCACCATATCTCACCATACTTTGTGTTTTTTACGCCAAAAACTTGTTGACGCCTATCCATATCAATATTGTCATAAAAGTAATTGAGATTTAAGCGGTTATCTAGTTCTTGAACTGTACCGTTATAGACAAAAAACCTATCCGTTCCAGGCCAGAAATATATCCCATCATACTCAACTACGCATTTACTGGATAAAATAGAGGAGCTGTTAGATTGTACATCAACAGTAAAATTATCGTTGCCAGCCAGTCCTGTATTTGCGAACCTTACAACAGAAGATAAAGTCCAAAAAAGAATAGTTGGGCTAAACTCCCCGCCACGAATTGGACTACCATAAATAACTTTATCAGCGGAAATAACATTAGATCCACTACCATTTCCTTCTAAAAAAATAAATGGATTATTTGTTCGGCTGTATTGCACTAAGCCATTAGAGCCGTATAAAAACAGATAAGGTGCGCCAAAGACTAGACCACCAGTGATTAATGGATTGACACCTGCATTAAGCGTCAGTTCAGCTGGGCCAGCATTGGCATTCGCAATGTTTTTTCTATAAAAGATAGGTGGCCCTAAGTTGCTATTTATATTTAATGCATTTCTGGTTCGCATAAATACTCTATAAGAGGCTAATCCTCCAGTATCAACAACGGTTTCAGTATTCCACATATCCTCTGCTTGGGCTATGTAATTGAATAATACATTATTGCTAATAAACGTCCAATTAGGAGCATTAATTTGTGCTCTAATTCCAAGCTCACCACAAATAAAAGTTAAAGACTCCCCTCCAGCTCTCCAAGGAAAAATAGATAAATCAGTAACTCTCTGCATATTAGCAGCTGTACTAGCTCCCTTCATGCCCCCTATTTTTCGTACCTTGCCTCTTTGAAATCTAACCCATTGCCCATCAAGACAATACTCTGATTGAAATTGAGTGCCATCTCTTTGGATGCCTGCGTTATATACTAAAGGATAAAGATTAGAGGCCATTAGTCTTTATCCCTCTTGCTTAATCTATCGGTGTATCTTTCTTTAGTATCCACAAGAAGATCTTTTAAGGCTCTGGCGTATAAAGCTTCAAATGTCGATATACGCTCATCATCTTTTAAGAAGGGTATAGCTTCAAATAGACAGGCATATAAAAGAAGACTTGGATATTTATCGGTAAGAAAATTTACAGGGTTTTCTTGATTGAATAACGGCAAACTTAAATAAATTAGCTCATAATTTAAAGCAAGTGTAGGGGTGGGAGTAATAAAGATCTGCCCCGCCCCTGCATTTGACGTAGGCATACTATAATCTGCATAAAACAAAGGATTACCCCTTGTAGCTGAATTAGGTGAATATGTTTTACAAAACTCATAAGTTCTTGGTAATACGTAATTAGTGATTGGTTGAGCACCGGGAATAATATAGCTAAAACTAATTGTCTCTTTCCAATCTATGGGTTTTGGAATCAAAGGACTATTCTCAGTAAACTCAGGATTACCAGGTACAATTTTCTGAAAGCCAATACTTCTAGCTTCACTATAAATTCTACTAACGCCTTGATTAATAAAATCAGGGATTTGACTTATAAAAAACTGATCCGTTCTATTAGAGTAATCCTCTATTTGTTGGGTTAAAGAGTTGTAATTCATGTTATTTTTCCTCCTTCTGTCTTGGCTTACTTAGAGAATAAGCGGCCGCAGGGATACCAACTTTTGTTAAAATTGATTTTAAACTCTGCTCATTTTTAATGGAACTTACGGGGGTTAAGAGTAATTTAGCAGTATCGGGATCTAGTAATGCCTTCTCTAATAAAGATGTTATCTGTTGTTTTTCATAATCTTTAGCCATGTCATATACTGGCGTTAAATATTTTCCACCTGGAATTTTATTTATTAGTTTCTTGCCTATGGACTGTTTTACTGGATTAGTAAGACCCTCTAAAAGGGTGGTTTGAGATTGCGTATTAGAGCCAACACCCCTCCCCATAGTAGCTACCATGTTACGTCTTTTTAGAATGCCTTTTACATCATCTAAAACCTTGACCTGATCTTTATCAAAAATATATTCAAGCTTTCCTTTATTCTTTTTTAAAAAGTTATTTACTTTATTATACGAAAGATTTTGTTGTCCAGAAGCGTTTATAGAAGAAAGCTCAGAGGTATTTAATAACTTATCGACTACTGAACCTCTTATTATATCCATGGTTTTCTTACTTTTCCCCACTTGAGATACCAAAGCTCTGGTATTATCTAAGCTACCACGCAATATCATGTCGGGAATTTTCTCTGGGGAAGTTAAAAACTCTTGATTAAAAACATCTTTTTTGACAATCTTGCCTAGAAGAGGCTCTTTTTCGATAGCAGAGACTGGTTTGGATAATCGGGCGTAAGCAGATCTTGCTATTTCTTCCTCGGGTATTTGAGCCATATCTTTGAGAAGATTAGATTTTGCTTCTGATAAAACTCGAGCCACTTCATGATTACCAGATTTCTTAGCTGCGCCAATTCTCCCAGAGATGTCTTTTAGAGCGTTAGTTAGCTCAATTGGCACAGGTTTACTCGAAACTTCTTTTTGAAGCTGTAACCGTGCTTTCTGCCCTAAGTTGCTATATAATTTATCAAGATTAGCCACGTCTCTTTTAGATGTAGTATTACTTCTAATAATATCTTCAACATAATTGAGATTCTTTTTTATGTCTCCTTTCGCAAATTCACCTTCTCTTTGTAGAAAAGCTTGCGTGTTTGGAAGATCAACACCTTGTCTTATCTGATTCACTTTCTGATAAAGTGGTTCGGTGACGTCTCCCCTTATTTGTTTCCTGCTTTTTAATTCTTTAGACAAGTAATCCCTAATAGCCTCGCCTTGCTTTTCAGGCTCTAAACCCACTTTAGGAGACAACATATTTAATTGTTTTTTCATGATACTATCAGCAAGAGCTTGTTTTTCTGCAATAGCTGGAATGTTAGGCGATAAGGCTCTATCAAGCCCTGAGATTCCTGTGTTCTGAGCTAATTCAGCGGTAGTTAGCCTTGTATCAAAAGGAGTTGGAGCGTTTAAATTTTTGATTACCTTTTGAATATTTTTCTCACCGACCCGATCTTTTAAAATATCACCAGCTGCACTTGCGATCTGTTTTTTCTGTCCTGCTGTAGTAAATTTATGCAATAAATTACCAGTTCCTTTTACAGACTTTACTGCTGTAGCTGCTGCAAATGGTGAAGCAAATGATGAACCAATATCAGCGACTAGCGGATCAACTCCTCCTTCTTGCAGTACGCCACTTGTTAAGCCAATACCAGCACCTGTAAGAGCACCCTTTAGTGTTCTGCCAGCCTGAGCTGACGTAGAAGCTCCTTTAGCCGCCTTTGCACCCTTGGCGAACAAACCCCCTGGAAGAGCGAACTCTAGACCATGCATAGCTACTCTCTGCGCTCCTGTCGTGGGTTTAGGTTCTAAATCAACCCCTGTTTTAGTATTTATATATTCTTTAACACCCCTAGAAGTTGGAATATTTCGGCTTAAAATATTAATTTCAGGAGTTTCTATTTCTGACCCTGGATATCCCATTAATGCAAACTTTCTCCGCTGTGATTCGGCTTGGCCTCTAGCCAATCCTTCTAATCCTTGAACAGCTAGACCTGGTAAATCAGCAATATCACCCGCTACTTTTAAAGCAGATTTGCCAATTAATGCAGGCCAAGAATCGCCAGTTTCCTCTGGAGAAGACGTTATTTTATACTTATCCCATTTGTTTACAGGGGATTCTTGAGAAGGTTGAATTTTATATTTATCGTATTTATTCATTTTCCCCTATAGGAGTAAAACCATCATTAATAGCTCCCTCAACCTCATTCCTAGGAATGGAATATTGTTCACCGTTTTGATCCTGCATTAATATAGAATTTTGATCAGCTTCGCCTGCGGCATTTTGTAGGTTAGCCGCTTCCATTTCCATTTCGTCTATATCGTTAGCATCAATAGCGATTCCTAAATCAGAACTTAATTGTGCAGCTTTGTAGTAAGTATCCATCTCTTTGGTGATAGACGACATCTTTTCCTTCATGGTTTCAAGGTCGTCATTTTTCATATCAGGGAAATTCGGCTTTAATCGATCGTACATACCCTGACCTAATTTACCACCACCAGCTTTTATAGCTTCTAAAGTGGCGGTTAGATTACCCATCTTTGCGCCCAAATCCTTTCTAGCCGCAGTTTCCTTTTGAAGGTCTTTATTATTACTAAATTTGCCAAAGAAATCCTTCGCTGGATTAGCTAGGCCTGAATAACCCCCGATTGGTTGAAAACTATTCTTCTCGGTCAATCCCTTTAGTTTATCCCAGCTTTTATTTATTTCTTTAACGGCTAAGTAGGTATTACCTGCGCTTTTTTTGAATTTATTAGCCTGCCTCTGTTCTATTTTATCTAAAGGACGGAAAGAGCGACCTTCGATGTTTACTAACCCGTCATCACCCCCAGAGTTTCCAGTACCTCTAGAATTACCCATATTATGATAGCGTACCTGCTCAGCATGCTGTTTTTCAGCCATGCCCCTTCTCCACGCCTTCTCCTCATCTTGCCCAAGTCTTCTATCTTCCGCCGCTTGATGAGCGAGTATTTGATTAGCAATGGCGTTATTTTGAGTAAGCGCAGCATCTTCTGCATTATCATACTCTTGAATTGCTGGTGATAAAGCTCTGCCAAACAAACCTAAATTGTTCAAAAACCCTTTTTGTTTAGGCTGTTGGGCTATATTATTACCAAAAGCTGCCATTGAACGCCTGAAGGCTTTGTCCTGCTGTTTATCAGTCATCCCAAGCGACTCACGTGCGCTTGAGATGGCTCTATTAATACCAGCATCATAAGGATTATAAGCCTGTTGAGGCACTTGAGCTTGTTCCATATCAGGCGTCTGATTTGACTGCTGCTGATTTTCTATATAATTTGCAATCGCTGGATTCATTAATCTACTTCTTTACAGTTGGTTATTCTATCATCGTCTATCTCTAACCTTCCCATTGAACAGGAGGAAAGAGAAAGAGAGATAACGATAAATAATATAATTTTGCTCATGTTTTACCTTTTAAACGGTTGCTATCACAACCCAAGCACCATCAATACGAGCTGTGAGTACATTGTTTGTCGTGTCGTAATACGTAAAGCCATTTACTTCGTTTGCTGCTACTTCAACAGCCGCCTCAGTTCCACTTGGGATTAGAACTGGAGAGCTTCCAGCTACAAGACCTGTTCCAATAGCTGTTGAGCTACTAGTTAGAGTATTCCAAGTGGCGTTTTGGCGAACTTGAAATAAGAGCGTGTCTGTATTGTATATGATAGCTCCATTAGAAGCCGTAATAGCGTCTCTTTGAACCGTAGTTAACTGCGGTGCATAGAAACCATTATTGGTAGTAGCTGAAGATTTTGCGACCACTTCAAGGCCGCCATTGATACGTGTTATTGCTGGGACTGTCATAAAATTCTCTTTTAATTTTTTAAATAAAACTATTAAGATTCTTTTATGGACAAGAATAAGTAACCAGATACGATTTTAAGTTTCGTAGAAACTCAGATTGCTAAGGGTAGTTCATTAAGTCTAGTATAGCTGATGTCTAAATCAACTATTTGTGTGTAGCCGTTAGTAAAACACTCTAGACTATCGACTACACTTGGATTGGCACTATATTCAAGAAAGATTTGTAGCCCTAATCTTGCTATAACGTCTACAGTTTCATGCCCCTCTATCTCAAATTCATTAATGTAATATATCTCAACTGGGGAAATTTGCGTCCTGATTTTTTTTAAATTAAATCGAATATCCTGAACCCCCCTATTACAAACTATTAATCCGTTAACTAATAATGTATTAGCATCAGCCACTAAAATAGTTGTTGGCGTTTCACTTACACTAGCGAAAGGATTACTCGGATAATCTACAAAAATTCCCATAAATTATTTATTCCACCAAGCCGTCATTACTTTCTGGAACTGGAACTATTGCTTTTAATTCCTTTAGTGATACGTCTACTTTATCACAAAGATTTCTTAAAGCTGTACAGCCATTTTTATATTCAGGAAGTGAGGGTGCATTTGCACTAAAAATTTGAGCAGTTAATGATTGAATGAATTGTAAATCAATAGCTAAACTATTAACCATAATGCTTCTTTTTTTTTGCTCTTCTATAAGTGTTTCAATATTATTCATATAATTTCCTATTTATAATTTTGGAATCGTTTCTTCAACTATTACGATAAGCTCATTTACGTAAACTTCTTCTTTTCGACATGTTGCAATAGCTTCTTGAGAAGTTATTATTTGTTCTCTAAGTACGGCTATATTTTGTTCTTGCATAAGAATTGCTTGATCTATACTAAGTTGCAACTGCTCCTCTTGTGCAATTAATCCGTTATAACGAAGCAATTCGTTCTTCAAATATTCTAGTAATTCTTCTTGATTCATTATTTAGATCTCTCTTTTATTATTAATTTTATTATTATAACATAGATTTTTTAATTTGTTGATTTTATGCATTTATAATCATCCAATTCACTGTAGCTGTAGTATCAAGCCCATTCGTTGAATAAACTGTAAAACTTGTCCCATTAATTATTGATCCAACTATTGTTGTACCAACATTCAAAAGAGAAGGTAATGCAGCTCCACTATTTCTAGTTACGAGTACTGTAGATGAAGTAGTGATTGCCCCTGTAGCAACTGTAATCCCAGTAGTACCATCTAGTGTAGCCGTTCCTGAAGTGAGGTTAGTAGTTGCTGTCACTAAAGTACCTGTATGAGAAGACGTTCCACTGGTGAATTTTGGTAATCCACTTGTAACAGAAAATATCCCATCATTGACAACACCAGGAGCTGCTGGAACGGAAGAACTTGTAATATAAATTAATGGAATGCTAGAATTGTCAGTACCTAAATGCAAAGAATAAGCGGGAGATGATTTTCCTATTCCCACAAAGCAGTTTGATCCTAAGACAATAGAGTTAGAACTACCTACTTTTGCATTGTATCCAATAGCTGCGGCATTTGTAAGACCACTAGATAAAGCGTCCGTATCGTAACCTAGAAATAAACAATTAGTATAAGAAAAAAACGACGCTGAGTTGTAACCTAAACCCACGTTGCCTGATCCAGTGTTAGAAAATAAAGATAATTGTCCTACGGCTAGGTTCTGTGATCCAGTCGTGTTAGAATATAAAGATAATTCTCCTACGGCTAGGTTCTGTGATCCAGTCGTGTTAGAAAATAAAGAGGATGCTCCTACGGCTAGGTTGTTAAAGGCAGTTGTGTTAGATCTTAAAGAGGATACTCCTACGGCTAGGTTGTGAAAGCCAGTCGTGTTAGAAAATAAAGAGGATGCTCCTACGGCTAGGTTGTTAAAGCCAGTCGTGTTAGATGTTAAAGAGGATACTCCTACGGCTAGGTTCTGTGATCCAGTCGTGTTAGAATATAAAGAGGATTGTCCTACGGCTAGGTTGTTAAAGGCAGTTGTGTTAGATCTTAAAGAGGATACTCCTACGGCTAGGTTCTGTGATCCAGTCGTGTTAGAATATAAAGATAATTCTCCTACGGCTAGGTTGTTTGATCCAGTCGTGTTAGAAAATAAAGAGGATTGTCCTACGGCTAGGTTCTGTGATCCAGTCGTGTTAGAATATAAAGAGGATGCTCCTACGGCTAGGTTGTTAAAGGCAGTTGTGTTAGATCTTAAAGAGGATTGTCCTACGGCTAGGTTGTTTGAGCCAGTCGTGTTAGAAAATAAAGATAATTGTCCTACGGCTAGGTTCTGTGATCCAGTCGTGTTAGAATATAAAGAGGATTGTCCTACGGCTAGGTTGTTAAAGGCAGTTGTGTTAGATCTTAAAGAGGATTGTCCTACGGCTAGGTTCTGTGATCCAGTCGTGTTAGATGTTAAAGAGGATACTCCTACGGCTAGGTTCTGTGATCCAGTCGTGTTAGAATATAAAGAGAATACTCCTACGGCTAGGTTGTTAAAGGCAGTTGTGTTAGATCTTAAAGAGGATACTCCTACGGCTAGGTTCTGTGATCCAGTCGTGTTAGAATATAAAGAGGATTGTCCTACGGCTAGGTTGTTAAAGCCAGTCGTGTTAGAAAATAAAGATAATTGTCCTACGGCTAGGTTCTGTGATCCAGTCGTGTTAGATGTTAAAGAGGATACTCCTACGGCTAGGTTCTGTGATCCAGTCGTGTTAGATGTTAAAGAATCTCCTCCAATACTAACATTATTAACACCGCTCATGGTATTATTACCTGCATTAGTTCCAGCAAAAAAATTATTAGTTGTTGAATAGGTATCTATAAAATAAGTAGGATTTCCTGGATAATAAATAGTTGTAGCGTCTATTCCGCTATCTTTAAGAGCTTTACCTGTAGCATCTGAAAAACTAGCTATATTATTTAATGTAGAGCTACCCGCCCCAAATACATCTCCTACTTCCTTCCAACTCAAATTATCACGTAAGTTAAATTTATTGGTGTCAATATTATATAAAATCATGCCTGGAGTTGGAAAGAAATCTACATCGTCTCTTTCCGCTGTTGTTAACCTAGATAATAATAAAGCACCTGTTGTCGTTTGTAACTCAACTAACGCTGACGGCGTAGTAGAGGAGCTAGGCAGTCCGCCTGTAAATAAAGAGGAAACTTGAGAATCTAACCCAAAGTCATTTACTATAAATTCGACTGGCATTAATCCATCAACGAAAATCAACCCTATGTCATTAACAAACTTTAAGTGTCCTAAATTACCTATCTCATTAATATCAACTAACGGGGCTTTTACTTTCTTGGTTCTAAATTTGTTCGCAAGTAGTAAGGCTGGCACTCGAGTAATAGATACACCGCTGTCTTCTATTTCTGAGCCAGCAGTATTGGAAAAGGTTGCTATATTGTCGACAACAGAAAAATTAGGACCACTTACGTCTCCCTCACTTGTATTAATAATTTCCCAGTCATTCTGTTCATAAATTTGAAAATTATCGTCGGTAGTATTATATACAATTGCCCCATTTTTAAGCGCATTTTGCGGTATTTTATCTATTTGTTCTTGCGTTAACTCAGGAGTGTAAAGTCCGTTGTTTGTGTTGGTAGGGCTTTCCTTGATTACTACGCTTGAAAAGGTTGTTATTGGTGCTTTTGGCATAAAATTATTCCTAGGATTTTTTAATAAATCTGAAATTCTTTTATGGACAAGAACTATATAACCAAAGATACGATTTTAAGTTTCGTAGAAACTATTGAATTATTACTAGTATAGCACATCTTTCTATTCTACAATAATATTATACTAAAGTGTGCTTACTACAAAATTCATGTTATTGGCGGTAAAATCACGATTATTAGCACCGCACGTAACCCATATCTCAACATAATCATTAGTTACTAACGAAGTTAAACAAGATACAGCAACGCTATTAGGGCTAGAACTAGAAGAACTTGAGATCGGTGCGCTAATATTTAAGGGGGTACTTATAGCATTTTTAGATATTACTAAGCTTACAACTGTTCCGCCACCCGATAAAATATAATCTAAATTAACATTTATAGAGACATTAATTGGATCGACTCCAGTATATTGCATTCTATTTGAAGTCAATACAAACAAATTACTAATACCTGAGGTAGTCGCTGCTATAACCTTAACGTAAGTACCTGAAGTAGTAAGCGTTGTTATAGCAACATTTGATGATATATATATATAACCATAAGCATTAGACTCCCAGCTAGGTAATGCCGAAGACCCATTTGATTTAAGACGCGCCCCTGTAGTTCCTGTCCCTGCATTTTGAAAATTATTTGTTGCTAAAGTTCCACCGCATAAAATTCCGTAAGCCGTTGTGCTAGCTACCCCCGTCCCTCCATTAACTACATTCACTTGACCTGTTAAATTAGCTATTAGACTTCCAACTCCAGCGCTCCAACTTATATTAGTACCATTAGTCGGAACGGCTGATACTGGATTGGCTCCTGTCGAACCGATTAATAACTGGCCATCAGTAAGAGTTTGTGAAGTAATAGAATTTAATGTTGCACCTATTAAGACAGAGCCTTGCGTTACGCTTTGAGTAGCGATATTTGTTAACCCTAAATTGGTTCTCGCAGTAGCTGCATTTGCTAAATCAAATAAATTGTTTGTAGCCAATAAAGGAGTGTTTCCATTTGACGCTGCTGTAAGTCGTCCTTGAGAATTTACCGTAAAACTTGCGTATGTATAAGAGCCAGACGTTACTGCTGTATTAGCTATAGTCGTTATTATATTCGTACCAACATTTCCCGCACCTGTAACATCTTCTGTTAGCGTAACGACACCGCTTGCTAGAGAGTCTGCATAACCTTTTGTAACAGCATCCGTTGCTATCATAGGAGTTGCTAAATTAGTAATTTTATTATTACCTAAATTGAGATTACTTGATATGGGGGCAAAAATATTAATGCCTCCATTTGCCGTATAAGTTATAATATCAATACCAGTAGACTGGGAATTCACAAAACTTTGAAGAGTTAAAGATCCATGCGTATCGGTATCAGTCGTTGTATGTGTCCATCTAAAACCAGATAACATATTGTTTCTATATTCCATATCAAATTGAGCTGGAATACCAAGGCTAGGAATGAAGCTATTAGTTATCTGCAAGGCAGATAGTTGTTGTGTATAATTAAATTGTTGCGTAGCTCCTAAAATATTTAGAATAGGGTTAATCCCTGCTACAGTTATAACGCTCATTGGCATAATATTACTCCCATTTTATTTCAACATTATCATTAAGTAAATCCCAAACCCATTTAGCACTAACGGCGTCAAAATCCGCACTGGGAGAAGGAGCTAAATTTTGTATTCTACCTCCTGTAATATTAAGATTCGAGTTTATTACAGTGGTAGTTTTTCCTGAAGCACCAGCAGCACCAGCAGCACCAGTTAAGCCATTATCGCCTATTGCTCCAGGAGCCCCCGTTGAGCCAGTGCGTCCTGCATCACCTGCATCACCTTTTTCTCCCTTTCCGCCTCCTAAAGCAGAAATAGCAGCAGCAATAGCTGATAGTGCGGCAGCTGCGGCAGATGCTGCAGCTGCTGCTGCTGACCCACTAGCGTTAGCTGCTGCTGCAGAAGCTTCTGCGGCTAACGCTTCTAATTGAGCAATAGAAAAACCACTATTTTTGAGCAATCTACCAGTTATACCATCCCATAATGCAACAGTATCAGCCAGCGAGACTATTGGACCTTTGACAAAATTAGAACTTTCGACGGGGCGATTAATTGCATTACCCACCCATATATTATTTTCTGTTAGTTCTGGTAAATTCCCTATAGCTATAGTCGAAGTAGGAGTTGGACGATTCATTGCATCACCTAACCATATATTATTTTCAGCAAGGTCTGGTAAATTCCCTATAGCTATAGTCGAAGTAGGAGTTGGACGATTCATTGCATCACCTAACCATATATTATTTTCAGCAAGGTCTGGTAAATTCCCTATAGCTATAGTCGAAGTAGGAGTTGGGCGATTCATTGCATCACCTATCCATATATTATTTTCAGCAAGGTCTGGTAAATTCCCTATAGCTATAGTCGAAGTAGGAGTTGGGCGATTCATTGCATCACCTATCCATATATTATTTTCAGCAAGGTCTGGTAGTGATTCAATAGGGATAATAATAAAAGTGCTTACAACTCCAACTGTATTAAATATAAAACCATTAGGTAAGGAATTTAATACTTGAGCATTAGGTAATTTAGCATTAGGTACCCCTATAATATATGATGCAGAAGATGCTATATCAAAATCACCCCTTAAATTGATTAAATCCAATCTTAAATCAATTAAATCGGGAGCAGGAACAGCAATACCTGAAGTGTTCCCAACTAATACATAATTCTCAGTAGCGAGTATTCTACCAGTTACTGGCGAAATAAAATTATGTAATACATCAAATCCTCTTATCATGCGCTCAAATGACCTATAAATGTAGTTATATTATCTAAATCATTGCTATAATAATCAGCAGCAGTATCTGCGTAATATGTAAGTATACTATCATCAGTATTATCAAGCTCTGTATCTAAAGCGGGGTCTAAAACTGGCTGAAAACGATAATAAAATAATTTAGATAATGTGTATTGAGACTCTAAAAACAAACTTTTAGCAACGCCTTCTTGTCCTCCTGCAGAAGCCACGTCAAATAATCCAAATAAATTAGTAATACTAACTAAAGGATCTTGATCTGCTGCTAGACCACTTGGTGTAGGGTCATCAAACCCCATTTCACCAAGGCCAGTCCCTATTGATAATACACAGACTCTATTTGCGTTAGGTTTTAATATCTGTGCTAAATTCCTGCCAAATGTAGCTGGATTATTTGCATATACACCTCCATCAAGATATCTACCATCTAAATAAGTAGGGTCTAAAGGATTAGCACTTGTTATAACTCTTGATGGCAAATAGAAAGGGGCAGCTGACGTAGCTAAGGCCACCTCGCTAATTAACTCATTTTGACCTACGAATCCAGGTGTATTAACATTAGAACATAAAGTATACACACCTGATTTTATTGTATTATCGCCCCTTAAATCAGCTTTGTAAGTAGGTATCACCACATTCGTTTGCAAGGACTGCATTGTATTTGCACCAAATATTGATTGAACTTCACTGACCAATAAATTTGAACCATAAGCGGCGGCCGTTCCTTGAGTGGAATAAAAAGGCACTCCAGTAACCGAAAGAGATAATACCTTGTCAACAGTAGTTGCTCTATTTGAATCAACTCCGTTCGTACTAAATAATTGTTTTCCTTGCACGGTAAAAAAGGGATCAAGAGTATATGGATTTACTCCTGACGCTAGGTTAAGAGCTAATAGCCCTCCTATAGAAGTACCACAAATAACATCAAAATAAGGAGCTATGTTTGTAACACCCGCTCCAAGCCATTGATTAAGAAACTGCTGCAAGAATTTAAGAGACAAGTATCCTCTCTCTCCGCCGCCATCTATTTCTAATATTCGTAATGTATTCGGATCACTCATTAATTTCCCCAGTGTATATTATTTAATTTTGCTGTAAGCTGCGTATTTGATAACACTGGATTAGACTCAGGATCGGTATAATCCATAGGCAATCTTGGATTTAAAACAGGACGTGGGTCATCTTTTACTAGAGGTGGCCTTGTTTGCTCATTAGGAACATCTAAATATGGCTTTCCTACCATGAAACCAGTCCAAATAAGAGCATCACCTCTCCATTCCATTTGTTTAACTAAGTCCTTGTGATTGAAGGTAAAACCGCTTTCATCACAAACACCAAGAGCAGATGGATTATTCGGGTCTATAGTTACATACTTCCCTTTCCATTTATTTACCCAACTCATTTCTTCTCCTATTCAAGATAATAATTAGCATCGCCTGTAATACGTATAGGCACATTTTCAGAATCTTCTTTTGTAGCAATAGCAAATGCTTGCTCATATTCACCCTTTAACATTTCGACTAACTTAGGATTGAACTTTAAAGCTAACTGCCAGCTTAACCCCCAAACTAAAGCAGGATAGAATATAGAAGGAATCTCAAGAGCATTAGTATATAAACCAGCATCTTGCATCATTTTTTTATATGAATAAAAAAGACAGTTATATTGATTTGAAGGAGTAGGCCATAAATTAATAATAGGTTCAGAAGCCTGACGATCTAAATAATAAATAGTAGGACGGCCTTTTAAATATTTATTTGGGTAAGTATTATATTCATACTTGCTTACATCTGAAATCGCATAATCTAAGACATTATTGTTAAAATATATTTCTTGAATATCAAGAGTCTGGCCACCACCTTCTCTAATTCTATAAGACCTTGTATTAACAGGAGTAGGTACATCTGCCCATATAATAACCCCAGCAGTAAAAACTTGCGCAGGCACTGCAAACAAAGTAGTCCAATTAATGTTATCCACCGAACTATCCACATAAATTGTGTATAAAGTAGTGGTGTTCGATTGAATGCCAATAAAGTTGATTTGTTGAGTTGCGCCAACTCCATAATCATAGGAAATATTACCATCTACCCCTACTTGAATGCATGAAGTAGTTGGATCACCATCAAAAGCATTTATTGCTACACCTCCATCACTAGTACCAGCAGTACCATTAAGCTGACGTGTCGACGTTCTAAGGTTTGCTTGAATAACATCACTCACAGTGTTAGGTAAAAAATATTGTCTTTGACCAGTAACAAGGGGTAAATATGCTCCTTGTAATGTCCATAAATTAATAGATTTGCTCATCCAATCAAGAAGTAATAAATTAATACTTCTTTTGGCGGAATCTAGTTTTACTGGCTCTACAAAGTCCCCTAAAATTCCTATTCTTTCAAAGGCTTCTCTTATAAGAAGTTCAACTTGAATAGACTGAAAATTAAAAGTATTAGAGGTAGAAGGCATTGAAACATCTCTTTTAAATTATTATTAATGTCTAAAACCCTTTAATGTCTCAGCTAAATTTGCTCTTTTTCTAGTCAGGCGACTTTTAGAACAAGTCGCTTTTTCCAACTTTTCTTTAGGGATTTTTTTCCCCTCAGGAACTCCTAAAGTTTTATGGAGAGACCCCTTTTTATCAGGATTTATAGCGTCTTTAATCCAGTTTCCCGCCTTTTTTTTTGTCATTTTGCTCATGACTTCTCTTTTTGCTCTACTATGCATAATAACGCTCTCCTTAAATTTGTATAAATATTAATGTTATGCTCGTAGCCTCAGTACCAGCAGCACCAGTAAGCTCTATTAATAACGATCTATACAAAGGCATATATGAAGATAGAGTCGCTGCTACTGGGGTAGGAAATACAAAATTAGTAGGTGCGGAAACGGTTTTTACTGGAAACAAAAAATTGTTACCATCTACATTATCTTCATAAGTAAGATTATTAAATTCTAACTTGTCATGAGTACCATAAATGGTTGTCGATATTTCATTAAGAGCATTATCATTAGCCAAGCTGAAGCTATAATTCAAACTGCCCATATTAGGGTCGATGGTAATTAATCTAAAGAACCCATCTAGGCCGCTCCCAACACTAACAGCGGCTACGGCAATATCTACTGAGACAGATGTAACAACATCAAAAGATAGGTCTCCTGTGATTGTTACACCAGCGGTAGGACCAACTATAGCTTCTGTTACAATAACTCCATTTTGAGTACCAGTAACAGTAAATGTTGCCAGACTTAAGTCATTAGCGGAAGTTATAGAAACTGTCCGACTATATCCATTCGTTATAAAAGAAACTTCGCTCCCAGTTGAATCAACAAGCGTGCCGTTTAAAGCAAGATCACCACCCCCAGCTAACGTCTGGATTAATGATATAGCTGCGGTATCAACTGCGGGAAATGTGTATTTTAAGTATCTAGACATATATTATTCCTGTAAAAGTATAAATTCAAAAGTATCTGTAATAGGGTTAGCTGAACTGTTAACTTGTAATATAACAAAATTAATGATTAACAATGAATTAGCTATTTGCGAAGTGGTCTCATTAGTAAGTCCGAAAGCTGGAAATAACTTATCTGCCTGATTCAAAAAAGGAATAAAATTAGTGTTAATTTGATCTAGCGTTTGAAGCATTGAATAAGTAACCCCTGAGCCAGCTGGTAATAATACCGATGTTGAGTAATTAGTACTAAGTGAATTAGTACTGATCGCTATTAATGGTAAAAAACCCGCATCACCAGTACCAACTTGAATACCATTTACGGCTGTACTAGCTACTACTGATGTAATTGTATCGTAATATTTCGTCCCATAGACTGTGTTGTTGTTAGGACCACTCACCGTCTCAGATACATACGCTCCATTTTGCAGCCCAGTAACCACAAAATTTGTCAAACTTAAATTATTAACAGAAGTAAGCGATACAGATCTTATTACTTTATTGCTTATAAAAGAAATTTGATCGGGAATGCTAGAATCAAAGAGTGTTCCATTTAACAATAAAGGTCCAGCTACTCCGACATCCTGTAAAGCGGATACAGCCAACAAATCTTGTACTGACCATGTTAATTTTGTAAATATCGCCATTTGATCCCACTATATTAAAAGCTTTCAAATAAGCTTGGAATTATTTCATCCAAGCTTATTTGTGCTTAATTATTAAACCCCAGGTGAACCGAAAATCCCACGAGGATTAGACACACCAAAAGAATATCTTTCAGTAGCCTTAGCCATAACATTATCTGTTGGATAATCGACATAAGTATCGGTTTCAACGGCTGTTCTTTGGAAATGTTTCAATCCATCTTCTGCATCAGTAATAATAAACCAAGCATTAGGTGCTGTAAGGAACTGATTAATTTTATATCCATCAGGAATATAATCATTATGATATAAAGCGTTTATATCATTGTTCGCCACATCTACACGGAATGCAGAGTTTAGAAGTCTTGATGCTGCAAATTGCAACTCACGAGGTAATATTAGTTTTTTAGCCATTGTTTGAGACAAGATTCCGCTTTGCATTGGGAATTTTTGTATCTGAATAATAGCTTGTTCTACACCCGCTTCACTGAAATCAACTGTAGCACCACCAGCTAAGGAGTTTGAAAAAGTTCCTCCATCAATTGGATGAGTTGTTGAACATACTGATTGACCATCGCCAATAGGGTAGGCTGGATTAAAAGCATTGTTTAGCACGTTTGCGCCTAGAATATTCTTGGTTATACGTAGTGAATTTCTAAGTGAAACAGCTTGTTGAGGAAACTGGTTTTGATATAAGTTATCTTCAACTGCTTCTTTAGTGATCGTAAAGCTAAGACCCACACGTTTGTGAATATAGTTTGTTACCACTCTTTGCCCCATTGAATCAGTAGCAATAGGTGCTCCTTCTGCCTTAATATCAGCTGCGCCAAGATATTTCATCTCAACTTCGATTTCTTGATATTTATCAGATTGGTAAGTTTTAAATATCTCTGTCCATTGTTCAGGATATGTTGGATATTGCCCAAAAACTGCCTTTAAACCTGGGCGTAGTAACTGAGCGATTTGACCTGTATTAATCATAATATTTTCCTTTATTTATTCTATTGTTAAGCAGGTGTAATACCTAAATTACCTACACGTGATATATGGTTATTAATTGTTACACGCATATTTAAAAACGGTCTCACCGCTCCAGCTGCATCTAAAAATTCATTTGCTGGATCAGAAGTTAGTCCTATTGTTTTTAAAGGTAATGTTGCGGCCACACGATTTGTAGCAGTTGTGCCAACAATATTTAGATAAACCCCAGATTGACCAGTTCTAGTATCACCAGTAGCTGGGTTCTCAGGAACTAAATTTGCACCACCTGCGCCAAGTCCAAATGCGAAGTTTTGCGTAAAGAATGCATTTGTCGTAGCATCTGTACTAAATTTAGCATCATCTAAAACGTTAGTTGCAGTAGACACTTGAATATCGTAAACAACATCTGGATCATCAATAACAAATGCTTTAATCTTACTACCTGGTACTACGCTTGCATTAGCGGGCCAATAAGGAGATTTGATTAAATTATTTGTGCCAGTTACTGTAGATAGATATTCACATCCTACAAAAACACCTAATACAGGAGTAATTTCATTTACCACTGTTGCAGTATCAATAGGATAACGAGCAATAGTAGGTGCTCCTGCTAAAGTAGTTGCAGCTACTGGATTAAAAATTACTGGATCGCCAGTAAATATACTAGTTCCGTAAGTAGTGGTTCCAGCCGCATCTGCGTAAATAAAATATTCGTTAACTTTTTCTGTCCAACTTCCGCCACTGATGGAAGAAAGAGGGCGCAACCCAAAAGGTGCGTTAGTTCCGTATGCCATAAAAATCCTCTTATGATCTAATTATTAAAAAAATAAATTAAAATCTTTAAGGACAGACTTTTGAAACCAAATACGATTTTAAAGTTCGTAGAAACTATTAATGGAATATGATATTTAGGCGGAGATGTTTAGACCCGATTATGACGTTTTAATGTCTCGTATGACAAGTTACTTTGTATAAAAGTAGCAAAAATGCGATTTTAAGTTTCACAGAAACTGCGTAGTAGACAAAGTCTTTTTCTACTGATTTTTACATTATATCATACTTTTACATATTTTGTAAAACTTAAGCAGATAACATTATCATACCCGTTATCCCGTTAGGAACTGATTGTACTAATACTCCACTAGCATCAACAATTGCGATAGAAACTGAAGTAGTAGTTTTTAAAGTCCAAAACGCATGAGAGACAAATGGTGTAGGACCACCAGTGCTTCCTAATCCTAGCAATACCCCATAATTCGTAGAAGCAAGTGTTGTGCTAAAGTTGATAGTATACACACCGCCAGAGCCAGTGATCGTATCGACCTGCGATTGATCTTGTATATCAATTACATTACTAAGAGGCACTAGGGTATCCGTAAAAGTGAAATATACTCGAGGGGTAGATACACCAGATAAAGTACCAGTTGCATCGATTGAAAGACCATTAATAAACACCTCGCCAGTGCCAGTGGTAGTTATATTAATATCATTGTCAATGCTATTACTAATTGTATCACCGTTTAAACTAATACCTGCAGTAAGAGCGATTGAGGTAATATCGATAGCTGTATCTAAATTAATAACTGGGTTTGTAGCTACACCATCCCCATCACTAATATTAATATTAGTCCCACCTAGAACTTCTCTAGTAGTCCATGTTTGTGGGGCAGTTGAGGTTATAACTGAAAAACCTGTTGTATTAACATTATTTAGATTAAAAACAGAAGTAGGTAATTTAAAATCCATTATTCCACCAGGAGGAGATAGAGGACTGCCACTAATCTCTATTGAACTATCGCTGCTTTGAGCTGCCACTGAATTTATGCCAGTTGAGCCATCCGTAAGACGGATAGGATTCCAGCTTCCATTTGATGTCGAATTATTATTTAGATACAAATAATATATATCTCCAGGCAAAACATCTGCGATAAGCAATAGCCCATCATTTGCTAGTATTTGAAAAGGAAATAAGCCAATATTATTATATTGGATGTTTTGCCCAGGAGTTGCTAGAGTTGCATTTGGCAAAGTAATTGACCAGCCATTATCTCTTTGAATAAAGTTAGGGGAACTTATACCAACTGAAATAATGCCTGTACTCTGAACCCACTTACTATCGGAATTAATTGTACCATCCGTTACTTCTACAAAATCCCCCTTCTGCATTTCTGCGGGAGTATCATAATTAGTAGCACGAGTTAATACCCAATTAATAGAAACACCATCGCCAACTGTGGTTACTGTATATATTCCATTCGTATTACTTAGCGGACTTTGATTTTTCACAAGTATCCTTGATCCTAATCCTGGAGTTAAGCCATCAACAGCAAATATAGCAAATGCACCATTGTTAGTTAAAGTCGCCCCAACTCCCAAAGTTCCATTATTGTAAATAGCACCTAAATCACCAGTAGTCGCTCCATAACATGGTATCTGAATTTGCAATGTAGATACATTGTTGATATCAGCAACCACCTCTCCCCCTTGAAAGGAAAAAGGCCATGATAATATTATGTCGCCGTTTAAGTTAAGTGCTTGATATGAACTTTGTGCCATAAGTAATATTTATTTGAATTAAGAAAAGCTATTAATTGAGTTTAGAGGTCTTGCAAAACCGCCCATATCGTTAGATACCCCTTGTAATGACTTCAATTTGTTTTCATTATGGGCATTAAATCTAGCTGTTGCTCTTTTTGAATACTCAGCGGGGCGTTCCATTAAAAGGACATCTTTAAATACCGAAAACTTATCAGCATGAGGATTGCGTCCTAGTGGATCTATAAATGCCTTGTTCATTCTATCTGCGGGGACTGGAGTCCATCCTTGAGAAGTTAACACCTCTATTCTGTAATCGCTTTCCCCCCTGATATCTTTTCTAGCCCAGTGATAAACATACCCTTCTTTTTCTACGCCAGCTGGCAGAGATAAAGGATTGGCATAATCCAGGTCGTAAGTTTCTAACATTTCATGAGATCTTTTTTCAGCTTCTCTAGTAGTACGTGATGTAGTCATAATTATTTACCTTTTTTTAAATCTTCTAATTTATATCTAAGCCAATCCTTCTCTGTAATACCAGCGTTGGCACACATCCTTTTTTCATCAGCACTGAGTATTAACTGCCTTGAAGAAGGAGTCTTGCTACTAGGCGATGAGCTATAAGAGTTTCTAACGCTTCCAATATGAGCGGCTGACTCTAAATTTTTTGCATTTTTTTGAGCCTTGTTTTTGCTCCCAGCATGGATTCTATTGTTAACCTCCCCAATATATTTATCTATTTCTTCAAAATATTCTTCGGAAAAATAAGCATCTTGCTGGCCATTCTTAACTAAAGCCCCATCTAAATGCTTAATAAACTGAGAGACTTCACTCGCTAATTCAGGGTTATATTCACGAGAGTCTGGTTGTAGATAAGTATGATTATCAAGCCAATCCGTAGCTATTGCTTGTTCAATCTCGTCATGCGCTTCAGGAGCAGGTTCGTTATTAACTTGTGAAGAATTTTGAGATGATGAAGATTGCCATTTTTCAAGTTCATTAACATTATTTGCCGCTCTAGTTAATGCCATATCGGCTTCAATTAAAGCATCTATATCGCCTTCTTCTATTGCTCTTTTTTTATGCTCTTTAGCTTTTTCTAATTCAGAATAAGTAGTTTTACCATAGTGGTATGTACCTGAATCTAAAGACTCTGCCAGCATTTCCTTTAGCCTTGCATTTTCTTCTAAAGCAATTCTTTTTTCGGCTAATGCTTTATACCTACTTCTTTTTATTTTCCATATTTTGTCTAATTTTTGAGGCTCTTTTTTTGAGGCATCATCTTCTAAATCTTTGTCTTCTTCTCCTCTCTCGAGAGAAACTTCTCCTTCCGTAGACTCCCCAGCTTCTTCTTCTGGAAAATCTTCTTCTCCCTCTTGGGGGTCTTCTTCAGACTGAACTTCTTCATCTTCATTCTTTAATCTTTCTATTTCTTCTAAGGCCTGTTGTATTTCAACTAAACCGCTAGCGTCTTCTAAACTATTATCTAGATCAGCTGCAACGTCATTATTATTTGTCATTCATTTAATCCTTTTATTTAAACTGAAATTCTAGCAATCGATCTAGGATCATCTATTACTTTAAGGACAGCATCTTCATTAAGAGTTATCGTAGTAAGGCCGTTATATGAATAAGTAGTCCCGTGCGCTCTTGGGAACATAACCCAATCTCCTACTTTGCAATAAGGACCAGTTAACTTGTAACGATCATCCTTGTAAGCCCCTGTTGACAACTTGACCACCAAGCCTGTGAAATTAATAAGCTTGTTATCTTTATTTAATTGATCCACGGTGTTGTCAGCTAGAAATATCGAGCCAACCTTTGATATTTTCTGTGGTACATATACTCTAATTACTACCTGCCAACCTTTAGGGTTATCCCCTTGATATTTGGCTACTTCTTCCTCTAAGTTGTAATTCTCGAAGTCTATACCTGTATCGTCTTCCATAATTTTTTGTATAGATTTACTCATCATTTCTCCTTTTAAATGTATCGTTGCATATATCAATAGCATCTTGTAAGCCTTTGATTTGGCCTACTAGAAACCTGTAAGAAGCAAAATCTAGAACCTTACCTTGTGCCACGTAATTCACTATTTGTTGTTTTGCTTCTTTTAATTGTTCGGTTAATCTACCGTGCATCATTTAGAGAATGTCTTTCAAAGATTTCTTTTTAAATGATTTTGGTAGACCTTGGGATGTTGCTTCCCCGTGTCTAATCTTAGCCACACCGCCCATAGCAAACTTTTGAGCAGTGTTCTTTTGGACAGAACCACCTTCTTTGTAAGCTCTCATCTTGCTTTTATCAGCGCATGACTTTGACTTATAAACGTCCTCTGCTTTACCTGGATGATTGAGTAACTTTTCAGCCTTCTCTCTCATAGAGTCTTTTTTGCCTTGGTAACCAGCTTTCATATTTTTAGTAAATTCCATAGTTTTAAACTCCTTGTTTAGTTAATTCAGTTTGTGATTTTAGTTGGGCTATATCTTCAGATGACTCAATTTTAGCTTTCTCTTTTTCGAAATCTAATTGAGTTTTAAAGCTTTCTGATTCTGTTTTTTGAGTTGATATATCCTCGTTAGATTCAATCTTGGCTTTTTCTTTTTCGAAATCTAGTTGTGCCTTAAAGATATCTGTTTCTGTTTTTTGAGTTGCCATTCTTTCTCTGGCTTCTATTTCAGCTCGTTTTTGCTCAATATCCGCTAATATCAACTGGTTAGGGTCGATTGGCTCTTGTTGTTCAGGTTTATTAGCCTGTACATCTTCTAAAGATCCTGCAATAGACAGGGCAATAGTATTTTGAACTTGTGGATCAACTATTTGTTCAAGCGGCGGTAGCTCCATACCAAGTAACTGCTGCATTTCCATTAAATATGCAAAGGCATCATGCTCTTTAATATGCGCCATAATGCTTGGTTGAAACTCAGGGTGAGATTCAGCAAACATTGCATGAACTAATTTATGAGCTGCGTGATCTTGCCAGATAGCCGCTTTTAAAGGCTTATCATTCATAGCGTTTAAGTTTTCGCTAACAGGATCTAATGGCAATATTTCTTCTTCTTGAGGTGGTTCTGGGATTAAGATTTTATCTATCTCTTGTGAAGCCATCCCTTGCGCCTCGTAGTTCAATTTCAACACTTCTCTTAGATTATGAAGTTCAGGTGCTTGTAGAGCTGTTCTTAAAATTGAATCAGCCTTCATCATTCTTTGAGGAGCGGAGTTTATTGATGGATCAGAAATTGGAATGATTACTACTTCTTCAGCAAAATCATTTCCAGTAATAGATCTTTGTTGGTTTTCAGTGCTAAACTCTTGTGTATCGAGAGTATTTCTAAAAATCTTATCTATTAGCTGTAATTCCCTAGTAAAGGAAACATGTATTGAACGTAAAACTGCTGATTGAATACGATTATTTGTCTCTAAAAGTGCAAGGGTAGTCCCAGTCGGGATATCTTCTTTTGATTGAAGCATGCCCATTTCACTAGTAGAGGCTAGCTCTTTGCATTGATTGACTATTTCTAATCTAAGTTCACGAAGTGCGCCAGATGGTTCAGAATAAGGAAGGGGCATAAAAGCTTCGGCTAGTGGAATGCCACCTGTATCTACTTCTACGAATTGCCCTGGTCCTATAACTAAATCGTTATTTTGTTGCTTAAATCCTTTCGCTCTAAGGCCACCAGGAAGGTTTTTAAATGAACCTGCATCTACTAACTGACGTAATACTGTCGTTAAAGTAATAGCATTTGAACCAATAAGATGAGCAAGCCCTATCCCATAAATACCGAATCCAGGTAAGTAGTTATATTGAACAAAATACTCTTCTCTTTCCTTCTCAGCATCTTCTTCTTTCCAGTTTTTCCTAATCGAAAGTATCTCTTTAGAAATCTTATCGATTGTTACTATATATGGCAATGGTACGGTATTTTCCGTCTTAGAATCATCGCCATCTTCTGTAAAATCTTGTAAATTAAGATATGTATGAACTTCATATATTGGGAATAAAGAGCGTTTGTTATATACGCTAATATCAACATCGTCTTTCTTCTTAGTAGGATTTAATTCATCCTCATCGGTATTTTCTAGAGTTTTTAAATAAGGTAATTCAACATCTCGATAAATATCGTTTTGTTGATTTAGAATAATCTCCCTTTTAGAAAGGTGCAAAATATGAGTTAGACGATTCGATTCAAGAATAGAAGTGCAATCAGCATCAATTACAAAATCCTCTGGCATAATAAAGCGACTCAAAGGTCTCTTTAATAGCTTGTCGTAGTATACTTTTTTAAAGCCACTACCATAAAAACCTAAATAAAGTAGAAATCTTTCAAAATCGGAATAATAAGACTCATCTTGAACGGTTAAATAGTAATTCAACCAATCTCTAGTTAGCTCACCTTTTCTTTCTATTTCTTCATCGCTATTCCCATTAATCTTAAAGCCTGCTGGACCTGATTGAGGCAGCAATTCTGCTCTAGTAGTTGCATAGAAACGGATTAAAGCCGTTGAAAGAGTTGTATCAAAAGTTCTAGTTGCTTGACTAAATGGGGTATTCTTTAAATCTTCTAAAGAAAAGCCAAGATATTGCTTTGCTTTTTCAACTGATGCAAGCCAATCTTGCCTAGCCTCGATATCCTTTTCAATAGACTCAAGTAAAAAACTAGATAATCTCTTTCTAGCCTCTTCAGAAAACTTAATAGCTAAATTAGCGTAGAAGGAGCTTTCTTTGTCCTCCTTTGCTGGAGGAGGGCCAACTTCATATACGCTAGAGCCATCTTCTAGCTCTTCAATCTTTCTGATATCATCATCGGACGTTTTCATATATAAATGAATAACCTCATGTTTTTATTGGGCGAACCCCAGCGAATATTTTTAGCCGATCAAAACTTCAATATTCGCTGGTACACATATACAGCATCTCGTACACTGCAAGTACTTATATACTATACATCTAAATATAATAAAGAGATTATATCACATGTTTGAAATTATTGATAAATTCGTTAAAAAACTGTCAAAGCTAGAGAACTACTGCGTTTTAAGGCAGGAGAAAGAGCATATTATCGTAGGCACTAAAATAATTATTAGTGAGCATAAAGAGTTTTTGGGTAATGTTTTCCAACCACGATCACAAAATGTTGACAAAGAGCTACCTGTTTTCTTTCTTGTAACAATTGCAAAGAAGCCTTTAGATATAGATAAAATATTCATCAAGCATAAATTGCCGATTTTGAGCATCAATAACAAAAAGGGAATTTCCACTGTAGAAGGTGTTGAGGATTTGTTAGAAGAATTTGTAATGAATGAATTTAAGTATTAAAAGGCCATGTCTATTTTGGGTCACAGAGGTTACGTTGACATTTGAAAGAATAATTGTTATACTAAAGGATATAAATTATGTTTGTTTCTAGAATTAAGAACCCAAAATTTTTCATCGAACTGCGGGTTATTAATTCACTCGTAAGTTGTGTACTTTCTATTAAAAGGGTCTCATTATTGAGGCTCTTTTTTTATATGTACTGCCCTAGCCCAATCAAATAATTTATAAATATGCTAGAGCTTCTTGATTAATTTGAAAAATCAATTAAAATTAGAACTGAAAACTTTCAGTTGTTTTCGTCTGTATAATCTAACGTCCTTGTAAGTTGGTAGATTAACAAAAGTGTTTATTGTATTGAAGAGCCTTCGTACCCAGTGCGACGGCTCTTTATAAAAAAGTCCTATGAAAAAAGAAGATAAAATATTTACAGCAGAAGAATTGCTAAAGGTAGCTATATTAGCCGAAGTTTTAACCAGCGATAAAGTAGCTAAGCATTTTATGATAACTCCCGAACGCTTCTGTAGGTTAAAAAAATCACAACCAGAGTTAGCGATATCTTATAATAAAGGGGCTAACATCAGAAGGCAAGAAGGGATAAAACTACCTCCTAAGCCTGTTACCCCTAAGCTCATAACAATTACAGAGCGGACATTAAACGCATCTTGGGAATTACAAAGTAATACAAACTCCTTAGATAACTTTCAAAAACAATTCAAAGAAAATAAAGAAAGAGAACTTAGAAAGGAGTTTGCTGAGTTGTACTTTGTTTAGAATTGGCAAAACCATGCTAAGACATTGGCAAAAACCCGTGGCCAGTTACTGTGGGGTATTAAATGAGTTGGTTTAACAATCTCACTAAGCTACGGCCAATAGCGTATGCTAAATTAACAGGAACAGCATTTCCAATTTGTTTATACTGATTTCCTAACGAGCCTTTAAACTCCCAAGTATCCATGAACGTTTGAATACGAGCGTATTCTCTAACTGTGAGCGGACGGTTCTCTTCGGGGTGGCATCTTTCTGTTTGTTTTTGAGCTGGAGAACATGTTAAAGTTAAACTTGGCTCATCCCAAGAAAGGCGTCTTGCCATTCCAGTTTTTCCACCACCTAAGAAGTAACTTTGTTGCATATACTCTTTTTGTAAATCGTCAGGTAAGTTTCTCCAATACCCCCCTTGAGGAACATGAGACAATAGTTCCGCCTTTCGAGCGGGATATTTTTGCCCTTCTGACACAGGCACATCTTTATCATATAAAAAACCCTTCTTAAGACCATCTTTTAAAATCATTATTCTATAATAGGGTGATGGCCAAGAAAATGTGGCCTTATTAACTAAATCATTACGAATTCCTATAATAATTAGACGCTCTCTTTTTTGAGGGACTTGATAGAAGATAGCCTTTAATATACGTGGCTCTATTAATGTATATCCTAAATCAGAAAGAACTGTTTTGATTGTTTCTAGTGTTCTACCATGATCGTGAGAGGCAAGCCCCTTTACATTCTCAGCCATAAATATCTTGGGTGAACACTCCTTTAAAGCCCGCCCGAATTCAAAGAATAGTGTTCCTCGTGTATCTTCAAAGCCAAGTTTATTTCCTGCATAGGAAAAGGCTTGACATGGGAAGCCTCCTGAAAGAAGGTCAATTTTATTTTTATACTGCTTGAAATCTATTTGTGAAATATCACCTTCTACTACATTCCAATCGGGACGGTTGTGTTTTAAGGTGTGACAAGCGTAATGATCTATATCGTTTAACATTTGTGCTTTAAACCCTGCTTTTTCCAATCCAAGTGCTAATCCACCAGCACCCGCAAAAAGCTCTAAACAAGTAAATTCTTTTAGAGGTTTCGTCTGAATTTCATCATCCCATTTGCTATTCAACATCTCTTGAGCCTGCTTGAACAAAACAAGATGACTTTTATCGTAAAATCTGTTTCCTGTATCAACATCAATATTTGGAATTAAAGTCTTATTCTTCTCCCATTTGTAAATTATCGATTTACTAACTGATAAAATATCTGCTAATTGTTCAGATGAATATCTAGCATTTACTGGCATTAGTATACCCGCACTTCCCTAACAGAAGGCGGAATAGATCTTTCATCTTTCGGATTAGATACAAAATGTCCGCTTTTTAGTTTTAGAAAGGCTTGTGCCATTGTATCAACTAGATCCCTCGAATCCGCATTAGGAAAACAAGAGACTGATTCTAAAAACTCGTCTGCATATGGTAATAGCGCATCATATTGCGGTTCTCTTGCGGGTAACCATATTCTACCTCCTTCAATCAAAGGAGTAATCAAACGTACCCTACTTATTTTGTCCCCATATTTATTAGGCACAAAAGGTATTGCTCTAATCCCAGCTGCTGCTAAATCTTGAATCAAAGGGTCGCCTGAGGCCTTTGCTTCAATAAGACACATGTCTACATTTCGCCCTTTAAACCTAGGCTCTCTTTCCTTTCCTGTATCTCTATAATCGAAATATAAACGTTTAGTTATCTCTCTAAGCTCTGGATATTCTACCCTTCCTCTCCACATAGATAACAAAATAATATTCTCTATATGATTTTCATCGTAGAACACGCCCCAAGTAGTACAAGCTGAATAAGCTGACATTTCATTGGCGGTCAAAGCTGTATCCCAACTTTGTAACACAAAGCTAATTTGAGGAGGGGTAGAGTTCTTCCACCATCTAAACCATGACTTCTTAATTATACCGCCTTCTGATGGTGAAGGTCGTTGTTGATACTGCCCTGCATAACCATAGCTACCTAGTGTATTCTTGGCTTCTGCAATTTCTTTATTACCAATACGCTGAGGCCACAATAACTCTCCCTCTTTGGTGCGCCAATCTTCCCATATTTTACCGTTAGTAGATGGTAATACTACGGTCTTAGATTTTCTACTTAGCTCAAACTCCATAGGGAGAATTAGTTTAACCCAGTTGTTCTCAACATCATTATTTATTATGAAACCAGAGATATCTCCTTCATGTGTTCTTTGTTGGACAACAATCATGCAATCGTTTCTCTTGTCATTTAATCTAGTAGACCAAATCTGACTCCACCATTCTAAGCGACGATTTCTGTCTGTTTCCGATTGAGCATCTTTAATGTTATTGCCGTCATCGCATATTAAAATTGATCCGCCTTCTCCTGTGGCCGCACTCTTAGAAGAGGTAGCTATACGGTAACCCTTATAAGTATTGTCAAATCGACCCTTTGTATTCTGGTCCTTCAATAATGAATAATAAGTACTCCAGTTTTTTTGATACCACGGAGATTGAATAAGAGTACGACAATATCTTGAATCACGATTAGCTAATTGCAGCGCATAACTAGAGCATAGAAATCTTTCAGAAGGATTGCGCAACCAAACCCATGCTGGAAATGCTACTGAAATCAATGTTGATTTAGAAAAACGAGGCGGAAGGTTTATAAGCAGTCTTTTAATTTTGCGATTAGCTACAAGTTCTAAATGCTCGCAGATAATTTGTATGTGTTTACCACCTATGAATTCTTTCGCACCTTCTATATGAGGCCACGCTTGCTTAAAAAATTCATAGAGTGAAATCTGTGCTAGTAATGTGTTTTTTTTATATTCTAGCACAGAATCAGGCGTATCAAGTTCAATACAAGGTGATGTTGTTTTTTGACTCATTCGCTAGTATATTTTAAAGATCAAAACGTGCAGCTATAGAGAAATGATGCCCCTTATACTTACTATTCATCAAATCCTTCTGCTTAACTTTGTTTAGGTTTTTCCAACTATACATGAATTCAAGGTTTGTTAGAGGATTAATATTTATGCTAGTGCCTAACATCAACGAATAAGCTAATTTAGTTGTTGCTTTGTTGGTATGATTCTCAGTTAGCAATGGAAATACATAGTTTTGGTTGCCCATTATAGAACTCCCCGAAAAAGAATGGCTTACTTTTTCTTTTATTCTTACCGCTCCAATTCCTGTACCTGCAAAGATTTTAAACGATCTCCTTTCTATAAGATCAACAAACCCATTAAGCATTAAAGATGCACCCTCAGCCGTACGTTTAATCGACTTAGTTCCTGTAGTTATACCATTTGGCTCATTACACTCAAAGCTAGCTGATTGTTTGCTAAAATTAAATTTCATAGCTTCGTATATTAAGTCCACTCTAGCTTTATTGTTAATATAATAACCAAAACCTAAGCCTATTACAGGAGCAAAGCTTGATTCATGGCTTAAATGAAAATTTAACTCTGGGTCAGCCATATGAATATCAGAGAGTTTACTAACTGAGCTAATCATTTTAATATAAAAGTCGCTTTTCTTTGGCTCTTCATACGGAACAAGAGAAAAGACTTGAGCAAAAGCAGTAGAAGTGCATACAACTAATATACTAAGTAGAAGTATTAATTTGTTTTTTAACATCACAATAACCTATATATATAAATATAAAGAGATATTTTAACATACTTTTAAGTAAAATCTACTTCTTCCCCTAAAAGTGAAATCTCCTCGGGTGTCTCATTGATTTCAGCTATAATTACCCAACTACCAAGATGCTCTTTAACAAGATGTTCATGTTCCGCCTTCTCTTTATCTAGTTGCTCTCTTTCTGTTTGTAGCTTCTGCTGTATACTCACTTTTGCGGATAGTATTCCATTTTTTATCTGCATAAGCATTTCTTCACTTTCTTTTAGAGCTTCTTGCTCTGCCTTTAAATTAAGTTTTTCCAAGACAAGCCTTTCTTGCTCTACTCTTAAAGTAGCTTGCTCTTGCTCTACTCTTAAAGTAGCTTGCTCTTGCTCTACTCTTAAAGTAGCTTGCTCTTGCTCTACTCTTAAAGTAGCTTGCTCTTGCTCTGCTCTTAAAGTAGCTTGCTCTTGCTCTACTCTTAAAGTAGCTTGCTCTTGCTCTACTCTTAAAGTAGCTTGCTCTTGCTCTACTCTTAAAGTAGCTTGCTCTTGCTCTGCTCTTAAAGTAGCTTGCTCTTGCTCTGCTCTTAAAGTAGCTTGCTCTTGCTCTGCTCTTAAAGTAGCTTGCTCTTGCTCTGCCTTTAAATTAAGTTTTTCCAAGACAAGCCTTTCTTGCTCTACTCTTAAAGTAGCTTGCTCTTGTATGATTCTCTCTTGTCTCGACTGATCTTGCGCTATTCTTTCCTTAGCAACGGCCTCCTGCTTAAGTTTAAAAACTTCATTTTTGTTTATAGCACTTTGCGTAGCTTTAATAACCTCCCTCTTTTCCATGTGAGAAAATACTTTATCTAGATGATGCGTTAAAAATAGTTTGCTCATTTGAAACCCCGTCTGATTTAATTGTTCATTAATTTTACCATAGTTTTTTTATATATAACAAATTTTATTCAATGGAACTTTGAGTTGAAGAATATACATGCTAGGTTTTAAGCATCGGTGTTTATCGCATCGTTAACAAGTTCTAGTTATGCTAGGGGTCTTCTATTATAAGTACCTCAGGTATGAAATATAGTTGATGTTGGTTAACGACACGATAAACCCCTAGTACCAACTCAATGAACGATAACTCAATGAACGATAACTCAATGAACGATAACTCAATGAACGACTGGATTCAGAGCACAGACAAAGCATTAGTGACAATTAGTCGTAACTTTTTGATAGATGCTCTCAAATATATAGAATTGAATAGATATACTGACCAATTCATATCCCATAACTTAAAAGAAAGGTGGGATATAAAAGCAATTAAAGACTGGCTTTAAATAGGGGCAGGGGATAATTAAGCCGATGTGCAAATTCACATATCGCTATTTTTGCTCATTATTAGAATATCAATAGTATTTTTAGTTATCAGTGGTATAATACAACCTTATACAACTAATAAACAGGTGTGTCATGGGTGCTAGCGTTAAGATATCAGACTATATAGTAGAAGAAGCTAAAACAGTTTCAAAGGCATTAAATCGTTCAGTGGCTGGACAGATAGAGTATTGGGCTAAGTTAGGTAAGTTATCAGAAGAGAACCCTGATTTAAACCATGTGTTCATTAAGGATATATTATTAGCAAAAGAAGAAGTGGCTAACGACAAACTAGAAGACTTTGTCGCATGAAAGTAGTACAAACGCCTACTTTTAAAAGAAAATACAAAAAGTTGAATTCTACCCAACGACAAATTGTACGTGAAGCAATTAGCAAAATATCACTTAAGCCAACAATTGGTATTTTAAAGACAGGTGATTTATCTGGCGTACGTGTATACAAATTCAAAATGCTGAATCAAGAAATCTTATTAGCCTATGACGTATCGAATAAATTGATATTGTTAGCATTGGGTGGTCATGAAAATTTTTACCGTGATTTAAAAAGATAATCTTTGATATATCCAAGTTTAAATTTTAGAACTTGACCAACGCAAAATAGTGAGATAGTTTTACTTCAGAGACCGCAAAAAATATTAATCTTAGTTTCTAATATTTATATTTTACCTTTCCCAAAAGTGCGGTCTCTAAATCCCCAAAAAATTAAAAACTAAGAAAAACCCTTAAGAGAATTCCGTGCAAAAAAAGTTACATAACCTACATTATGGAAATTGTTGCTAATTTACAACGTATTTTATCGGGAGTTATTAAGAAGATTAACTATTATTAATATCATCATTTCTACGGAATGTAAGTTCATCTATATTTCTTTTTTTTCCATTTTTATCAGTCCAGTATAGGTTGTCCCATACAAAAAACATTTTCTTAGCGGCTTCATCGTCCTCTTCACTCATCTATTCCTCTTTATTACTACTGATATATTCATTAATAACTTTTAATTTACCCTTGAGATTAGGATATTGGAAGGAGTATCCAAAATCATCTTCAGTAAGCACTTTCTTCCTAATCTCAATAACTTTATCAACCATTTCATTATGTTCTTTAAAATCTTCCATAAACTTAACAATGTTCAGTTGATAAGTTAAATCTAAATCCTCAATATATTCTGGATATAGCTCCTCTTCTTCATAAAGAAAATCATATTCATGAGCAATCATCTCTATTGTTAAGTCATGATTATGTCCAATATGCCTATCTATAAAACCGATAATCTTTAAAATATTTATTTCTTGTATATATCGTCCACTTTTAACATCGATTTCACTTGATTTCATTTTACACTTTTTACAAAGCACTACATAATTATCGATAAATCCCATCTATTCCTCTCTTTATCCTCGTCATAATCCACAGCTAGCAAGTCGTTATATTCCTTGGCCATTTCCTCTATATTCTCACTATGAACTCCATTCTTAAGCCAAGCACCTAGCAGATGAGCTATAGAATCTCTTTCATGTAGATTCCCACGCATCTTCAGTGCACGCAAATCTATGGGCTTATCCTCTTCGAACTGTAAATTTGCCAGCTCCACACGTGCTCTTAATTCTTCGGTCGTTAGTGTTCCTGATGTTTTACTCATGATTTTTCTCCTTGTTGTTTTTTCTGATCTAAAAGTCTTCTATACACCTCATCAGCATCTCTATATAACTTGCATTTTCGGTATATTGGAAGATTTTTCTGCAATAGAGTCCAAAAGTTTTTATCGCTCTCACTAAGTCTATTAAATTGGTCTTCACTCATCTATTCTTCTCCATTTCTATGTAAAAAATTAGCCATAGCCATTGCCATAGCCATAGCCATTGCCATAGCCATTGCCCTCGCCATCGCCAGAGCCAGAGCCATTGCCATAGCTAGAGCCAGAGCCAGAGCCAGAGCCAGAGCCAGAGCCATCGCCATTGCCATAGCCAGAGCCAGAGCCATTGCCCTCGCCATCGCCATAGCCATAGCCCTTGCCCTCGCCATCGCCAGAGCCAGAGCCATAGCCATTGCCCTCGCCAGAGCCAGAGCCATAGCCATAGCCAGAGCCAGAGCCAGAGCCATCGCCAGAGCCAGAGCCATCGCCAGAGCCATAGCCATAGCCATCGCCAGAGCCAGAGCCATCGCCATCGCCATAGCCAGAGCCCTCGTTCATAATATTTACTTTCTCCATACAGGGACTCCTTTTATACTTTGCATAGCTTCATGAGATACTTTTAATATCTCGATCACGCCACTTAATAATACTTGAGATACTTCTTGCGGGAATTTGCATTCAGCTGGATTAGTTGTGCCCTCTTCTGCTAATTGCGAAAGAGACGCCGCCCCCTTCCAATACCAGATACGGCGAGCATTGCTTAACTCAACTTCCGTACCCTCTTTTTTTATAAGAGTACCAGCAAAAACCCCCGCTGAATAGGTACGTACTATTACGTATTGGTTGATTAACACAGAATTGATTGACGTCATAATTTTTCTCCTTTGATTGTTGTTATTATAATATACACAAATTAAACCCCTAATGCTCCCCGATATAACTCTATCAAACTATCTTCTTCAGCTAATGCATCTTTGTCCTTCTTTCTCAACTTGAGAACATGCTTGATAATCTTAACATCATATCCCATAGACTTGGCCTCATTATAAGCGTCAGTCAGTAGCTCCGAAGTCTCCACCTTCTCACGTTCTATATTTTCTATTTTCGTTACTATTTGCAGTAAGTCAGCACTATTAATTGTTGTCATTTTTTTACCTACTTATATTTCTCTTTATTCTTCTCGAGCATTTCCACTGCATCATTTATCATCTTATCTGGATTCTCTGCATACCCTCTATCCTAATAATTCTTTTCATACAATTGCAATACATCACTTAGCTTTTCCATTGTCTGTTCTCGTGTATATCCCAGATCCTTTTCCAATCTCGTCAGCAAAGACCAACCTTCTTTTTTAAGTTTATCCGATTGTTGTTTTTCCGAATTATTTGTGATCAAAGTATGAATTGTTTTTTGAAGCAATTTAATTTCTTCATCTGAAGTATTATTTAGGTTTACTTTCTCTACAAAAAGAGCTGCTTCTCTTTCGTGATCCCAATTATCCTCGTCATAATCCACAGCTAGCAAGTCGTTATATTCCTTGGCCATTTCCTCTATATTCTCACTATGAACTCCATTCTTAAGCCAAACACCTAGCAGATGAGCTATAGAATCTCTTTCATGTAGATTCCCACGCATCTTCAGTGCACGCAAATCTATGGGCTTATCCTCTTCGAACTGCAAATTTGCCAGCTCCACACGTGCTCTTAATTCTTTGGTCGTTAGTGTTCCTGATGTTTTACTCATGATTTTTCTCCTTGTTGTTTTATTTATTTGCCGTTTCTTAAATCTTCTAAAAACTGTTCATTTGAGTAAGGTAAATCCGCATCGTAATCTACGGCTAGCAAAGCATCAATCTCCTTGCTTATTTCTACTAGCATCTCATAACTAAAGTCGTCCTTCTCTCTCATATCTATCACAATACTAGTTAATTCTTTTCTTCTTGCCAGATCTATCCACATTTTTGCCGAATGCATGTCTATAGGCACACCCGCTTTTATCCGTTCCATTATTTCTGGTGGGGACTGCTTCACACGCTCTGCTAATTGTTCGTCCGTTAGTATTCCTAAGCTACCCATGATTTATCTCCTTTATTTGTTATTTAATTTCCATGTCTGCAAAGAAGTTTTTATGGACATACACGCAAAAACCCCCTTGTTTTCCTGCTCTTTATTTAGCCACGTGTTTTACTATACAATCCAAAAGGATTTCAGTTACCGTGCTATCAC